>ERZ1106973.2174-NODE-2174-length-15665-cov-3.294106_pt1 | contig 15665 bp, 10 predicted proteins | sample MGYA00403686_ERZ1106973 | MGnify/ENA primary metagenome ERZ1106973 (study PRJEB35170, sample SAMEA104062408) | human gut metagenome | biome: human gut; feature: human-associated habitat; material: faeces | place: Denmark | collected 2012-11-06 ...
CTTCACCTGAAAGTGATACTCCCTTAATAATTATTGATGGTATAATATCACAAGGTTTTAGAAATATATCAGATATGAATCCGGCAGATATAGAATCTATAGAGGTCTTGAAAGATGCTGCTTCTACCGCTATCTATGGTTCCAGAGCAGCCAATGGTATTATTCTTGTCAAGACTAAATCCGGTCAGAAAGGGAAACCTGTTGTGAGTCTGCGATACACATACGGAGTGGAACAACAACCTCAGCGAATCCCATTATTGAATGCACGGGATTATATAACATTATCTCGTTCGAATATTGCCAAATTTAATCAGGCAGACTTAACTTATAATGGAAAAGAAGATCAGGCTAAATTTTTGAGCGGTTCATTTGGTATGTCAACCGGAAATCCTAGAAACTCAAAGAATACGCTTGAGTTTTTGGATGTTTATCTTCAAAAGTATGGTCAAGGTTATGTCAGTAACTTGTTGGAAAACGAAGGATGGCAGACAATGGCAGATCCTGTTACAGGTAAACAACTTATTTTTCAGGATAATGACTTTCAGAAAGCCACCTTTACAACTGGGCAGAAGCATGAAATAGATTTGAGCATTAGTGGAGGGACGGAAGCTATTAACTATTATGTAGGATTAAGATATTTGAATCAGGATGGTATTCTTCGAGGTACGAATTATAAGAATTACAGCGTTTTGTTTAATGGAAACTATAAATTGAGTGAAGCATGGAGTCTGTCTACTAAAGCTAGTTTGCAGGTGAGAGATGCTGTAGGAGGTGGAAACACAGTTAATACCATATCACGAAGCATATTGACTCCACCAACTTACCGCTTGTATTATGAAGATGGAACTCCGGCTCCGGGTGAAGGAATTTCTTCTTTCAGAAGCAGATTGCATGAAATTTATTATAAGACTAACTATGATGATACCAATGTATATAGGACAACTTTCCAATTAGGTGCAATTTGGAATATTCTGCCTGGCTTGATATTAAAGCCTACAGCCTATTATTTCGGTACGGAAGGTATAGAAAATTATTTTCAGGCAGATAATGAAACAACCGGAAATACAATTCGTCCGGCTTCTGCCAAACATAATTTTGACAGGCATTTGCAGGGAGATTTAGTGCTTTCGTATGATAAGAAAGTGAAAGATCATAATATTGGAGTCGTAGCAGGTGCCAGCTATACTCATGATTATAGTTATAGGCTTTCTGCAAGTGGCAGTGGTTCTTCCATAGATTTAATTCCGACATTAAATGCAACGGCAGATAGTACTCAGCGGGCAAGTTCGACTAAAACAATGGAAGCCACTTTGAGTTATTTCGGACGTGTAAATTATGATTATAATGGCAAATATCTTTTCTCCATCAGTATGCGTGCCGATGGTTCTTCGCGATTTGCGGAAGATAATAAATGGGGATTTTTCCCGGGAGTATCTGCTGGGTGGAATATGCATCGGGAAAACTTCTATAAACCATTGGAAGCTATCGTTAGTCGTTGGAAATGGCGTGCTAGTTGGGGGCGCACAGGTAACAACAATTTGAGTGTGGCTAATTCGAGAGGAGAATATAAGATTACAGATACCAACTATCAGGGCTCTGTCGGTATATTAAATACAACATTGAAAAATTCGCAGTTGCGCTGGGAAACAACAGAATCCTATGACATCGGGGTTGATTTGGGCTTTTTCAATAATAGATTAGGACTGTTAATTGACTATTACAACAAACTGACATTTGACAGATTGTATGATGAACCTTTATGGAGTTCTACCGGATTTAGTTCCATTAAGAGTAACTATGGATCTGTTAGAAACTCCGGAGTAGAGATTGAGTTGAATGCTACTCCTATTCAAACTAAAGATTTCTCATGGGATTTAGGGTTGACATTTGCTTATAACAAAGGAGTGGTAGTAGACTTACCGGATAATGGAGAAGAAAAGCATCGTGTAGGAGGAAACTTTGTTTATGATCCTGCAACTGGAGGGACAAAAAAAGTGGGTGGTATTGCCGAAGGTGAGAGATTTGGCGGAAGATGGGCTTTTCATTACTTGGGAACATATCAGACTGAAGAAGAAGCGGCCAAGGCACCTAATGACCCGAACGCACAAGGAAGAAAGAAACATGCGGGAGATGCAATATTTGAAGATGTAAATAATGATGGACAATTGGACTCTAAAGACATGATTTTCATGGGATATGTTCGTCCCGATAAAGTCGGAGGAATTATTAATACATTGAAATACAAAGGACTAACCGTGCGAATCGTTATGGACTGGGCTATGGGGCATGTAATAGACAATGGCTTCAAAGGACAGATAATGGGTAGCTCACGTAATAATAATAATGCCATCAAAGAGGCAATGACTAATTCTTGGCAGAGTGCGAATGATGGAAGCAAATATCCTAAATATACTGTTCAGAGTGACTATGATTATCAATATAGAAATCATATGAGATGGGATAATCAGATCGGAAGCTCTGCAAGTGGTAGTACTAATAATAGCTTGTATTTTAGCAAGGGAGATTACCTGGCATTCAGGGAAGTGTCTTTAAGTTATATGTTGCCATTATCTTGGATTAGAAAGATGAGACTCAGTGCTGTGGAAGTTTTTGCAGGAGCGTATAATATTGGTTATATAAAAAAATATGATGGCATGTTCCCTGAAATATATACTGGTGTTGACTATGGTATTTATCCGAGACCCAGACAATATAACATGGGAGTAAAAATTAATTTCTAATTAAATAAGACTCATAATTATGAAACAATTTAAATCAATACTATTAGGCATTTCTTTATTCTTGTTACATTCGTGTAACTTACTGGATGTAGATACTGTTTCAAGCATTACCGGAGATGGATACTGGAATACAAAAGGCGATGTAGAAAGTTATATGATCGGTATTTATACCAAATTGCGCGATACATCGAATTCTACTCTTCATTTTGAAGACAGAGGAGATGCCTTTACAACAGGGCTGGAAGGTGGCCCTTCTAATTTATGGGCGCAAAACCTCACATCGCAAAATGGTTATAGCTGGTCGAGCTATTACTCTGTAATACAACATTGTAATATGTTACTGAAGTATACTCCCGGAATAGATTTTGGTGTAGAGGCTGATAAAAACAGATTATTGGCAGAGGCGTATTGTATCAGAGGGTATATGTATTTCTGTATTGCCCGGATATGGGGGGATGCCCCTTTGGAACTGGAACCGACAGAAAGTTCAAATAAGCCTAAGTTAGCAAGAGAACCCGCGGAGGAAGTTTTGGCACGTGCTCTAAGTGATGTAAATACGGCAATTGATCTTTTTCCGGAAGAAAGTTATGCAAATGGAAAAGGAAGGGCATCGAAGCCGGCATGCTATGCATTGAAAGCCGATATTTTGCTATGGAAAGCAAAAGTGATGAATGGATCGGAACAAGATTTGAAAGATGTCATAACTTATGCGGATTTGGCAAGTAAAGGACTTTCACTGGAAGATAACTTTGCAGATATTTATGGAACTAAATATGGGAAAGAAGTGATATGGACTATCCATTTCGAAATTTATGAAAAGGAAGCTCAGTATAGTCAGAGTCTGAAGCCAAGAGATGTTTTTGTAGAAAAGGCGGTCAATAAGGATGAAATTCCTTATGCTAAAGGAGGAGCTCGCAGCACTTATGCACCAAGTCCGTTTTTGATAGGTCTTTTTAATGCTAATCCGGCAGATATCAGAACCAAAGACTCTTATATCACTGCAAAGGATGCGGACGGAAATGAAATAGGGACTTTTGATAATAAGATGAAGGGAACAAAAACAGAAGGAGATCGCACCTATGACTCAGATATAGTTATATATCGGCTTGCAGAGATGTATTTATTTAAAGCAGAAGCTTATGCGGCGTTAAATCAAACACCACAGGCTATTATTGAACTGAATAGAGTCAGAGACCGTGCCAAGATTGGAACTTATAATGGAAGTACCAATAAAATAGCAGTGGAGAAAGAAATTCTGAACGAGCGTGCAAGAGAGTTATATCTTGAGAGAAAAAGATGGCCCGATCTTCTTAGATTTCATTATGGTGGAACGATTGATGTTTATCAGGAGGTCCCGAACTTAAAGAAAAAAGTCGATGATAATATTATCATTCCATTATATCTTGCAATCCCATTGAGCGATATAAATATCAATCCTAATTTAAAACAAACTCAAGGATATGAAAACCTATAAGATTATTACATGCGTATTTCTTTTTACAAGTATGTTTACACAGGCTTGTCAAAAAGATGATGAGACACAAGGAAACCCAACTCCTGTTCCACCGGAAGAAGAAGTGCCTTCGTCCGAATTCAACTATATTTATAATCAAGGGACGGATGGTTTTGAACTCTATCGAATACCTGCTATTGTTAAAAGTAAAAGCAATACTTTATTAGCTTTTGCTGAAGCTAGAAAAGCTCGAAGTAATGGAGATAGCGGAGATATAGATCTTGTAGTCAAACGTTCGTCGGATAATGGAAAAACATGGAGTAAACAGATTACGATATGGAATGATGGACAAAACACTTGTGGAAATCCCGTGCCTATTGTTGACGACAGAGGTAGAATACATCTGCTTATGACTTGGAATTTCCAGACTGATAAATGGGGGGCAATAACCAATGGTACCGGAGAAGACAGCCGACGTCCGTACTATACATATTCTGATGATGACGGCATTACTTGGGCGCAACCAGTTGAAATAACTTCTTCTGTAAAAAAAGAAAAATGGGATTGGTATGCTACCGGTCCGTGCCATGGTATTCAGATTCAAAAGGGAATACATAAAGGAAGATTAGTTGCTCCAAACTATTTTACAACTCGGGAGAGTGGAAAGGTCACGAGTTATTCTCATATCATTTATTCTGATGATTACGGAAAAACATGGAAACCAGGAGAACCTACTCCTGTCGGTGGTGTTGGAGAATGTTCTGTAGCCGAGATAGGAGAGGGAACGTTAATGTTGAATATGAGAGCAGATGAAGGCTTTTATCGGAAAAGTTGTACTAGCATAGATGGAGGACTTACTTGGTCTTCACCTCAAATTAGCATTGATCAAATAGACTGTAAGTGTCAGGGTAGTATATTATCAATAGGAGGAGCTGTTTTTCTTTCGAATGCTGCTTCCGCTACGGAACGTATTAATATGACTATCAAAAAAAGTACGGATAATGGGAAAAACTGGAAGGGACAATATACAGTTTATGAAGGTAACTCTGGTTACTCTGATATAGTTGAGCTCTCTGATTCACAGATTGCTATTATCTATGAGGGAGGAGAAAAACGATATACGGATGGGCTGGCATTTAAAGTTGTTAGCATAAAATCAATACAATGAATTTAATACATTACTGATATGAAAAGAAAAACTATATATTTATTACAGTGTATTGTTGTGATATTGTTATTGGCTTGTTCTGAAGATGATTTGCAGTCCTTGCAAGCTGCTTTCGAATCAGATCTTCAGGAAGTCACAATCGGAGAAAGTATTACTTTCAAAGACATATCTACTGGTGAACCTTCTAAATGGAATTGGCGGTTCGAAGGTGGAGAACCAGAAACCTCAATCTTATTTAGTCCTAATGTTGTATATAATAAGCCTGGAGTTTATTCGGTTACCTTGTCTGTCGGACGCGGAGAAGAAGCAAACGAAATGGTGAAGGAACAATATATTACTGTTAACTATCCGTCGCAGATAACTGTTGACTTCTCTGCAAATAAAACTACTGCTACAAATGAAGATGTTATTTCTTTTAAAGATTTGTCCAAAGGCTATCCGAATGAGTGGTTATGGAGTTTCACACCTAAAGAAGGTGGAGCAGCTATCACTTCAACAGAACAAAATCCACAAATGACACTTTCTCCGGGAATCTATACTGTTAAATTGACAGCTAAGAATCCCAAAGCGTCTTCGGACAAAGTAAGAGAGGATTATATTACTGTTATTGATAAAAATGCGATTGCCGCTGATTTTGGTGCACAATGCCGGAATACTTATGCCGGGGGATATATTAACTTCTTGGATAAGACATTAGGAACGGTTGAAGAATGGGAATGGACATTTGAAGGAGGTACTCCAGCCAGTTCTGTAGAACAAAATCCTGTAGTGCAATATAATAATCCAGGAAAATACAAAGTGACGTTGAAAGCTAAAAACTCAGTAAATAGCTCTACGAAAGAGAAAGAAGGTTATGTATATGTTGTTTCTGCAGAAAAGTTAGTATTGTATTTGCCATTCGATGGTGATAATAAAGATGCAGGTCCAAATCAATTGAATCCTGAGGAACTTACGGCAGGAGCTGGTTCCAGTGTATATAATTCTCAGGCGCGCTTTTCCGGAGAAAGTGCTGAATGTCGATTTGCAGCACACTTCCAAGGCGACAAGCAAAATTATTCAATTTTGTCTATTCCTGAAGAAGGATTGAAGAATCATTATACGGATAGTGAATTTACAGTTGCATTTTGGGTGAAGGTTTCAAATATGACAGCTAAGAATGCAGTCTTTCATCAAGGTGTGGGACCTGGTGCTACTTATACCGATCCTGTGCCCAGACAAAGTTGGTTTAGACTTGATACCAGTGGTAAAACTGTTGTTTTCTGTGTAGAATACAAGGGAAAAGCAGGAAACTGGGCTGAATATGAAGGTAAACGAATGGATGACGGTGAGTGGCATCACTATGTATGTATTTATAAGAAAGTGGATGGAAAAAGAGATAGTTATTTGTATATAGATGGGCAGAAAGTTATTGAAAAGAAAGGGGTTGTTGACAAGGTGGTAGATAATTGGCCATACTATATTGGTTGTAACTATCGATTTACTAATGGAGAATTTGCACCTGAGAACTTCTTGAATGGTTATCTGGATGATTTTATTTTGTATAACAGAATATTGTCAGAAGAAGAAATACAAGATTTATACAATAACTAAAAACTAATTGTGGAACTTCTCTTTTAATCAGTAAAAGAGAAGTTCCACATTCAATTAATATCAGAATATGAAAAAACTTTTTCTATTGATTTTCATGCTTGTAAATTGCATTGGTTTATATGCACAACAGGTAATGGAGACAAGTGAAGCATACAAGAAGGCGGATGAATTATTAAAGAAGCTGACAATTGAGGAAAAAGCGCTCATGGTTAGGGGCTATAATAAGTTTTTTATCAAAGGTTTTGAAGAAAAAGGAATACTTCCTGTTTATTTGTCGGATGCGACACAAGGGGTTAATATCCGGAATAATTTGCCTGATCCTAACGTTGTAAAGCAACTGGAACGTTCAACAGCTTTTCCTTCTCCCATTTTGCTAGCCTCAACATTTTCACCGGAGTTATCTTACCAATATGCTAAAGCTATTGGAGAAGAATGTAGAGCTGGAGGAATTGAGGTTTTGTTAGGTCCCGGATTAAATATCTATCGACAGTCTCAATGTGCCAGAAATTTTGAATATTTTGGAGAAGATCCCTATTTGGTATCTCAAATGGTCAGTCAATATGTGACCGGACTTCAAAGTACGGGTACAGCGGCATGTTTAAAGCATTTCTACGGGAATAATACTGAATTTTATCGTAAACGGAGTAATTCCATTATCGGAGAACGTGCTATGAATGAAATCTATTTGCCGGGTTTTAAAGCTGGGATAGATGCAGGAGCTATGTCTGTAATGACTTCTTATAATCAGATCGATGGCGAATGGGCAGGACAAAGTTCGTATGTAATAAAGAAGATTCTTAGAGAAAAGCTGGGATTTAAATGGTTGGTTATGAGTGACTGGAATTCTGTGTGGGATTTGGAAAAGGTTATTAAATCAGGTCAAAATCTGGAAATGCCGGGTTCATATAATTTTGGAGTATCAGTATTGGATTTATATCATGAAAAGAAAATAACAGAGAAGGATTTAGACGATATGATACGGCCCACTTTGGCTACTTGTGTTGCCATGGGATTTTATAGCAGGCCTAAGTATGACACGACTTTGTTAAGTAAATATCCTGAACATGAGCAGACTGCGAGGCGAGTTGCAGAAGAAGGTGTGGTATTACTTAAAAACAGGAATGAAATTTTACCGCTTGATCCTACAAAAAATAGAAAAATATTATTAACCGGTAAATTTGTATATGAAATACCTCGTGGCTATGGTGCGGCAGAAGTGATAGGGTATAATAATGTAAGTCTGATTGATGCTTTGCAGAAAGTCTTTGGGCGAACTGTATATTATATTGAAAAGCCTACTGTGGCAGAGATAAAAGAGGCTGATGTTGTTTTATTGAGTATGGGTACACGGGATAAAGAAGCCGTAGAACGTCCGTTTGCTTTACCTAGGGAAGACGAATCATTTATGCGCTATATCACTAAAAATAATCCTAACACTATTGCTATTATCAATACTGGGTCTGCGATTGATATGTCAGCATGGAACGAACAATTAGCAGCTTTGATTTATGGTTGGTATGGAGGACAATCTGGATTTGAAGCACTTACTGATATTATTATCGGAAAAGTAAATCCATCAGGAAAATTACCGATGACTATAGAAAGGTCATTTAAAGATTCACCGGCATGGGGATATTTGCCACAAGGGGCATCACTCTATAATGAGCTTAAAAATGAGCATCTTATTAATGTGTATGATGTTAATTATAAGGAAGATGTATTAGTTGGATATAGGTTGTATGATACAAAGAAGATAGAACCGCTTTTGGATATGGACTATCCTATACAACATTTGCTTTGACAAAACCACGATTATCATCTAACAAGATGAATGATAAACAGACTATAAAATGTTCTGTTACTCTTACGAATACAGGTAAGTGTGAAGGAGCTGAGGTGGTACAATTATATATCAAAGAGAACCAGCCAAGTGTATTACGTCCCGAAAAAGAACTAAAAAGATTTGAGAAAGTATCCTTGAAACCTGGGGAAAATCGAATCCTTTATAATAACTTCCAAGGATTTAGCTTTTTGGGATGATCAGACACATAGTTGGAAAACAAATACTGGACAATATACAATTTTTCTAGGAACATCCTCCAGGCATATAAATCAAACTCTTTCTTTTATAAAAGAATAGGAATACTTTTAGGGCTACTTTGTGGATGCCGATGATAGAATTTGCCTTTAAGCATAAGTTAATAAAACTACAGTCTGATAATTATTTAGATTGTAGTTTTTTTGATAATATCTCATTCATTTATTATTTAATGGTGGAGTTGTCTTATTTATTTGGCCAATTCTGTATATTTGCAGACATATACTACAATATCATGAAAATTATATTTATTAATACACTTCGTATCCTGATGATTCTCGTGATTATGATTTCATGTGGAGTTGCCTATGTAGTATACGAAGATACATTGGCTGACTGGTGGATACCTGTTGGAGTGGCACTTATAATAGTGATAGCAACAATTCCTTTCTATAAAGGATGGATTTGGCTGACAACAATGGATAATAAAGTAATTAATTGTTGTTGCCATTTGGTTTGTGTCGGTGCTATCAGTTGTGTATTGTTTCTTGGGGGGAATTACTGGTTCGCCGATTCTGCTTCCACGCATGAAGAGAAAGTCATGGTACAGAAAAAATATATAGAAACACATAAGAAAACTCGTAGGGTCGGCAGACATCGTTATGTGTCGGATGGCGTTCGTAAAGAATATTATTTGCAGGTAGCTTTTGAAAATGGGAATGTAGAAACATTGCATGTATCTCCTTCTACTTATAATAAGACAAAGACAGGTCGGCCGAAGATTCTGACTTTGCAAAAGGGCTTATTTGGGTTGCCTGTAATTACCAAAGGACTTTAATGAAAGTCACACCACCTTTAGAATGGGTTATATATCCTTTAAAAGCGATATTCTTCTTTTCTTTTATTTTTCATCTTGCTAATTTTGCATTTAGTCTACAAATGGGACACGTTCGTCTCATTTGAAAAATTAGTGCTGATCTCTGCCTTATCTTCGTGACGAAATAAAAACGGAATAAAATCATGAAGATGAATAAAACTAGATTATTAGAGAAAATATCTATTCAGTCGGGCGTCTCTTTAGATGAGTGTGGGACAGTGCTCAAAACTTTTGAAAAAGTTCTAAGTGAAGAACTTTCCCGGAAAATATATCGTTATGGCGGATGGATCCTATTATTGACCGCTTTATTTGTGTCTGTAACAGTATTCAGCCAGACAACAGGACGGAAAGGACGTCCGGTGCAGACCATCCGTGGAATTGTTATAGATGGAGACTCGAAGTTTCCGATACCGTATGCAACAGTAAAGCTATCTGAAAAAGAGGGGGCGGGTACGATAACAGACAGTCTTGGTCGTTTCAGTATACCGCAGGTTCCTGTCGGCCGACATACCGTAGAAGCTGCGTTTATGGGATATGAACCGGGCATTTTCAGAGAAATACTGGTGACCTCCGCCAAGGAAATATATTTGGAAATACCTTTGAAAGAAAGCGTGAACGAATTAAACGAAGTGATAATTCGTGCGCGGACGAACAAGGAAGAAGCAATGAATAAGATGGCTACTACCGGAGCACGTATGTTGAGTGTAGAAGAAGCGAGCCGTTATGCAGGTGGATTTGATGATCCCGCACGTTTGGTTTCCGCTTTTGCCGGAGTAGCTCCCAGCGTTTCTTCCAATGGAATTTCTATTCATGGCAATGCCCCACATCTGTTACAATGGAGACTGGAGGATGTCGAAATTCCTAATCCGAATCATTTTGCGGACATCGCTACGTTGGGTGGAGGAATCCTTTCCTCTCTAAGTTCACAAGTGCTTGGAAACTCTGATTTTTTCACAGGAGCATTTCCTGCCGAATATGGAAATGCCGTATCCGGAGTTTTTGACATGAAATTGCGTAACGGCAACAACCAAAAGAACGAAAATACCATTCAGGTGGGAATTATGGGAATCGATGTCGCTTCCGAAGGCCCTTTGAGCAAGAAACATAAAGCATCGTATATTTTCAATTACCGTTATTCTACAACCGGCCTTCTGAATCTTGAAGGAGGAACGATGGATTATCAGGACCTGAACCTCAAACTCAACTTTCCGACACGGAAAGCCGGAACATTCTCTGTTTGGGGAACGAGCCTGATTGATAAGTTCACCAGTGATTTTGAAAAGAACACAGAGAAATGGGATTATTGGGGCGACCGCAGTGAATCAAGAGACAAGCAATATATGGCAGCCGGAGGTGTCAGCCATCGTTATTTCTTTAATAATGACGCATCATTGAAGACCACGATAGCCGCTACCTATTCGCAACTCGACGGAGGAGCAACCTTGTTCAACCATTCGATGGAGTCTACTCCTTATATGGATCTTGATTCAAAATATACCAACCTGATATTTACCACTACCTTTAATCGTAAATTCAGTAACCGTTTTACGAACAAGACAGGATTCACCTATACCAATATGTTCTACAAAATGGATCTTTCCATTGCTCCTTATGAAGCCGAACCACTGGAAATTGTATCTCAAGGAAAAGGTAATACAAGTCTGATTTCAGCCTACAATAGTTCATCGGTGGGATTAACAGAGCGTTGGACCCTTAATGCCGGAATCTATGGACAGCTTCTGACTCTGAACAATAAATGGTCTGTAGAACCACGGGTTGGCCTGAAGTGGCAAGCTACTCCAAAAGCAACCTTTGCGTTGGCTTATGGAATGTACAGTCGCATGGAAAAGATGGATGTATATTTTGTTAAAACGAAAAGTACAGGCAATCAATCCGTCAATAAAGATCTTGATTTTACAAAAGCACAGCACATTATGTTATCATTCGGTTACAAGATTTCTGATAGCATGAATCTGAAGATAGAACCATATATCCAGTTTTTGCATGATGTCCCAGTAATGGCGGATAGTTCTTACTCCGTACTTAACCGTTCTGATTTTTATGTGGAAGATGCGTTGGTCAATAAAGGAAGAGGACGCAATGTGGGAATAGACATTACCTTCGAACGTTTTTTGGAGAAAGGACTTTATTATATGATTTCGGGTTCTTGGTTTGATTCCCGTTACCGGGGTGGGGACGGTGTGTGGTATAACACGAAGTTTAACCGTAATTATGTGATAAACGGACTCATCGGTAAAGAATGGATGTTGGGAAGAAATAAACAGAACATACTTAGTGTCAACCTGAAACTAACCTTGCAAGGTGGTGATCGATATTCTCCGATTGACTTGGAGGCAACGATGAATCATCCGGATAAAGAAGTGCAATATGACGAAACGAAAGCTTTCTCAAAACAATATTCTCCTATGTTGATTGGTAATTATACTGTCAGTTATCGTATCAACAAGAGAAAAGTATCACATGAATTTGCAGTGAAAGGACTTAATTTTACGGGTGCTAAAGAACATTACGGTCATGAATATAATGTGAAAACTGGAAAAATAGATGTCAGCGACAATTCTACGATATTGACGAATGTGAGTTATAAACTTGAATTTTAGAGATACGGTATAGAGTCTAACCGGAAAAATGTTTTATCTTCGTCCCCAATAAAGCGTATGACAACTGAAACACTTGCAACAGGTAGTGAATCTACCTTTTTATATCGATTTCTCGTTAGTCCGGACTTACGATGGATGCGGTATTTGGTACTTATCCTGGTGCTGGGGACGATCTCTTTCAATCAGGTCTTTATTATCTTTTTGGATTATAAGGATATATTGGGCGGATGGATTTACACATTTACCTTTCTTTACCTGCTCACTTATGTAGCGGTTATCTACTTGAATCTTTTCCAACTCTTTCCGAAATATTTGTTGAAGAGACATTATCTGACCTATTTGTCATTGCTTTCTGCTGCGATGATCGTAGCTCTGTTGATACAGATGTCAATAGAATACATGGCATATTCCTATTGGCCGGAACTCCATGCGCGAGGTTCTTATTTTTCGATGCACATGGTAGTGGACTATATTTCTTCTTTTATGTTATCTACGCTGTGTATGATAGGAGGTACGATGACAGTTCTTCTGAAAGAGTGGATGATTAACAACCGGCGTGTTTCACAAATGGAGAAAGCCCATGTCGTTTCTGAAGTGGAACGGTTAAAAGAACAGATCAGCCCTGAACTTCTTTTTAAAACATTGCACCAATCGGGAGAATTAACGTTGAGTGAGCCGGAAACAGCCTCAAAGATGTTGATGAAGTTAAGCCAACTTCTCCGCTATCAGTTGTATGACTGCAATAGGGCCAAAGTCTTGCTTAGTAGCGAAATTACATTTCTTACTAATTACCTGACATTGGAACAGACCTCCCGACCACAATTTTACTATGAATTTACTTCCGAAGGCGAAGTGAATAGAATGTTGGTACCACCTTTGCTTTTCATCCCTTTTGTACAATATATAGTCAAAGCAATAGACGAGCAACAGATACAGCCTCCTGTTTCATTGAAAACTCATTTGAAAGCGGAAAAGGGTACGATTATTTTCGCTTGCGCTTGTCCTGAAGTAAATCTCTTGTCGTCCGATAAAGGGCTGGAAAGAATCAGACAAAGATTGGATATTTTGTATGGAAGCCGTTACAGATTGTCATTGGCTGTCGGCAGTATATGGCTGGAACTGAAAGGAGGTGAGTCATGAGTATGGATACCAATCATGGTAATGACTTCAATAAAAATACCACTGATAGAAACATGAATGATAAAAGTGTCACTGCATTTCTATTGAGTCCCCGTTATCGGATATACAGGCATTTGCTGCTGCAATTGGTTGTTGTTTTGATAACAATCAACGTCCTTTGGTATGAGCCTTTACAAACAGTCTCCTTTGGGAGGCGACTGGGCGGATGTCTGGCATATTTTGCTTCTATGAATATGGTGATATATATAAACCTGTATGTATTGGTTCCTTATTTCCTGTTGAAGAATCGTTGGGGTAGTTATGTGTTGATGGCAGTCATTACAAATATAACAGTCATTACTTTTCTTTCAGTTACCCAAGGTTTGCTTTTTGAAGTGATTCTGCCCGGAAAAGATCCCAATGGCTTTGCCACTTTTATCAATGCTTTTTCGGGCATACTGACCATTGGCTTTGTCATGGCAGGCTCTGCGGCTATTTCATTGTTCATGCATTGGCTACGCTACAACCTGCGTATTGATGAACTGGAATCCACGACTTTACAGTCGGAACTGAAGTTTCTTAAAAATCAGATTAATCCGCATTTTCTTTTTAATATGCTGAATAATGCCAATGTCCTGATAAAGAGAAATCCGGAAGAAGCATCCAAAGTACTTTTCAAATTAGAGGATTTATTGCGCTATCAGATAAATGACAGTTCGCGAGAAAGAGTCTCGTTAGCATCGGATATCCGTTTCTTAAATGATTATCTGAATCTGGAAAAGATCCGCCGTGATAATTTTCAGTTTACGATGGAGGAACATGGAGAGACAGATTCCATTTGGATTCAGCCGTTATTGTTTATTCCTTTTGTGGAGAATGCGGTAAAGCATAGTTTTGACAGCGAGCATCCTTCGTATGTGCACGTTTCGTTTAAAGTTGATAATGATAGATTAGAGTTTCGATGCGAGAATTCCACACCGGAAGTTGCCGTTAGTAAAGGTAAAGTCGGAGGGATAGGACTTGTGAATATTCAACGCAGATTGGGGCTGTTGTATCCCGGTCGGTATGAGCTGAAGCAGATAGAGAATGAAAATAAGTATACTGTAATTTTAAGTATAACATTATGAATTGTATTATTGTAGACGATGAACCATTGGCACGTGAAGCCATGAAGCTATTGATAGAAGAATCGAGTAACCTTCAATTAATCGGGAGTTTTAATAGTGCGTCCACTGCTTCCGATTTCATGGAGCAACATGTGACTGATTTGGTTTTTCTTGACATTCAGATGCCAGGGATTACAGGAATTGAGTTTGCACGTACGATTTCAAAGAAAACACTGGTCATTTTTACCACAGCCTACACAGAGTATGCACTGGACAGTTACGAAGTGGATGCGATAGATTATTTGATTAAGCCTGTTGAAGCGGAGCGTTTTCAAAAAGCTGTGGATAAGGCTTTGTCTTACCATTCTTTGTTACTGAAAGAAGAGAAAGAAGCCATCGAAACAGTGGTTACTGCCGACTATTTTTTTGTGAAAGCAGAACGCCGGTATTTTAAAGTCAACTTCTCCGATATTCTCTTCATTGAAGGATTGAAAGATTACGTTATAATCCAACTTAGCGATCAACGTATTATCACCCGTATGAGTTTGAAAGCCATATTCGACTTATTGCCTAAATCTACTTTTTTGCGGGTGAATAAATCATATATTGTCAATACCGGTCACATCGAATCATTTGATAATAATGATATATTCATAAAATCGTATGAAATAGCTATCGGTAATAGTTACCGCGACGATTTCTTTGAGGGGTTTGTGATGAAACAAAGAGTGTGAGATCGTGATGTAGTATTATTCAATGTTTCTGCATTTTTTCAATTTGAAATATAAATAAGAAGATAAAGTGAAGTGCGAATATATGCAAATATGTTTGTTCTTATCATTTGGCATATATAAACAGCCCTCTATCCATCTTCAAAAGACGAATAGAGGGCAGTTGCCATGACGAGAAAAAAGTCGAAGTCTATTGCTTTGCTTCGTTATTTTGTTTCAGA
>ERZ1106973.2180-NODE-2180-length-15617-cov-3.183331_pt1 | contig 15617 bp, 16 predicted proteins | sample MGYA00403686_ERZ1106973 | MGnify/ENA primary metagenome ERZ1106973 (study PRJEB35170, sample SAMEA104062408) | human gut metagenome | biome: human gut; feature: human-associated habitat; material: faeces | place: Denmark | collected 2012-11-06 ...
AAATCTGCAAGTAGGACGCAGCGCCCCAATACTGGCCCACCCGGAACGTCCGGGATTGCCGCAATATCTGAGGATACATTCTTCCATCGCCGCCAGCATGATCCGCGGTTTCGGGTAAGAAGTCGCCCCATTGTCCAAATATATCATAACTATTTCCTCACTGCATCCTACACAAAAATAGAGGACATTCCTGTCCTCTACATTGTATGCGTCTGCTTTATTCTGCGTGACTGGAAATCCCGCTGCCGCTAATCGGAATGACCTCCCCGCCGTACTGTGCCTTGCCATGCAGCAGCACCTTGAAAAAGTCCTTATTTCTCGCCAGGATTTCCCGCGCCTCGCGGTAGTTCTGCCCGAAATAGGTCTCCTGATCCGAAGCGACGCCGACCGCCGCGAGCCCCAGCTTGTCCGCCAGATACAGTGCCCGATATTCGTGATATTGCTGTGTGACGATGATAATGCGCGATGCCGCAAAAATATCCTGCGCGCGATAGACCGAATCGTAGGTCGAAAATCCCGCATGATCGCAGAAAATATCCTCCTCCGGCACGCCCGCCTCCCGCGTGTATTTGAGCATCACATGCAGCTCATTGTGATTTTCCTGTCCATTGTCTCCGCTCAGCAAAAGCTTCGGCACGATGCCATACCGGTATAAGGCAATCCCCGCATCCAGCCGGTCCTTGAGCATCGGACTCGGTGTTTCGGCATCCGCGATGCCGCAGCCCAGCACCAGTGCGCAGTCCGCGCCGAACGCTTTGAGGCTCTGCTGTCCGATTGCGCTGATCTCGGTCTCTCCCTGTATCAAATAGAGGATCTGGTCCTCTGTACTGTGCTTGACTCTGCTGTTGATAAACAGCACCAGCATGGCACCCACCATGCCGGCAGCGATAAGTAAAATCAGCAGCCGCAAAAAAAATCTCTTAATTGCATTCATCCAAATGTCTCCCTTCCGCCTACCTCTTATTATCGCCTCCGCTGTGAAGATTTGCAAGCGTTTTTTTAGCGATTGACATTCCGCGGGCCTCGATATATAATAGTGCCTCAAGGAGGTACTGTCTATGAAGCGCGGACATCCCAAACAAATGTCGGAATCCTTTCTGACTGCTGCTTTTTTATCCTTGTCCGGAGGATTGCAGGACGCTTACACCTATATCTACCGCGGGCACGTCTTCGCGAATGCGCAGACCGGTAATATTGTTCTTTTGAGCCAGAGCATTGCGGAGCGGAACTGGCCGCAGACTTTGGAGTATCTCATTCCTTTGTCTTTTTTCGCGTTCGGCATCGCGGCAGCGGAGCTGCTTCGTTTCCGCTACCAAAGCACTACCAGAATTCACTGGCGGCAGCTCGTCCTGCTCTTTGAAATTGCGATTTTGTTCGCGGTGGGTTTCATGCCGGAAACCTGTGACCTGATCGCCAACGGCATCGTTTCCTTTGCCTGTGCGATGCAGGTACAGACCTTCCGCAAGGTCAAAGGCTATTCCTTTGCCAGCACCATGTGTATCGGCAATCTGCGCAGCGGAATGGAATCCCTGTGTGCCTACTGGAAAACACTGAATCGAACAAATCTTCAAAAATCCTTTTGTTACTGGGGCATCATCCTGATGTTTGCTATCGGCGCCGCGCTCGGCGTCTTCTGCGTCGCCGCGTTTGGGGCGCGGGCAATTTGGATCTCCTGCCTTCTGCTTTCGGTCAGCTTCCTGTTCATGTTCGCGAAGGAGGACATGGAAGAGCTTAAGGAAGAAATTGAAGAAATCGAGGAAAAAAAGCTTTTTTAACAAAAAAACCGCGCTCATCCGCGGTTTTTTCTTTGCTCCCACTCTTCCCGAAGCATGGAATAGACAAGGTTATCCCGATCGCTGCCGTCATAGATATGATAGCCCTTGCGCTGCGTGCCCTCATACTGAAAGCCGCATTTTTCAATCACGCGCTGCGAGCGCTTGTTCGTCGGTGCGGTACAGATCGCCAGCACGACGATAGGCTCCTTTTCCTGTGTGAACGCATAGTCGATGACAGCCTTCGCCGCCTCCGTCATATAACCCTTGCCCCAAAAGTCCTTGCCGAGCGAATAGCCCATCTCGCGGCTGGCGACATCTTCACGTCTTCTGTCAGGCTCTAAGCCGATGCTGCCCATGATCCTGCCGGTCTGCTTCTCGCGGATAGCCCAGACCTCGTGCGGGATAAACAGCTCTTTGATGATTCTTGCTGACTCTGCCTTGTCTGCATGCGGTTTCCAGCCCGCGTTCGGTCCTACGTCCGGGTCGCAGGCATATGCGTAAAGCCCCTCAATGTCCTCTTCGGACATCGTCCATGGGGTCAGCAGCAGCCGTTCTGTTTCTATATTTCTCATGTGAATTTTTCCTCTCTTTTCTGTCTATTCTGTCGTACTTAAAATCTCGCCGCTCTTGTTTTCGATCTGGCTGACCTTCATCTTGTCCGCATCGTCCGGATCGACATCTTCCAGAAGACCGAGCACGTTTTCACCCAGATAAATGGTCTTAAGCTCCTTGCCGTCCAGCGTCACCTTGCTGTACTGCGTGAAGTTCCTGCCCTTGATATAGTATTTATCGCCGATCTTGACGATCTCATCGATCGTAATATCGTTGACGCCCATCTTCAGATTTGTCGGCTTAAACGGATTCGTACCGCCGTAAATATAGTACTTGCCGTAGAGCATATCATAGCCGAGCGCCTTCAGATCTGCCAGATAGGTCTCGCTGTTCTTGTGATTCTGCTGATAGGTAAAAATCGTCCCGACCTGCATGTCCAGCATCTCCATCACATGTGCCGCCAGCTGATAGGCATGGAGATTTTCGTCATCCTTTTTCAGACCCATATTATTCCAGATCAGATACTGCGTCCCATAGAGGTTGCCGCTTTCGAGGTCATCCTCCGTCATATCCAGCGCCGGAATATGGTCTCCGTACATCACAAGCACCGTCGGTTCTTCGCGCTTAGCGAGCGTGTCTGTCAGCGCCTTGACGAACTGGTCCATTTCATAGATCTGGTTGACATAGTATTCATATTTCCACTTTAATTCTTCGCTCGGTGCCGCGGTCACTTCGATGACCGGTTTTTGCAGCACTTGCTCAGGTGGATACTTGCCATGCCCCTGTACCGAAATCGTGTAAATCATATCTCTGCCATCGGTGGAGTCCAGCGCATCGGTGATGCATTCGGTCAGCACATCGTCTTTCGCCCAGTTCTTCGGTGTCTTTTCGACATTCTTCATATATTCCACACTGGTAAAGGTATCAAAGCCCATATTGGCAAAGACGCTGTTGCGGTTGTAGAACACCGCCCGATGGTTGTGGATCGCATGCGAGGTATAGCCCAGACTGTCAAGGTCGTAGGCAAGACTCTCGCCTGTCTTTTCCTTGAGTACCGCCTTGTACGGATATTCGCCCGGACCGAAGAACTTGACGGACAATCCGGTCAGCACTTCAAATTCGACATTCGCCGTACCTGCACCGCAGGCGGGTACGGTCAGCTCACCCGAGGAATAGGTCTGCATCAGTCTGCGGAAGTTCGGGCATGGGTCTTGAGAAAGCTGAATGCTCTGAATCGTCATCGGATCGATGAAGGATTCCAGCTGCAAAAACAAGATGTTCGGGTGTTCCTCATCCTCGTCCTTCTGCGTGAGCAGCATGGCATTGTCATCGCCGAGCTCCTTTTTATCGAAAATCGACAGGATCTCCTCCTTGCTGTAGCCGTCCGGTTTACTGATGCCTGTGTTCAGCCATGTATTGACAAAACAGTAGACCACGCCATAATCCCGATAAGCATAGGCGAGGTTGCCGAAGAAAGTCTGTACGATGCCTGCCCGGATCACAAAGGAGGACGACAGGAAGGTAAAGGCGATGACCAGCAGCACTGCGACCAGATTGCGTTTGCGTTTCACGCCGTCCCTTTTTTGTGGTCCTTTGATGAACAGCAGCACAAGCAGTCCGACAGCGATCAGCCCTGCGGCGATGGCGCCGATAATCTCATAGTTGCTGAGGTAATTCGTCACGATGGTCAAGCCGTCATTGAGATTACTCAGATCCTTGACGGTGAACGGCGTCATGCGCTGTGTCAGAATCACGCCGTTGATGATGCCGATACCCAGCCAGAAGATCGAAATGATCGTAAAGAAAAACACGCGCCGCTTAGACAGGGATGCAAGCACCAAGGTCGCATACAGGATCAGCGCATTATATAAAAAGACCAACGGACTGTGCACCATAAAGGTCAGCCCGCCGAAGATCCCCGCTGTCGGGAATCTGCCGAGTGTTTCGATCAGCAGGTTCAGCAGCAGCGCCCAGACGGCTGCATAGGCGAAGCTGTTTTTGTAAAACTTGCGTCGATCCATGGTTTCTACTTCATGGAGCGTTTCTTCTACTTTTCGGTCCAGTTTCTCAAACTTATCAAATTTATCCATTCCTTATCCCCTTTGTCCGTTAGCTAATCTCTTTGCGACTTCGTTTGCAAGTCTTGCAAATTCCGCAAGGTCCAGAGTCTCTGCTCTTCTTGCCGGATCGATCCCCGCCCCCGCGAGAGATGCCCCCGCGATCTCTTTGGTCATATGCTCCACACCCATTAGGGCATTGGAGAGTGTTTTGCGCCGCTGGCCAAACCCCGCCTTGACACAGCGAAAGAACATATCCTGATCCTCCAGCACGACCGGAGGCTCGGTGCGCATATCCAGCCGCAGTACTGCCGAGTCCACCTTTGGCTGCGGCACGAAGCAGCTTGCCGGCACATGGACGACCTGCTCTGCCTCACAATAATACTGTACTGCCACAGAGAGTGCGCCGTATGCCTTGGTGCCGGGATGCGCGCGCATGCGGTCCGCGACCTCCTTCTGCATCATGACGGTAATGCTGTCTGCTTCGACGCCGTCCTCCAGCAGCTTCATGATGATCGGTGTGGTGATATAGTACGGCAGATTGCCGATGATGCGCACATGCGCATACGGCATGCCGGCGGCTTCCGCCTCTGCCTTTTCTCGCTCGATCAGGGTATTGATATCCGTTTTGAGGATATCCTGATTGATCACCTCGATATTGTCCGCTTCCCGCAGTGTCTCTGCGAGGATCGGGATGAGATTTTTGTCGATCTCGACGGCGATGACCTTTTGCGCCAGCTGTGCTGCCTCCCAGGTCAGCACGCCGATGCCGGGTCCGATCTCAATGACCAGATCCTGCGCGCCGATTGCGGCACCGTCGATGATGTCGTCGATGATGTTTTTATCCGTCAGGAAATTCTGCCCAAGACTCTTGGTCAGACGAAACCCGTATTTTTCTCTAATCTCCCTGATGGTCGATGGTGCGTAAAGCTTCATAAAATGCCTCTTTCTTGATTCCAAATTGATTGAGCTTACCGCAGAGCCCTCTGGCATTCGCGTAACCGATGCCGAGGACTTGTCCCAGTTTTTCGCGGCGCTGCTTCGCGTCTGTACCGCCGGTCAGTCCTGCGGCAAACAAGTCGTCGGCAGTATATAAATCCACTTCCGATGCTTCTGCTCCGCGGAAGGTTGCGTGTGCTTTCTCGATCGCCTCCAAGATCGCCTCCGGTTCTGCGTTTTCGATGCCGATGTCGCCTTTTTTCTCCGCGTATTTACGCGAAAGGAAAGCCTGCTTTGCCGCAGGGAACTTTTTTGTCAGCCGCCTGCGGATCTCCTCTCCGGCATAGTCCGGATCGGTAAAAATGATGATGCCCTTCTCCCGATAAGCCTTTTCAATTAACGCCCACGTCTCGCGCCGGATGCCGAATCCATGGGTCTCAATGGTCAGTCCGTCGATTGCGCGCTTTACCGCCGCGGTATCATCCCGCCCCTCGACGATAATGACCTCATGAATTGTTCGTTTTTCCATCTGTTTTGCTGTCCTTTGTATCGTTATCCGTATTCTTATCTGTATCGTTCGCGTTCTTTGTTTCTTCTTTTGTATCCGTCTTGCTGTCCTCGTTGAAAGCAAACAGAAGCTCCTGCGGCTTGACCAGCTTCAGATCGCGCCTTGCCTGATTTTCGATATATTCCGGAAGCTTGACATTCTCAAACTCCATCTCCAGCGTTTCCTTTTTGTGCGTCAATTCATCGTTTCTGGCTGCGACCTCTTTTTGCTCTCCCTGCAGCCGCACGATTTTGACCGCAGACACGACAAAGGAGACGCCGATGACCAGAACGAGGACAAACAGCGCCATCCGCATGTAGTTGATCTTGACCTTCCTCTTGCGCGTCACTTCTTTTTTTTGTCTGGCAATTTCCAATCGTTCGCGGCGTATATCCTGCGCCTGCTGGATATTGATCACACGGTTATTCTTTTCAAACTCATGCAGCCTGCTCTTTTTCGCCATGCCTTCCCCTTTTGTCTTGCGTTGTTTATGAAGCAACAAGTTTTATCTTTCCATTCGCCCGGACGCTGAGCGGCTCTGTCTTCATCTGCGATTCGCCAATCGCCTTCGCTCGGGCACCTGTCTTGCATCAGTTCTGTCTGCGCCTTTGGCTTGCCAATCACTGTGCAAGGACATTGTATCACAAAAAATTTTTTTGTACAACCACAGGCCGCATGCAAATGCACAGATGCTCAAAAATGTCAGTTTACCGCGGTCTGCGGTGTAGAGAAACTCTCCGGTCAGGAACCCGATGCACAAGAATGCAAATATTTCCAGACTCCACTTTCGCCATCCGCGCCATCTGCGCAGACTGATAAATGTCTCAAAGACATCGTAAACCAGTCCGGCCGCAAGCCCGCCGCCGCCCATCACGCAGACAATGGTAAGCTGTGCTTTGATAAGCTCAGTCATTGCGCAGTCTGCCCGCCAAGGCTTTGAGGCGTTTGCTGCCCTTTTGCTTCTTGCCCTCGATATAGGCGAACGAGCTGATGCTGCCCGTCACGACCAGTACGCCTTCTGCAAGGTCCAGCTTCTCGATGTGCAGTCCGCTGCCGCTGACCTCCACCGCGCCGTCCGCAAGATTTGCCCATAAGGTCTCCTCGTCAAAAGCGTCCACATCGACCACCTGACTGACCGTCATTTTATTGCGATTTTCCAGTATGACCCGCTGCTCCTCCATTCCGCTGCCCTCCTGTTTCTGTTTTCTTTGGTTCATTATATTTTCCCGGGAAAACATTCATGCGCGATTTTTTCGTGCAGCCTTATGGTTTCGTCGCTAGGCAGGCATCGGAGAGACCCGCTATGCGCCTGCCTGTTCAAATAAATAGGGAGAGCCCTCGCGGATCCTCCCTATCATGCTTTTTATTTTCGTTACAGATAGCTCGCCGGGTTGACGTTGGCGCCGTTCTTGAAGATCTCGAAGTGGCAATGTGCGCCGGTGCTGCGTCCGGTATTGCCGACTGCACCGATTTTCTGTCCCTGATATACCCTCTGCCCTGCGGATACGCTGATACTGCTGCAGTGCGCGTACAGCGTCTTGAATCCGCCGCCGTGGTCGATAACGATACGATAGCCGTAAGCGCCCGACCAGCCGGCCTTGGTGACCGTACCGCCGTCGGCTGCACGAATCGTCGTACCCGTCGGCGCCGCGTAGTCCAGACCATAGTGCATTCTGCCCCAACGCGGACCGTAGCCGCGGTAAACGCTGACGCTGACCGGTCTGATAAAGTGTCCGGTTCCCTTCGTCGGCGGCAATGATTTGGTTCCTTTGATAACGATTTTAGATACCGGCTCTTTGATCGTCTTGACGCTCAGATCCTTACGCTCTACGGTCTTGCCGTTCTGCTTGGTCAGACGTGCGGTGACTCTGGCTTTTCCCTTTTCTCCGGCTTGGGTAACAATGGTCTCGCCTTTATAATAGGAGGAGGATTCCTTGTATTTCGTTTCGTAATCGATCGATTCCGCAAAGGTCGCGATCTCGACGGTTTCAACCGTCAGAAGCGGCACCTCCTGCTGCGTGACGAACTTGTCGCCGACATGCAGCACCATCGTATCCTTGATGCGCGGATTCATCTCTTTCAGCTCTGACAAGGATACACCGAGCTTATTGCAGATACCGTAAAGCGTATCACCGGCAACGACCTCATAGGTCAGCTCCTGCTGTCCGCCGCTCTTGAGTTTTTTGGTTGCCGCAGCCTTACTGCTGACATTGGCCAGCGTCGTATTATAAGCCTCGATCTTGATATCTTCCGTGAAACCGACGCTTTCATAATCGCTGCGATCTCCCTTGATATAGCTGTCCAGAATGCTGTCGAGCACCTCCTGTGCGATCGCCTCATTCTCGACCGTAATCATTCTTTCGCCGTTTACCATGATGGCATAAGCCTGCGTCTGGATATCACCCATATAGGTAAACCGCCGCAGTACGGTGTCCGGATCATCGATCTCCTTGCCGAATTTGATTACCGGCTTGAACGTAATGTCCGTCTCCGGATCAATGACGATGCTGGAGCCGTATTCCTGTGTCAATGCCTCGCTGACCAGATCGAGAATCTCGAGGACATCGCGCTGTTCCTTGACGATACCGAGCGTTCTGCCGTTGTAGGCATATTCGTAGTCGATGCTGGTCGCATAGACGCCGACCGCGCCGACAATCACAACGCAGCCGATTGCAAAGTGCTTGACGATCTCCTTGCGGTGCTTTTGCAGGCCGATATGCATATCATGCCATTTCCTGGCAGCATGCACAAAGGTCTTTCCGAGAAACCATGCGACAACATCCTCACCCTCGTCGAATTTTACAACAAAATCGCCGCAGACATCGATGATTTTATCCCCTTGTCTCCCTAAAAAAGGTCCCGCCTGATCCAGCAACCGGTCCGTTTCCTCTACAAGCCAGGCGCCGCGGTCGATGAGCCGCTCGGCTAGCTTGTTTGTTTGTCTCTTTTTTGCCATACTTCTGCCTCTCCTGTTCTTTGCCGAACACAACTGCACCGCATGCCGTTCTCATCGAACCCGGTATCGCTGCATTTTTCACAGGCGTATTTGATATCTGTGTAATCCATCGGATAATTATGCTCTGTCAGCAGAACGGCTCGTTCCTCCTCCAAAGCGCGCATCTCCTGCTTCAGCTGCGCCTTCTGCGGCGCCTTCATACCGGTCAGCATGCCTTTGGTGAGCTTGCTGCCAAGCTCTCTGTGCATAGCATCGATCTCTGCCGCGCGCGGTAATATCTTGTAGATCTCTCGTTTGTGCGCCTGTGCCGTTTCCTCCGCCTGTCTGCGGAGAAATTCATAATATTGATTCAAAACAGCCTGTGTGACGGTTGTTTTCTGATTGACATCGAGTCCGCGTGCTTTTGCCTCCTCGTACCAGTTTTCGAGGACCTTGTTGACATAGCGCAGATTCGGATTGGCTGCCGAAAGCGTGCGGTCGCATGCTTCCAGCACGCGCTCCAGACTGCAGTGCATCTCATCGAACCAGACATTCATCAGTCGCTTCTCGGCCTCCGTCGCGCCGCGGTTCAGTCCCAGTGACTGCAGCACCCGCTTGTACATGCTCTGCCGGATACTGTTTTCTTTCAGGTACGCCTCCACAGTCTCCCTGCTCGTAAGCCCCTGCTCAGCCCAGCCCATGACAACTTTTTTGATATAGGACAGTCCGGTCTTTTGTCTTTCGTAACAGTAGGAAAACGCTTCCAGAATCACTTCCTTCGTGGTACCGAAGTCATGCTCCCACGAAAGAATCTCTGCCAGCTCCTTCTGCGGATCGAAGAGTCTTCCGGTGCGGCTTTCGAGTGCTTGAATAAATTCCTTGACGCTGCTGTCGCAGAGCCTGTCCGCGAGCTTGCCCGGCTTCCCGCCATGCTGCGCGTCCGCTGCATCCGCGTCTTCATCCTCCATGCCGCCGTTTCCGTACATCATGGCGCGCAGATTGCGGAATTCAATGTCCTCCTGCATACCTGCCGCATGCACAGCCGTATCTGCGCCGCCGCTTTTGCCTTTCACGCGTCTGACAGCGCCCATGCTCTCCCAATATTCCCATGCCTGCCGGATCGTTTCGTCCGGCAGCCTGAGCTGCTGCGCGAAGGTGCGCGCGTCCATATCCGCGCCCGTCTGCGCGTAGAGCAGACCGTAAAGATAGACCTTTACGTAATCGCCCGGCGCTGCAGGCAGATACTCATTGATAAAAATGTTCTCTACATCGGTGGTCAGCAGGTAAAAGTCTTTCACCTTTCCCTTAATAAAACCCATATGTTATATGTTCCTCTGTTTCTTATCTGCGCTGCCTTAGAGCGCTTTATCGCTGAACTTGGTATAACGGGATACCCAGGTCAGCTCTATCTTATCAGTCGGTCCGCTTCTGTGCTTGGCGATATTGACCTCGCACACGCCCGGCTTTTCGGTATTTTCGTTGTAATAATCATCGCGATACAGGAAAATAACGATGTCCGCATCCTGCTCGATCGATCCGGATTCACGCAGGTCCGAGAGCATCGGCCGCTTGTCCTGTCTGAGCTCCGGTGCACGCGAAAGCTGCGAAAGCAAGATGACCGGACAGTTCATCTCTCTGGCCAGAAGCTTCATGTTTCTGGACAGCGCACTGATCTCCTGCTGACGGTTGTCTGTCTTGCCCTCGAAGGTCATCAGCTGCAGATAGTCGACCACAATGAGATCCAGTCCCTGCTCGGCTTTTAACCGTCTGCACTTGTTGCGCATTTCCATCAGCGAAATGCCCGGTGTATCGTCGATGACGATCTTAGAATTATTCAGTTCATCCACACCCAGCGAGACCCGATCCCAGTCCTTGCGGTCCAGATCTCCCTGCTTCAGCTTTTGCATCTCCACGCGAGCCTGCATCGCAAGCAGTCTCTGACCGAGCTGTTCCTTGGACATTTCCAGACTGAAGATGATCGCTGAAGTCCCATGCTTGACCGCGCTCTGCTGCGCGATATTGAGTGCAAAGGCGGTTTTGCCCATGCCGGGACGTGCTGCAACGATGATCAGATCAGAACGCTGCAGACCGCTGGTCTTTTCGTCCAGATCGTGGAAACCCGTCGGAATGCCTGTGATTTTATCTTTATTCTGTGCTGCCGCATCGATGATCTTGAGATTTTCCAGCAGCACATCCTGAATCTTGGTATAGTCGTTTTTTTGCCGCATCTGCGCAATCTGAAAGATCCCGCTCTCTGCGTAGTCGAGAATCTCTCTGGCTGCCATTTTGCTTTCATACCCCTTTTCGGTGATATCCTCAGCGGTGCGGATCATCTGCCGCATGATTGCCTTTTCCGCGATGATCTTCGCGTACTCTCTGCCGTTCGCGGTGGACGGTACCTCCGCGGTGAGCGTCGCAATGTAGGCTCTGCCGCCGACCATGTCCAGCGACTGTCTGCTCTTTAACTCCTCACAGACAGTGAGCATATCTACCGCACTGTTCTTGCGGTACAGCTCCCAGATGGCTCTGAAAATTTCCTTATGACTTTCGTTATAGAAGTCGTCCTCCTTGACTTCTTCCAAAATATCAAACAAAACCTCCTTATTCAGCATCGCTGCGCCGAGTACGGAACGTTCTGCCTCCTCGTTGTGCGGCGGAATCCTCTCTATCATACCAAACTCCTGATCTGTTTTCGTGTATTTTTTTTGAAGTTTTCGTAAAAAAGTCTGCTTCCCCGCATGCCTGCAGGAAGCAGACGATAAGACGCTTACTCTGCGCTGATTTCCACCGTCAGCTTTCCGGTAACTTCCGGATAAAGCTTCACATCAATGCTGACGGTTCCGGTCTGCTTGATCGGTCCGTCGAGCAAAATCTTTTTCTTATCGACAGTAATCTTGTGCTGCTCTTTCAATTTTTCTGCGATATCCTTTGAGGTGATGGAACCGAATACTTTTCCATTTTCTCCTGCTTTTGTCTGTATCTTGACGGTCAGACTGCTGAGCTTCTCTGCGATAGCCTGTGCGGCGGCTTTTTCCTCAGCCTTTTTCTCTGCCGCGATTGCTTTTTGCTTTTCCAGGCTTCTGATATTGCCGTCGGTCGCCTCGGTCGCATAGCCTCTCGGCAGCAGCATGTTTCTTGCGTAGCCGTCGCTGACCTTTACCACATCTCCTGCCTTGCCGGTTCCTTTTACGTCTCTATTTAAGATTACTATCATCTTGCTCTACCTCCATCATATCCATAATTTTTTTAATCGTTTCGCCGATGCCGCTATCGACCTGCGCGGCGGCTGTGGTCAGATGTCCGCCGCCTCCGAATTTTTCCATGATCACCTGCACGTTAACTTCGCCCAGCGATCTGGCGCTGATGACCGTTTTGCCGGCATCATTCCTGCCTGCCACAAAGGACGCTTTTACGCCTTTGACGGTCAGCAGCTGATCCGCCACCTGCGCACATAAGATTTGTGCGTCGCTGCGCTCCTTGCGGCACGCCGAAATCGCTACACCGTTTTCGTAAACCTGCGCCGAAAGTACAGCTTCGGCACGCAGCTTGATATTTGAAATCTCCTCCTGGAAAAACCGCTTGACCTCTGTCGGGTCTGCGCCCTGTCTGCGCAGCCATGCGGCCGCCTCAAAGGTCCGCACGCCTGTCTTGACCGAAAACCCGTTGGTATCGATCGTCATGCCTGCCAGCAGTGCCTCCGCCTCCAGCTTATTGAGGCTCTTCTTACTGATCATGTACTGCAGCATTTCCGCTACCAGTTCAGAGGCTGATGACGCGTAGGATTCCATATAGGCGAGCACCGGATTCTCGATGCACTCCTCCATCTTCCTGTGGTGATCTACCACAACGATGCGTTCGCATATTTTCAAAAGCTCCGGACACTGCACCAGACTCGGTCTGTGTGTGTCCGTTACGATGAGCAGACTTTCTTCATCCGCCAGGCTGACTGCTTTTTCTGAACTGATGAACTGATAATTGTCGCTTTCCTTTGCCTGCCTGAAAATTTCCTGCAGGCTCTCGTTCACCTCATCGATGACCAGATACGGTTCTTTTTCGCACAGCACGCAGAGTCTGGTAATGCCGAGCGCGGAACCGAAGCTGTCCATATCCGGGTTTGCATGGCCCATGATAAATATTTTTTTGGATTGGTCGATCAGCTGCTTGAGCGCGTGACCGACGATCCTGGATTTTCCCTTATTGCTTTTCTCGACCGTTTGGAGTTTGCCCCCAAAATATTCGACCTTGATATTGCGTTTGACGACAGCCTGATCGCCGCCGCGTCCAAGCGCCAGATCCAGTGCAGCATCCGCGTAGGCTTCTGTCTGTGCAAGGTCCTTGCCTCCGGCGCCGACACCGATACTCAGGCTTGCCGGAAAGTCCGCGCCTGTTTCCAGATGTCTGACTTCATCGAGAATATCAAACTTTGTCGCAGTCATCTTTTCCAGATACTGCTGCTCAAACCAGATGAGATAGGCGCTGTTGCGCACTCTGCTGACAGATGCATTAATCCTGCCCGCCCATTTGCGGATCAATTGGTCGATTTCGCCGGAGAGCGCCAGACGCGGCGCAGACCCTGCGTTGCTGATCAGCTCATCGTAATTGTCGATCTGAATCTTCGCGACGCATGGTTTCTCGGCATTGTATCGGTCTTTGAGCTCCTCTAAATTCGTGATATCGTAGAAAAAGATGATCAGTTCGGTTTCATCTTCTTCATTCTTCTGTGCGGCGAGCTTAAATACCCTGTCGTTTCTCTTGATGATCGGAGAAATGCCATCCTGCAGGGACTGATAAAGCTCTGCAAGCTTTACCCCTGTCAATGCAAAAAGGTCACTGTCCAGAATATCGTCATACAAAAATACCTGACTGATCTGATCGCTCGCCCCGATCACCTTTCCCTGCTCATTGATGATACAGATCGGCAGCGGTACTGACAACACAGCGGTATGCAATTCTTTCTCTGATTTTCCCATCTTAACCTTCCTCTGTAATCAAAACGCTTTGTCTGTTGATATGAGATATGGCATGCAATATATAGAATCATTATAACGCCGCCGCGAAGCGGAATAAAAGGCGTTTCAATGGTTCTTACCTTGCGGCAACGCCGCAAGGACGATCGATAGAATTATTATACCACACTTTTTCAAAAATTTCATCTACTAGATATAGCGTCTTGCGAAATGATTTTTAACTTCCCACCACATTTTGCGCAGCGGTAACGCTGCGGATACTGTGTCAGCCGAGAGGCGCGCTTTCTACGTATCATCGCGCCGCAGCCTTGGCATTGCAGGATATATCTATAGCTTTCCCTGCGATAACGCGCCTCCGTTTCCGGCAGCCCCATGGCTGCATCGGAGGTCGTAGTCGTGATCGCATAGCCATATGCGTGATTCATGGCAGCAGCATATGTTTTCCATTTCTTTCCATGATTCTGGCAGCCGCTGCAGGTGTGCAGGAGCTCATGCGCCAGAATCTCTTTGATTTTTTTGTCTTCACAGGCGAGCACCTTTTGTGAAAGTTCGATTTCAAACTGCCGCACTCCAAATGCGTTTTGTACGCTTCTGCAGCAGCCGAATCTTCGTTTTGCTCTTGCATTGACGCGCACATTCCGTTTGATTTTGCCGAGTGGAATCCGGACAGCTTCAGCCTCCCGGATCACATCTTTTAATAGTTGGTTGATCTCTTCCTGTTCCCGCATGTTCCCTTCTCCAAAAGAATCAGCCCCTGTGAGGGGCTGGTATGTTTCACATGAAACAATCTTCTCGATTATAGTGATTTCAACAGGTCTATCAATCTTTCAAGCTCGTCTCTGCCAAAAAACTCGATCTCGATCCTGCCTTTTTTTCCGCTCTGCTGAATATGCACTCTAGTCCCTAAAATTTCTTTCAGTTCTTCTTCTACCTTGGCCTCATTCGGATTTTTTTGCTTCTTTACAGGCTTTTTCTTCTGCGGCTTTGCGAGCGCGTTGACCGCCTGCTCCGTCTCCCGGACAGACAGACCTTCCTTTAATATCTTTTCGCAAAGCTTTTCCTTGACCGCATCGTCTTCGATACCAGCCAGTGTTCTGCCATGTGCCGCCGATAGATTTCCCTCGGAGATCTGATGGATAATATCTTGCGGAAGCTTTAGCAGACGCAGCGCATTTGCGATATACGGGCGGCTTTTGCCGACGCTTCTGGACACCTGCTCCTGCGTCATCCCAAAGGTTTGCATCATACGCTGCAGACCCTCTGCCTCCTCGATTGGATTGAGATCCTCCCGCTGCATGTTTTCGATGATGGCAAAGAGCATATTCTGTTCATCGGTCAGCTCTCTGACCAAACAAGGAACCTGTGATAATTCTGCCTTTCTGGCCGCGCGCCATCTGCGCTCTCCGGCTACGATCTCGTAACCGTTCTCCTGTTTCCTGACAACGATCGGCTGAATGATACCATGCTCCTTGATGGAGGCCGCCAGTTCTTCAATTTTATCTTCTTGAAAGGTTTTACGCGGTTGGTTCAGATTCGGCATGATATCGTGAATTTTGATATAACGCACACCGTCGTTTTCGCTCTTCTCGCCTGCCGTATGCTCTGCCTTTCCTTTTTTCTCTGTATCTTTTGCCTGCGCTTTTACCGCACCTGCTTCGTCGTAAACCGGCACTGCGTCAGCAAACAATGCGTCTAAGCCTCTTCCGAGTCCACCTTTTTTTCCTGCTGCCATGCTATATATCCTCCTCTTCCAGGTCGAGGAATTCTTCCGCAAAATCCATATATGCCTCCGCGCCTCTTGATTTCGGGTCATACTGCGTGATCGGCATACCGTAGCTCGGCGCC
>ERZ1106973.2189-NODE-2189-length-15535-cov-3.090116_pt1 | contig 15535 bp, 17 predicted proteins | sample MGYA00403686_ERZ1106973 | MGnify/ENA primary metagenome ERZ1106973 (study PRJEB35170, sample SAMEA104062408) | human gut metagenome | biome: human gut; feature: human-associated habitat; material: faeces | place: Denmark | collected 2012-11-06 ...
TCGAAAGTTTTCTTCTGTATATATCACGATCCTCGCCCAGAAGGGCGCCGGGAAGAAAGGGGGAACCGCTGCGTGAATACGAATTTCATCGGCCTTCCTTGCATACCGCGAGCGGTTGACCGCGGGAGTGCAAAGAGCGAAGGCTTCAATTAGTCATACGATATTTTAATCGAAACACCATTGCTAAAAAACACTAGAATCAGAAAGAGAGGAAAATATCTATGAAACAGACATTATTCGATAACATGAAAAACTATTACAGACAGCAGTGCGAGAATCGTCAGGAGCAGCTCGTCGGGTTGTATCTTCGTCAGGAACGCTGGGAAAATCCTGCGCATGCGTACCCGCGCGGCAGTTGGAGTCAGCTGTTTACCGACGCTCGCGAAACAGCGAAATAAGAATATCCACCTTTTGGCGCGCATCACGAAACATCGGTTTCGTGGTGCGCGCTTTTTCGTTCGTCACATCACGCCCGGATCATGTTCACGGGTTATACACAGGTTATAAAAGCACATGCAACTCCTCGTCGCAGACTTCTCCCTCAGCGACGATATTGGTCGGTCCGGTCAGATAGATATCCGTAATCTCCTGTGTCTGCGGGTCTGTGTTTAAGGTGATAAACAGCTCGCCGCCCGGTACATGTACTTTGGTGTTCTCACCGCTGACAAGTCCTCTGCGCATCAGCGCTGCAACGACAGAGCCGGTGCCTGTGCCGCAGGCCAGCGTGAAGTCCTCAACACCGCGTTCATAGGTCAGTTCTTCCACTTCGTTCTCGCCGATTACCCGACAGAAGTTTACATTCGCGCCCTTCGGAAACGCGCTGTTTGCCCGCAGCTTGCGTCCAAGCTCGCGCAGCGCCTCCTGCGTCATCGCGCAGTCGCCATCCAGCAGCACGACCGCGTGCGGCAGTCCGGGATCGCCAAGCTCCAGATAGTCGCATTGCACAGTCTTGCCGTCTATCTTTGCGGTTACGTCCTGCGCAAACTTCGTAATATCGTTCAGACGTACGGTGTACATCCGCTTATCTCTGCGCTGTCCGACGACCAGTCCGGCCGTCGTCTCCACACGCTGCGTCTCGCCTGCCAGCCCCTTTTCGTACCCGTATCTGGCGATACAGCGCGCGCCGTTGCCGCACATTTCTCCGAGGCTACCGTCCGCATTATAAAAATACATGCGGTAATCGCCGCCGTTTTGCGGCGCGTCCACGATCATCATGCCATCCGCACCGATCGACATGCGCCGCGTGCACAGCCGTCTGGCCAGCGCCGCAAACTGTGCCTGCGGTAATTTTTCTTCTATGTTATTGATGACAATGAAATCATTGCCTGCCCCCTGCATTTTCGTAAATTTCATTGGGATTCCCTCCTTCAGCCCGCAAAGGCTGTTTGCTTTTTCATTGCGTCAAAATCTCCTTCTGCCTTTCTTCAGGCGAATCCAGCACAAAGCCGCCCGCGAAATCCAGTCACAGGCCATCGCAACCCACAGAAACTCCAGACCCAGTCCAAACCCCTTCACAAAAAGGAAGGATAGCGGCAGTCTGACTGCCCACATGCCGATGACAGCGATTAGAAACGGCCATTTCGTATCGCCCTCGCCTCTCATAATGCCGGTCGCCACGAAATTGACCGCCAAACATGGTTCTGCGAAAGTCTGGATCCGCAGCAGTGCGGCTCCTGCTTTGATGACCGCCGCATCGGCGATAAAGAAGCCCATCAGCTGCGGCGCGAACACATACATCAAAGCTGCCATCGTACACATGATTATAAGGTCATAGATCATGCACAGCCGCGCGTATTCGTGCTTCAAATCCTCACGTCCGGCGCCTGCAGACTGCGCGACCAATGTTGTGACGGCGATCCCGAAACCAAACGCGGGCATATAGCAGATCGATTCTCCGGTATTTGCCAGCTGGTGCGCGGCCAGCGCCGCGGTTCCCAAGCCCGTCGCCAGCGCCGATGCCAAGATCTGCCCGAAAGAGATACTGATCCGTTCAAAGATCACCGGAACGCTCAGGTACAGCATCTGCCGCACAATTACTTTATCCGGGCGATAGTCGTCCCGCACCTTGATCGAAATCGCGCGCCGCTTGGAAAACAGCACCCGCAGCATCAAAAGCCCCGCGATGAGCGCACCGCCGCTCGTGCCGAGCGCCGCGCCGCGTACGCCAAGCCCCAGTCCGATGGTTTTGACGGTGAAGCCCATCAGCTTCACGCTGCCGACCGGATAGATCAGCAGATAGTTCAGCACGATATTGAGGAGATTAAACAATATATTGTACAGCATCGGTGTTTTCGTGTCGCCAAGACCCCGCACAAGGCCGCTGCAGACTGCAAGCATGATCTGAAACGGAATGCCAAAGCCGATCAGCATCAGATAAGCGCGCGCATCCGGTATGATGTCCGCTTCTGCGCCCATCACCCTCGCGAAAAATTGAGCGAGCCCTTCGATCAGCGCCAGCATGAGTAGCCCTAAAAGCAGCATGGCAGTCATTGCCTGCCGCATGATTTTTTTGACCTTTTCCGGGTCATTCTGCCCGAGAGCCGTGGCCGCCAAAACAGAGAACCCCGTCACCGGTCCCCAAATAATCCCGTTGATCATCCACAGCAGACTCGTGTTGATCGTTACCGAAGCCGCTGCATTGACGCCCATGCTGCCAACCATCGCCAGATCGACATAACTCACCATGGTCTGCATGATCTGCTCCAAGATCGCCGGCCATGCGAACAGAAGTACCGTTTTGCGTGTTGAGATTTTTGGTTGTGCCACGTCTGGTGCTTCTATCGTCTCACCTTGCACTTGTCCTTTGTTCATGTCTGCTCTGTTCCCACCTATCCTTGCAACGGCACTGCTTTGAGACCGTATTAAATGTCATAATCACTGAACGGAACCGGCTCACCGGTGACATCATAAAAGTGCCACCATTCTCCCTTGTATGCTTGGAATCCCACCGATTCCATCACTTCCTTGAGATAGGAGGCATTTTTTCTGCCCACGGCGGAGTTGCGTTTACAACTCAGCGCCGCGCGTTCGTTCATCGTGTCAAACGGCGACGGCATTTCGATATCCGTTCCGTCCATATTCGTCAAAGTAACATCCACGCACATACCGTTCATGTGCGACGGACGAAACGTCTTGATTTTGGCGACCTCCGGCGGTCTGGCAACGAAATTATCGTCCGGCAGGATCTCCCAAAACCTCCGCTGCGCACGAATCGGTCTGTAAGCATCCCAGATCTTTACGCGATATCCTGCCGCCTTGAAAATATTTTTTGCCTGTATCAAAATTTGCGCGGTATGCGCGTCCACCCAGCACTCCGTTGACCGGTAAACCTGTACACCGGTAAAATTATCTGCTGTTGCATATCTTAAATCAATGATAAAATCCGCATCGAGGTCTAATAAGCGAATCAAATTTCCTTTTTTGTCCAGTTTCCCAAGCCCTTCCTTTTCTGTTTATTCTTTTTATTTACTGTTTCGTAGGAACAGCAAGCAGACTGCCGATCCAAAAGCTCGTTTATGCGCATGATATTATTCGCCTCGTTCGGCAGACTGCCTCTCAGGCTTCCGTTTATTCTGCACTGTTTTCCTGATAGAGCTCCAGCGCAATTTCACGTATGAAGCGCTCTGTCTCCGGCACATCGGTATCCTCGGAGCAGATGACAAGCACGAACGGCTTTTCGGCAAATACGATTGCCCCATCATGTGTCACCTTGCCGCTCTCTCCGGTCTTGTTGGCGATTTTTTCGCCTCGGCCGATGTAGCCCGGGATTTTGTGGCGGATCTGCTGCTGCAGGAGGATCTCTTCCGCATGCGCCGATACTGCTTCACAGCAGAAGCTTCTTCGATAGATCTGCTCCAGCAGCATACCGATCTCGCCCGGGCACACATAGTTGGAGAGCCCTCTTGCCTGCGCCTCATCGTCAAAATAACAGCGTTCGAAGCGTGTCGCGGATAGTCCCATCGCTTCCATATCGCGTCTGAGACGTTCGAATCCAACCAGACGCAGGAGCGCATTCGTTGCCGTATTGTCGCTGATGGTGATCATCAGTCTGCAGAGCGTCTCAATATCCACCTCCAGATCGCCCGGGAATGATTTGAGCGCGCCGCAGCCGCCCACCTTATCGCCGTCCTTCACCTTCACTTTATCCGTCAGGTGTAACACACCTTCTTGCGCCAGCTTTAAAACCTCCAGCAGAAGCGCCAGCTTCGGCAGGCTTGCCGCCTCAAACGCATCCTCGCTGTGATATTGATAGGTCTCGCCGGTCACAAGGTTTTTGTAATAAAACCCGATGTGCCCCTTTAATGCGGTCAACCTTTGTTCCAATTTCTTCTTATCCATCCCTGCCCTCTCTGCTGCATGCTATTTCAGCATTTCCGGCATGACCTGATTTTTGATCATATCATCGTAGCTCTGTCTCTTAACGATAAGCTCGGACTTGCCGTCCTTGACCAGAACCACTGCCGGAATCGGATTGCTGTTGTAGTTTGATGCCATCGAAAATCCGTATGCGCCCGTTGAGAACATCGCAAACAAATCACCGGCCTTTGCCGTTCCGGTAATCATGCAGTCCTTGATCAGGATATCACCGGATTCACAGCACTTGCCGCAGATCGTCACCTTATCGTCCTTCGGTTCGGAAGCCTTGTTCGCGACCAGACCCTCATATTCCGCCTGATACAGCGCCGGTCTGATATTATCCGTCATACCGCCATCGACAGAAACATATTTGCGAATATCGCGAATATCCTTGATGCTGCCGATCGTATAAAGTGACAGCCCCGCCTCCGCAACAATACTTCTGCCCGGCTCGATGACGACCGCCGGTCTTTCTACGCCAAGCTCCGTAAAGAACGCCTCAATGCGTTCCATCATCGGCGCCAAGAAATATGCATAAGGCTTTCTTTCCTCGTCGATATAGGTCGCCCCAAAGCCGCCGCCCAGATTCAACTCCTTAATGTCATAGTCAAATCTCTTTTTGATCTCTGCCACCTTATCAAGAATGATGTCTAACGCCTGCAAAAACGGCGCATTGTCGAACAGCTGAGAGCCCACATGAAAGTGCAGACCCAAAAAGTTGATGTGCTCCGCCTTGATCGCTGCTTCCACCTGTGGGAAGAAAACATCCTCGTCCAGTGGGATCCCGAATTTGGAGTCTTTTTTGCCCGTCGTGATGTAGTCGTGTGTGCTGGCCGCAACACCCGGCGTTACACGGAAAAGGATATTGGCAATCTTGCCCTTTTCCTTGCAGATTGCTTCGATCAGCGCAACTTCCTGCAGTCCGTCTACAATAAATCTGCCGATGCCGTAATCCAGCGCTTCTTCGATCTCATGCGGCAGCTTATTGTTGCCGTTGAACTCGATACGCTCTGCAGGGAAGCCCGCTTTGATCGCCGTATGCAGCTCGCCGCCGGACACGATGTCGATGCAAAAGCCCTCTTTCTCGCAGATTTTGTATATTGCCATAGTGCAGAACGCCTTCGAGGCGTAAGCAGCTCGTGTATTCGGATATTTGTCTAAAAAACAGGTTTTGATCTCGCGCATCTTGTCTTCGATGTCGCCTTCGGACATCACATACAGCGGTGTACCGTATTGTTTGGCGAGATCAACGGTACTGCATCCGTCGAAGTACAGGATACCGTCTTTGATTTCACGTCTCTGATTCATTTTCTTTTTCCTTTATCTTGTCGTTATAAGTCTTGCTCTACTGCAAAGTTGATGGTCCTGTTCGCTGTATCCATCCTGCATATTGCCCCCATCGGCAGCGTCATCATCGGCTTGCCGTGACCGGACTGTACGTGATACATGACCGGAATATCAATGCCGCGCAGAATGTCCAGCATGCACGCCTTCAGATCATAAGCAGGGTCGTCCAATGTGATCTTGGTAAACTGACCAAATAGAATGCCGCTGCATTCTGCGAGCTTACCTGCGTTTCTCAGATGATACATCCACTTTTCGATCTTGGTGATTGGCTCGCAAACCTCTTCGATGAACAAAATTTTGCCTTTCGCATCGAGACTGTAAGGTGTGCCGATGCTGGCCGAAAGCAGCGACAGATTACCGCCTGTCAAACGCCCCTCCGCTTTGCCTTCTTTTAAGACTTCCAGCGGCATGCCCTGCGGATTTTCAAACGCAAAATCCTTCTCCGCGTCGATAGCCTTGAAGAATGAGGCCTTTGTTTCTGCGTCAAAATCGCTGACCATATTGGAAGAAACCATCGGTCCGTGGAATGTGATTAAATCGCACTTCTGTGTAAATGCCAAGTGCATGCTCGTTACATCGCTGTAGCCGACAAAAATCTTCGGATTGTTCCTGACGATCTCGTAATCGATATATTCCATCGCACGGCTGCCGCCATCTCCGCCGCGTACGCAAAAAATCCCCTTCACTTCCGGATCCGCAAACATGCGATTGATCCATTCTCCGCGCACCTTACCGTCTCCAGCCATATAACCGGCATAGTTCGTATCCAAATTATCCGCAGCTTTCACCTTAAATCCCATAGCCTCGACTGCTGCGATGCATGCACCGACTTTATCTGCTGTAATTGCCGAGCTCGGACAAATGATACCGACGGTATCCCCGGCGTTTAATTTTTTTGGATATTTCATCATAACCCCCATACATGTCACTCGCCGACAGAGAACTGTGTCATGCCGGCGAGTGTTGATTTGTTAAGTATCTATGTTTTCTTTATTTATCTCTTTGATCTCTTTCGATCAATGCTCGTGCTTAATACCACATAATGTTAACGATAACTGTTGCTGCGATCAGGGAGGCAAGGTCGCCAAGCAGACCAGCCGCGATAGAATGTCTGGTGTTGGACACGCCTACGGAACCAAAGTAAACAGCAACAACGTAGAAGGTCGTTTCTGTGGAGCCTAATGCAACCGATGCGATACGTCCGATCTGGGACTGTGTACCATACTGCGCAAGCAGGTCAGCCATCAGACCCTCAGCAGCACCGCCGGAGAAAGAACGCATGATTGCCATCGGCAGCACTTCACTCGGAAGGTCGATCAGGTTCGTCAGCGGCGCCAAGATATCGCAAAGCCAATCCATAGCACCGGAAGCGCGGAACATACCGATTGCGCAGAGCATCGCTGTCAGATACGGGATGATCATAACTGCGGTGGAGAATCCCTCCTTCGCACCGGTCGTGAATGAGGTATATACCGGAACTCTTTTGAAAATTGCGTATAACGCAACTGCGGCAACTACCAGTGGAATCGCCCAAATAGAAATCACTTCTAATACATGTGTCATATTCGTTTTCCTCCTTATTCCCTATTAAAACGCAACCTTTTCAGAACCGGTTTTCAGTTCATAGCCTTCAGGAAGAACGATCGGGTTGTCTCCAACATAATGTTCATTGATTTCCAGTCTGCCTGCTGCGATTTCTCTTTCAATAACGTTCTCGAATTTCCATTTCTTCGTTTTTTCAAAGATAATGGTGAATACAATACCTGTAACTGTTGAAATCGTAGTTGCAATGATAACCGGTGCGATGATCTCTGCCGCGCCTTCTGTCTGAACAGCCGCGCGCAGACCCATGGCAGTAACTGGAATCAGTGTAATAGAGGTCGTGGAAATTGCCATCAGCATACACTGCGCATTGGTCGCAATACCCTTGGTCGGGTTCAGGGTCTGCAGATCCTGCATTGCTTTCAGACCGAACGGCGTAGCCGCGTTACCGATACCTAAGATGTTGGCTGCGAAGTACAGTGCCATCGTAGACTGTGCCGGATGGTCAGCCGGCACTTCCGGGAACAGCTTTCTCATCGCCGGTGCGATGGCTTTGCCCAGCTTTTCGCAGAGTCCGGAATCCTCCATGACCTTCATCAGTCCGCAGAAGAATGCCATGATACCAATCAGTCCCAAGCAAATGTCTACTGCTGTGCTTGCAAAGTCGAAGATGTTGTTCAGAACAAGTTCCATGGTACCTGTTACAGCGCCTGCAACGACTGCGATAACAACTAGGCCCACCCAAATGTAATTCATCATAACTGTGAATCCTCCTTGTATAATTGCTGCCCGGCAATCTGCCGGGTTTATTCATTCACAACTATGTTAAAGCAATAACTATGCCAAAACACCGTTCGGACACCATACAAACAAGAAAACCTCCTTTTCTTCACGAAGTCCTCACGTTTTCACGCGGTTTTCACATCCGACAAATTTTTACATCTTGTGAAAATTTCATCAAAGCGTCCATATTTTTTCCTGTTTTTAGGACGGTACTTCCTTTTTTTAGGAATTATATTGTATACCTAGCTTTTTTACGCTCTGTTCGGTGCTGTTTTACACGCCCGATGCCTAGCGATCGCTAGGCATATTTTTTGCTTTTATCTATTGTCGTGTGCGCCCGCATCGATTATAATGTTTTTCATGCGGATCTGCAGCAGCCACTTGCCTCGCTGCAAATTTTCCTGCAGGACAAACCAATAAGGAGTTTCAAATATGAAAAAAATCGGATACCATTATACCAATCTCGCGAAACAGATCTTCATCGGTATTTGTTTCCTATATCTCTTGCTGCGCTTCCTCATTGTACTGGAAATTCTAGTCTTCAAGCTCGACGGCTATTATGAAAATATGAATTTCCCGCTGACCCTCCTGCTGTATTTCGTCATCTTTCTGGTTCTGCTGGTGGTGTTCCGCGGACACAAAATCTGCATCAGCGCCTATGATGAGCAAACGCTCACCTACTACAACACCCTGCTGCGCAAGTCAAAATCTTTAGATTTATCGACCGTCAAAATGGCTGTCTTCGATACCTTCGGGGTCAAATTTTACGATCATCAGGACGCGGATTACAAAAACGAAAAGCCAATGTTCTTCCTGCCGTTCTTCCGTGATGGCATTATCGAAGCGCTGGACATCGACGCTTTCTTTAAGATGATGAAAGCCAGAGAAGGCGTGCAGGTCATCAAAACTTTCAAGGTCCTGCCGGGCTATACCAAAAAATGGACGGCGCTCACGGTCTTTTACGGTTTCCTCGCGGTTTTCGCTTTCATGAACACCGCTACCCCGCTGACCGTCGTCATCGTTCTGCTCCAAAACCACTAAAACTCCTAACACAAACACAAATTCCCGAAGCAGCGCCCACATCCCTTATGGCAGCTGCTTCGGGAATTTTTTCTGCAAGCAGAGGATCCGTTTACTTCAGCTCAGCATTGCACGCAGTCCGCTCTGCTTCCGCCTGTGTGCCTGTCTCTGCAGCCTGTGCTGCAGCTGCCGCCTCGGCCGCCTTGCGTGCCTCAAAGCGCTTTTGCTGCTTATCCTGCATATTCTCGATCATGCTCTTATCATGATTTTTTAGAATATAACCGAACGATGCGACGATGATCACCAGACCGATAATCACTTTAATTGCCATGTTTTCTCCTCTTTTCTTTATACTCTCTTGTATGATTTCCCATCTTCACGTTTCGTTAAAACCGGAACCGAAACCCGGACAGCGACTGTATCTTCAGGTTGTCCAGCGGATTGATCCCCTTTGCCGTCAGAACGCACATCACTACAGCGCAGACTAGGATCAGTACCCCGGCGATCAGCCATGCTGTCCGCTTTCTCTGCTCTCTGCGGGCAGCTGCTGCCTCCTTGCTGCCGTCCAGATCATCCGGATCCCGATACACACCATCTACTAGGATCTTCCGTTCTTCCCGCGCCTGCTTTTCCTGCAGGTATTTCTGCGCCTTCTGTCTGGTCGACGCCGGCGACAAGGCATGCTTTTCGAGGATCGTCATAATTTTACTTGCATTCTCTTGTGGTGTTTTGGTTGGATATTGTGGTATTTTCACAAGTGCTGCGCTCCTTCCTGCCACGGCCTTCCATGGCACAATTGTTGCATTTCTTTAAGTTATATTGTATGATAAAACCTTGGAGGTGTAAATATGAATCTGAATTTGGAACAATTACGTGCACAAGTCAACGATGTCTTTGCCGAGACCGCGGCGTTTCGCCGGGACATTCACATGCATCCGGAGCTGAGTGAACACGAAGCGCGTACCGAGGCGAAAATCTGTGCCCGGCTGGACGAGCTCGGCATCCCGTACGAAAAGGACATCGCCGGGCATGGTGTCTGCGCGACGGTTTACGGCCAAAGCACCAAGAAAACCGTTGCCATCCGCGCGGATATCGATGCTCTGCCGATCACCGAACAGACCGGTCTGCCATACGCATCCCAGAACGCAGGCGTTATGCACGCCTGCGGGCACGATATGCACACATCGATTCTACTCGGTGTTGCCAAAATCCTTAAGGCAAACCAAGACTCTCTGCCGGGGACCGCTCGCCTGCTCTTTCAGCCATCCGAAGAAACCATCGGCGGTGCCAGACAGATGATCGAGGCAGGCTGCCTCAAGAATCCTGAGATCAAAAATATCATCGCGCTGCACGTCGCGCCGAATATCGACTGCGGCAAGCTGGAATTCATCAAAGGCTATATGAACGCCGCCTCCTGTGAGTTTTATCTCACCGTCAAGGGCAAGTCCTGCCACGGCGCGCATCCGGAGGGCGGCATCGACGTTCTGCCTCCCGCTTGTGCGATCGTCTCCGGTCTGCAGACCATCGTGACCAGAAACCTCCCGGCGACTACGCCTGCGATCATTACCGTCGGCAGGTTCCACAGCGGCACCGCCAACAATATCGTCTCCGGCGAAGCGAAGCTCGGCGGCATCCTCCGTACCTTTGATTTAAGCCTGCGCGAAAGCATCAAGCAGCGCATCCTCAAAATGGCAGAGGATACCGCCGCCGCCTACGGCGCCTCCTGCGAGGTCGTCTTTGAGGACAGCTACCCTTCACTCAAAAACAGCGATACACTGTTTGATCTGCTCACTCCGGTCATGGAGGAGGCTTTCGGCAAGGACAATATCGTCTACGCCGACGTACCGAGCCTAGGTGCTGATGACTTCGCTTATTTCACGCAAGGGTATCAGGGCTTCTACTTCAATTTAGGCACGCACGACCCACAGTCGGACGCATGCTTCCCGCTGCACAACGAGCATTTCGCACCGCAGGAAGAAGCGCTGCGCATCGGCATGCTGGCAGAGCTCGTCGGTATTTACACGATCCTGACTACCTGATCTGATAACGCTTCAGTTTATCGTAAAAGACGCTCTTGGACACATCCAACTCCTTCATCGCCTTTTGCTTATCACCGTTGTACTTCATCAGCGTCATTTCCATCACCCGCTTTTCCTCCTGCGCGAGGATCTCCTTCATCGTGACTGGTGTCTGTTCGCTGCCGATGCACAGATGCTCCGCGTAGACGATATCCGAATCGCAGATGCTGATGGCCCGCTCGATGACGTTTTCCAGTTCTCGGACGTTCCCCGGCCAGTCGTAAGAAAGCATCTGCTGGATCGCCTCGCCCGAGAATTGTTTCGGTTCCAGCCCATAATCCCGGCAGATCTGCAGCAAAAGCTGGTTGATGAGCAGATACAGGTCCGCCTTGTGCTCGCGGATCGGCGGCACGTGGATTGGGAAAACATTTAGACGATAATAAAGATCCCGCCTGAACCTGCCCTGCGCGACTTCCTCTTCCACATTTTTATTGGTGGCGGCGATGACACGCACATCGATCTTGACCGGCTTAGACGATCCGACCCGGTAGATTGTCTTATTCTGCAGTACATGCAGCAGCTTGACCTGGATCTCCGGCGCCATTTCACCGATCTCATCGAGGAAAATCGTGCCCCTGTCCGCCGCCTCGAAAAAGCCGACCTTACCTTCGCTTTTCGCACCGGTGAACGCGCCGCCGACATAGCCGAACAGTTCACTTTCAAATAGCGACGGCGCAATCGCCGTACAGTTCACCTCTACAAACGGCGCCTGCGGACTACCGAGCTGGTGGATCGCTCTGGCCAGCTTGGTCTTACCCGTTCCGCTTTCGCCCGTCAAGAGCACATTGAATCGGCTCTGCGATGCCTTATATGCCATGTATTTGACCGCTTTGGCCTTTTCGCTTCGTCCGGCGAAGTCATCCAGCAGTTCTTCCGGGAAGTCCGGTGTCTGCCGCTGATGGGCATATTCGTTTCTGGCCTCCATCTGCCGCAGGAGCTCGTTTCGTTCCTCCATCAACGTCTCCAGACGCGCTGCGTCCTCGATGATCAAGAACACTCCCTCATAACCGGATCCGTTCTGTTCGGACAGCCCCGGAAAGATATTACCGATGACCGGCCGTTTGTTCAGTTCATAGATCCAGTTTTTAATTGGCCCCGCTTTGCCGTCCATGACGCTGAAGAGCATCTGACTCAGCTCTGAATTATCAAAAAGCTCTAGGAAAGGCTTGCCTAGTACATCCCGATCGTTCGCTTCATTCTTTTTGGCCTGAAACGGCTTACCTCTGAGGATCTCTCCTGCATCCTCTCCGCGTGTGCTGTAGCCTTTGGCCTGAAAGAATTTCACTCGGCCGGTCCTTCCGTCAATGATGACCATATTGGCAATCGCCCGATAATAGGGCAGCGTATAGGTCTTGGCATTGACCGTGATCTCCGTCGTCTTTTTGGCGGTATCGATGCTGGCCTTAACAGAAAATCCGTAATAATTGGCATCCAAAACCAGCGGGACGCCCAGATTATGCTCTCTGACATGCTTAAAGATCGGATCGATTTTTTCATTTTGATATACCCCGACGGCAACCAGCATTTCGTCTTTTTTGATTTCATCCGTAATGTTCAGCTTCCGAAACTCCGCCGCACTTAGGTTCCCGTCGTCATCGCCGACCATATTGTCCGCAAGGATCACCACATCGCCGTCCGCGATACATCCCGCCTCATGGCTGTCATGTGCACCGAAGGCAATGCCCGTGATCTCTTTCGCCTTTTTATTGCATAAACGGATTTTTCGCTCTTGGTCTACATATACGATACCCTGATTCAGATTTTCCAGAATCTGCTCCAACACTCTTTCTTCGCTGCTGCTCAGCATCTTGCACCCCTTATCTTATCCACTTCCTGTTTTGCGCACTGCAACCACTGCCCTGCGGTATCTGTTGTCTCTATTATACAGGGCTGTTCCTGTTTCCGCAAGTCCGACTCCGGTCTTACTTGCACCAATAGCCATGTAAAATAAAGAGCTATTTGCACCTATTAGTAGGAAAAATTCCGATATTCTATCTGCATATATTTTTTTGGGGCTGTCGCTCCGGTCGATTGATTTAATCAACTGTGCGACAGCCCCATTTTTGATATTATTTCATTTGAAATGTAATGGTACCGGCATCTGCATCCATTTCACATGGAGCATTCATTGGTAATGTAATGAGTGGGAAGTCATGACCGGATTGTATATTATACATAACCGGGATATGGTGATCACCTAAAGCATCTAAGATCACATTGACGATCGTATAATTGTCTTCGTCGTTGTTGCAGGAAGCGAACTGACCAAGTAGAATTCCGGCTGCATCATCCAGTTTTCCGGCATCGCGAAGCTGGTAAATGTGGCGATCAAGATTCCCGATATGTTCGCCGATTTCTTCAATGAAAAGAATTTTTCCTTTGGTATCCATTTCATATGGTGTTCCTAACGAAGCACATATAACCGTCAAATTTCCACCAATCAAAGGACCGCAGGCTTTTCCACTACGTGCGGCAAGAACAGGGAATCCGACAGGTGGATTATAAGTGTATGACTGACCGGTATTCAGAGCTGCAAAAAAGGATGCTTTTGTCTCTTCATCGAAGTTGTCAATGATATTTGACGATACCATTGGACCATGAAATGTTACCAAATCGCATGCCTGATTAAAAAGCAAGTGCAGGAACGTAATGTCGCTGTAACCGATGAAGATTTTTGGATTTTCTCTGACAATATTCAGATCGATTTTATTGAGAATCCTATTTGCGCCATCTCCACCACGCATGCATATGATAGCATCAATTGAAGTATCAGCGAACATATCGTTTAAAATCTGTCCACGAAGAGTTTCATCTCCAGCCATGTATCCGCCTTTTGAAAGTGAACAGTTTTCAGCAAGTTTTACCTTGAATCCTAAGGCTTCTAAAGCTTTTTGAGCTTGTGCGGCACGTTCAGCCGGTACGGGTGAACTTGGTGAGACAATGCCAATGGTATTGCCAGGGACAAGTTTTTTCGGAAAAATCATAAATCAATACCCCCACATCATGTTTACAACGACAGCTGACATAATCAGGGAGAAAAGATCTCCTCCAATACCAGCGATAGCAGATTGTCTTGCATTTGTAATGCCTACAGCACCAAAATATACGGCCAGTACATAGAAGGTTGTTTCAGTAGAGCCAAAAGCCACGGAGGCAATACGTCCAATCTGCGACTGTGTGCCGAATTGTTCAAGCAGATCTGCACATAAACCTTGTGCACCACCGCCGGATAAGGAGCGCATAATTCCCATCGGAAGTACCTCACCAGGCAGTCCAACAATAGAAGTAATCGGATCGAGCAGGGAAACCAGCCAATCCATTGCGCCTGATGCACGGAACATACCGATTGCACAAAGCATAGCAGTCAAGTAAGGTATAATCATGATTGCGGTTGAAAAGCCTTCTTTGGCGCCATCGGTAAAAGTTGTATAAATCGGAACCTTTTTGAGAATCGCATAGAGCGGTACGAGGAATACAACGAGTGGAATTAAATATAATGAGAGAAAGTTTAAAACTACTGACATACTTCATCTGCCTCCTTCTTTGGAACTCCTGTTAAAACGATGGGATCGTCGCCCACGTAGTTCTTGTTGATTCTGAGCGTTCCTGCAGCCTTTTCTTTTTCAATGATCTGATTATAATTGAAACATTTCAACCTGCCGAGAAGCTTCGTTAAGATAATGCAGACAAGTGCGGCACACATTGTTGATAAAATTGTAGGACCTACAATTTCAGCGGCACCTTCTGCCTGTACTGCAGTACGCATTGCGATAATTGTTGTTGGAATCAGGGTAATGGATCCGGTAGAAATTGCCATAACCATACACTGTGCATCTGTAGCGATGTTTTCTGTTTTGTTTAGTGTCTGTAATTCCTGCATTGCCTTGATCCCGAGAGGGGTACATGCGTTTCCGAGACCGAGAACGCTGGCCGCAATGTACATGGCTATGGCCGAATTTGCGGGATGATCTTTTGGAACTCCAGGGAATAAGAGTTTCATAACAGGTGAGATTGCCTGCCCTAATTTTTCGCACAGACCCGCTTCTTCCATAATTTTCATTAATCCGCAGAAAAATGCCATGACACCGATCAGTCCAAGTGCCAATTCTACAGCGGTGTCAGCAAAGGAAAATAAATTGTCTTGTACTGCACTGATTGTGCCTGTACAGATGCCGGCAATGACCGAAGCACCGATCAATACCAGCCAAATCCAGTTCATCATAATAAAGTCCTCCTAAATCTTATATTAGTAAAACTGAGCAATAAATTACAAAAAGTAAGCTAAAGCAAATAACATGCCAAAATTTGACGAAAATCTTAATAATGAAAATGGATAGAATCCAAGTGCTGGTGGCATAAATCTTGCTCTTTCAGATTGTATTGAATTGTAGAAAGATGACGCAAGGAGG
>ERZ1106973.2204-NODE-2204-length-15411-cov-39.317335_pt1 | contig 15411 bp, 9 predicted proteins | sample MGYA00403686_ERZ1106973 | MGnify/ENA primary metagenome ERZ1106973 (study PRJEB35170, sample SAMEA104062408) | human gut metagenome | biome: human gut; feature: human-associated habitat; material: faeces | place: Denmark | collected 2012-11-06 ...
AACCTGCAACCCACTGATTACAAATCAGTTGCGCTGCCATTGCGCCACACCAGCAAAGCGTACCCTCTCGCATCGCGCAGGGTACTTTAGTAGAATACCAGAAACTTCCCCGGTTGTCAATATCTTCTGCGGCTTCTGCCTCAGAATGCGAAAGCTCCCCGCCGCTCCTGACGGAACGGCGGGGAGCCTGAGTGGTTTCGTGAGTGTTACTGTGCGGCCATTGCCCGCTGGATGGCGGCGAAGTTCTCGAGGGTCAGGGCCTCAGGGCGGATGCGGGCATCAAAGCCCGCCGCCTCGATGGCGGCGATGACCTTCTCCTTTGGCAGGCCGAGACCGCTGGCGATGGCGTTGGCTGCGGTCTTGCGGCGCTGGCCAAAGGCCGCGCGGATGAGGGCGAAGTAACCGTCCTCATCCTCCACCTGCACGGCAGGAGCGGGGCGGATGTCCATCCGCACAACGGCGCTGGTGACTTTTGGGGCCGGGTAGAAACTGCCCGGCGCAGCAGTAAACATCAGCTTGGAGGTGGCGTAGTAGCTCACAGCACAGCTGATGGCACTGGAGGCGCGGGTGCCGGGCGCAGCAGCCAGACGGTCGGCGGCCTCCTTCTGCACCATGACCGTCAGGTTCTGGATGGGCAGGCGGTCGCCCAGCAGCTTCATGACGATGGGGCTGGTGATGTAGTAGGGCAGATTGGCGCAGACGGCCACCGGCATCCCGGGGAACTCCTCCTCAATGAGGGCACGGAGATCCACTTTCAAAACATCTTGTAATACCAGCTTAAAATTATCCACACCGGCCATCGTTTCGGCCAGCAGAGGCGGCAGACGCTCGTCCACCTCGATGGACACCACCTTGGCGGCGCGGCTGGCCAGCTCTTTGGTCAGCACGCCGATGCCGGGGCCGATCTCCAGCACGCCCCAGTTCTTATCGACGCCGCTGGCATCCACGATCTTCGGAGGCAGGCCGGGATTGATAATGAAGTTCTGTCCAAAACCCTTGGAAAGCGCAAAATCGTATTTTTCGCACAGGGTACGGATCACGGAGAGGTCGGTCAGCTCCGGCATAGTGTTTTTTCCTTTCTCTTATATCAAGACGCGCTTTCCACACTGGAAGCAGCCGCCTCCGAGGAAGCCTCGCCCTCTCCTGCTGCCTCGGAAGAGGCGGCGGCGGAGTCTGCTGCGAGGTCGGCATCGTTCACGCCGCCTACGGTGGTGGTGCCGGTGAGCTGCTGTGCGCAGCTGACGGCACGCTGGATCTGGGGGTCGGTGTCGAGAGTGTAGTCGTAATAGCTTACCTGCTCGTCCGGGGTCAGCGGACGCTCCACGTCCACGGTCAGGCCGGTGCCGTCGAAGCAGGAGCCGTCGCCGCAGATGAGCTTAGCCACTGTGACCACCACAGCACTGCCGTCCGAGAGGCGCTGAGGGCTGCTTTGGATGGTGCCCTTGCCCATGGTGCTGCTGCCCACAAGGCGTGTGCCGCACAGGGAGCGCAGGCTGGACGCAAACAGCTCTGCCGCGCTGGCGGTGTTCTCGTTCACGAGGCAGACGGAGGGCTGGCTGATGACGGTGTCGTCGGTGCTGCTGCCCAGCAGGGTGCGGTTTCCGGTCTTATCCTCGGCATAGGCCAGCACACCTTCCGGCGCGACGAGGTCGATACAGCTGATGGCATCGTCGAGGATGCCGCCGCTGTTGTCACGCAGGTCGAACACGAAGCTCTGCGCACCGCTGGCGGTCAGGCTGCGCAGGGCAAAGTCCAGCTCACTGGGGGTGGAGTTGTCGAACTGCCAGATCTTGATATAGCCCACATTGTCCTGCACCATGGCGGAATCGACGCTGTTGGCCGTGAAACCGTAGTGGGTCAGGTCAGCGGTGTGCTGGGCGTTCTCGCTGTCCAGCCAGACCACATTGACGGTGATGCCGCTCTCGCCCCGGAGCTTGTTCTGGACGGCCTCTGCGCTGCCCAGACTCTTGACGTCCGTGCCGTCGATGGTGATGATGTAATCGCCCTTTTGCAGGCCGGCCTCCTTTGCGGGGGACTCGTCGTACACCTTGGTGACCTTGGCGTAGCCGGACTGGTCGATGGCCAGCTCCACGCCGATGCCGATCAGCTTGCCGCTCTGGGCATTGAGCAGGTCGGTGTAGGCCGAGGCGGTGTAGTAGCGGGCATACTTGTCGCCGGTGCCCAGCAGATAGCCTGCGGTCAGACGGTCGTACAGCATCGTCTCGTCGATGTCGTAGTAGTCGTTGGCACGCACATAGCGGTCTACTTCGGCCACCTTGTTGTACATGCTCTCCTTTTCCTTCACGCTGGTGACGGTGCGGTCAAACAGCCGCATCGCCAGCAGCATCGTGATGGAAAATGTGACCGTCATTGCCAGAATGACGATGGTCACAGTCATCCCTACGGAAATTTTACGGTTCATTCAGTTTTCCTCCCCGGTTCAGACCAAAAGCATCAGGACGACGCTGCCCAGCACCGACAGCAGGAATACTCCCGCCAGCAGCAGACAGCCCGCCCGAAGGATACGCTTGCGTTTTTGCTCGTTCATTTCGCCTTATGGCCTCCTTTGACCCCTCGACACAGTATTATTTCATAGGAATATAACCACGGGGATTAACTGCATTGGCCTTGGAGCCGCCCTTCCACACCTCAAGGTGGAGATGGTTGCCCGTCGAGTTGCCGGTAGAGCCGACATAGCCGATGAGTTCGCCCTGCTTGACGTACTTGCCCGCCGACGTTGCCACCGAGCGCATATGGCCGTAGAGGGTGGAGTAGGCGTTGCCGTCCGACATTTTGCCGTGGTAGATGATGACGTAGTTGCCGTAGCCGCCGCTGGACCATCCGGCCACCTGTACATAGCCGCTGGCGGCTGCGTAGATGGGGGTGCCGGCGGGGGCGGCGAAGTCGGTGCCCGCGTGGAGCTTGTTGACACCCGAGACGGGGTTCTTGCGCCAGCCGTATTCACTGGAGATGCGGGTATAGCTCTTGAGGGGGCAGATGAAGCCGCTGAAGCTCAGCTGCGGCTTGCTGGCCGCTGCGGCTGCGATGAGCTTCTGGATCTCCTTCTTGACGGCCTCGTAGTTCATCTCATCCGACTCGATGGCCGCCTGCGCGTTCTTCTGGGCCTGCTGAGCCTCGGCGGCGCTCAGGCGGGCCTCCTTGACGCTGGAGTTCAGCTCGTTCTGCTTGCTCTGCATCTGCTTATTCTGGGCACTCAGCTCGGCCTTTTTGTTCTGCAGCTGGGTGCGCTCCGCCACAAGCTGGGTGCGGTCGTTCACAAGGCTCTCTCGGGCAGCCTTCATGGTGTCAAGGATCTCGGTATCCTTCACCGAGATGTCCTGCATGACCTCGTTGAAGGTCAGCAGCTCGTACAGGTCGTTCACCGAGCTGAGCATAGCCACGCTGCCGCCGTCCCGCAGCTCCTGCATCGCGGCCATATGGCTCTTGAAACCTTCCCACTGGTCGGCGATGTCCTGCTCTTTCTGGGCGATCTCGGCCTGCTTGGCGCTGATCTGCTGCTCCTTGACGCCGATGTTGTTCTGCACCTCGGCGATCTGGCCCTGAAGCACGCTGATCTGGCTCTGGATCACCGAGACCTTTTCCTTCAGCTCGGACTCGAGGGCCTTTGCGGCAGCTTCCTTCTTCTTGGCGTTGTTCAGCTCTGTCTTATGCTGTTGGATGGACTGGGAGAGTTTATCCAGCTTGTTCTGCAGCGAACTCATGCTGGTGGCCGCGCTGGCCGGATAGACCGTCATGCTCAGCACAAGGCAGGCCGCCGCCACAAAGGCACAGGCAGCACGCATCATGACCGAGTGGCCGGAGGGCTTTGCATGGCGGGGCGAGTGGCGCAGGACGAAGCCTGCGGAATGCTTATCGTGATACACAGTAGGCCCTCCTTACACATTAAGGTGCTTGCGGATGGAGAACATACTGCCCAGACCGCCCACCAGAGCACCCGCCACGAGGCTGTAGGTCAGGATGGTGGGCCAGACGTTTTCCAGCGGCACCAGAGCCATGCCCATGAGCATCTGCCACAGACTGCCCAGCGTGGGCGAGATCTCCACGATATAGGCGTAGCCGCCGATGCTGGCCGCCGCTGTGATGATGCCGGAGATGAGGCCCATCACCAGACCCTCGATGACGAAGGGCAGGGTGACGAGGGCGTTGGTGGCGCCGACGTACTTCATGATCTCAATTTCGCGGCGGCGGGCAAAGACGCTCAGCCGGATGGTAGTGCCCACCGTGATGATGCTCACGGCCATCAGCACCAGCACAACGATCCGCCCGGCCTTGGTGACGGCCTTCTGGACGTCCACGAAGGTCTTGGTCATCTCGATGGGGGCCGTGACGCTGTAGACGCCCTCAATGGCCTCGAATTTCCTGCTCATGGCCTCCATCTGGCTCAGATCCGACAGGGAGACGCGGTAATTTGCTTTAAAGGGGTTGTCGTTCTCGAACTCGTCCAGTAGGTCGGCGTACTCGGACATATAGCCCTTGTACTGGTTCAGGACGTCCTCTTTGGACATATACTGCACCCGGCTCACCCCTGCGGTGCTGCCGATGGCCGCGCCGACCGACTCGATGAGGGTGTTGTCGGCCTCGGGGTCTACATAGACCACCATCTCGTTCTGGGTGCCCAGATAGTTGACCATGCTGTCCACGTTCACCTCGACGAGACTGGCGAAGGTGTTCAGGGTCATGCAGACACTGAGCGAGGCGATGCAGGCAATGGTCATGGCCCAGTGCTTGCCGAGGTTGCGCACGCCGCGCCGGGTCAGGAAACCAAACGTCGAGATCTTCATGCGTGCACCTCCTCGCCGAAGCTGGCCGGGACGTCGGAGATGATGCGGCCGTTCTTCAGGGTGACGGTGCGGCGGTTGAAGCGGCGCACCAGCTCATGCTCGTGGGTGACGACCAGCACTGTGATGCCCATTTCGCTCACCCGCTCCAGCAGCTCCATCATCTCAAGGCTCATCTCGGGGTCGATGTTGCCGGTAGGCTCGTCCGCGATGACCAGACGAGGGCTGTGGGCCAGAGCGCGGGCCACGGCCACCCGCTGCTGCTCGCCGCCGGAGAGGAACTCGGGGTAGACCTTTGCCTTATCCTCCAGATGCACCAGCTCCAGCATATAGTTGACCCGTTCCTTGATGTCCTTCTTGCCGATGTTGGTGACGTGCATCGCAAAGGCGATGTTCTCGTAGACCGTCATGGTCGGGATGAGGCGGAAGTCCTGAAAGATAATGCCCATCTGGCGGCGGAGATAGGGCACTTTGCCCCGGCGCAGCCGGGCGACATCCTTGCCGTCCACGAGCACGCGGCCCTCTGTGGGCAGCTCCTCCCGGAGGATGAGCTTGAGCAGGGTGGACTTGCCTGCACCGGAGTGTCCCACCAGAAAGACGAACTCGCCGTCTGCCACATGGAAATCGATGTCCTCCAGCGCGGGCTTGTCGCTCCTCTTGTATATCTTGGTGACATGTTCAAAATCTATCATGAGTATCTTGCTCCTGAAAAGTTATTTGGTACAGAAGTTCCAAGCTTAAACCTCTCAGTCTCGCTTCGCTCGACAAGGCCGGGTTGTGGCACGGCGTCAGCCGTGACGGAGAGGTTGTCCATACAGGCTATAACAAAAGAAACCGGCCAGCATCGGGGTCGAGCGGCCGGTTTCGGCATCCGCAGCCGGGGCGGCTGAGACGAAATATCAATATTTGGCCGGATTGTTGGACAGGTACTTCTTGACCATGAGCGCTACCTTGAACACGATAGCGTCGTCGAACTCACGCAGATCCAGACCGGTCAGCTTTTTGATCTTTTCCAGACGGTACACCAGCGTATTGCGGTGGACGAACAGGCCGCGGCTGGTCTCGGAGACATTCAGGTTGTTCTCGAAGAAGCGCTGGATGGTGAAGAGGGTCTCCTGATCCAGACTCTCGATGCTGCCCTGCTTGAACACTTCGCGCAGGAACATCTCGCAGACCGTGGTGGGCAGCTGATAAATGAGGCGTGCAATGCCCAGATTGTCGTAGCGGATGATCTGCTTCTCGGTATCGAACACCTTGCTGACCTCCATGGCGATCTGCGCTTCCTTAAAGGAAGTGGCCAGATCCTTCACGTTGGCGATGGGGGTGCCGATGCCCACGACAGCCTTGATGTAATGCTCTCCGGACAGGGTATCCACGATGCTGGCCGCCAGCTTTTCCATATCGGAGCGGTCGATGCCCTTGCGGATCTCCTTGACCAGAACAGTGTCCGTCTCGCTGATGTTGAAGACGAAATCCTTCTGCTTGTCGGGGAACAGGCTGCTCACCACGTCGTAAGCGGAGATGTCGCCGCCGCTGGTGACGCGGACGATGAACACCACCCGGGAGACGTCGGTGGCGAAGTGCAGCTCACGGGCCTTGGCGTAGATGTCGCCGGGCAGGATATTGTCCAGCACCACATTCTTGATAAAGTTGGACTTGTCGAACTTCTCGTCGTGATACTGCTTGATGCTCTGGAGGCTGATGGACAGCAGCGCGGCGAACTGGCCCGCAGTCTCGTCAGCGCCTTCCACGAAGACGGCATAATCGTTATGCTTTGCGCTGGAGAACTGCTGATAGGTGTAGCCATCCCGCACGAAGCGGTCTCCGGCCGTCAGACGCTCTGCCATAAAGCCCTCGCGCACCTCGCCGATCAGATTCAGCTCCGAGCAGGAGATGACAGCGCCGGTCTCATCCACCACGCCGACCACACGGTCGATCGCGTCCTTCATCTGGTAGATCACGCTCTGAAATACTCTATTGGCCATAAATGGATACCCCTTTTCCTCTCTTGTGCAAACCGCAGGTGGGCGGGATTGTGATTTTCAACAATTTCGCCGCATTACATTTTATATTTTACACAAAAGAATTTACTTTTGCAACATATTTCACCAAAAAAAATTCTTCTTTCTTGTTGAAATTATCTTTCGGGGCATTTTCAGGGCCAAAAAAGGCCTTTCTGCGTGGTTCTGAGAGCTATTTTACCGGCAAATTGTGATACTTTTTTGAAGAAGGGGTGAAAAGCGCCGCCTCACCCCGTGGTAATTTTCGCCACTTCGTCGGCGGTCAGCTCCCTCCACTGGCCCGGCGCAAGGCTCTCGTCCAGCGTAAGGCCGCCGATGGCGTCCCGGTGGAGGGCATTGACGCCCGCGCCGTAGATGCCGAACATCCGCTTGATCTGGTGGTAGACGCCCTGCCGCAGCAGGACGCGGACGGTCAGGCCGTCGGGCGTAAGGGCAGACACCTCTGCCGGAGAGAGGGCCGTGCCGTCGGCCAGCGTGACGCCGGCGGCAAAGCCTGCGCGCATCTCCTCCGTCAGCGGGGTGTCGATGGTGACGGTGTAGGTCTTGGAGACATGGCGCTTGGGCGCGAGAATGTCGTGGGCAAAGCCGCCGTCGTCCGTCAGCAGGACGAAGCCGGTGCTGGTCTTGTCCAGCCGCCCCGCCGGGAACAGCTCCCGCCGGGGGTAGGCGTCCCCCACCAGATCGACGACGGTGGTGTCCCGCTTGTCGGTGGAGGCGCTGACGACGCCCTCGGGCTTGTTGAGCATGAGGTAGACGAACTGCTGGTAATCAAGCGCCCTGCCGTCCACTGCCACGGCGTCGGCGGCCTTCAGCTGAGTGTCCCCTTTCTTGCAGACCGCGCCGTTCACGGTGACGCGCCCTTTTGCCAGCAGCGCCTTGGCCTCGCTCCGGGTACATTGGGCCGTCTCGGCCAGATATTTGTCGAGTCGCATGGTATTCTCCTGATTTTCAATGTTTTGTGCGGATATATTGTAGCATTTTAAGTGGAGCGGTTCAAGGCTCTCCCTTTGGGAGAGGCTTTTGCAGTGCCCAAAAAAGCTTTGTCTCAAAACAAAAGAGAGAACGCGCAGCAGCGTTCTCCCTTTGTGAGCTAATGTTTTGAAGCCTTAGACACTCAGATTCGCATGCTGCTCCACAGCATCCGGATTCGTGTCGAAAATGGGCTTGAGGATGTGGGCAATGAACTCCTCCACCTGCTGGGGAGCGCGGCCCACGAAGTTTTCGGGCACAAGGCCTGCTGTGATCTCCTCCTTGGTCAGGCCAAAGGCGGGGTCAGCGGCGACACGGTCTACCATATCGTTGGGCAGGCCCTCTTCCTTGACCTGCTTGCCGGCGGCGATGGCGTGCTGGCGCAGGCGCTCGTGCAGCTCCTGACGGTTGCCGCCCTTCTCCACGGCCTGCATCATGATGTTCTCGCTGGCCATGAAGGGCAGCTCCGCCATCAGGCGGCTGCGGATGACCTTCGGGTAGACCACGATGCCGTCGGTGACGTTGAGCATGATGTTCAGGATGGCGTCGGTGGCGAGGAAGCCTTCGGCCATTGCCACCCGCTTGTTGGCGCTGTCATCCAGCGTCCGCTCGAACCACTGGGTGCCAGTGGTGAAGCTGGGATTGAGCACATCCACCATCAGATAGCGGCTCAGTGCGCAGATGCGCTCGCAGCGCATGGGGTTGCGCTTGTAGGGCATGGCAGAGGAACCGATCTGGTTCTTCTCAAAAGGCTCCTCCATCTCCTTGAAGTTGGCCAGCAGGCGCAGGTCGGTGGCGAACTTCATGCAGCTCTGGCCGATGCCGGCCAGAGCATTCAGGATGAAAGCATCCACCTTGCGGCTGTAGGTCTGGCCGGACACCGGGATAACGGCCTCGCGGTCGAAGCCCATCTCCTCGGCGATGGAGGCATCCACGGCGCGGATCTTATCGGCGTCGCCCTTGAACAGCTCCATGAAAGAGGCCTGCGTACCGGTGGTGCCCTTGACACCGCGCAGCTGCAGGGTCGCAAGGCGGTGGTCGATCTCGTTGAGGTCCATCACCAGCTCGTTGGCCCACAGGGTGGCACGCTTGCCCACGGTGGTGGGCTGAGCGGGCTGGCAGTGGGTGTAGGCCATGCAGGGCATATCCTTGTACTCCTCGGCAAACTTGGCCAGCTTTGCCAGCACGCCGATGAGCTTCTTGCGCACCAGCTCAAGGCCCTGACGCATCACGATGATGTCGGTGTTGTCGCCGACGTAGCAGCTGGTGGCGCCCAGATGGATGATGCCTGCTGCCTTGGGGCACTGCTGGCCGTAGGCGTAGACATGGCTCATAACGTCGTGGCGCACCAGCTTTTCCCTCTCGATGGCGACCTCATAGTTGATGTCGTCCACATGAGCTTCCAGCTCGGCCACCATCTCGGGGGTGATATTGGTCAGGCCCTGCTTCATCTCGGCCCGGGCCAGCGCCACCCACAGACGGCGCCATGTGCGGAACTTGTTGTCGTCCGAGAAGATGTACTGCATCTCATCGGAGGCATATCGGGTGGAAAAGGGGCTGATATAACGGTCATGCTGAGACATTGGTCATTTCCTCCTTGTAGCCCTCTCAGTCTGCCTCCGGCAGCCAGCTCCCCCAAAGGGGGAGCCATTGGCAGACCGGCTAACTCTGAGCTGTCCGCCTAAAGTATATATTGGTCACGTTAGAGGTCGGGCCTCGCTACAGAGGGCAAAATCTTCTCGACAGGGCATTTTGTCAAGCTACTGTGAATCCTGACAGCAAGGCACTGTCATTTCTGAAATAGAAAAGCTTCTTGTCCTGCTCAAGCCTCACCGACACGCCAGTGGCTCCCCCTCTGGGGGAGCTGGCGCGTAAGCGCCTGAGAGGGCTATTATACCATCAAATCTTGAAATAGTCCACGCCGCCCTCGAAGATCGGCTGATACTTATCGCCGGTGACATTCTTGTAGAGGTACTCGCCGCTGCGCTCCGAGTGGCCCATCTTACCAAAGACGCGGCCGTCCGGGCTGGTGATGCCCTCGATGGCGAGGACGGAGCCGTTGGGGTTATACCGCAGGTCCATGCTGGGGTTGTCGTCCTGATCGACGTACTGCGTTGCGATCTGGCCGTTGGCGATGAGGGTATCCAGCACGCTCTGGGGTGCCACAAAGCGTCCCTCGCCGTGGCTGATGGCCACGGTGTGCTGGTCGCCCACGCTGCACTTGGACAGCCACGGGCTGCCGGTGGAGGCGATGCGGGTGCGCACCAGCATACTCTGGTGGCGGCCGATGGTGTTGAAGGTCAGGGTCGGGTCGTAGGACGTGATGGGGCGGATGTCGCCGTAAGCGGCCAGACCCAGCTTGATGAGGGCCTGGAAGCCGTTGCAGATGCCCAGCATCAGGCCGTCACGGTGCTGCAGCAGGTCGCGGACCGCCTCGGTGACGGCCGGGCTGCGGAAGAAGGAGGCGATGAACTTAGCGCTGCCGTCCGGCTCGTCGCCACCGGAGAAGCCGCCGGGCAGCATGACGATCTGGCTCTCGTTGATGGCCTTCACCAGTGCCTCGCAGCTGGCAGTGACGTCAGCGGGGGTCAGGTTGCGGATGACCAGCACCTCGGGGTCAGCACCGGCGCGGGCAAAGGCGCGGGCGGTGTCGTACTCGCAGTTGGTGCCCGGGAAGACCGGGATGATGACCTTCGGCTTTGCCACGCCGATCTTGGGCGCAGCGGGAGCGGTCAGGCTGCCGCTGATCTTCTCGACGACGGGGCCGGACTTGCGGTAGGGGTAGACCGGCTCGAGCTTGGACTCCCAGATCTCCTGCAGCTGTGCCATATCCAGCTTGTCGCCGCAGCACTCGAAGACGTAGTCCGCCGTGGTCTCGCCCAGCAACTCACCGGCCGGGGCGTCGGAGACCATCTCCAGCACGATGGAGCCGTACATGGGCTTGAACATATCGTGGGTGGACATCTTGGTCATCATCTTGAAGCCGATGCGGTTGCCCAGACCCATCTTGAAGAGGGTCTCGGCCAGACCGCCGTAGCCCACAGAGCAGGCGGAGGCCACGATGCCCTCCTCCATCATCTGCTCGACGATCTTATAGTTGGCTTTCAGGGAGAAGAAGTTGGGGCAGCCGGTCGCCGGATCGAGGATGGGCCGGAGGAGGACGACCGTGCTCTCCGGCTTCTTGAACTCGGTGGAGACGACGCGGCTGGCCTTGCCGATGGCCGTGGCGAAGGACACCAGCGTGGGAGGCACATCCAGCTGCTCGAAGGAGCCGGACATACTATCCTTGCCGCCGATGGAGGCGATGCCGAGGCCCATCTGGGCATCCAGAGCGCCCAGCAGAGCGGCCAGCGGCTTGCCCCAGCGCTCCGGCACATTGCCCAGACGCTCGAAATACTCCTGGAACGTCAGGTAGGCGTCCTCATAGCGGAAGCCGCTGGCCACCAGCTTGGTCACGCTCTCGATCACGGCCATCTGCGCGCCCACATACTGGTCGGCGCTCATCAGATAGGGGTTATAGCCCCATGCCATGCCGGAGCAGGTGTTGGTCTCGCCGTCCACAGGCAGCTTGGCCACCATGGCGTTCTGGGGGGTCAGCTGGCGTGCGCCGCCGAAGGGCATCAGCACGGTGGCTGCGCCGATGGTGGAGTCGAACCGCTCCGAAAGGCCCTTCTTGCTGCAGACGTTCAGGTCGCCCACCATGTTCTTCATCTTCTGCTCGAAGGTCACACCGGCCCACTGGGGCTGCCAGACGGTGCCCTTCTCGATGTGGACGTTCTGGTGCTTCTCGGCACCGTTGGAGTTCAGGAACTCGCGGCTGATGTTGACGATGGACTTGCCGTTCCACACCATGTTCAGACGCTTTTCTTCCGTGACCTTCGCCACGGGGGTGGCCTCAAGGTTCTCCTCGGTGGCAATGGCGATGAACTTGTCCACATCCTCGGGAGCCAGCGCCACGGCCATCCGCTCCTGACTCTCGCTGATGGCCAGCTCGGTGCCGTCGAGGCCGTCGTACTTCTTCGTGACCTTGTTCAGGTCGATATACAGGCCGTCGGCCAGCTCGCCGATGGCGACGGAGACGCCGCCTGCGCCGAAGTCGTTGCAGCGCTTGATCATCTTGCAGGCATCCTCGCGGCGGAACAGGCGCTGCAGCTTGCGCTCGATGGGGGCGTTGCCCTTCTGCACCTCGGCACCGCAGTGCTCGAGGCTGTCCAGCTTGTGGGCCTTGGAGGAGCCGGTAGCGCCGCCGATGCCGTCACGGCCGGTGCGGCCGCCCAGCAGGACGATGACGTCGCCGGGGGCGGGGCACTCGCGGCGGACGTGGGAAGCGGGGGTCGCGCCCACGACAGCGCCGATCTCCATACGCTTTGCCACATAGCCGGGGTGATAGATCTCATCCACCTGACCGGTGGCGAGGCCGATCTGGTTGCCGTAGGAGGAATAACCGGCGGCAGCGGTCGTCACCAGCTTGCGCTGGGGCAGCTTGCCGGGCAGGGTCTCGCTGACGGGCTTGAGGGGGTCGCCTGCGCCGGTGACGCGCATGGCCTGATAGACGTAGCTGCGGCCGGACAGGGGATCACGGATGGCACCGCCGATACAGGTGGCCGCGCCGCCGAACGGCTCGATCTCGGTGGGATGGTTGTGGGTCTCATTCTTGAAGAGGAAGAGCCAGTCTTCGTCCTTGCCGTTGACATCACACTTGATCTTGACGGTGCAGGCGTTGATCTCCTCAGACTCATCGAGGTTCTTCAGGATACCCTGCTTTTTCAGCTCCTTGGCACCGATGGTGGCAAGGTCCATCATGCAGCGGGGCTTGTTCTCACGGCCAAGGTCGGCGCGCATGGCCATGTAGCGGTCAAATGCCTTCTGCACCACAGCATCGTCGATCTGGACGTCGTCCAGAATAGTGCCGAAGGTGGTGTGGCGGCAGTGATCGGACCAGTAAGTGTCGATCATCTTGATCTCAGTAATGGTCGGGTCGCGCTTCTCCGAGCGGAAATACTCCTGACAGAACTTGATGTCGCCGAGGTCCATCGCAAGACCCTTCTCATCGATAAACTTCTTCAGGCCCTCCTCGTCCAGCTCGTTGAAGCCGTCCAGAACGGCCACCTCGGTGGGGATGGGATACTCCATCTTCAGGGTAGCCTTGGTGTCCAGCGAAGCCTCGCGGGCCTCCACGGGGTTGATGACGTATTTCTTGATCTCGGCCAGCTGCTCGTCGGTCAGGGTGCCCTCCAGCAGGTAGACACGGGCAGAGCGCACCAGCGGGCGCTCGCCCTGACTGATGAGCTGGATGCACTCGGCGGCGGAGTCGGCGCGCTGGTCGAACTGGCCGGGCAGGTACTCCACGGCAAAAGACACGCAGCCGTCCGCAGCGGGCAGCTCCGCATAGGTATTGTCCACCGGCGGCTCGCTGAACACAGTGGGCACGCACTGCTCGAACAATGCCTCGTCGATGCCCTCCACGTCGTAGCGGTTGAGCAGCCGCAGGCCGCTCAGTTCCTTGATGCCCAGCAGCGAGACCAGCTCGTTGCGCAGGCTCTGGGCCTCGCCGTCGAAGCCGGGTTTCTTTTCAACATAGATACGATATACCATTGGGAAATCCCCCTTGTTATTTCGTTGTTTCAGTCTTTCATAGCCAAAGCCTCGCCCTTTGGGAGAGGTGGCATTGCGAAGCAATGACGGAGAGGGCAAGCCCTGTGCGACAGAGCTGCGACACAGCGATAATCCGCTCCTTTGTCAGAGCGCTCCAATCGCTGCGCTGACGCATCCCTGTCAGCATCCTTGCCCTCTCAGTCCCCTTCGGGGACAGCTCTCCCAGTGGGAGAGCCTTTCACAGAGCGCTTACTGCTTCTCCGCCAGCGCCTTCAGTGCCCGCATCCCGATGTCGGTGCGCCTGTGCAGCTTGTCGAAGTGGATGTGCTCTGCGGCCTCGTAGGCAATGGCGATGGCCCGGGGCAGGCCGGGCGCAGTGGCCGTCACGCCCAGCACGCGGCCGCCGTTGGTGACGAGCTGACCGTCCTCGGCGATGGCCGTGCCGGAGTGGTAGACCGTGACGTCCGGCTCATCGGGCAGCTGACCGTCCACAAGGCCGGTGATGGGCTTGCCCTTCTCGTAGGCCACAGGGTAGCCGCCGGAAGCGAGGATGACGCAGGCAGCCGCGCCGTCGGAGAACTTCACCTCGGTGTCGGCCAGCGTGCCCTCGGTGCAGGCGGTCATGATCTTCAGCAGGTCGCTCTCCAGCAGGGGCAGCACCACCTGCGTCTCGGGATCGCCGAAGCGGCAGTTGTACTCGATGACCTTCGGGCCGTCCGGGGTGAGCATGAGGCCGAAGTAGAGACAGCCCTTGAAGGGGCAGCCCTCAGCGTTCATGGCCTTGATGGTGGGCAGGAAGATCTTTTCCATGCACTCGGCGGCGATGGCCGGGGTGTAGTAGGGGTTGGGGGCGACGGTGCCCATGCCGCCGGTGTTCAGGCCGGTGTCGTGGTCGTTGGCACGCTTGTGGTCCATGGAGGATACCATCGGCTTGACCACCTTGCCGTCGGTGAAGCTGAGGACACTGACCTCGGGGCCGGTGAGGAACTCCTCCACGACCACATGATTGCCGGAAGCGCCGAACTTTTTATCCAGCATGATCTCCTTGACGCCCTCGGCAGCCTGCTCTTCGTTCTCGCAGATGAGCACGCCCTTGCCCAGCGCAAGGCCGTCGGCCTTGATGACCACAGGATACTTGCCCTCGGCCTTGATGTACTCCATGACCTTGGCGGGGTCGTCGAAGGTCTCATACTTCGCGGTGGGGATGCCGTACTTCTTCATCAGGTCTTTGGAGAAGACCTTGGAGGCCTCGATGCGGGCTGCAGCCTTGTCCGGGCCGAACGCCGGGATGCCGACCTTTGCCAGAGCGTCCACCATGCCCAGTGCCAGCGGGTCGTCCTGCGCTACCACGACATAGTCGAACTTTTCCGTCTCTGCAAAGCCCACCATCGTCTCCACATCGGTGGCCTTGATGTTGACACAGTGGGCGTCATAGCCGATGCCGCCGTTGCCGGGCGCACACCAGACCTCACCGCAGTCGGGGCTTTTTTTCAGTGCCTTGATGATGGCGTGCTCACGTCCGCCGCCGCCAACGACCAGAATTTTCTTTGCCATTTTTATGCCCCCTTAGTGATGGAACAGCCGGATGCCGCAGAAGGCCATCGCAATGCCGTACTTATTGCAGGTGTCGATGACCTGCTGGTCACGGATGGAGCCGCCGGGCTGGACGATGGCGGTGACGCCGGAACGGCGTGCCCGCTCGATGTTGTCGCCGAAGGGGAAGAACGCATCCGAGCCGAGGCAGACGCCGGTGACATGGCTCAGGTACTCCTTCTTTTCCTCAGCGGTCAGCGGCTCAGGCTGACGGGTGAAGGTCTCGGCCCAGACATCGTCGCCGATGACGTCCTCGGGGGTGTCGCCGATGTAGACATCGATGGCGTTGTCACGGTTGGGCTTTGCCACATCGTCGCGGAAGGGCAGGTCCAGCACCTTCGGCATATGGCGCAGCTGCCAGTTGTCGGCCTTCTGGCCCGCCAGACGGGTGCAGTGGATGCGGCTCTGCTGGCCTGCGCCCACGCCGATGGTCT
>ERZ1106973.2215-NODE-2215-length-15370-cov-26.862357_pt1 | contig 15370 bp, 13 predicted proteins | sample MGYA00403686_ERZ1106973 | MGnify/ENA primary metagenome ERZ1106973 (study PRJEB35170, sample SAMEA104062408) | human gut metagenome | biome: human gut; feature: human-associated habitat; material: faeces | place: Denmark | collected 2012-11-06 ...
CTTCTTTATAAATATTCGGATAAAAAACCGCATCCAGATACACATGCATAAGGTTTTGAAAATCCTTGTCATTACAGCTTGCCACCGGGTAAACTGTCTTATCCGGGTAGGTCATCGCATTTAAGAATGTGTTTAAGGAACCCTTTGCAAGTTCAATAAACGGGTCTTTCACCGGAAACTTATCTGAGCCGCACAACACCGTATGCTCCACAATATGAGCAACTCCGGTCGAATCCTTTGGCGGTGTCCGAAAACCTATGTTAAACACTTTATTCTCATCATCATTTTCCAAAACTGCCACTCTGGCACCGCTCTTTTTATGGCGGAGCAAATATCCTGTACTGTTTAAATCCAATATTTTGCTTTCTTCAATTAATTCGTATGCGCTGCAATTTGAAACATTCATCGCGACTCTCCAATCTATTCTTTTCTTCTTATTTTCTATCTTTTTTCAGATATTTATACAGTATCACATTTGGCGGGGGAATGTCAAAAATTTGAGTGTTTTTTCACTTTCCAAATTCCCCTAAAATAAATCTGCATCTCTTGCGCCGCTCCCGCTTATCAAATGCGTAAGGGTATCGGCATGTAAACTACACATGCCAGATACCCACGTATTTGAAGCGCAATCGTTGCAGATTTGTTTTAGGGGAATCACCGAAAGTTGAAAAACACTAGCAAATTCTCATCAAAATTGATTCTACTCGTTTGAAGCAGAAGTGACAGAGGTTCCCTCTCCGGTCTACCGGTTCTACGACAACTCTTTTCCTTTGATTTACCTAAAAGAGTTGCATTTTGAACTCATTTTCAGACCTTTATCCTGCTAAACACCGCCAAATCACGCCGCAAATGCAACTCTTTACTCTTATCTTCTTCTTTTTGGTTGTTTTCTCTCAAAATCCATGCAACTCTTTTTGCCTTTTTTGACACTTTCGGTTGCCTAAGCTTCTTGCTGGCCTTTGTGAAACAACGAAACAGTGAAAAAATCCCCCCAACAAGTCAATATTTTGTAGTAAGTTTCGTTATCAGAAAGAAGAGCCCAAACCTTTACCATGAGGGATTTTGAACACCGCCGGTGCATAGAGGGCGTAGTTTGCCCTCAGGCACCGCTGCGTGTGTTCCTTTAGTGAGAACGTTCCCGAATGGTAAAGGTTTGGGCTCTTCTTTTTAATAAAAACTTACTACAAAATTACTCTTTGACTTTTGTTTCCTAATGTGCTATTGTTAAAGGGTGTTAAATTATATTTTTAGGAGGCAAAACACATGAAAGGTACAGTTAAATGGTTTAATGCCAAAAAAGGTTTCGGATTTATCTCCGATGAAGAAGGAAATGACGTATTCGTACACTTTTCTGCTCTGCAGATGGACGGATTCAAAGTTCTCGATGAAGGCGACGAAGTAGAATTCGAAGTTATCGATGGCGAGAAAGGTCCTCAGGCAGCAAACGTAACAAAGTTATAATCGATTGTTAATGAAATAATTTTTGAATAAAAGTTATATAAGTTAAAAGGGTTGTAACAAAAGGTGCTTCATTCGTGGAGCACCTTGCTTTTTTATATAGATTCATGTAAAATGAATCTTAGGTCAAAATGACAAAACGACATTCGTACTTACATGAAAAAGATATTTACAAAATGGAGGATTAATGTAATGGGAAACTATTTTCAAAAAGAAATTGAATGTGCATCCGCAGACCAGATTCGCGCATGGCAAAATGAGCGTTTGGTAAAGCAGGTAAAAAACATCTATGACAACGTTCCTTACTACCGCACACGCATGCAGAACAAAGGTCTTGAACCAGGCGATATTAAATCGATTGATGATTTACATAAACTTCCTTTTATTACAAAGGATGACTTAAGAGATGCTTATCCATATGGACTTTTGGCACGTCCTTTAAAAGATTGTGTCCGCATGCAGTCAACAAGTGGAACGACCGGACGCCGTGTTGTAGCTTTCTATACCCAGCACGACCTTGATTTATGGGAAGACTGCTGTGCCCGCGCGATTGTTGCTGCCGGCGGTACAAAAGAAGATGTAGTTCATGTCAGTTATGGCTATGGCTTATTTACCGGCGGGTTTGGATTAAATGGCGGTTCTCATAAATTAGGAAGTTTGACACTTCCGATGTCCTCCGGTAATACAGACCGTCAGATTCAGTTTATGACAGACTTAGGTTCAACTATTTTATGCTGTACACCATCCTATGCTGCCTATTTGGCAGAGACCATTGAAGAGCGTGGTGTAAAAGATCAGATTAAACTGAAAGCCGGCATCTTTGGTGCAGAGGCATGGACAGAAGAAATGCGCCACGATATCGAGCAGTCACTTGGCATCAAAGCTTATGACATTTATGGTCTGACCGAAATTTCCGGACCGGGTGTTGCTTTTGAGTGTGAAGCACAGAGCGGCATGCATATTAATGAGGACCACTTTATTGCCGAAATTATCAATCCGGAGACCGGTGAAGTTCTTCCGGACGGTGAAAAAGGTGAATTAGTATTTTCCAGTATTACAAAAGAAGCATTTCCGCTTCTCCGCTACCGTACACGTGATATCTGTATATTAAGCCGCGAGAAATGTTCCTGCGGACGTACTCATGTAAAAATGACAAAACCAATGGGACGAAGTGATGATATGCTGATTGTAAAAGGTGTCAATGTATTCCCTTCACAGATTGAAACGGTATTAATCAATCAGGGATTCCCGGCAAATTATCAGATTATCGTTACCCGTGCTAAAAACAGTGATAATATTGAAGTTCAGGTAGAAATGACTCCGGTCATGGCAGCTGACGCTTCCTTCAACCGCGATCTGGCTCGCAAAAAATTAGTATCCGGTCTGAAAGCCATGCTTGGTATTTTAGCTGAAGTTACTTTAGTAGAGCCGAAAACCATTGCACGCAGTGAAGGAAAAGCAGTCCGCGTCATTGATAAGAGAAACTTATATCAGGGCTAATTTATTTTCCCAATCATTTGTTCATAAAGTGTCAGGCCATAACTTGTGTCGCCTGGCACTTTTTCATACATTTGAAAACGAATTTCATTTTCTTCCGTTCTGCCCGCCGACAAAAACAGCACATTCTCAGGGTGTTCCCCATACAATTCTTTTGCAAATTTCGTAATATGAGTCACCATCCATACCGTTACCGCCTCCGAAAGACAAGTATGCATTAAATCCATTGCAATCTGGTAAGCCGTCACTTCTGTTGTAGTCGCAAACGATTCATTCAAAAGAATCAGCGTATTTTTCTTTGCCCCACGTAAAATCTGCTCCATACGCTTTAATTCTTCTTCAAATTTACCCATGTTCATCGTTGCATCTTCGCGTCTGGTAAAATGCGTAAAAATATCTTCATACGCATAAAGCGGATATTTCTTTGCCGGCACGTACATCCCCGCCTGACAAAGCACCTGCGCAATACCAAGACTGCGCAAAAAGGTTGATTTTCCGCCTTGGTTAGCTCCCGTCACGATAAGGGCCCGTTGTTCTTTCAGACTCACAGTATTTGGAATTGGCTGCTCCATACTCTGCAAAGCAAGTGCCAATTCATATAATTTTTCTGCCTCTTCTTCACAAGCTTTTGGCATACAAAAATAAAAACCAACCGACAAACCACGCTCATACATTCTCGCACAGCCCGCCAAAAAGATAATCTGCCTTGACAGCGTCTGTAAAATCTCCTCCCACTGCTGCAGAAACGGCGAACACTGCTCTAATAATTCAAGGACAACCCGGTTGGCAAACTGAACACCGCTCTGGTAAACTTCCTCACTGGCAATTACGCGCCCCTTCTTTCCTGAGAAAATACCGCTTCCTGCCCGCTTTGCCTTGTCACATACGGAAACAACTTCCACATTTTCCAGGGAAAATCCTTCCCCAATTGCTCCCTCCAGCACAATTTCTCCGTTTCCTTTAAAAGCATCCAGATTCTGCACCAGTGCAAGCTGCTCTTCTAATCTTTCGGCCGGCTCTGCCTCACAAAAACTGTCATAAAAATAGTTAAATGCAGTCTCTTTGAAAATCTCCGGATTTTTCGCTCCCATTTGCGAAATCTCAGAAAGTCCCTGCACCAATTCCCGAATTGTTTCTACATGCACACCAATCATCGTCTGTTCCATCAAATGTTTCCCGCGGCTGTCTAAAATCGCATGCAGTCCACGGGTCAGATTTTCCGAAAGCGAAACAATCCGGTCCCGCAGCTGATATGTTACCGATGAATTTTCACAGGCAGCCGTAACAACCTGCTGCCTTTTTTCAATCTCACTTTCCGTCGTAAGAGGATGCTGAAGAACTTGCAAAATAGCGGGAATATCACCTACTTTGTCACCTGCCATATTTCTGGCAATCCAGTGCAGATTTAAGTCCTTTTCCAAGTCCTGCTTTCTCCGATACGAAAAATTTGTCTCCTCAAAAAATTCAATCTTCATGTCCTATCACCGCCTTCATCTGATTTTCGGTCATATTGTATTTGGTAATCAGTGAGTCTTCATATTCTGCCTCACTCGCCGGTTTTCTTGTTATTTTGAAAGAACGCGTATGATGGTCATCTGCCAGTTCCGCAACCAGACTCACTAACCCATCCCTCTCTTTTGCAAGCGACTGGATATGTGTCACATAAATTCCATAGCAGTCATGCGACATGAAATAATCAAGCACTTTCTGCCCCATAATACCGGCATCCCACGTTGCCGCTGTCGTAAATAGCTCATTCAAAATCACAAAACTTCCACTCCATTTTTCCTGCATCATCGGTTTTAAGCGGGTTAATTCCTCCACTAACTTTCCTTTTCCGGACATCTCCGATTCGTCATTTGAAAAATGCGATAAAATCGTTGTGTAATTTGGCACACCTGCCTTTTCACATGGAACTAAAAGACCCATTTTGGCAAAATACAGAATTTGTCCAATCATGCGCGCATAGGTCGTCTTGCCGCCTCCATTGGCTCCCGTAATTACAAAGAACCTCTCATCTCTTTGCAGATTACAGTCATTTGCAATCACTTCCTTTTCACTGCGAAGAGCTAAGGCAAGATCATATCCCTGCTTTACTTCCAGTTTATCCGTTTCCTCCGGCATACAAAATGAATAACCTCTTCCTTTCATGTCCCGCACAAGCAGGAAAAAACCAAGATAGTACTGCACATCTTCCGCTAACTGCACGAGTTTTTCATCCATCGGAATCTGTAACAGTGTTTCTAACATGCCATCCCAGTTTTGTCTCTTAATCTGCCGTTCCGCCAGATTTTTCTCAAGCAGCGTAAGCTCTGTCTCCTTGTTTACATTCACTGCCTCCGAATGCCAAAACCCTGCCCCGGCTTTTTGTCGACAGCAAAAGCCTTTGCCATTCTCTCTGCAAAAAATTCGCCCTCTGATTTTTCTTCCCACACAACCTTATTTTTTTGAAGGGAAAATATCATTTTCGTTTCTTCCATCGACTGATGCAGATTTTGCGCCAATTCTTTGCCCTTTACAAATGCTTCACTTTTTGTCACCTCGCAAAGATACGAAACAAGTTCTTCCATTGCATCCGAATAAGACGACTGCCTTTTTAAGTCATCCAATAATTGTTCAACTGCCTGTATGTAAATAAGAAGGGAATCTAAATGCCATTTCTGCTTTTGATAAATCAGATTACTGTAAGTGCTTTTTTTCTCATAAGAAACTGCCCTCGCCACCTGCTTTGCATACCTGTCAAACGCCTTGAAAACTTCCTCATTCTGCATATCTGAGGTGATTTTTCTCCGGTACTTTGTTGTCTCAGATTCTTTCGGAATATTCTCATACAATTTTTGTAAATCGTATCCCTTAACCAAATTGTTCATGTAAGAAATGCACACATTCAAATTAAAATCCGTAAAAATACTGATTTTTTCCGAATCCTCACACTTCTCTTTACCCAATATACTATAAAACAAATGCTACCTCCTTTATTTTGACCGAAAGGCACTTAAAACACCAAGTGCCTTTCGATTGATTCACTAGAATCGGAAATCTCTTTTGCCTTCATGAATATTTTCAATATACTCTTTTGCCTTCTCTTTCACTACCGGATTTGTAATAATTTCCAGCTGCTCCTGAATCACTTTTTCCCCTTTTTCTTTCGTGTCCGCAGAAGCATAGTCCTCTAAATACTCCTTAAGTGTCATCAGAGCATTTGGCTGACAACAGTTTACAATCTGCCCCGATTTCAATAATTTCATAAACCGGTCACCGGTTCGTCCTTCCCGGTAACAAGCCGTACAGAAACTCGGAATATATCCAAGTCCAAGCAGCCAGTTCACAACCTCATCCAGACTTCTTCTATCGGACACATCAAATTGAGCGGAATTCTCTTCTTCCGGCTCTTCCTCAACGTAGCCGCCCACACTTGTGCGGGAACCACCGCTAATCTGGCTGATTCCAAGGTCTAATACTTTTTCTCTCGTTGCTTTCGATTCACGGGTTGAAACAATCATTCCGGTATATGGCACCGCAATGCGGATAACCGATACAATCTTCTCAAAGATTTCATCCGGAATGGCATTTAATTCTTCCGGATCAATGTCATCAGCCGGGCAGACACGAGGCACACTGATGGTATGCGGTCCAACACCAAACTTAGCCTCCAAATGCTCTGCGTGCATAATAATCCCAACCAATTCATATCGGTATTTATCCAGACCGAACAAAACACCGCAGCCTACATCATCAATCCCAGCTTCCATGGCACGGTCCATCGCCTCTGTATGGTACGCATAATCACTTTTTGGCCCTGCCGGATGTAGTTCTTTGTAAGCTTCTTTATTATAAGTCTCCTGAAACAGAATATAAGTTCCAATCCCTGCATCTTTGAGTTTCTTATAATTTTCAACAGAAGTCGCTGCAATATTTACATTGACACGACGAATCGCTCCATTTTTGTGCTTAATGCTGTATATCGTACGAATACTCTCCAAAATGTACTCAAGCGGATTATTCTCCGGGTCTTCGCCCGCTTCATCCGGGGCATAGACCTCTTCCAGCGCAGCAGAGATCTGCTGCGCGTCCAGCCCCTTCTGCCGCAGGTTCTGCGCAGCGGCGCGGCGGCTCTTGCGGGCAGCCAGCAGGCCGTGGGCGCGGGTCAGGGCATAGCGCTCGTCGTCCACATACTGCCGCTCCACCATCTCGGCCACCACAGCGGCGGCGGTGGGCTGGGTGAAGCGCCGCCCCAGCCGTTCATAGAGCTGGCCGGACGAAAGCTCCTGCCCGGCCAGAAGCTCCATCGCACGGGCGCGGGCCTTGGCGGCGTCGGTGGATTTTTCCTCCTCGGCCAGCGGACGGCCCCTTCTCGAAAAAGCCATTTAGTCTTCCACCATGATGTCCAGCTCGCTCTCGCTGCTGCGGGCCGGTGCTTTGACGACCGGCTCCTTGGAGGCGGAAGCGGTCTCGCCGCCCTCCTCCTTGTCCGCCGCAGCGGCAGCCTTGCCCACCGGGCGGCGGGTGGCGTAGAGCTTATCCGCGTTGGCGCGGATCTGGCCCTCGATGTCGTTGGCGATCTCGGGGTTGTCCTTGAGGAACTGCTTGGCGTTGTCGCGGCCCTGACCCAGACGGATGTCGCCGTAGTTGAACCACGCGCCGCTCTTCTGGACGATGCCCAGCTTGACGCCCACATCCAGCAGCTCGCTCATTTTGGAGATGCCCTCGCCGAACATGATGTCGAACTCGGCCTCACGGAACGGAGGCGCCACCTTGTTCTTGACGATCTTGGCGCGGGTATGGTTGCCGATAAACTGGCCGGAAGAGTCCTTCAGGCCCTCGACGCGGCGGATGTCGATGCGGACAGAGGAATAATACTTCAGTGCGCGGCCGCCGGTAGTGACTTCGGGGTTGCCGTAGACGATGCCCACCTTCTCACGCAGCTGGTTGATGAAGACGCAGACGGTGTTGGTCTTGCCGATGACGCTGGTGAGCTTGCGCATGGCCTGACTCATCAGACGTGCCTGCAGGCCGACATGGCTGTCGCCCATCTCGCCCTCGATCTCGGCGCGGGGCACCATAGCGGCCACAGAGTCCACAACGATGGCGTCGATGGCACCGGAACGCACCAGCGCCTCGCAGATCTCCATCGCCTGCTCGCCGGTGTCGGGCTGGCTGACCAGCAGCTCGTCGATGTTGACGCCCAGCGCTGAGGCATAGGCCGGGTCAAGGGCGTGCTCGACGTCGATGAAGGCCACCTCGCCGCCCTTCTTCTGAGCCTCGGCGAGGATGTGGAGGGCCAGTGTGGTCTTACCGCTGGATTCCGGTCCGAACACCTCGATGATACGTCCGCGGGGCACACCGCCCACGCCCAGCGCGAGGTCGAGGCCGAGGCTGCCGGTAGAGATGGCGTCCACCTGCATGGCGGTGTTGTCGCCCAGCTTCATGATCGCGCCCTTACCAAACTGCTTTTCAATCTGGGCCAGCGCCGTTGCCAGCGCGTCCTTCTTTGCGCCCGGCTCCGTCTTCTGGGTGGCGGGGGCGACATTGTTGTTCTGATTTTTTGCCATAGCGTGCTGCTCCTTTATCGCTTTACCTGCGGGGTGCAGGCTGTGCTGTACCGATTCTTTCCTCTATAGTATATCACAGATTTCAGATATGACAACAGATAGTTGTAGATATTTTTTATTTTCTCACGCTTATTCTGCTCTGCGGGCCATTACGCAGCGGTCATTGCCGCCAAAATCCTTCCGGCAGGTGATGTCCACCCAGCCGTTTGCTTCCAGCAGGGCCTCCACAGCCTCCCGCTGCTGCCAGCCGATCTCCAGCGCCAGCGCGCCGCCGGGGCGGAGGGCCTTCTGGTAGTGTTCCGCGATGGCCCTGTAAAATACGAGTCCGTCGTCCCCGGCCTCCAGCGCCATGGCCGGCTCTTTCGCCACCTCGGGCTGCAGCTCCCGCATCTCCTGCGCCGTCAGGTAGGGCGGATTGGAGACGATGAGATCCAGCTGCTCGTCGGGCAGGGTCTGCCAGTAGGTGAAGAGGTCGCCTTCCACCGGCTCCGCAGCGCGGGCAGTCCGGAAGCCCCAGTCAAAGACCGGTGCCTCAAAGGGCGAAGCATCCAGCACATTTTCGGTGCTGCCGCCCTGCCCCTTCAGGGCCAGACGGGTGTTCTTTTCGAGGTAGGCATAGGCCTCCGGGCTTTTTTCCACGCAGGTAACGACTGCCGCCGGGCAGAGCCGCTTGACGCCGAGGCCCAGACAGCCTGTTCCGGCGCAAAGGTCCAGCACACGCGGCGTTTCCACGCCTGCCAGCATCCCGGCAGCAGCTTCGGCCACCACCTCGGTGTCGGCGCGGGGGCAGAGCACCCCCGGCCCTACGGCCAGCTCAAAGTCGAGGAAGGGCCAGCTGCCGCAGAGGTACTGCAAAGGCTCCCGGGCTGCGCGGCGGAGGGTCAGCGCCTCCAGTCTGGCCGCTTCGTCGGCGTCCAGCGGGCGGTCTGTGAGCCGGGCGTCCCGACCTGTGGCCAGCCGGAACAGCTCCCGGGCGTCGAAGTCCGCATCGGGACAGCCTGCCGCCGTCAGACGCTCTTCCACTTCCCGGACGGCGGCCCGGGGCAGCATCCCTTCGCTCACCATGTTCCGTCCTCCGGCTTTTCGGGCAAAACGGGCGTCACGGCTGCAATGGCCACCTCGATCATGCTGTCGTCGGGTTCAAAGACGGTCAGCCGCTGCACCCAGAGACCGGGCTGGCGGATGATGCGGGTTGCGAGGTTATCCGAACGGCCGCACCATTTCAGCAGCTCGTAGCTGATGCCCATGACCACGGGCAGAAGCAGCAGCTTGAAGACCACACGGAGGCTGGTGCTGCTCCACGGCAGGACACTGTAGAGAAAGACGCTGACGATGACCACCAGAATGAGGAAGCTGGTTCCGCAGCGGGGGTGGAAGCGGGTATACTTGCGGACATTCTCCACGGTCAGCTCGTCGCCGGCCTCGTAGCAGGCGATGGTCTTGTGCTCGGCACCGTGGTATTCGAAGACACGGTGGATCTCCTTCATCTTGGAGATGGCCACCATGTAGGTCAGAAAGATGGCGACCTTGAGCAACGCTTCGAGGATGACCTTCGGCCAGCGGGTCAGGACGACCACCTTGCCGAGACCGCCCACCAGCACCGTGGGCAGAACGGTGAAGAGCAGGATGGCGAACAGGCCGCCCACAAGGGCCGCACCGGCCATCAGGATGTCTTCGGCCTTCTTGCCCAGATGCTCGCCCACCCATTTTTCAAAGGCGGACTCTTCCTCTTCGGCGTCGTACTCGTCGCCCATGCTCACCTGTGCGGAGTACATCATGTACCGGTAGCCGGTAATGAGGCTCTCGATCATCGAGATAGCGCCCCGCACGATGGGGATCTTTGCCCAGATGCCGTGTTTGGGGGTATCCTCGATCTTGGTCTCAATGGTGCCGTCCGGCTTGCGCACGGCGCAGCAGATCTGCTTCGGGCCGCGCATCATGATGCCCTCCATCAGGGCCTGACCGCCTACGCTGGTCTTGAAGCATTCCTTCTTGGGTTCGTGATTCATAAAATGGATTTCTCCTGTCCGTTTTTTAGCCTCTATCTTACCACATAAATGTGACAAAATCTTACTTTTTGTAGAGCGGCAGGCCCAGCGTTACCACAGTGCCCCGGCCCAGCGTGCTCTTGATGTCCATCGTGCCGTCGAGGGCGGTCATGATGGAGTCCACCAGTGCCAGACCGATGCCGCTGCCCCGCACCGAGTTGCTGCCCTTGTAGAACTTGGTCTTGACGTTTTCCAGATCTTCCGGCGGGATGCCCCGGCCCTGATCGAGGATCTCCACGAAGGCCTTGTACTCCCCGGCCCAGAGCTTGACGGTGATCCGTCCGCCGGGGGCAGAATATTTGATGGCATTGTCCATGATGTTGATGAACACCTGCCGCAGTCGGTCGGGGTCGGCGTAGACCGGGATCATCTCCTCCGGCTCATTGTACACCAGCACAAGCCCCTCCCGCTGGATGCGGGCCTCGCAGAAGAGCACTGCGTCGGTCAGCTCCGCCACGAGGTCGAGGGGGCGGCAGGTCATCTTGAGGCGTCCGTTCTGCAAGCGGCTGAAATCCAGCAGCTCTTCCACCATGTTGTAGAGGCGGGCCGTCTCGTTGTTGATGATCTCGAGGCCCTTGCGGTAGTTCTCGTCCGAGGGGTCGTCCAGCGTGCGCAGGGTCTCCACCCAGCCTCGGATGGAGGTGAGCGGGGTGCGCAGCTCGTGGGAGACAGAGCTGATGAACTCGTTCTTCATCTTTTCTGTCTCCTCGAGACCCTCAGCCATCCGGTTGATGGTGCCCCGCAGACGGTCTACCTCGTCCCGCTCGTCGCCGGTGACGGGCAGACGGACGTCCAGCTCGCCCCGGGCGATGCTGGCGGCAGTGCGCTCCACCTGCCCCAGCGGCACCACGATGCTCCGCACAAAATAGAGGCCCGACATGATGGTAAAGGCCAGCACCGCCGTGCCCATGATGAGGGCCACCACCGCCGTCCGCTTGAGCTGCTGCCCCACCAGCGTCAGGCTGGTGACGAGGCGCATCGCGGCCACATCCTCGGCGGCATAGGGCACGAGGCAGCAGGCCGCCATGACCATCTCGCCGCTCTGGGTGCGGTAGATGGCGACGCCCTGCCCGTCCATAGCCTCCTGCGCCTGTTCAAAGTCGGTGCTGGTCACGATGCCCTCCGCGTCGGTGCCGCTGGACGAGGCGATCACACCGCCGTAGCTGTCCAGCAGCATGAACTCGTATTTGTCCTTGTCGGAGAACTGCTCCACCATCCGGCGCAGCGCCACGCTGCGGCTGGCGGCGGTCTTCTGGCTCGTCTCGCCGGTGTACATCTTGAGCTGGCCGGTGATGGACGAAAAGCGGCGGTACATGGTCTGCTGGACGCCGTTGTAGTAGCTGCGGGTAGTGCTGTAGAGGAACATGACCTCCACCAGCAGCACCAGCAGCACCGTAATGAGCAGACTGCCCTGCAGCCATCTCCGGGTAATGCCGCTTCGCATGGCCTTTTCTCCCTTTCCGTCCTTACTCCTCCCACCGATACCCATATCCCCACACCGTGAGGATATGGGCCGGGTGGCTGGGTTCATCCTCCACCTTCATCCGCAGACGGCGGATGTTCACGTCCACGATCTTGACGTCACCGAAGTAGTTCTCGCCCCAGACCCCTTTCAGGATGCGCTCCCGCACCAGCGCAACGCCGGGGTTGCGGAAGAACAGCTCCATGATCTGGAACTCCACCTGCGTCAGCTCGATGGGCTTGCCCGCCTTGAGCAGCACGCGGCGGTTCTCGTCCAGCACAAAGCTGCCGCTTACCAGCGAGACCGGGGCCTGCTCCCCCGCCGCCGTGCTGGCCGAACGGCCTACGCGGCGGCAGAGGGCCTCCACCCGGGCCAGCAGCTCGCTGACGCTGAAGGGCTTGGTCATATAGTCGTCGGCGCCGATGGACAGGCCACGGATCTTGTCCTGCTCCTGCCCCTTGGCGCTCAGGATGATGATGCCGATCTTCTGGTCGGTGCGGCGGATGGTCTCGCAGAGCGAGAAGCCGTTCATGCCCGGCAGCATCACGTCCAGAATGGCCGCATCGCAGCCCGGGCGCTGCTCCAACAGCGGCAGAGCCGCTTCGGCGCTGTCCGCCTCCACAGCCTCCATCCCGGCCAGACGCAGGTTCAGCGCGATCATCTCCCGGATGCTGGCTTCATCCTCTACTACCAGAACCTTGACCATTTATCGTTCCTCCGTTTCTCTCCTGCTTGCCCTGTGCGCAAGGCCCGGCATTTTACGAAAAATCATTTTTACTCCGTCAGCTTAGATCTGCCCGGCCTGAGAGGGCTAATTCAGCCGATACAGCGACCGGGAGAGCCGGTAATCCGGGTCCTCGATGGTCACATCCGGGCCGAGCTTTGCCTGCATCTGGCGGGACGCCACCACGCCGAGGCGGACCCAGCCCACCGCGCTCTCGCTGGAAGAGGCCATCCGGATGGTCAGCACCAGCTTATTCTCGTCCACCGTCCGCAGCTCCACGGCACCTTCCACCTCCGCGCTGTCGGTCAGCATCAGGTTGCCCTCCCACTCGATGGGCAGGGCGATATAGCAGCCCGTCTCCTCGTCCAGAAGGCCGAAGCTCTTCTCCGGCGCGGCGGCAGTGTAATCCATCCAGACGATGAAGTCCATCCGTCGGCTCTGGCTCATGTTCAGCAGGCCTGCCTCGTCGGGCTGGGTGGGGATCTCCACCGTGCCGTCGCCGTCCAGATCCCGGCTCACGAGGTTGGGTACGTTGCGCAGGGAGGCATTGTACAGCTCCTCGCTGCTGATCTGAGATGCAGGCACCATCTGCTGGCTCTCCTCATCGAACCGCAGCAGCACCGAGGCCAGATTGTTGCCCGAGATGCCCGTCCAGCCGTCCAGCACCAGATAGTGCCTGCCGTCCGCACCGAGTCCTGCCGCCACCGAGGCGCAGCCCGAGAATTTATCCCCCGACAGCGCCATCACGGCCACCTGCTGGAAACGTCCGTCCTTGTCCACGGTCAGCAGCTCGATCTGGACGCCGCTGCCCTCCTGCGTGGACATCAGGATCAGGTCTTCGTTGCCGCCGCCGGTGATGTCCTCCACAAGGTACTGCTCATAGGCCTGCTCGAGGATGGCCGACACCTCGCCGTTCTCGTAGGAATAGACCGCCAGATAACGATCCTCCTGCGAAGCCGTATAACCCACCACCAGCTGGGCTGTGCCGCCCGCCTGAAGCTGCGCCAGCCGGACATTGTCCACCGTGTCGGCGAGGCCCTCTACCGTCTGGCTCACCTGCCAGCTGCCCTCGCTGTTCTTGCGCAGAAAGGCGACGCATACATTGGAGGTGAGGGCCGTGGTATAGAACACCGCCGCATCCTGCTGGCCGTCACCGTCAAAATCCTGTAGGACGAAGGGGGAAAGCAGGTCGCCCTGCATCGGGTATTTCAGCTGGGCGCTCTCCCCCAGCCAGTCGTTCAGGGCCGCTTGCAGCGCACCGTAATCGCCCGCAAGGCGGGGCGCGCGCAGCAGCTCCTCCACCTGTATCGTCTCCTGCATGGGGAAGCTGCACCCGGTCAGCAGCAGGCAGAGCGCCAGCGTCAGCGCCGCAGCCCGCAGCCATCCTTTGATTTTCAACATATCCCCTCCTGCCTGTGGAAATCTGCATACCATAACAGTATCAGTATATCACGCAAGGGGGACGATGCCAAGCGGCGAAAACAGAAAAAAGCCCTCTCCCGGACGGGAAAGGGCTTTTTGATACTGATCTTATTCAGTCAGAGAAGCTTAGACAAGCTCCAGAACTGCCATCTCAGCAGCGTCGCCGCGGCGAGCGCCGATCTTGATGATGCGGGTGTAGCCGCCGTTGCGGTCAGCGTACTTGGGGCTGATCTCGTCAAACAGCTTCTTTGCAACATCTTCCTTGGTGATGTAGGCGTAGACCTGACGCTTGGTGTGCAGGTCGCTGGCCTTACCCAGGGTGATCATCTTCTCGGCCATGGAACGAACGTCCTTAGCGCGAGTGACAGTGGTCTCAATCTTGCCATTCTCTAACAGGTAGGTAACCATAGCGCGCATCATAGCGTTGCGGCTGTCGCTGGTTCTACCGAGCTTTCTGGTACCGGGCATCCCGTTTCACTCCTTAACTTAATTATTTACTCATCGTCTGTGTTCAGCTTGAAGCCGAGGGAGTCCAGCTTTGCCATGACTTCCTCGAGGCTCTTGCGGCCGAGGTTGCGAACCTTCATCATTTCGTCCTCGCTCTTGCTGACCAGATCCTCCACCGTGTTGATACCGGCGCGCTTGAGGCAGTTGAAGGAACGGACGCTCAGATCCAGCTCTTCGATGGTCATCTCCAGAGCCTTCTCCTTGTCGTCGTTGGTCTTCTCCACCATGATCTCAGCGCCAGCGGCCTCGTCGGACAGGTTGACGAACAGGTTCAGGTGCTCGGTCAGCACGCGGGCTGCCAGAGAAACGGCCTCCTGCGCATTGATCGTGCCATCGGTCCAAACCTCGATGGTCAGCTTGTCATAATCGATCGCCTGGCCCACACGGGTGCTCTCGACATTATAATTCACCTTGAGCACGGGGGTGTAAATGCTATCAACGGGAAGAGTGTTGATGTCATTCTTCTCGATGATGGCCTGTTTGTTGCGCTCAGCGGGCACATAGCCGCGACCCTTATCGAAGGTCAGCTCCATGACGAGCTTGCCGCCCTCGCCGAGGGTTGCAATGTGCCACTCAGGGTTCAGGATCTCAATATCATCGCCCTGTTTGATGTTGTCTGCAGTGACCTCACAGGGGCCGACTGCTTCAACACGCACTGTCTTCGGACCATCGGTGTACAGCTTTGCAGCGATACCCTTCA
>ERZ1106973.2228-NODE-2228-length-15302-cov-6.170020_pt1 | contig 15302 bp, 23 predicted proteins | sample MGYA00403686_ERZ1106973 | MGnify/ENA primary metagenome ERZ1106973 (study PRJEB35170, sample SAMEA104062408) | human gut metagenome | biome: human gut; feature: human-associated habitat; material: faeces | place: Denmark | collected 2012-11-06 ...
TTCTTGAGTGTGAGTGTGCGCTGTTTGTGTGTAGATTAGATTTTCTTGGTAGAGATGATTGTGTCAACACCTTTTGCTTTCAGGTCAGCCGCATGCTTTTCAGCATTCTGCTTGCTCTTGAAAGCGCCTGTCTGAACTGTGAACAGCTCGCCATCAGGAGCAATCGTGTCTTTGCCGCCCTGCGGCTTAGTGCCCTCGTTATAGAACATCTGTACAACTTTCTTGAACTGTTCCCAGCTGTACGGCTCGCCCTTGCGGATACGGCGCGGACAGTCCTTTCCGCTCCATCGGTTATGCTGTACAACGTTGGCAATAGGGATTTTCCAGTCAGACATGAGACGTGCGGTAAGCTCGGCGGCGTTGTCCGTAGCCTTGCGCAAATCGCTTTCAGGATTCTCACAAATCTCGATTGCAAGGCTCTGCAAGTTGCCAACACCTTTCGCACCGTCCCCTGCGTGCCACGCGATTTCAGTATCTGGAATCAATCGGATAATTTCGGAATCGTCCACAACGTAGTGATAGGAAACGGTCTTGTTCTGACCACCGTTCACGGTCATATAGCTGGCGTGGCTACGCGCGCCCGCTCCTTTACCTGTGTTGGCCGTGTTGTGAATTGTGATAAATTTTGGGGACATTGCCTTACCCGGACGGGCGGCTGTTCCCTTGCGAATAAAAATCTCAGTGAGTTTTACCATAGTTACCTCCATAGCTTAGGTTGTCGCGCTTGCATGATAATTGGACAACATGTGTATATTCGGACTATAAAGACGCTTACGCGTGTTTACTAACATCACTCTCGAAAACGTTGCCGCGCTTCTTTACGCGCGTGACTTCGCGTTCAAGAACGCTTGCGGGAATTTCACATGCCCGGGTGTATAAGTGTTCAGCGTACCCGTTTTCCGATTCAAGGCTAATCATGATGGCATCATACCCGGCAAGGACTTCCACTAAATCTTTCAGCTTCACTTCAGTTACCCCTTTCAATCGTCAAAATCTTCAAAATCTGAACTTTTCCATTCCAAATCATAAGGACACCATTCGCACTGCATGTGGTCATCGTCCTCATAGGGGGCAACGATTTAATTCACACATACTGTTTTCCTCCTATAGCTTTAATGATGCTACGTTAAACAATCCCACTTCCATTGAAACAATGCCGTTGTAGTTCGCCCAGTATCCAGAATCCCAGATTTCAAAATGGTCTAGCGCCGGATAGTTTGAGCGGTAAAAGCGGCTGTTGTTGAAGTAAACCCATCCGCCACCATCGTTGCTTGTCGGGAATATCCTAACCCGGCCATCTGCGAACAGTACAGACGAAAGCACCAACGTCCATTCATCGGTTGGCGTAGGGTCTGGCGGCGGGCCGCTCCCTCCACCGTACACAGTTTCATAAGTTCCCACCGCATTCGGGATACCCGTTATCAAAGAGGGGTCTTGCAGCGTGCCCCAAGGTGTTGCCTGATACTCGACGTGAACATGAGGGCCGCTGCTGTTTCCTGTGCTGCCCATAATGCCGATAACGTCTCCCGGCGCTACGGCATCGTCGACAGCCACGTTTCGGCTTGCAAGATGCGCAAACAAGCTGCACGAGCCATCCGAATGCTGAATCTGAACAAAGTTCCCGTAGCTTGCATTTCCACCGCTGCCAAATTCTGACCGCAACACCGTGCCAGCAACCAGAGCGCGGATATAAGCAGGATTCGTGTACACAACAATATCCTGCCCCCGGTGGGGTGTTCCGTCGCTGTAGGATGGCCATGTGGCCGTTACCTTTACGGATGTTCCCGTAGTTAAATAAGTGCTATAAGCCATTTCATCACCACTTCACAAAGAATGTTTTCTTGACCATTGCTTCCAACTCCGCTTCCGTGCGGCTCGTTATCTCTCCGGCATCACGTATAATGTTCAGTGCAAATACAAGCTTGTTTGCAAGAATGAAGTTATCGTCCATGTGCACTTCGTCTTTTGGGAAGAATCGTTTCAGCATTTCATATTGAAGATACCATGCATCGATCACTTTCTTCTTTGCCATGTCAAATCCTCCATTTCATAACTTGCATGATGCTATTTTTAATGTTCATCGTCTCAAATCTTAGTGCGCCCTGCTCGAACGGTTCCACAACCCACCTTTTGAACATGGATTTATTAGCCGTAACAAGCAGCATGTTGGGCTTGTGGTCTTTCGTTGTTAGTGCGGAGGTGAATGCCGACGGGTCATACTTCTCCGAAATCCACACACGACCCTCTTGCATGTCAGCCCAGACGCCCAGATTCTGCCCCATATAGACAAGCGTCATAAATGTTCGGGCGTTCTTACTTCGCGGCTCTATGAATGTGTTATCATCCAGATAGAAAGCGTTGTTGATAATGTGTTCTCCCTCGCTTGTTCCCATCACAAGTTGACCAAGCCGCGTGGCCTGCTTCGCTTTCACGAACTCCGGGTTGACAACGTTCTCCACAAGGATGAGGTTGTTTTTTCTCCATATCTCTCCCGGCTTTGGCATTTTCAAATCGTAGTTGAGGAAATAGGGGTTTGTAATTGAAATCGCGTTCGCCATACAGAAAACCGTCACATTATCGCGCATCCGGATTATAGTTTCGAGCTGGTTTGTGAACGCCGATATTTCATTTTTCAAGTAACGGTAACTTCCGACTTCTATCAGAAATTCGTCAAAGCCTATCAGGGTAATGTCAGGGTAGCTTATCGACTTCTTGCCCGCTGCTGTGCTAAGCGCAAATGACTTTCCCGCAACCTCACCATTTATTAGGAAGTAGCCGCCTTTTTCCTGCAACTCCAAGTCAGGGAACGCCGGGGCGATATCATCAAAGAAAGTCGGCAGCGTGCTGTCTAGTTCCGTCTGGTATCGCCGGATATAAGCGAACTGGCCTTTCCCATTCATGAAGCGCTCTATCGCCATTTTCTTGAATCCGTATGTTTTTCCGCCGCCACGGTTTCCAACGATGAAGTTTAGAAACCGGTTGTAGGACATCGTGCGGCGCATATCCCAGAATATATTAGAATCCATCGAATAACCTCCAATGGCACCGAAAGAGGGAAACGCCAAGTTTGTTAAACCCACGCCGCATCCGCGCGTTTCACCGCGTAACATCGGAATTATTGGTAGCGCTTCTTTCTCTTTCGGGCCTAATACTATTATACCACTACTTTATGGTAAAGTCAACATCTTTTAATATCGCGCCGCCCTCAACGTTTTGATGCAGAAGTTTTCCCCTGAAAGCTTCGCCCGTCCGGAAATTTTCCCATGTGACATATTTATAACAACCGCTGGACATTCCCGCACTCGTGACCTTGAGGAATGTTTTTACGCCGTCAAAAATCGTGCAGCGGCTGCGCGTCTCTTCATTCGCGAATAGCCTGTCGTACTCTTCATTGTCTACTATTTCAGCTTCACAATAGCACTTCTGGTGCAAAAACTTCCCGGCAACAAAGTCACTTTCGTGTGCCCATTTTCCCAGCTCTGTATCAGACGTTTCAATAATCGTTTCCACATCTTCAACGGGCAGCAACGTGTGGATGCTATCCGTGTCACTGTAAATATACATATCCTTGCCGTACTTTTTAATGCTCAAATCCTTGATAGCCTGACTCGCTCTGATTGTGACTTCACGTGCGTATGAGGTTATAAACGCGCCCACCGGAACATATATTGGCTCCCGTTCTTCTTCCGGGCCCAGCTTATATTTTACCACCTTGTTCACGCGGTCAAAGTACGGAACCTTGCTTTGCACTTTCGGGTTCAAACTGAATTTGCCGTACAGGCTATTCAACATCAGCTTTGCTAATGAGCGCATGGCCGCGTTCTTTGTTTTTGTGCTTTCAATCTTCACCGCCGTCCATTTGTCAATGTAGTCTTTGAAAAGGTCATAAGCCCCCATGAACTTGAATCCGTCCAGATATTCGACGTTGTAAACCTCGTATTGCTCAAAGAACAATTTCAAGTCCACGTTGGTGAGTGTTATTTCCACTATCTCATCCCCGCTATCAGAAAGATATTGCGTCGGGATGAAAGCCAAGTTCCCTTTCAGCTGAATAGTAGGTATCTTCCCCGGCTTCAACTCGAACTGACACTTTATCCTCTGGACGTAAAGTGGGTACAACTTATCATCTTCATATCGCCCAGTAAATCGAACTGGTACACCGAAAGGCATCATCTTGAAGTACATTACAGATGGATACAGGCTATTAACATCGAACACATGCCCATCAAAGACTTCTTTCTCAGCGAATGCCGGGTTCAGATACGTAAAGCCACCCTTGTAAGCTTTTCGTATTTCCTTATCGTTTTCAGGAATCGGAAACATCTTTTCAAACCTCTTCTTTCCGAATATTTTCTTGAAGTCGTGAAAAGCGTTGCTGCCTGAGGTCATTTTCTTTAGGCCCTGCTTGAACAGGACGGCAAGCGCCATTGCGACTATTTGGACGTCGTTTCTTAGATAGTCAACTTCTTCTTGCGTGAGTTCATGTCCGATAGGACGCTCCGCTTTATAGTCTATCTCACCTTTCATTATCGGAAGCCCGAATCCCTTTGCAATCTGCTCTACGCTGAAATTCAGTATTTTCAGGCTATCCAGAAAAGTTACTTCTTTCTTGTCATCCTTGCCGCCATCCTCAAAGCAAACGGTGATACTGTAAAATAAGCCCATATCAGATATTAGCGTTTTAAATTGTCCTTGCTTCAGATTCTTTTCATCTGTCCACTCGTACCCGTGGGTAAAGAGGTAGAACAGAATAAACTGGCCATCAAAACGTAAGTTGTGGAAATATAGCGTGTGGCTTTCCTCGCTATCAATCAACCAATCGAAAAGCCAATCTATACTGTTCCCGTATATGAAGTTTTCAGGGTTCGCTATTTCACACAACCCAGTAGCCCACACTCTCGCGGGCGCTTCTGTTGTTGTTTCAAAGTCTGCGGATAGAATCATTCCAGTACTGCTCCCACCTTGTGAGTATTCGGTTTAGGAACATAGTTGGCTCATAGTATTCTCCAAAATAGATTGTGTCGATTTGCAAAATAGGGTCTGCGAAAACTGCATCATAAACCTCTTGACCTGTAAAACCTCTGATAGCTTCTTCCAGCTTTCGGGCTGCTCTTTTCCCAAGTTCATTTTCTGCTGCTTTCAGATAATTCCTTTTATACAACTCCGCCTTGCTTTCCCTGTCCGCGTCTGTATCAAGCCGGCTAATAAGATTCAGAAACTTCTTTAATTCCTTGTCGGACTTTTTCAACGGGTCATAACTGATAGGGTCAAGGTTCTGTCTCTTTATCTGTGCCTTAGTGCCGCCGATGTTTCCCTCTTTGCGGGCTTCTTCTGCTCGTTTAGCCCTTGCAAGGTTGACGCGTTCCACACCCTCTTGCGCCCGTATAACGTCCAGCTTGGTTGTGATTCCGTTTTCCGTGGGAATAAAAGTGAACGCGTCTGGCTCGGCAGCGTGTGCGGCTGACCTCATGAAGTTCTCCAAATCGTCCTTGCTGGCTATGTTCTTCTTAACTTCCCCTAACACCAGCTTGTCGGGCAGATATTCCGCGAGGTGGGCGGGGGAGGTCTTTGCCGCCCGCTCTACAGCCCTGTTGAATCGTTCTACAGCGTTTCTGACGTCTTTCGCGTCACGTTCTCGCCCTGTAAAGTAACTTCGTTTTGCCACAAGATGACCTCCTCACCTACACGGATATAGCAACCGCGCTTCTCAATTTGAAAGTAGTAAGACAAAAGACCCATCGTTTCGTTATGAACGTCAATGCTCAGCATGTTGGAAAGTTTCCTGTCAATGTTCTCCATGTGTTCCTCAATACCCAGAAGATAACGTTGTAAGTTGCGCAAGCTGGAAAAACGCAACTCTATTTCCTTGTCACCGTCTCCGGAATTGAAGATGAAGATGCTTTCACGTAAGTCGTAAAATATGCCGTTTCTTGTTGCTCCCATAGTGTAAAACAGGCCAGGGCGTTTATTCACCCCGGCCATCTCCTTTCATTTATTTATCAAAGCTCGTTTTACTCGAAATCCAAAACCATAATCTTTGCGCTAACTTTTTCTCCATATTTTGAACAGGTGATGAAGCCGGATTTCACGTTGATTATGTTCATGCCGTCATCAAAGTCTGTCAAATCTACTTCTTTTCGGAAATTAACGTTATAAAACATTCGGTCACCGTCACTGTTTTTCACAGATGTTGAAGCGTACAGGTTTCCATTGCTGCTCGTTTTGACCCAGAATACCAACTCGCCTTTTACATCGAAAACGCTTTCCGCACGCTGCTTTGTCTCGTTTTTCTTATTATAAGCCATGTTAGTTCCTCTTTCTGCCCGTTAAGCCGTTAGCCCAGCTGATAAAATTGTTCGTTCTTGTGTGGTTTACTCGTCAACTTCAGCAGCGATTCCCATGAAATCCTCAAGACTGCAAGTGTACTGCTTGGTTTTCGGGGTCAACCTCTGCACAACAACCGTTCCGCTGAGTGCAAGTTCCCGCTTGACAATGCGTGCGGCTTTCGTCTTGTCTTTCAGGAGCTTGTCAATGATGAAATCATCCTCTTGAATCATGACGGGAATGGGGCCGCTCATGTCCCACTCGATAAAGTGGGCGGTCGTTCCGGTGGTGATGGTGCGCGTAAACATTTTGCTCATTTGAATTTCTCCCTTTATTTTATTTTGGTGAAAGAACCACCAGAGGGCTTTCGCCCTTTCGCCGGGTGCTTCAGGCTCATCAGTGGCTTTCCCCGGCCCTTTCACTACTATTAGTATATCATGTTTTAGGGTTGATGTCAAACATTTTCGTCAACTTATTTTCCGTATTTCTTCAAGCCTTTCTACAGGCACGTTCAGCAGTGCTGCAAGCATTCGCTGCATAGCGTTCCGTGCTGAGCGCGTTTCCCGATAAAGCAGCTTGTTGTCGGAAAACCCTACCATCTTTTCTTGCTCCAAGTCAATCATCTTGAAGCACAGCTTAATATCTGCATTACTCATTTGTATAATTTTGTATATTTCCCTTCCTTGTTATCTGCTGGTTGTGCCAGTAAGGCAGCAAGCAAACGTTCCATTCCGGTCTTTGATTGAAATGCCATTTCGGCACGATACGCCTTTCCCTCGTCGCGTAGCATTTTATAAGTCACCGTTTCATAGGCGATTATTTGGTAGCACAGCTCAATATCTGCATTACTCATTATACTCAACCCCCAGCACGTCAAAGACTTTTTCCATCATGTCGCGTTTGGCCTGCGCAATGCAGAGTCGCTGGCTGCTCCACTTTTCTCGCTCTGCTCTGTCTACAATATCCAGCCTGTGATGGTAAAGGGCTTTCAATCGTTTCACTTCAAAAGTAGTCATTTTTTCCTCCCGTTATTGTGCTGCTCTTTTGCGATAAGCAGCATAATTATAATGTTGATTGTCGTGTACCCCAGAAATACCCAGCCCACGGCTCGAAGCGCTTCCCCTACTGTCATCGTTCATTCCTCCGTCTGACTTCATGAATCGTTTCGTTGTAAGCTATAATATAAAGCATGCGTGTATTCTTCGGCAGCGTGCGAAACACTGTGCGGCACTCAAAGATTTTGAATGAAAGCCGGTTCGCCATTTCCTCCAGCGTGTAATCGTCATACGCTTCAAAGGTCAGCCGGGATGCATTCCGGATGTATTCGTCAAATGTTGTCATTATCGTCCTCACCTTTCAGGCTGTCAAGCCATTTAATCAAAGCTGTTTCTGTATTCATTTCTTATATCTCCCCAAATGAGGGGCTTTTCATTATTCAAATGTCATTGTTATTTCCTCCGTTTCTTTTTTCACTGTCTATATTATCGCATGTTCTGCGCCTGGTTGCAAGCCTTTTCTTCATGATTATTGCACAAAGAATGCAAAAGAATTTTGTGCAGTTTGCTTGACACGGTCACTTTTCCATGTTATAATGTATTATAGGGCAGGAGAATAAAATGAAGAAAGGAGCGATAAAATGACAGTTGAAACCGTAATTCAACTCATTAACGGTGTGGGGTTCCCGATAGCTGCCTGTATCGCTATGGGCGCTTATGTAATGTACACCAAGAAAGCAGAAATCAAGCGCACAGAAGATGCAGACGAAAAGACGAAAAAAACACTCGGTGAAGTCAAGGCCGCTATTGAAAACAACACGACTGTTATCAAGATGCTTGTTGACATCCTTTTGAAAGGAGAAAAGAACGATGACACGTGAGGAATTTATGGCGCACCTTGAAGCAATCTCCGGTGGTGGAGAAACTGACAAGGTGTTCGGCGCTATGAATGAGATTAAGTCTTTCTACGACGAATACGAAACAAAGACGGCACCCGAAAATGTGGTTGTTGAGGGGAAAACCGCCATCCAGTGGAAAGACGAAGCGCTTGCGGCGCAGGCGGCAATGCTTGAACAAAATGACGCGTGGAAGAAAAAGTTCCACGACACGTTCTTTTCAGGCGCAGCTGAAGTGAAAGAGGAAGTCAAGGCCGACGTGAAACGCGACGGCACAGTGCAGACTTTCGCACAATTATTTGAAAGAAAAGAGGGCTAATAAATGGCTACTACTCCTAAAACCGGTTTGAAGAATCCTGACGGCGTAGCCGTCATGTCTGCTATCCTTAACGACGAAACGTCCCCCGTATCCGCTGCTTTCCGTGCAGCTATCCCCACCCCGCAGCCGACGAATGAAAGCGTTCGCGCTATCGGGGCCATCATCAACCAGTACCCGGCGTTCCAGAATGAATTTTTAAATGCGCTGGTAAACCGCATCGGGCGTGTCATCATCCTTTCTCGTCTGTACGAAAACCCGTGGGCTATGTTCAAAAAGGGCTTGCTGGAGTACGGCGAGACCATTGAAGAGATTTACGTCAACCTTGCGAAGCCGTTCACGTTTGACCCGCAGAAAGCGGAAACTACGTTGTATAAGCGCGAAATTCCTGACGTGCGGGCAGCGTTCCACATTCTGAACTATCAAAAGTTCTACAAGAGCACTGTTAGTAACGACCAGTTGCGGCAGGCGTTCCTTTCTTGGCAGGGCATTTCCGATTTAATCGGGCGCGTCGTAGACGCTATGTACACCGCAGCGAATCAGGATGAGTTCCTGACGATGAAATATATGCTTTGCCGCGCAGCGCTAAACGGCAACATGACGGCTGTTAATACTCCGGCTGTCGCGGCTGCCAACATGCATTCGTTGGCGGCCACGTTCAAGAGCTATTCCAACCAGCTTGAATTTTTGAGTGCTGACTACAACGCGGCCGGCGTTGACAACTATGCTACTAAAGATGAGCAGTATCTCATCCTTTCAGCTGACGCCGACGCCATCATGGATGTTGAAGTTCTGGCGAGCGCGTTCAACATGGGTAAGGCGGAGTTCCTCGGACACCGTGTGTTGATTAACTCTTTCCGTCCGTCTGCTGGAGAAATCGCCCGAATGAATCTTCTGTTTGCTGATGATACGTCGGGCAACTACAAAGCGTTCACTGAGGATGAGCTGACAACCCTCGGTACTATCACTGGTGCTCTGGTGCATCGTGACTGGTTCCAAGTGTATGACAACTTCTTCAACTTTACCGAGCAGTACAACGGTCAGGGCCTGTACTGGAACTACTACTTCCACAAGTGGAGTACGTTCTCCACGTCGCCCTATATGCCCGCGATTGCGTTCACGAGCGCAACCAACGGTGTCACCAGCGTGACTGTTAGTCCGGCTACGGCCACTGTTGCTCCGGGCAAAAGCTTGCAGCTGAAAGCTGATGTTGTGATTACCGGCTTGGCTTCCACGGCTGTGAAGTGGACTATCTCTGGTCAGGCAAGTACGAATACGACTATCAGCCCGACCGGCCTGCTGGTTGTTGACACTGCTGAATCTGGCGAAACCATCACTGTGACGGCTACGAGCGTGGTTGACGGCTCAAAGGCTGGCACAGCTGCTATCACTATTGGCGCGTAAACAATATAGGAAAAATCCCCGTCCGGTTTGTGGTGAGCCGGGCGGGGAAATTTCCAGAAAGGAGACAACATGGTTTTTACACCGATGGGCACCGTCAGAGTGCTTAGGGGCGTTCCACTCGACAACACCTATGAAAACACGATGGACTTTGCTGACAAGGAAGCGCAGCTTGCGTACTTTATCACAAAAGTAAAGTACACATTCACGAATCAGACGTACCAGAGGACAGAGGGAATTTTCAATGCCCCTGATGCCGCTGACCGCTACTACGACTGTAATTACCTCATGTGGCAGAACCCGGATTTCGGAAACAAGTGGTTCTACGCCTTTATAAATAAGGTAGAGTACGACAACCCCAGCAACACTCGGTTACACTTTCAGCTTGATGTTATGCAAACGTGGCAGTTTGACTGGAGCTGGAGGGATAGCTTCATAGAGCGCGAGCATGTCTCTGATGATACGTTCGGAAAGAATCAGGTGCCCGAGAATCTGGAGACCGGCGAATACATTTATAATACTGGCGTTGTTGACGGGTACGGGGACATAGCGACACTTACACCCGGAATCGTCATGGGCGTGTCTGAACGGCTTGACGGAGGAAACGCGCTTGCCATGTTGGACAACACTTTCAATGGCGTCTCCTACTTCTACGCAAAGAAAGAAAACGCGGACGATATGAGGAACTTGGTTGAAAGGTACAGTGAAGCCGGAAAGGGTGCAGCGATTGTTTCTATTTTCATGTATCCTCTAGAGCTGCTGGGCGTTCTGGAAGCGTCTCCCGGCAGCGGGTGGATTAACACAGATACAACGCACCACATCGAGGGTGGGCAGTTGCTAGACCCGTTCGCGCCGATGGACGGAGTAACTCCGAAGAATAACAAAACGTACTGCTATCCCTACCGCGTCTTGGAAGTCTACGCAAGCGGCACAGGTGCTAAGGAATACCGCTACGAACTGTTTAAATATTATTCCGCTATGTTTACGGTTTTCAGCACTCCCGGAGGTTCTGCTCCAATTGTTGCAGTGCCGAACTACTACAAAGGGCTTGACAAGGCGCTTGATGACAGTGTTCAAATGTCACCGTATCCCACGTGTTCATGGATAAACGACACTTACAAGAACTGGTATGCACAGAACATTCTCGGAATGAACTATCAAGTGTATGCTGGGGCTGCAAAGGGAGCGATAGGTGTTGTAGCAGGGGCTGTGTCTGGAAATATAGCGGGCGCGCTCAACAGCGCCGTTTCTGTACTTGACACTGTTGGTCAGAATCTTGTTGCCATGGAGCAACATAAAATTATCCCGGACAGCGCGCAAGGCAGCACGGCTAGCGCCGCAAGCTACTTTGCAAACGGCCAGCACTATCTTTATATGTTCCCGCGCTGCATCCGTCGTGAGTTTGTGCAACGCATTGACGATTATTTTACCATGTTTGGTTACCGCGTGAACGAAATGAAACGGCCTAACACAAAGAGCCGGGAACGCTGGAATTATATCAAGGCTGGTACGGCGAACATTTTCGGAAGTATCCCTGTTGAAGATTTAGCGGAAATAAAACGGATTTTGAAAAACGGAATAACGTTTTGGCATGATGACGTTGTGGGCAACTACGGCGGAACAAATAATATCATTTAGGAGGTGACGTAGATGCCAAAATACTCAAACCCCAGTTTGCAGCATAAGCAGTTTATGGAAAGTGCTCAAATGAATGATGCCACGTTCTGTGACTGGTTTTATCGTTTTCAAGAACTGGCAATTAACATGTTCAAGTGGAACGGTCTACCCGAAACGGTTGACGAGCGTTTTCTGGAATATACGCTTTTCTGTGATGGAATGGCGGTGTTTTTCAAAGATGATGTCATGGAGGATTTTCTTGCGCTTCAATGCATGATAGGTGGCGAGCTGAACGTCTACCGAATACCGAAGTACCGCCGGGCTTACGCGGTAAATGGTTATAATAAGGTTCTGAATCCAGATAACAGCGTCATCATTTTCAATAACTACCTCCGCCAGCCGTCTTTCCGCACGACACAGCTTTACGCCCAGCGCGTTGCAGAGATCGACCGCGCGATAGATGTTAACGTGGCGCAGCAGAAAACCCCTACACTCATCTTGTGCGAGGAAAGCCAAAAGTTGACGATGATGAATGTCTACAAGAACTACGCCGGAAATATGCCTGTGATTTACGGAAACAAGAACGGTTTCAAGGCGGAGGACTTCACCGTTCTAAAGACTGACGCCCCGTTCGTGGCTGACAAGCTGGAAGAACTCAAGAGAGTCAAAATAAATGAAGCAATGACTTTCTACGGAATCGAGAACGATAGCACACCGAAAAAGGAAAGAAAAGTAGGCGCAGAGGTCACAAGCAACCTCGGAGAGGTTGAAGCGCAAAGAACGATAATGCTGAATGGCCGCAGACAAGCCGCGAGACAGATTAACGAAATGTTCGGACTTAACGTTTCTGTTGAGTTTAACACGAATATGATTAATAACGTTCCTGTTGAGGAATACGATGGCGAAGAATATGTCGTACGCCGTGAAGATGGGTTGGATTTGGAGGTGAGATAATGGCACGCTATACGGTTGAGCTAATTGACCTTGTTGAAAAAGGATATGACGTTGGCCTGTCCTCTTATCCCCTATTCGATGAAAACTATCGGCCAGCCCTTAATCGCAAAATCACAGAGCATTATGCATTCCGTGAAATAGGCTTGGAAACTCCTGCCCTGTTTTCAAGGTTTATGTCACGCAAAATGAATGAGATAATGAAATACTACAACAAGCTCTATGAGAGCGAACTAATCAAGATTGACGCGTTGACGCGCCTAGACTACTCCGAGGAATTTGACCGCGAAGGAAATGCTGCGAGCACCAGCACCGCAGAAGCCAATGGAAACGGAACTAGTCGGGACGTGTCAAGCAACACGCCGCAGGGACTTCTGTCGATGCCTAGCATTGAAAATGAAGTTTATGCGACAAACGCAATGATAGGAAAGACCGCCTCGGATTCAACATCATCGGCGAATAATACGACGGACAGCACAGACCACTATATTAAAAAGATAGTTGGAAACAATGCTGGACGTACAGACGCGCAGATGCTGAAAGAGTTCAGGGAAACGTTCTTGAATATCGACATGCAGATAGTGGAAGAACTCGAGCCGCTATTCATGCAGATTTGGTAAGGTGAAAAATATGTATTGTAGAACACCGTACCCCACGATACCCACGGTTTACGACCCTGATTTGAGCGATGAGGAAAAGGTTATCCTCTTAATGGCGCTTGCCCAGAATCTTTCTGATACTGTATCCGATTATAGCAGCGTATCCCCTGAGTGGCTGGAAAGCTATGTTGTGTTTCAGATTGTTCCGATTCAAGAAGCGTTGACCGCTCTTTCGCAAAGGATAAAAAACCATTTTGATAAGAGTTCTGATTCGATTGCGCAGATGGTGGAGACTGTCAAACAGTACGCAGACGAAATTATGGTTATGGCCTACGCCCGCTGCATTGAGTATGTGGGTGAAATGACGGAAGCTATTATTCACAGGCTTGATACTGCCACACTGGAAAACGTTCTTTTACGGAATGTCGTTACAGGTGAGATGAACGTTGCGCAGCAGATTATAAATAATCTCACATCCCTGCACCAGAACGCCCCGACGGCCGCGAGCTATGATGCTCTTGACCTCACCGCCGCAGGGTTTGATGCGCTGGAACTGAACGCATTCACATATGATTTTGAGGGGGTGAGTTAATGTTTTGTAAACCAAACATCCCAAGTATTCCTGCCGTGTACCGTTCAGCGCTTGACTATGCGTCCCAACTTTGCATGCTTTCAAGCGAGATTCAGAGAGTGGCGCAGGAGGTTGAAAATCTAAGCTCTGTTACGGAAGATGACGTGGTGGCTTACGTTGCGCAGCAACTTGACCCTGTAAAGGCGCAGTTGCAAGAGCTGAGAAATTCCACGGATTCCCGCTTTGCTGCGCAGGCCGCACAGATTGCGCAGCACATCACGGACTTGGAATTGTATGTGAATAACCAAGCCGCTCAAGTTTATTCGAACAGCGTTTCGGTCACCAACGACGCTTGGCAACAGCTTAACGAGCGGATAGACGATACTCTGGAACAGGGTGGGCTGGTGAGAAGCCCGATTTCTGGAGACATCGTGACAGTTCAAGAAGCGTTGAACGAACTTGCATCCCTGCATCAGAACGGCGTAACTGCACAGGAATTTGACAACTTGATGTTGACCGCTATGATGTTTGACAGCAAGGATTTGACCGCATACGAATTTGACTATACAGGCGTTACCGCCTAGAAAAGAGGAATATTATGCCTTACACGAATCAAACCCCAAACTATGGACTTCCGCAGTATATCGCGACTGACAAACCCACCTATCTAGGTGACGCGAACGGCGCTTATTCAAAGATAGATACTCAGATGAAAGCGAACGCTGCCGCAGCGGCAACAAACCAAAGTTCTATCAGCCTGCTGTCCTCACGCGTTCTTGCCAATGAAACAAGCATTGCAGACCGTTACACGAAAGCGGAGACGGCTGCCCGCTTTGCTTCTCGGCCTAGCCTTGGACGCAACGGAAACTTTAGACAACCTGTAAACCAGAGGGAAGCCACCTCATACACGGGCGGGGGTGCTGGTGTTTACTCGATTGACGGCTGGAAACTTACACCTACAGGGAACTATAATGTGACGACGCGCACGCTTAGCGGCGCTAGCTACGCGGCGCGTGCTTGTGGCATTTATCAGTTTTGCGAATTGTCCCGCGGCTCCCTTGCAGTGGGTGACACGATTACTGTCACTTTGTCCGTTGGAGGGCAAGAATATACTGCTTCTATGTCGCTTGCCGACCGGGACGCATACAGCACGTTCCCAGAAGTTCCGGCTGGTTTTAGCAATGATGACTTCGAGATTGTGTCTGTTGGTTATTCGTCCTCTAACCCCACAATTTACAACGTCGGCATTTATGCGAAAAAAGCGCTTACGCTTGACTATATCAAGTGGGAGAAAGGCTCAATTGCAACACCATATCAAGATCCGGTCTACGAGGAAGAGATGCTTAAGTGCATGCGATATTATCAGCGAATTACCTATGATGTGGGCTTTCCTGTAACAGCCCTTGGACAGCGTCACAGGTTTTGCATGAGCTTCATCACTCCTATGCGTGCCAAACCGTCGTTGAGCGGAGTAGGTTCACCTTACTTCTCCGGTTGTCAGGCTTATTCAAACTCAACAACTACAACATCGTTCAGTGTTGAGCTTGAGTCTATTGCTACTGGCGTTAGTAGCGGTGTCATGAGCGCTATTGAAAATATCCAGCTTTCCGCTGAGTTAGGATAACTCTCCTC
>ERZ1106973.2240-NODE-2240-length-15213-cov-3.007851_pt1 | contig 15213 bp, 8 predicted proteins | sample MGYA00403686_ERZ1106973 | MGnify/ENA primary metagenome ERZ1106973 (study PRJEB35170, sample SAMEA104062408) | human gut metagenome | biome: human gut; feature: human-associated habitat; material: faeces | place: Denmark | collected 2012-11-06 ...
AATATTTATTCGTCAAAGGACTTCCCATCGCTGCCATAACTGCTTTACTTACCCAGTTCTCTGATGCGATCAGCTCAATATGGGAGTTCTGTCTCTCCATCTCTGCTTTTATCGCATCTGCAATCTCAGGATCCGTCTTCGTAATTTCATCGAAATCGTACATTCTCTATTTCCTCCACTATACTTTACTCCGCAAAAGCGTTATGCACATTATAGCACAGCATCCTTTAAAAATCAAACAACGATAACTGATTGCTCTTCGGCAGATTTCCAAACAGTCCCAGCTCCGACATCAGATCGATCACTGTCTTGCTGACTTTCGTCCGCTGCCGGAAATCATCCAGTGACAGATACGGTCCGTCCTTTCCCGCCTCTTCGACTGCCTCCGCAGCTTTATCTCCCATGCCTTCAATGCTTGCAAAGGACGGCATCAGTTTTCCATCCACGATCTGAAACATTTTTGCTTTCGCCTTATAAAGATCCACCGGAACAAACTCAAACCCACGGGCATACATCTCCTGCACGATCTTCATATCTTTCATCGTATCCTGCTCTTTTTTCGTCAGGGTATCACTGCGTCGCTTATAATCTTTCATATAATAATCCAGCTTCTCTCTCCCCTGGCACATGATCTCATAAGAGAATGCGTCCGCACGGATACTGAAGTAAGCTGCATAATATGCCAGCGGATAATTGATCTTGCAGTATGCAATCCGGTATGCCATCATAACATAAGCTGCGGCATGAGCTTTCGGGAACATATAACTGATCTTTTTGCACGACCAGATATACCAGTCCGGCACATTCTGTGCCTTCATCGCCTCTTCCCATTCCGGTTTCAGTCCTTTTCCCTTTCGCACACTTTCCATGATCGTAAATGCGAGAGCACTTTCCACTCCCTGATTAATCAGGTAAATCATGATATCATCACGGGTACAGATTGCGGTAGAAATCGTTGCCGTCCCTGATTTGACAAGCTCCTGTGCATTTCCAAGCCATACATTTGTCCCATGGGACAGACCGGAAATACGGATCAGGTCTGACAGGGTCTGAGGCTTGGTATCCTGCACCATCTGGATAACGAAATCTGTACCAAACTCTGGAATTCCAAGACACCCAAGCTTACAGCCGTCAATATCTTCCGGTTTGATCCCTGCCTCGTCCATTTTATTTTTGTAGAATGGAACATTGTCGTAGATGTGTTTCACCTGCTTAACAAGTCGCTCACTCTGCAGTTTCTTGATTTCTTCTACCGGCATCGTTTCGATTTCCGGCTGAAAATAATTTTGTGCCATGGTATTCACCCATTCCTCTCTCATATTGCAAGTTCGGGAGCTTCCCCTCCCAAAACTTGCTTTGCGAATTTCCTTCGCATTGTAAACCGCTAATATATCTTTATTCTAGTTGCGTCCCAGCATAAACGCTTTCTTGTTCATCTCCAAGAACTTCGGCGGTACACACGCTTCCAAAGACGCCAGCCAAGCTTCCTCGCTGATCTCCGGGAAGTAACGTGATACTCGTCCCATAAGCACGATATTTACCGCTTTTGGACTGCCTGCCTCCATAGCAAGAGACAATGCATCCATATCATCAATATCCGCCCCGGCAGCTTTCTTTTTCATAAAATCCGCATAACGTTTCTCATAAGCCGCTTCCCATTGACCGCGTTCTTCAACATTCATTCGATTGATAGACGCCTGCATCCCCTTAACATTCCATTCTTTATTGTAAGGTGAAGTATCTTTCAACTGATTTAGTTTGAGATCGTAGACAATTGTCATGTCTTTATCAATCTGCATTTCCTGTTCATTGGCAGGCCTACAACGTGTATTATAATCATCATCAAAAGTATCCGGATATGGAAATTCGGCATTTTCATAAAGATGGAGATATTTGGGTTCCGGCATCCAATTTCGATGAGGCGCTTTGTGGTGGACGAGCAGACAAAACGGCATGGATGTATTACGATGTTCCAAAAAGTCAATGGCATAGTCGGTTGTCAATGTCGTTGCATAGCCCTCACGCCTAACATACTTTCCATTCGTATCTTTGCTTTTAAACTCCGGATGATAATATGCGCCTTGATCCCACAAGACTTGATAATAATCAAATCCTTTGGGTTCACAACGCATATGCCACTTACCAACAACCGCTGTCTGATAACCATTTTGCTGTAAAATCTCCGAGAAAAAAGTCTTGGTTGTATCCACATTACCAAAAAGAGTCCGTTGACCATTCTGGTGACTATACAATCCGGTCATCAAACACGCACGCGAAGGAGTGGAAAGAGAATTTTCCACAAATGCTCGTTGAAAAAGCATTCCCTTGGCTGCCAAACGATCCAGATTTGGTGTGGGAGCCAGTTTGCCCAAAGGTCCGCCATAAGCACTGATTGTTTGATAAGAATGATCATCCGTCATAATATAAACTATATTCATTTTCGACTCCCTGTCATTCTTTCCATACCCCCACAAGCTATTACATAATAAAAGCGGAACAAAAAAAGCGGTTGGTTTCATAATTCTTGCATTCATTAATATTAATTTTTGAGAATGTTCTAAAATAGTGTTTTTGAGCCCTTATCATTTACCACTATAAGTGATTCCCTGCCAATCATCGGTACGGAAAGGCGATGCAGGAAGATTAGCGCCGTTATATAAATTACAGATCGGATTATCCGCCCACGCATAACGCACTGCTATCGGAAAAGAGACTTCCGGAGAAGAAACTACAACCGAATTCCCATCAATCACAGCATCAGCCCAATGAAACTTACGATCGACTCCGGAAATGGTAAATCCTTTCAGAACTTCATTATTCTTTGTTTTCAGCCCTCCGTTTGTATGCTTAAAGTAAATACGTATCTTATTGCCTTCAATCCGGTAAGTATCATACATAGGACCGGAGTATGGTATTTTTTCTCCATAGGTTTGTGCCCGTGCAACTAATGCCAGACGTCTTCCCACTTCCTGTTTGTTCTTTGGATGAATATCAAAAGCATCGCCTATATCAATTGTTACAGCCATGCCTGTGTTTGCAAGATGTAAAGTTCTTGTTTGTGCTTCTCGCAGTTCTGCCCAAGTTGCATCCACCGGAGCTGTTTGTTGAGCTGTAAAATTAGCTAGCTGCACCATATAAAAAGGAAAATCATATCCCCAGCGATCCCGCCAGTCTTTTATCATTAATGGCATCAATTCACGATATTGATATGCCCGTCCCGTATTGGCTTCTCCTTGATACCAAATCGCTCCCTTAATGGCATAAGGAATAAGGGGATGCAACATTGCATTGAACAGAAAACCGGGAACATTCGGTTCATTAGCAGTATTAACCGGCATGTGTGGTATATCCTTCATAGTCAAAGAAACCTGATACTTCCAATTACCGGCCAACTGCATATCATCTGTTTGAGAACGCTGAAGAGAAATGCTCCCCGGACTACCGTTAATACCACCCGTGCCACCTGTATCCATTACCCGCACAGCAATCACAGCCTTTCCTTTCTTAACCAATTCTTTCGGAATTTTATAACTTCTAGGAGTCATCCATCCTTCTGTATGCCCCACTTGCACACCATTAAAGTAAGTAAAATCATTGTCATCAATTACTCCCACATTCAGCGTCAGCTCTTTATTAGCCCAGTTAGCCGGAATATCTATCGTTTTTCTAAACCAAACAATACCATTAAAGCCTGCCAATCCCTGTTCTTGCATCAAACCGGGCACTTTCATTGTTTTCCAAGAGCTATCCTCCAAATCGGTAGCCGCCCATACAGCTTTACCATTTATAAATCCTTTATCGATCTTCTCAATATTCTTTTTCCAGTCTTCTATATCCGAATGAAATTTCTTTTCACGTTCTTCCTTGGTTACCGGAAGCCCATTCAACACCTCTAATTTCTTTTGCATATCCGGCATTGTTGCCAGCGCTTCTTTACTCGTCCAGGTCTCTATATACGTACCTCCCCAAGATGTGTCAATCAGTCCGATTGGCACATTCTGATACTTATGCAAATCACGTCCGAAAAAATAACCGGCCGCCGAAAAGTCTGCCACACTTTTTGACGAACAAACCTGCCAGCCATTTTCCGTAGCCTTAAGTCTATCACCAGGAACAGGGCTTATCGCCTTTTCTACCAATAGAAAACGGATATTGGGATAATTTTCCGCTTCCATCTTTTCTTGTTGATAGTTCAGAACCTTTCCCCATCCTTCTACCTGCATTTCCATATTGGATTGACCGGAACAGATCCAAACTTCACCGATCATCACATTTGAAAGCTTCACCTTCTTTCCGTCAGAAATTGTAATTTCATAGGGTCCCCCAGCAGCGGGAGTAGTTACTTTGATATTCCATTTTCCTTGTGCATCAGCCTGAATTGTGTATGTCTTCTGATCCCATGAGGTAATAATTTCTATTTTCTTATTAGGCTTACTCATTCCCCAAACAGGAGCTTCTGTTTTCTGTTGCAATACCATATTATCCGAAAACAAAGGTGACAATTTTACTTGTGCACAAACATTAGTAACAAACAATAGATACCATAAAACACATACTAAAACTTTTTTCATTTCTATTCTTCATTAGTTATATAATATATGACGAACAAAACTCTGTTTACCGTTAATCGATCCACTTTATCCTAAGAATTAAATAATCAAAAAAAGAACCATTTCTTTTTTTTGTAGAAAAATGGTTCTTTCATTTTCTTATCCGAACAAGCAAGAATTATTCATCGTAAACCTTCTCCCAATTATAAACACGATAGAAGTAAGGACGATAAAAATCCGCACTACCAACTGCATTAAAGTTATCTCCAAAATCTTTTGCGTCAGTATTTGTAGAGAAAACCAACTCGCCATTGCGTGATAAATGAGGATGTAAGTTTACCATATATAAATTCTTATAAGTGCGTTCACCAAGTTTATCTAACAAATCCGGGAGTCCGAACAGTCTTTTGCAATCAACAAAAGGTCCATACGGTTTATCACTTCGGAAAATATACATTTCACGTCCAAACCATTTAGCTTGTGCAAACATATAATAGGTATCTCCTTTCTTAATTACCCACGGCATACTGCAATCTGTATCCTGAATTCTGGATCTTTTAACCTCTTGCTCAGTAGGATAAGTAGTCTGCCAAGAAAAATTTCCTTGTTCATCACTTACATAATATTCCCATGGGCTAGTAAGATCATGTCTAGCCGTACGGGCCACCAACATATCATAATTATTATATGAACCATACAAATAAATATGACCGTCTTCATCTTCCCATAAAGTAGAGCCATATCCATATATATCAGCATCATTAAAATGATGATCGGCATTAATCAGCTTCATATAACTATCATCACCGGGGTTTCCCTCCAAACTGTAAGTTGCCAGACAAATCCCCTCATGCCTCATCAAAGCTTGCTGGTTTGTATTATCTACTCCATTCCAAAGTACTTGTAACTGATTATTACATACAGTAGCATCACCTGCCCAATATAGCCAATCCTGATCAATCTCTCCTTTCTGCACCTCCTCTTCGCTCAAACTGGCTTTCGGATGACGTATATGAGTGCGTGCCTGATAATAGCGAGAGGCAGCAGGATCAGTCGTTTGAACAAAATCAGCTAACCACACCAGATTTTCCTCCTCATCACCAGGAGTTTGCACCATAATAGTGTTACGTGGAAAATTCACTTTATTTCCATCACGCGACCTGTTTTCTCCATCTACAACTCCATACCAACTATCATTAAACGACCAAAATGCATTCCCATCAGGCAACAGGGTCGTCAACACACCGTCACCTCCATTCCAACCTAAAGTCCGAGTAAATAATTTATCATACTTTTTATCCTTAAAAGCCATCACATAACCGTTAGTCTCCATCAGTTCTAATTCCCATGTCGGCTTAATAGTATTCAAAACCGCTTCTTGCGCTTCTTCCTGAGGAGTACTTTTATATTCTAAGGGAACTGCTTCAAATTTATCACAAGCTCCTAATATACCACACAACAAAAGGAGTGATAAAATCTTTCTATTTTTATATCTATCCATATTTATGTCCGTTTAATCATTAAATTAGAATGTTAATTGTACACCAAGATTCACTACCCGCTGATTCATATAAGCATCACCCGCTGTATTGGTTTTTATTTCAGGATCTTGTTGATATTTATCATAACCTGTAAATGTCAGCAAGTTATAAGCATTCACATAAAAACGAATATTATCCACATACTTAGGCAACACCTTCTTAGGAAGTTGATATCCTAAATCAATAGTCTTCAAACGAATATACCAAGCATTAATCAACCAGAAATCAGACATGTAAGTACTAGCACTATTTATTGTAGAAGGGTTGGTCGTCAAACGAGGGAAAGTTATTTCTTCTCCATTTTGATAACGTTCCAATGTCCAACGTCCGGTATGAATAGGTTGGAACTGACTCTTGAACGATTCTATACCAGTACCATTGATTGCAAAACTATAGTCGAATGAACCTTGAAATAATACATTAAAACTGAATCCTTTCCAATATCCTCCGATTGACCAGCCCAAAGTAGTAGTAGGCAAATTGGGTTTACCAATGGCTCCCTTATCAAAATCATCAATAGAGCCATCACCATTCAAGTCGGCATACTTCAAGTCACCCGCCTGAACCGGAATATCCGTATAAGGCACTGCCGGAGCTTTAATTGTAGGATCGGTTTTGGCAGCATTTATCAATTCGATATCTTCCGGCGTATAATAACCTATCCATTGATATCCAAACGGTTGATTCAAAGGCTTTCCTGTTTCCGCTAACCAAGAATATTTTTGTTGAGCCTCAGCCTTAAAATCAACTTTATTCTTTGCATAAGAGAATACTAAACTTGTATTAAAATCGAACTCTCCAAAACGATCTTGATAACCAATTTGCCCGTCAAAACCTTGGTTAGTAGTCCTTGCCACGTTACTCGGAGCATATCCTATACCTATTATCAAAGGAACATCGGCACGTGTCACCAATTGATCATAACGTTTATCTAAGAAATAATCAAGAGTAAACGAAACTTTATTGAATAAATTCATATCCAAACCGATATCAAGCTTTTTAGCCTTTTCCCAAGTTACACTAGGAGTCCCCAAATCGCCTTCTTTTATCACCGGTGTATCACCTGGATAATCACCAAAAGGATAATTACCATTCTCTTTATACACTTGCTCGTACAAATAGCGATTGCCTGCCGCTACATCTGATCCTACCAAACCATAAGAAGCTCTTATTTTCAATAGTTGAACATTTTTTTCCAGCCAATCTACGTTTTTAAAGAAATTCTCTTCCGAAATAGCATAACCGATACCAATAGCCGGGAAAAAACCAAAGCGATTATTTTTACCGAAGCGATCTGTTCCATTATAAGCCATATTAAGATCAATCAAATATTTGCTCTTATATTTATATCCCATCGTCAAAGTATAACCTTCAAAGTTGTTAGGAACTGCCGCATCTTTTTCATTGGTCGTGCTTTGACGATTATATAAGAACATAGCGTTCACATCATGGTTTCCATTAAAAACACGTGCATAATTTAATGACGCTTGGATATTCAGGTCTTTCGTCGCCCGTTCCGTTCCACTAGTCACTGAATATGTTCCATAATCATATTTTTTATTGGGATTGATCTCATATTGATCAGATGACGAATTATAATGATAGGTAGGATAATCTCCACGATGCACCTGACGATAATTTTCATCTACACTCGAATAAGCCAAACGAAAATTAGCAGCAAGTCCCTGTGTCAGAAAATCCATTTTCCAAGTGGCCCCATACAGAATATTATTATCATTACGACGAGTACGCTTATAACCTTCATTTGCCAAACGGGCATTCAATGTGGGTTTATACCCTTCCGTATCACTCAAATAAGCATAAGAACCATTAGGATTTAGTACCGGAGCAGAATAAGGATGCATTTTGGAAAAATCGTAAATTTCACCCGTTGCATTCATATTGCAAGGTTCATTAATATTCATAAAACGTGAAGATACATCCAAACGCATATTTAAATTATCCGTCACATCAAAATCTATATTAGTACGATAGTTAAAACGGCGATAGAAATAGTTGGAATTTACATCATTTTCCTTTGTTCCAAAATCTTTCACCATACCATCTTGGGTAAAATAGCCGGCAGAAACAAAATATCTTAGTTTTTTAGATCCTCCGGAAATATCCACATTCACGTTCTCCTGAAAAGCACTTTTCTTAAAAATCTCATCATACCAGTTTACATCCGGATGACCATAAGGATCAGTATGATCTCTGAAAGCCATTATATCTTGTTTAGAAAACAACCTGGGCATACCATCATTTTCATAAGCTTCATTCACCAGGATAGCCGTATTATATGAGTTCAAAAAGTCGGGAGTACGGACCGGTGTCTGTATACCTCCTTCCAAACGCACATTGATTTGTGGTTTCCCTTCTTTTCCTCTTCTTGTTTTCACAACCAATACTCCATTGGCACCTTTAATACCATAAATAGCAGTTGTCGAAGCATCTTTCAAGATTGAAATACTTTCAATTTCGTTTACATTGATTTGCGACAATTGTTCGTATGTATACTGTACGTCATCTACAATAATCAAAGGTTTATTGCCATCGGCATTCAAAGAACTTACACCACGAATAAAAAAATCAGAAGCATCCTTACCTGGCTGCCCGGAGGACTGCTGACTAAAGAAACCGGGCAACTTTCCTGTCAAAGCATTTTGTAAACTACTCGTTGGCACATTGCGAATTTCACGTGCCTGTATACCGCTTACCGCACCCGTCAGTGTGATACGTTTTGCCTTACCATAGGCCACTACGACCACTTCGTCAAGGTCTGTCTGGTCGGGAGTTAACTCCACATTCCAAGATGTCTGGTTTCCAACTTTCAACTCATGCCTCTTAAAACCGACATACGTGAATACTTTATCCACTTTCAACTGATAATTACCGTCAAAATCCGTAATTGTACCAATTGTAGCATTTTTTACCTTTACATTTACTCCGGGAAGCAATTCACCATCAGTGGAAGAGACTTTTCCTTTTACTGTCAACGATTGCGCTAAAGCAAACGTAAACAGGTTTATACTTAATAATATTAAAAATATTCTTTTCATAACATATTACCAATTCGGGTTTTGAATCATATTTCCATTCTTTATCACTTCAGAATACGGAATTGGATAGAAGTAACGCTTCGTATCAAATTCAGCAGAAAGCACATTCACTTCATTATAGATTGTTTTATTACCAACAACCTGAATATTCAAACCTTTTAAAGGTTCTTTGAAAATATCCTCCGCTATTCTCCAACGGCGAATATCCCAATAACGCTGTTCTTCAAACGCCATTTCAATTCTTCTTTCGTTACGGATAATTTCACGCATCTCAGCCGCATCATAATTCTGAGGAGCAGGCAATCCGTAATAATTTTCATTTCCAGGCTCGATGCCGGCTCTCTTACGTAACTGAATAAGACTATTTAGCACTTCTTTGTTGTCAATCGTACCGCCTGCCAAAGCCACTTCATTCAATGCTTCCGCATAATTTAGCAACACTTCACCATAGCGATACATTACCCACAAATGAATATTGTCCTCATAGTTACTTGACGTCTGATAATCTTTCATAAATTTCGCCATATAATAACATGTTCGGCTATATTGCGCTCCCGAAGGGTTATGTGTTCCACCTACTTGCGTATCAAGAGTTGTATTCAACCAGTGAGAACCATGATGTAATATCGTAAAATCCAACCGAGGATCACGATTCTTAAACGGATCATCTACCGAAGTTGAAACATATTTAGTACCATCTTTCATTAAAAATGATTCCACTAAATTCTGCGTCGGATTGGTATTTCCATTGCCTAAAGAGTTGCCTGAGAATCCTAAAGGCCCATTGGCTGTTTCTATACTTTTATTTTTACCTACTGGGCGGAAAAATATTAATTCAGGGTTATTTCCACCATAAAAATCCACAAAAATATTGCGATAATCCTGAGCTAAATTCAATGTGCCTTTTCCTTTCGGACCATATTGATCTATCAAATCTTTAGCAGCCTGAGCAGCTAAGTTCCAACGTCCACTATCATAAGAAGGATAGCCTATCAATTCATTTCCAGCCTCTAAAGGTTTCTCATTGAATAAAGGACTAGCTGCATACAACAATACTCTGGCTTTCATCGCCAAACAAGCCTCTTTGGTAGGAGCATGTGCAAATTCTGTGGCATCCGCCATCGGTAATGACCGAAGATCATCTTTTATTTCATCCAATTCACGCACAATATAATCAATGCATTGAGCAAATGTATTTCGCGGAAGTTGGACATCATCTCCCAATACATATACATTATCACCTATCAAAGGCACACCTCCATAACGTTTCACCAGCTCAAAATAAAAATGTGCTCTTAAAAAACGAGCTTCTGCCTTCATCGTATAGTTCAATGGTTTTGTTTCTCCCAGTGCATTGATATATGTCAAATTAAAAGGCACCACATCTATATTATTAATCAAAATATTCGCTTTGCGAATTCCTTGATAATATCCTCCCCATTCCATATCTGTCAGACGGGACACCGCCGAATACCGTCCCATGAATAATTTATAGATTTCAGGTTCGTTATTATTAATAGATATAGCGTCGTCCGAAGCCGCATCCAAAAAATCTCCATTTATACGATTATATCCACTAGGTAAATGTTCATAATAGATATTGTTCAGAAAATATCGAGCTTGTATCCCTGCCGAATCTGCTTTTGAGAACAAATAATCCAGTGTAAAATGTTCTACCGGTTCCTTTTCATATCCATCATTACAAGCCGATGCCATGAACAATAACCCCACTCCTAAAAATGTTAAATATTTATTTCGTATCATATAGTAATTCATTAAAATCTGATATTAATACCTGTACTAATGCAACGTTGCAAAGGATAACTAGTAAAACCAACCTCCGGATCAACTAGCTCACATGCAGATTTTGTAAACAGATTCTGCCCATTAACAAATATTTTCAAGCGTAATCCTCCCAAGTAGTTATTACAGAATGAATCAGGTAAGCTATATCCTAAACTGATATTCTTCAAACGGATAAAGTTGCCTGAACGTAACCAAAATGAAGAATTCCAGCCATTACCTCGATTATATCCGTTTCCACCAGCAGTCAATCGTGGAAATGTTGCAGTCTGTGCAGTTTCCGGTGTCCAACGTCCTAACATGTTTTCATACGCTTGTCCGTAATAACGACCATTTGTTTGAAACCCTTCCAATAAAGTCCAATCCTGCAAATAAAGATCACGATTATAAGCACCTTGCCAAAACATAGAAAACTCCAGCCCCCGCCATTCAAATCCTAAATCAATACCGAAATAAGAATAAGGTTTATCACCTCCAATAACTGTACGGTCAAATTCATTAATTACTTTATCATCATTCAGATCTTTATACTTAATATCACCAGGCTGGATGTTTTCGAAGCCTTCAATCACCGGACTTCTTTCAATCTCCTCTCTAGTTGTAAAAAATCCATCAGCTACCAATCCGTAAATAGCTCCTGCAGGACGCCCTGTTTGACGTAGATACTCCTCCGGAACTTCTTGTTCATCCATATAAAGTAGTTTACTTTGTTCGCAACTCCAGTTGGCTGATACATAATAATTAAAATCATTTATACGATCTTGATAAGTAATAGACAAATCTCCGCCAAAGCGACGTACTTTTCCTATGTTCTCCATCGGATAAGATTGTCCAATCAATTCAATGCTTTTACCTCTATTCTGTAATAAATCAAAATATTTATCATTATAATAGTCCGCCGTAAATTTCAGACGATTATTAAACATAGCCAAATCTATTCCCAAATTCCATTTATATGCTTTTTCCCAAGTCAAAAAAGGATTAGCCAAAGGAGCATTTTCTGTTGTCACATTTCCCAAATATGACATTTGCGTCCCTAACGGATAACCGGCATTTCCGATATGTGAGAATGTTTGCTGATACATATAATATCCCGAGTTATCTATACCATTGCCCGTTTTACCAAATACTCCACGTATTTTCAATTGATTAAGCCAATCAGCACTCTCCATAAAGTTTTCGTTGCTGATATCCCACCCTAAACCAAACGCATAGAAAGTTCCCCACCGCTTGCCGGGAGCATAACGATTGTAATAGCTTTCACTTAGAGCTGCTTGAACAAAATATTTCTTTGCATAGTCATAAGCTACATCTGCTATAATATTGGAAGGTAACTGAGGTAAGTCATAATTTATTAATGTATTACGAGTATCCCCCATTAAAGTAGCCTTCACTCCATGCGGTCCAAAATGACGATTGTAATCTACAGCAAACTGACCATACATTTGCTGATAGCTAGTTACCGAATAAAATTTATTGATCTGTGAATCACTTGTTCCGTACTGAGTATATGCTTCATTCCCCCCTTTATCCAAACTATAAGAATACACCGGAGCACGTTTACTACGCTCCGTATACGAACGGTTTTGAATAGAAATATTTCCAACCAAACGTGCCGATAACCCTTTTACTAACTTATTAAAATCATATTTTAAATTAATCCCCCCTGCCATATCACGAGCAGTATCCATAATATAACCGGAATTAATGGCTTGTGACATTAAGTTATTATCAAATGTCACATTCCCCCCCCATGTCCCATTCGGATTCTTAACCGGATAAGCATTGTTAGGAGTAGTATAAATTCCATTCAGCAAATTACTGTAGTTCACCCCCGGCTGATTTCCATCTTCCACGCGACCCAACAAAGTTACTTTAGCAGTAAAGTCATCGGTAATATTGATATTCACTTTTGAAGAAATCATATAACGAGAAAAAGACAAATTGGTGTCATGAGCATCACTTTCCGTCGGATTCGAAAATAATCCCTTTTCACCCATATAGCCTACACTAACAAAATATTGTGCAAACCTGTTACCCCCAGCCACATTTAAATTGTAAGATTGAGTAGTAGACGTCTTATTTAAAATTTCATCAAACCAATTTACATTAGGATGTGTATACGGACTAGATTGCGTACGGAACTTATTGAAATCATCGTAGGTATAAAACGGTTCCTTTCCGTCATTCTGTAATGCCTCATTCAGCAAATAAGCATATTGATGCGCTGACAAAGGGTTAGGAGTTTTAAGAGTACTCTGCACTCCAAAACGTCCGGTAAAGGATAACTGAAAACCTTGCTTAATAGGTTCCTTAGTGGTGATTACCAATGCTCCTCTCGAACTACGCATACCCAAGAACATGGATGACAAAGCATCTTTTTGAATGGAAACTGACTCAATAGCATCCGGATCTATTGAATAAAGTTCCCGTTGTATTCCATCAATTACTACTACAGGAGCTATACCACGCGAACCAACATTAAACTCTGTATTATCACTATAAAAGCCTTCCCCAAACACAGGAATATTTCCTATAATACCACTTGTTGAGTTAGCAGAAGTCTGATGAACACGTGCTCCTCTGTATTGAGTAATATTCAGCCCCGCTAAACGCCCCGCTAAAGCCGGAAGAATAGTAGTCCCCATCATAGATGACAGTTTGTCTGTATAAACAGTAGATGCTGAGCCTAAAAAACTATCTTTATCTTTTTTCTCATAAGGGCCATTGAAAGTCTGTCTATCTTTAACAAATTGCTCATCCAATGTTACTTTAAAAACACGCTCAGTATTCTTCAATTTGTTCACTCTTACTTCCTTATGTAGGAATCCCGGATGTGACAAACGCAATATATCACCTTTCTTTAATTGGAATTTAAAAACACCATCAACACCCGTTATTACTCGAAAATCACTATTTTTCATCGTTACCGTTACATCCGATACCGGATTACCATATTGGTCAACTACCTTTCCGGTAATATCAGCATACTTACTCATTTCCTGTGCCGATACATTCGGAGTTAATATCCCCAAAAACATGCACATCGTAAGCAATGCGAAATAAAACCAGTCATTTCTTTTAATTACTATATTATACATATAATTTCCTATCATTTAATATTAATAAAAACATAAATACTGACAGCTTTATTCACAAATAAGTTCGTAGCTGAACGGTTGTTCTTCTCCTTCTATCTCACCTCCCTGAGCAGCTATTTTATCATCGGTACCGGTAATATTAATTGTACCGTCTTCATTTGTGAATATATAATCAATTCTGGTGATAACTTCTCCCTCAGGAATACCAAAAAATCCTGCCGGCCAAATAGTCAAATTATAGGTTTCGCTAAATACTCGGTCTTCCTTAATCATCAATGTTTTTTCACTCCTCTCATCTACCGAATAAACATTGCCATTATCTGTATATGCCGTGGCTTCCATATAAATGGCATCAGCCTTCACAAGATCATTGGAATAAATATCACCTAAAAATGAAAACGTCACATAATCATCTTGTAATGCCGCCAGTGGTTCTACTCTATTAAAATGGAAAGAACAAAAATCTGTTATTCCGCCATCTCCTTCCACTACTTCAAAGCATTGGGCACCAGGACTATATTTCTTATATTCCTCCTTTTGCGGAAAATCATCTTCCGCAAAATTGATAAAGAAAGCTGGTTTAAAACGCAAATTTTTAGGACCAGTTTTACATCTCAAAGTAATAGTAAAACTTGCCTTGTCATGTTGTTTGATAGAATATATTTTATCAGTACGAAAAGCTACCCACTCCATATCATTCAACACATTCGTGCTAACTCCATATTCTGCCATCAATAGCTCTGCCCAAGGTACGGTTGCATTCTTTGGTACCAATTTAGTATCTACCGGAGACATTGGTAATGAAGTGACCCCATCTTCCACCCCATCAGCAATGTAAGTTACCGTAGTATTTTCACGTGCATTCCAACTTTTAGGAACCAATATAGCTACCAAAAATCTCTTCGTTTCACCTCCGGCAGCATCAATATGACCTTTCACTGTAAAGGTAGCAACTTCTCCTGCCTTCACCCAATAAATCGGCTCTTCTTCTGTACCTTGATTAAGATTAATGGAGTCAAGATAAACACACCCAACCATTATAATTGTCATCAATAACAGAAGAACTCCCAAAGCATAACTTCTATTTTGTTGTTTACTATTTGTTTTCATAAGATTATATTAAAGCGTTATTCTATTACTTGTTTAAAAGTATAAACAT
>ERZ1106973.2244-NODE-2244-length-15201-cov-4.319820_pt1 | contig 15201 bp, 9 predicted proteins | sample MGYA00403686_ERZ1106973 | MGnify/ENA primary metagenome ERZ1106973 (study PRJEB35170, sample SAMEA104062408) | human gut metagenome | biome: human gut; feature: human-associated habitat; material: faeces | place: Denmark | collected 2012-11-06 ...
GAATCGAATCGGTTACGGAAAGCTGTACGCTCTGTGCGGAGTAGCCGGTGCACGCCACCTGTGCCACATAGCTGCCGCGCTTGAGGCTGAACGACGCCGTGCCGTCCGTGCCGGTGGTGATGCTCTTGCCGCCGACCGTGACAACCGCACCGGACAGCGGTGCGCCGTACGCGTTGGTGACAACCAGCTGTACATTCTCGAGAATCTCGCCGGTCAGCTTGACCGTGCGGCCTGCAGAGATTTTGACCGTCTGTGTAACCGCCGCGGTAAAGCGCGAATGCGTTGCCGTTACAACGTACGAGCCGCGCTTGACATAAACGGTTGCCGTGCCGTCCGAGCCGGTGGTCAGCGTCTGCGCTGCCGTGCCGCTCTCCGCGTCCGAAGGCGTGAAGGTGACGGACGCGCCCGAAATCGGCAGACCGAGATCATCAACCACGGAAGCCGTCAGCGCGTAAGTGGTAACGTAGTTGACACGCAGCGTCGGGCTTTGACCCTTGCTCATCACAAAAACGAAATCCGCGTAGGATGCGCCGTTCTTGCCAAATTCCGCAACCGCAGACTTGTTGATCGTAACCTTGCTGCCCTCGATCTTGTACTGCCAGTTCTCCTCGAGCGTCTTGCCGTTCGAGCGGATATTCTTGAGCTTTGCACCGTCTACCATGTTCAGCGTTACCACCAGATCGGCGTAGCCGCCGGACGAGGTGTTCGCGTCAAAATCGACCGTGCCCGGAACCACTTCGTTCACCGGCGCGGTATCTACCACGCTCAGCGAGCAGGTAAAGGACGAACCCTGATTGGGTACGAATGTAACCGTATAAGTGCCCTTGCTCTTCTTGGCAAGCGTCTCCTTGAGCAGACGGATCGTGCCGCTCGCTGCATTATAGGTGTAATCCGTGCCGCGCTCGATCACCGTACTGCCGATTTTGACGGAATCCAGACGCGTGCCCGCCGGAAGAACAACGTTTACGGTCTGATCGGCATAGTTTGCGGACTGCTCGTACTTGTCAAAGGTAATCTGGCTCGGGCTGACTGCGCTCTGCGCCGAGTTGCTGACCGCCAGACCGATGGCTGCCTTGGAGCCGTCCTCAAAGGTCAGCTCTGCGGTGTAGGTGCCCGCCTTGAGCGTGGACAGATAGGTTTTGTACACGCGGATGCCGTTCTTGTCGCTCAGCAGGTTGTAATCCGTGCCCTGCTTGAGATTGGTGCCGTTGACCGAAACACGGGTCAGATCGTTCTTGTCCGCGTTGAAGGTGAATTCGTAGGAGAACGCGATCGCGTCCTTGTTGTTCACGTCGATAGACAGCGTGGACGGAGAAACCGAAACGCTGGTGGACGCCGCAACGTCCTTGCCGGCAATCTTTGCGGTAACGCCGCTCGCCAGCTCAACACTGGTCGGCTGCATGGTCAGCTCACAGCCGTTGGTGTTGAGCACCGCCTTCTGGACCGAGCCGCCGCCGGTGACAGTGGTTCTTCCGTTCGCGGTAAGCGTGCTGATGGAGGTGCTGCCGGTCGTCAGGATGGTGCCGGTCTGCTCATTGGCAACGTCCCAGACAGCTGCATCCAGCGTCAGGCTGACGCTGCTGCCGTTCATTTTAAGATCGGAGAAGCCGCCTGCAGTCGCTGCCAGATTGCTCTCGGTCAGCGTTGCAGAGGTTTTCACCTCGGTGGTGCCGATGTTGGTATTGCCGGTCGCAATAACCTGCGGGGTCAGTCCGGTCGGGTTGGAGACGACCATCTCGAGTGCGGAAACACCGTCCAGCGTTACATTGCCGCCGCTGACGATGATATCGCCCGCAACGGTGACATCCTCAAGCGTTACATTGCCCGCCAGAACGCCCTCGGTGATGTACAGATTGCCCTTGATATCCGCATCGGCCAGCGTGCACGGTACGGAAATCGTAACGTTTTTGGTATCGCTCTTGAGCGTAGCCTGCGAGTACACGTTGCCGTTCTTATTCAGCGAGGTGCCCATATAGCCGTACAGCATTTTGGCGATTTCGCCTCGGCTGAGCGTGCCCTGTGGCTTAAAGGTACCGTTCGTGTAGCCGTTGATATAACCCTGCTTGACCGCTTCCGCAACGTAGGATTTGCTGTAATCGCTCAGCTTGGCCCGATCAGAGAACATATCCAGCGCAGACAGGTTAGCCGTCGGCGTGTACTTGTGCAGTCGGCCGAGGATGGTTGCCGCCTGCTCACGGGTCAGCGTGCCCTCCGGTGCCATACGGTTGTTGCCGACACCGTTAATATAGCCCTGCTTGACCGCAATCTGCACGGTTTCGTAGAAAATATCGCTCGAATTGACATCCGAGAAGCTGATATCCGCCTTTTCGGTAAAGCCGAACGCGCGGTTGATATAGCGCATGAACTCCCAGCGCGTTACCTTGTCATCCGGGCCGTAGTTGCCCGTGCTGGCAGACGGATTGATAATGCCGTTTTCATGCAGCTCGGTAATGTAGGACTTTGCCCAGTGGCCATCAATATCCGAAGCCGCAAAGGCAGCCGGCACGGTACTGACCAGCAGCGCCGCTGTCAGTACGGCGGAAAGGACTTTTTTCAAAGCTATCACCTCTTATTATAATTTACCTTTATTCTACCATTCTTTTGTTTATTTGTGTACTGTTATTTTTATCTCGAGACAGGGCTTTTGACTAAATAGACGGCCTGCTGCCGGTTTTGGTTCCGCATTTTCGCAGAATTTTCCGGTATCCTCACAGAACGTACAATTTCTGCTCTGCCGTTTTGTATATCATCACTCTGCTTCATGGAATCTTTTCACAAATTCGCGCAAAACCCCTTGCATTGACAGCCGGATATTGTATAATTTAGATAGTGGCAATCCGTCGGCTGAAAGCGGCGATGCGCCAACTAACACGATGAGGTGATACCAATGGATTATATGTCGGAATACAAGCGTTGGCTGGACTGCTCTGCCCTCTCTGCGGACGAGCATGCCGAGCTGGCTGCTGTTGCAGATAATCAGGAAGAGATCGAAAGCCGTTTCTTTGCACCGCTGTCGTTCGGCACGGCCGGTCTGCGCGGTGTACTGGGCGTTGGCCTCAACCGCATGAACCGCTTTACCGTCGGTCAGGCTGCACAGGGTCTGGCAAACCTGATCGTATCGAACGGTCAGGCCGCAATGGACCGCGGCGTTGCCATCGCATATGACTCCCGCCATTTCTCGGCCGAGTTCGCCAAGCAGTCTGCGTGCATCATGGCCGCAAACGGCATCCAGTCGCTGCTGTTCGATGAGCTGCGTCCGACCCCGGAGCTGTCCTTCGCTGTCCGTCACTACGGCTGCATCGCAGGCATCAACATCACAGCTTCCCACAACCCGAAGGAGTACAACGGCTACAAGGTTTACTGGGAGGACGGCGCACAGTTTACACCGCCGCATGACAAGGGCGTGACTGAGGAAGTTATGGCGATCACCGATCTTTCCACCGTTAAGACGATGGGAGCACAAGAGGCAAAGGCAAAAGGACTCTACGAGATCATCGGTGCAGCGATCGACGACAAATATATTGCACAGGTCAAGGCACAGGTAGTCAATCAGGGCGCGATTGACCGTATGCAGGATCAGATTACGATCGTGTATACACCGCTTCACGGCACGGGCAATATCCCGGCACGCCGTGTGATGAAAGAGCTTGGATTTACCCATGTATATGTGGTTCCGCAGCAGGAGCTTCCAGACGGCGATTTCCCGACCGTCAGCTATCCGAACCCGGAGGCAAAGGAAGCATTTGAATTGGGACTGGCTCTGGCAAAAGAGAAAAATGCCGACCTGGTTCTGGCAACCGATCCGGATGCCGATCGTCTGGGCGTGTATGTCAAAGATACCAAGTCCGGCGAATACATTCCGCTGACCGGCAATATGTCCGGTTCCCTGCTCTGTGAGTATGTGCTCAGCCAGAAACAGGCAAACGGCAAGATTCCGGCAGATGGACAGGTTGTTAAATCCATCGTTACGACGAATCTGGTAGATGCAGTTGCGAAGAATTACGGCGCAGAGCTCATCGAGGTTCTGACCGGATTTAAGTGGATCGGCAAACAGGTTCTCAAAAATGAGCAGGAAGGCAAAGGAACCTATCTGTTTGGCATGGAGGAGAGCTATGGCTGCCTGATCGGTACATACGCACGCGATAAAGATGCCATTTCCGCGACCGCAGCACTCTGCGAGGCGGCTGCCTATTACAAGGAAAAAGGCATGACGCTGTGGGATGCGATGGTCGAGATGTACGAGAAATACGGCTATTATAAAGATGAAGTGAAGTCCATCGGCTTAAAGGGCATTGAGGGACTGGCAAAGATTCAGGAGATCATGGAATATTTCCGCGCCCACACACCGTCCGATTTCGCCGGACATAAAGTGCTGGCTGTCCGCGATTACAAGGCAGATACCGTCAAGGATCTGGCAACCGGCGAGGTAAAACCGACCGGACTTCCATCCTCCAATGTTCTCTACTACGAACTGGAAGACAACGCATGGCTCTGCGTCCGCCCGTCTGGAACCGAGCCGAAGATCAAGTTCTACTACGGCGTGAAAGGTACCTCCCTGGAAGACGCGGCAGCGAAATCAGAGAAGGTAGGCGAGTCTGTGATGGCGATTGTCAATGGACTGCTGTAGAAAAATAAAAAGAAGATGTGAAATAAGTCCCTAAAAGAAATAGGACCATTCGTTCATGCGAAAGGTCCTATTTTTGTGCTATTTTGTTCTTTTAATTCTTTCAACGCCGCTGCAAATTTCGACGAAACCGCAGTAGGATTTCCTCTCAGCAGCCCGCGGCGGTAGAAAGCATGGAGCTTTTTAGCCGGGCGCAGGGACTGGCGGCGGTGTTTGAGTTCTTCTAACCGGGTGCTCAGGCGGGTGAGGCGGTTGTCGAAGGCGATGCGGGCATCGACTTCGGTGCGGACTTCGGCAATGCGCTCGTTGACGCGCTGTTTGGCAGCTTCGATGCGTTCTGCGTTTCCTGCTTTGGCAGCTTCGATGCGGGAGGTGGTTTCTTCTCGAACATCGGACAGGCGTTTTTCGGCGAGTGCCTTGGTCTCAGCCAGGCGCTCTTTGTGTTCGGTGGCAGCCGCCTGCAGCTGTCTGGCAGTCTCGGCGCGTGCGGTTGCCAGGCGTTCTTCGGCGTCACTGCGGACGGCGGCAAGTCTGCGGGCGGCTTCTGCCTGGGCGGCTGCCAGTTTTTCGGCTGTTTCTTCACGGGTCAGGGCGCCGCGCTCAATGGCTTCCTCACGCAGCAGCTCGATCTTGGACTGGAGCTCTTCGATATCGGCTTTGAGCTTCGTCATAGCTTCCAGCGTATGACCCAGAGCCAGGGCTGCCTTGATGGATTCGTAAGCATCGGCGGTGAAAAGAACGCTGATGACGAAATCGCAGATGAGCAGGATAACCGGAGGAACCGCAAGCACAGTGCGGGCGATCGGATCATGGATGACATCGGTCATAAGGATCGTCAGAAATCCCCATGCGATCGAGGAACTCAGGCAGATATAGCCGTGCAGCTGGAACGGCTGGCTGCTGTAATCCCAGTAGCGGACCTTGAATAGGCGTTCCATGACGGCACCGGTGACATATTCAAGCGCCGTGGCGGCGATAAAACCGGAAATATAGACGAGCGGCAGGCTGTCCCGCACCGGCAGGGACACCCAGAGCATCATCACCGCGCCGGAACCGTAGAGCGGCAGCATCGGAAGCCGCAGAAATCCGCGGTTGACGAGCCGTTTCTGTTTCAGGGAAACATAAGTCGATTCGAAAATCCACCCTAAAAAGCAGTATACATAGAAAAAAGCTAGCCATTGGTACCAGGTATAGGTATACATAAAACCTCCTTTAGAAAATCAAGTCATTTTCTCATTGGTTGAAAAACGTATCTAAAATGAAGTTGTTTCTTATCTTACTATATAAATCTAGAAAAGTTCAAGGCATCTGGCTGAAAAAAGATAATTCCAAAATCTCCGCTTGCCACAAAAGCACGCTTCGTGTACAATAAATCGAAGTCGGCTTTGCCACAGACAGCAGGCAGACGTACAGAAAGCAAATCTTATATGAAGTGGATTTGTTTTCCAGGATAAAATTTGCAGAAAAACAAAGAACAATTCAACAAATACAAACAATTTACAATAAAAAGAAAAATAGGAGAGGTACACACGTGAGTATACTGAATGTAGAACATTTAAGCCACGGTTTTGGTGATCGGGCGATTTTTCAGGATGTTTCGTTCCGCCTGTTAAAGGGTGAGCACATCGGTCTGATCGGTGCGAACGGCGAGGGTAAATCGACGTTTATGAATATTATTACCGGGCATATGCAGCCGGACGAGGGAAAAGTAGAGTGGTCAAAGCGGGTGCGCGTCGGCTATCTGGATCAGCACACGGTGCTGGAAAAAGGCATGACGATCCGCGAGGTTTTGAAGAGCGCATTTTCCTTCCTGTTTGAGCTGGAAGTGCAGATGAATGAAATCTGCGACCATCTGGGCGAGGCATCGGAGGATGAGATGAACGTGATGATGGAAGAGCTGGGAACGATCCAGGATCTTCTGATGAACCACGATTTTTATTCCATCGATGCGAAGGTGGAGGAAGTCGGACGTGCGCTGGGGCTGACCGACATCGGTCTGGACCGCGATGTAACGGATTTGAGCGGCGGACAGAGAACGAAGGTACTGCTCGGGAAATTGCTTCTGGAAAAGCCAGATATCTTGTTGCTGGACGAGCCGACGAACTATCTGGATGTGCAGCACATCGAGTGGCTGAAACGGTATTTGCAGGAATATGAAAATGCGTTCATCCTGATTTCACACGATGTTCCGTTCTTAAATAGCGTAGTAAATATCATTTATCATATGGAAAATCAGCGGCTTGACCGCTATGTGGGCGATTACGACAAGTTTCTCGAGGTGCACGAGGCGAAGAAAGCGCAGCTCGAGGCAGCGTATAAGCGTCAGCAGCAGGAGATCGCGCAGCTGCAGGATTTTGTGGCACGTAATAAAGCGCGTGTTTCCACGCGAAATATGGCGATGTCCCGCCAGAAAAAGCTGGATAAAATGGATGTGATCGAACTGGCGAAGGAAAAACCGAAGCCAGAGTTCAACTTCCTGGAGGCGAGAGCCTCCGGAAAATGTATTTTTGAGACGGAGGATCTGGTGATCGGTTACGACGAGCCGCTGTCCCGTCCGCTGAACCTCTATATGGAGCGCGGCGAGAAGATTGCGATGGTCGGTGCCAACGGAATTGGAAAGACGACGCTTTTAAAGAGTATTTTAGGTTTGATTCCAGCAGTGTCCGGCAAGGTGACGCTGGGCGATTATCTCTCCATCGGCTATTTCGAACAGGAGATGGCGCCGGGCAATACGACGACCTGCATCGATGAGATCTGGAAAGAATTTCCGTCCTACACTCAGTACCAGGTGCGTTCCGCACTGGCAAAATGCGGTCTGACGACCCAGCACATCGAGAGCCAGGTGCGCGTGCTCAGCGGTGGCGAGCAGGCAAAAGTGCGCCTGTGTAAGCTGATCAACCGCGAGACGAACCTTCTGCTTCTCGACGAGCCGACGAACCATCTGGACGTTGAGGCGAAGGAGGAGTTAAAGCGTGCGCTGGCGGCGTACAAAGGAAATATCCTTCTGATCTGCCATGAACCGGATTTCTATGAGGGATTCGCAACGAAGGTCTGGGACTGCAGTGAGTGGAGTCTGAAAATATAAGAAAAAAATGTTTTTGAGCGTACCCCAACATTCAGTATAGAGCCCTTTTTTTTAGGTGTCTGGCACTGACAAAAAACAGGAACGCCATCGGCTGAGAGTCCGACGGCGTTCCTGTTTTTCTTAAATTGGGAATGGTAGGTATATATAAAAAAGAAATTGGCTTAGGGGGGCCGGACGATTTGTATCGTCCGGTATGAGTATGAAAAAGCTTTTTTATTTCAAGTAACACTTGAAACAAAGGCCTGTTACCCTTTCGGATAACATACCTGTATTATAGGAGAAACTTGTGACTAAAATATGTCCCTTTCATAAAAAAAATATAAAGTCCATAAAAAAATAAAAACCTCTTTCAAAAGAATCGAAAGTTGTATATAATAGTAAGTGGTATAGTCCGCTCTAAAACAATGCGCGGGCTGGATGGCAGCGAAAAAGCTGAAATAAAGAAGATAAAATACAATGAAACTCATAGATTTATGTACTCAAGAGTGCATATTCAGAGCAGGAGGAAAACAACTATGTTGATGTCCAATGATATTGGTATCGATCTGGGTACAGCCAGCATCCTTGTATATATCAAGGGAAAAGGCGTCGTACTGAAAGAGCCGTCCGTAGTGGCGATCGATCGGGATACGAATAAGATCATGGCGATCGGCGAGGAAGCCCGCCTGATGATCGGCAGAACCCCTGGCAATATCGTAGCGGTCCGTCCGTTGCGCCAGGGGGTTATTTCAGATTATACAGTGACAGAGAAGATGATGAAATATTTCATCAACAAGGCAGTCGGCAAGAAGACACTCCGCAAGCCGCGTATCAGCGTCTGCATCCCGAGCGGTGCGACCGAGGTAGAGCGCAAGGCGGTTGAGGATGCGACGTATCAGGCTGGCGCACGCGAGGTTTCGATCATCGAGGAGCCGGTAGCAGCTGCGATCGGCGCTGGTATCGATATTTCCAAGGCGTGCGGCAACATGATCGTAGATATTGGTGGTGGTACGGCAGATATCGCCGTTATTTCCCTGGGCGGTACCGTAGTCAGCACTTCTATTAAAGTGGCTGGTGATGACTTCGACGAGGCACTGGTCCGTTACATGAGAAAGAAACACAATCTTTTGATCGGTGAGAGAACCGCTGAGGAGATCAAGATAAATATCGGTGCGGCATACCGCCGTCCGGAAGTAATCACGATGGAAGTGCGCGGACGAAATCTGGTTACCGGACTTCCGAAGACTATCGTTGTCACATCCGACGAGACGCTGGAAGCGCTGCGCGAGCCGGCACTCCAGATCGTAGATGCCGTTCACAACGTACTCGAGCGGACGCCGCCGGAATTGGCAGCCGACATTTTTGACCGTGGTATCGTACTGACAGGCGGCGGCGCACTGTTAAGCGGTCTGGATGCCCTGATCGAGGAGAAAACTGGCATTTCCACGATGATCGCAGAGGATCCGCTGACCGCAGTTGCGATCGGAACTGGTAAGTTTATCGAGTTCGCACACGGTGAGAAGAAAAACTACGATTAAAGAGAACCGCCGGAAGACGGATAGCATAAAAATATGGCAGCAGTTAAAGGATATATTGAAAAAATAAAATACCGCAATGAGGACAATGGCTATACAGTTCTCTCTATCAGCGGCTTGGACGACGGGGAGGAATATGTGCTGGTTGGCACTTTTTCCTACATCGCAGAGGGCGAGATGATCGAGGCGAGCGGGCGTATGACCGAGCATCCGATTTACGGGGAACAGATGGCGGTGGAAAGCTATGAGCTGAAAGCGCCTGAGGATACTGTTTCCATGGAACGATATTTAGGCTCCGGCGCCATCAAAGGCGTCGGGGCTGCTTTAGCTTCCAGGATTGTTAAAAAATTTAAGGCGGACACATTCCGCATCATGGAAGAAGAGCCGGAACGCCTCGCGGAGGTCAAGGGAATCAGTGAAAAAATGGCGATGTCCATCGGTGAACAGGTCGAGGAAAAGCGCGATATGCGTCAGGCGATGATGTTTCTGCAAAATTATGGCATTTCCATCAATCTGGCGGTTAAAATCTATCAGGAATACGGTCCGGCAATGTACACGATTCTCCAGAACAATCCGTATAAGCTGGCGGACGATATTCCGGGCGTCGGTTTTAAGATGGCAGACGAGATCGCGGCGAAGATAGGAATCGTGGCAGATTCGGATTTCCGCATCAAGAGCGGCATCCTGTATACACTCTATCAGGCGACGGCGAACGGGCACACATACCTGCCGGAGGACGAGCTGGCGGATCGGGCGGCAAAGCTTCTACAGGTTGAGATTTCCGAGATTGACAAGCATCTGATGGATATGCAGATGGATAAACGGCTGGTGATCCGGGAGAGGAAACAGCAGAAAACAGCAGAAATGGATGTTTTCGTTCAGGCGGAATCGGCAGTGTCGGGGCAGATGCAGCCGCAGCCAGATGTTTTGGGTGAACCGAATGCATCAAATGTATCAAATATAGCAAACGCCCCGGAACGCGCCGTTTATGCATCACACTACTATTATACCGAGCTAAACACCGCCCGCATGCTGCACGACTTAAACATCACTGGTTCCGAATCGGAAGAACAGATTCGGAAAAGTCTGGCAGTCATCCAGAAAGAGGAACAGATCGAGCTGGATGAACTGCAGATCCGCGCGGTGATTGAGGCGGTCAACTGCGGACTTTTGGTAATCACGGGAGGTCCGGGTACCGGAAAAACGACGACGATCAACACGATCATCCGGTATTTTGAAAAGGGCGACATGGATATCCTGCTGGCAGCCCCGACCGGACGCGCAGCAAAAAGGATGACCGAGGCGACAGGCTATGAGGCGAAGACGATTCACCGCCTGTTAGAGCTGACGGGAATGCCAGAGGAGGATGAGAAGAGCCGGACGACTTCGATGCATTTTGAGCGGAACGAGGACAATCCGCTGGAAGCTGATGTCATCATTATCGATGAAATGTCGATGGTGGATATCAATCTGATGCATTCGCTGCTCCGGGCAGTCAATGTCGGCACACGTCTGATTCTGGTGGGTGATGTGGATCAGCTTCCGAGCGTCGGACCGGGCAATGTCCTGCGTGATATCATCGAGTCAGAGTGTTTCCATGTGGTAAAGCTAACCCGGATTTTCCGGCAGGCGGCGCAGAGCGATATTATCGTCAACGCCCACCGCATCAATGCCGGAGAGCGCATTCCGATCGGAAAGTCAAGCAGGGATTTCCTCTTTATAAAGCGTGATGATCCGAATGCGATCATCAATGCAATGATCACGCTGGTACGTGAAAAACTGCCGAATTACGTCCATGCCGATTTGTTTGAGGTACAGGTCATGACGCCGATGCGGAAGGGAGTGCTGGGATCGATACGGTTAAATTCCATTTTGCAGGAATTTTTAAATCCGCCATCGGCAGAAAAGGCGGAAAAAGAGTATGGCGAGACGACGTTTCGTGTGGGCGACAAGGTCATGCAGATCAAGAACAATTACCAGATTGAGTGGACTTCCTACAACCGCAGCGGCATCCCGGTGGACAAGGGAGCCGGCGTGTTCAACGGGGATCTTGGGCGCATCCGCGAGATCAATACCTTTGCGGAGCTGGTAACCGTGGAGTATGATGAGGGAAAACGTGTCGAGTACAGCTTCAAGCAGCTGGAGGAGCTGGAATTGGCATATGCGATCACGATCCACAAGTCGCAGGGAAGCGAGTATCCGGCGGTTGTGATTCCGGTCTGGAGCGGACCGCAGATGCTGATGACGCGGAATCTGATTTACACGGCGGTTACAAGGGCAAGAGCCTGTGTCTGCCTGGTCGGTGTCCCGTATGTGTTTCAGCAGATGGTGGACAATGCGATGGAACAGAAGCGCTATTCGGGACTGCGCGACCGCATTGAAGAAATTATGGAGACATTGTGATAAAAAATATAAAATGGAATCAATTCCCCCGCGCCGCTCTGGATGCGCTATATCCAAGGCGCTGCCCGGTCTGCGGGGAGATCGTGACGCCGAAGGGCAGGCTTATCTGTCCTTCGTGTCTTTTGAGGCTTTCGCCTGTCAAATCGCCGGTTTGTCAGAAATGTGGAAAAGAAGTTTGGAGTGAAGAAATCGAATATTGTCCAGACTGTGTGAAACACCGCCGGTCATTTGCACGTGGGATGGCACTCTTTAACTATACGGAGGAAGCTGCGCGTTCGATGGCAGCGGTTAAATATAAAAATAAGAGGGAATATCTCGATTTTTATGCCGAAGCTGCAGCGGAAAAGCTGAGGCAGTATGAAAATCGGGAGGAGTGGCAGTTTGACGGCCTGGTTCCCGTTCCGGTCCACCCGGCGCGGAAACGGAAACGCGGTTTCAATCAGGCGGAGGTTCTGGCAAAGCGGATGGGCGAGCGGCTGGAAATGCCGGTGTGCCCGGAATTTTTATATCGGATACGAAATACAGAACCCCTGAAAGAGCTGAATCCAGATGAACGGCTCCGGAATTTACAGCAGGCGTTTCAGGCAGATGCGGAGGCAATCCGGGCAAGTGGTGTGCAAAACGTGCTTCTCGTGGATGATATTTATACGACCGGAAGCACGGCGGAAGCGTGTACCCGGGCGCTTCTGTCTGCGGGGATCGAAAAAGTCTGTTTTTTTGCCGTTTGTATTGGACAAGGACGCTAAAGTGGGATATGATAGAGAAGATAGGCAGAGGGAAGCCTTATAAGTGGAAATACTCCGGCATTTCTGGATGAAAAGAATAGTAGAAAGCATTTGAATCTAAAAGTTTGCGGGAGAGGCAAAAAAAGGTTCAGGAGACGGAAGAAATGCGGGGGAGATTTCAAGTAAGAAAGAAAAGGAGTAAAAAGAATGCAGGAATTTGAATATCGCCTGGAAAAGGAAGATTATAAAAACTGGATTCACTGGAACGTGCTTAAGCATGAGTCCAAGAAAATGAAGATGGTGTCGGCACTCTTATATGTCGCATTTTTAGCTCTCTTTCTGGGAAAAAATGTGATGCAGGCAAAGGGCAATCTGGTTCTTCTTGTACCGTCCATCGTGATAGCGGTGCTGGTCGGCATCGGCATGTTTTACATGATTTCAAACCAGAACCAGGAGCGGATGATCTGGAAACGGAGCGGACTTAAAAATTTGGAAAAGACGGGCAATTTCCCAGTTGTACATCTGACACTGGATGAGAAGACACTGACCATGACGGTTGCGGCACAGGAGATGACCAAGACTTACAGCTACAGCGACATTGAGCAGATGGTTGAGATTGAGCGGATGTATCTGCTTGAGACGAACGAGAAAACCTGGCAGTTTATCGCCAAGTCGGCATTTTCCAGCGAGGAAGAGCAAAAGCAGTTTGAGACATTCATGAATGAAAAGCTTGCGGATGCCAAGGAAAACCCGGAAGAATATCCATCCGTGACAAAAAATCCGGAAAATGCGGAGAATCAGGAGGGCGGCGCCCTGCATCAGAACGCCGCGCTTGAGGATGATGTTGTGGAAGCTGGTGAGCCGGAGATCACCCGCGTGGATACAAGCCATATGGGTAAGATTGGAAAAATGGCGCATTTTATCGGAAGCCAGGCGGCAGATGAGGAAGAAACCGATGAGCCTGAAAAGGCGGAGCCGGATACCACAGACAGCCATGAAAATGTGGAAGAAAAGACAGACGCTGTAAACGAGGAGAAAGTGGATGAATAAACCTTTCTGATTGTTTTATAGCATCATTGTAAGTCCTGATAATGTGAAATACGAGGCGCGGGCAGAATCTGGTTCCAGCCTGCACTGAGTGAAAACGATATCTATAATATAAAAGAGGCGGCGAATGTCGGCAAGTTATTGCTTGACGCGCCGCTTCTTTTATGATATAGTAGACGGGCGAATGGAAGAACATAGGTCTTTTTTTTATGCTCAAAAACTGGATTTCCGGTTGGAGAGTGGAAAGATCGCATACTAAGAAAAATGGAGGTGGAAGTTGTGCGTACAAGAATTACACTGGCATGCACAGAATGCAAGCAGCGCAATTACAACATGACCAAGGATAAGAAAACTCATCCGGACAGAATGGAAACCAAAAAGTACTGCAGATTCTGTAAGACACACACGTTACACAAAGAGACGAAGTAAGAGTAACTGGTTGGTTCTGCGCGATCGGGCATCTGCCTGAGCGCTTTGGAGGACAAAAATGGGTGATACAGAAAATACCAAAAAAGCTCCTAAAAAGAGTTTCTGGAAAGGTTTAAAAGCTGAGTACAAAAGGATCATCTGGCCTGACAAAGAGACAGTTACGAAGCAGACTGGAGCGGTCATCGCCGTTTCCGTTGCGCTGGGACTTATCATTGCGGCTCTTGACACGGCAATCGTGTTTGGACTGCACTTCGTTATGTAAAGGCAAAGGTGAGAAATATGGCAGAAGCAAATTGGTATGTAGTGCATACTTATTCCGGCTATGAAAACAAAGTAAAGGTTGACATCGAAAAGACGATCGAGAACCGGAACCTTCAGGATCAGATCTTAGAGGTTTCCGTGCCGATGCAGGAAGTTATCGAAGTCAAGAATGGAGCCAATAAACAGGTTGCCAAGAAGATGTTTCCCGGATACGTACTGATCAATATGGTTATGAATGATGATACTTGGTACGTAGTACGCAACACCCGCGGAGTGACCGGGTTTGTTGGTCCGGGCTCCAAACCGGTTCCTTTGACGGAAGAGGAGATGGCCGGTCTCGGATTTAAGGAAACCGGCGTTGTTGTTGACTTTGAGGTCGGCGACACGGTTGTTGTAACGACAGGGGCATGGAAAGATACCGTTGGTGTTATCGAGTCCATCAACGAGGAAAGACAGACCCTGACGATTCGTGTAGAACTGTTTGGCCGTGAGACACCGGTTGAACTGAACTTCACAGAGATCAAGAAGATGATGTAAAGAGGTTCATTTATGAGCCTGTGGGAGGGAAATCCCCGCAATTACCACAATTTATAGGAGGTGCCAACAATGGCAAAGAAAGTTACAGGATATATTAAATTACAGATTCCTGCTGGAAAGGCTACACCAGCTCCGCCAGCATCTTCGGGCCCAACCGCATCGAAGGCGGCACCTTCTACGGTGCCGTGGCCCTGCAGGACGGCTCCTCCGTCTCCAGCGGTAGCTTCATCGGCGCCGTCACCATCTCCGACACCGTGACCGTCACCGGCGGTACCTTCACCGGTGATGTCACCATCAACCATGGCGGCAAGCTGGTCGCCAGCGCCGGCACCTTCGGCAGCGTCACCGTCCAGTCCGGCGGAGGCGGCGCTCTCACCGGCGGCCACTTCGGCGAGATCACGCAGATCGATGGCACCCCTGCGCCGCCCTTCTGGCGGAGGGCTGCGCCTATTCCGACGGCGGCATCATCAACGGCTATGTCCCCATCGTCGGTGGCGTGGACGTGGTCCACCATGCCCAGCACCAGTACGTCTGGCTGAACCAGAAGCTGCTGTGCGGCTGCGGCCATGTGGCAGA
>ERZ1106973.2245-NODE-2245-length-15200-cov-3.326775_pt1 | contig 15200 bp, 10 predicted proteins | sample MGYA00403686_ERZ1106973 | MGnify/ENA primary metagenome ERZ1106973 (study PRJEB35170, sample SAMEA104062408) | human gut metagenome | biome: human gut; feature: human-associated habitat; material: faeces | place: Denmark | collected 2012-11-06 ...
TAAATTTACAGGAATTTTATTGACCTGTTTTGAGTTTTTTCTCGGTCTATTTCCCCGTTTTTACCCGTCACATAGCCCGCTATGCTCCTTGCAAAAACCGGAAAACATCCCTGAAAACAAATCTCAAGCAAGATTAAAACAGGCTCTAAAAGAGTGAACGACCGATTGTCAGCACAAACTACCTGCGGTAATCTGTATAATCTATGGTGAAAAAGCCTCTTGAAACATCTTCTGAAACCGTTCTTTTAGCTGAACTTTTTACCTATGACAAGCGTTTATAACCATGACATTAGGTTTTAGACACATCAGGTTAAATAGAAGTTTTCAGTATGAGTTTCAACATTGTAAAAAACGACAAGAAGCGTGTCATCATCGTAGGTGGTGGCTTCGGCGGTCTTAAATTGGCCAACAAGCTAAAAAAGTCTGGTTTCCAGGTTGTTTTAGTCGATAAGAACAATTATCACCAGTTTCCTCCCCTTATTTATCAAGTCGCTTCAGCCGGACTTGAACCCAGTTCCATCTCTTTCCCGTTCCGGAAGATTTTTCAGAAACGAAAGGACTTTTACTTCCGTATGGCAGAAGTACGGGCCATCTTCCCCGAGAAAAAGATGATTCAGACTTCCATCGGTAAAGCAGAATACGACTACCTGGTACTGGCAGCCGGCACCACCTCCAACTTCTTCGGCAACGAGCACATTGAAGAAGAGGCCATGCCTATGAAAACCGTTTCGGAAGCCATGGGACTGAGAAATGCCCTACTGGCAAACTTTGAACGGTCGATCACTTGCAGTACGGAACGTGAACGGCAGGAGTTGCTCAATGTCGTTGTTGTAGGCGGAGGGGCCACCGGAGTGGAAATAGCCGGAGTGCTTTCGGAAATGAAGAAGTTCGTACTGCCCAACGATTATCCGGATATGCCCAGCAGCCTGATGCACATCTACCTGATTGAAGCGGGCGATCGTCTCCTGGCGGGAATGTCCGAAGATTCATCCCGCCATGCCGAACAGTTTCTGCGTGAAATGGGAGTCAACATCCTGCTGAACAAGCGGGTGACGGATTACAAAGATCATAAAGTGATGTTGGAAGACGGTACAGAGATAGCGACACGTACGTTTATCTGGGTGAGCGGCGTGGCAGCCATCACTTTCGGCAATATAGACGGAGAATTACTGGGACGCGGAAGAAGAATCAAAGTAGACGAATTCAACCGTGTACAGGGAACAGACACTATTTTTGCCATCGGGGACCAATGTATTCAGACTACGGACAAGAACTATCCTAACGGACACCCGCAACTGGCACAAGTGGCCATTCAACAAGGCGAACTGCTTGCCAAGAACCTGCAAAGACTACAGAAAGGAAAGCCGATGCAGCCGTTCCATTACCGGAACCTGGGATCGATGGCAACCGTAGGGCGCAATCGTGCCGTGGCAGAGTTCAGTAGTTTCAAAACCGCCGGATGGCTGGCTTGGGTGATGTGGCTGGTCGTCCATTTACGTTCGATCCTGGGAGTACGCAACAAAGCAAACGTCCTACTGAACTGGGTATGGAATTACTTTACTTACGACCAGTCCCTGCGCATGATTGTCTATGCAAAGAAGGCGAAAGAGGTGCGTGACCGGGAAGAACTGGAAGCCAAAACGCATTGGGGAGAAGAAACCCAGACGCAACAACCCAAAGGCTAAAGTTCACCACAAAAGGCACTGAGGGTGTCATAGTTCACCACAGATTACACGGATTTACAAGATAGATTTTTAATCTACTGATAACCAATAATATTTATCTGTATAATCTGTGGTGAACTATGACACCCTCATGCACTCTGTGCCGAATGCGACTTATTTTATTCCGGAATCTTACTCATACCGCAATGACCGTGCCGGTTTGCCTACGATAATCTTCACCGTCTGGCAGGCTACCGTCACAAACGAAATCAACAGCATCAACACTACCGGAACTGAAAAGAACCATATCTTCAGATCGGTACGGAAAGCATAATGACTCAACCAGGCATTCATACTGAACCAGGCAACGGGCAACGCAATGATTACCGCTATCAGGATCAATTGGAAAAAGCCTTTACCCAGCTGATAGAACAGATTCCAACGGGTAGCTCCCAATACTTTCCGGATACCCATCTCCTTGGTACGGGTAGTGCAGGAGAACATCACCAATACCCACAATCCCAGACATGAGATGAAGATGGCCAGTCCGGTGAAACAACCGATCATGACACCAAACACCTCGTCCTGACGATACTGATGATCGAAGAATTGATCGAGAAAGAAGAAGTCATAGCTGGAATCCTCGAAATAGCGATGCCAGATCTCCTCCACCTGCGAAACCAATTCCTTCGGGTCGCCGGACTTCATCACAATGGAGATGTAGCGTTGCGGCAGCCAACCGATCTTATCTTTGTGGATCAGCATAATCGGGGTATAATTCTTGTTGAGTGCCTGCTGATGGTAGTCCTTCACCACTCCGATAATCTGCATCGGAGCATCGGTACATTCCACCTCTATCTCTTCGCCGAGAGCCTCTTCGTTAGAGGCGATTCCCAGGTTACGGACAGCAGACTCGTTGACCACCAACTTATTCACGTCGTCTCCATAATCTTCGGAGAATCCGCGCCCTGCCACCAGTTGCAGTCCATAAGCATCAATATAATCCGGGTCGCATACCAACATTTCATAAAGGCGATTCTGCTTCAAAGCATCACTCTTTCGCCTGTTAGACAAGAAGGTAGCCACCTCTTCGCCCGGCACGGCACCCGAGAAGGTAACTTTATCTACCAAAGGCAGGCGGGCAATGGCCTTCTTCATGGCTTCGAGTTTCGTGTTCATGCCTTCGGTCCGTCCGGGAAATTTGACAACCAGAGTCTGGTCCGTCTTCACTCCCAGCGACTGATTGCGCATGAAGTTCAACTGCGCAAACACAATCAATGTGCCGCAGAGCAGAATCATAGATGCCGTGTACTGAACGACTACCAATACTTTGCGAGTGCCTTCGCCCGACTTGCTGTTCAGGAACTTTCCCTTCAGCAACGTAATCGGTTTCCGGTTGAGAAGCGCCAATGCAGGATAGTAACCGGAGAGGAAAATTCCCCCTACAAATACGATCAAAAGCAAAAGCCACCAGTATCCCGTCAGCCAAACGGAGAAAGTTACCGTACGGCTTACCAACTGATTGAAGTATGGCAAGATCAACTCGATCAGTCCCACTGCCAGTACCAATGCAACCAGGTTCATGACCAAGGCCTCAAACAAGAATTGAGATACAAGCTGCTTGCGGAAAGCTCCTATTACCCGGCGCACTCCTACCTCCTTGGCACGTTCCATCGAGCGGGCCACAGTCAGGTTGATATAATTGATCCAGGCAATAGCCAAAATGGCAATTGCAGCAAAGATCAGGGCGATCATGGCCGTACGGTTTCCCTTGATTTCGGCCTCGTAACCAACTTGCGGTTTAAGATGAATATCGGCAAGCGGTGTCAGTGACACACCCCATATTTTATTTTTCAGCGCCTCGTCCGTCTTATACTTCTCCGACATTGCCGGAAACGCCTTTTCTATCTCTTCCTTCCTTTCGGGCGAATCGAGCAGCACATAAGTATAAACCTCGTGCTTGTACCAATAGTCATGCAGATATTGCCCGAGTGACTTATAGGAAATCAGGAAATTATAATGGATATGCGAATTGGAAGGCATCTCTTTCATCACCCCTGTCACTTCGCAAACCACCTTGTCATACGGTCCCGTAAAGATAAGTATCTTTCCGATGGGGTCTTCGTCCTGAAAATACTTCCGGGCAATACGTTCGGTGATGACCACCTGGCGGGGCATGGAAAGGCAAGTGGCCTTATCTCCTTTCACCAGCTCGAAATCGAACAGGCGGAAGAAACCGGGATCGGCATAAGCTATCTGGTTTTCGCGCAAAGTAAGTTCACCATACTTCACAATCTGTTCCGGCTGATACAAGGAAACCACCCGCGTATAGTCTTCAATTCCGGCCAGATTCTCTTTCATGGCCGAACCATAACCAAACGAACTGCTGGCCCAATAGTCGGTCTGTACTTCGCCTTCATAGAAAGTGCTTTCCACACGGAAAATGCGTTCGTACTTCTCGTGCATCTTGTCGAAACTGAACTCAAAAGTGACATAAGTCAATATCAGCAAGGCAGATGCCATGCCGACTGCCAATCCGAAAACATTGATGAAACTGAATCCTTTCCGTTTCATCAGGTTACGATAGGCACTATTCCAATAATTCCCTATCATACGCTCTCTGTATTAGTCCCGGAAGTTTCGTCCAGCGGACGGTTGATATTCTCGGCTACGATCTTCCCATCGAGCAGGCGGATAATCCGGTGGGCATAAGTCGCATCACGCTGCGAGTGAGTAACGATGATGATGGTAGTCCCCTGACGGTTCAGTTCCCGTAGTAGCTCCATCACTTCCACACCGTTTACCGAGTCGAGGTTTCCGGTCGGTTCATCGGCAAGCAACAACTTGCAGTCCGTCACCACGGCGCGAGCTATGGCAACACGTTGCTGCTGTCCACCGGAAAGCTGTTGCGGAAAATGATTGGCACGGTGCAACAAATTTACTTTCTCAAGTACCTGTTTCACCTTTTCTTTCCGTATGGCAGGTTTCATGCCCAGATATACCAGAGGAAGCTCCACATTCTCGTATACGGTCAGTTCGTCAATCAGGTTGAAACTCTGGAAAATAAATCCCAGATTTCCCTTACGCAGAGCCGTCAGTTGGTTCTCGTTCATCTTATCCACCTGTTTGCCTTCGAAGAAGTAAGAGCCGGAAGTGGGTGAATCGAGTGTACCCAGGATATTCAGCAGAGTAGACTTGCCACACCCGGAAGGGCCCATGATAGCTACAAATTCTCCCCGCTCCACTTGCATAGTCACTTCATTCAACGCTTTGGTCTGCACCTCCTCGGTGGTGAAGAGCATAGACAGTTTTTCTGTTTTAATCATAATCGTTATATATTATATTAGTTATTCATATTTTAAAATGCGCATAGGTTTCTGGCGGATGGTACGCCATACCTGTTGGAGCACAGTGAGAAAGGCTATCAGCATCAGCAGTACAAAAGTGGCTGCATATATCCACCAGGACAGCGAAATGTGGAAAGCGTACGTTTCCAGCCAAGCATTCATCAGCACTGCCGATACAGGAATACCGATTGCAGATGCCAATACGGTAAGCAACAACAGTTCTTTGGTCAGGACAAAAAACAGGCTGGTTTTATTTGCGCCGAGCACTTTGCGGATACCCACCTCCTTCAAACGTGACAAGGTGGAAAACAGGGTTACAATCCACAATCCAAGGCAAGCAACAAATACGGCAAGCAATGAGGCGCTGGCAAATATCCAGCCAAAATTACGATCGGATTTGTATAGGAATTCATTAAAATCATTCAAAAAGAAATAAGAAAATAAAGAAGTCGGGAAGTATTCGCGATACATCTGTTCAATTTCCGTCAAGACGCCGGCATCCCCCTTTCCTTTCAGACAGACAGAAATATAAGGCGTTGCAATAAAAGGAACACGCTCTTTCAAAAAGAAAATGATAGGCTTGTAAGCCACGGCAAGCGATTGCTGGTGGTAGTTCTCCACCACTCCTATTATCTCAAGCGGGTCACTAACCACTTCCATTTTAAGTTGTTGCCCCAACGCCGCTTCTGCCGATTCGTAGCCCAACAGCCTGACAGCTTCTTCGTTAAGCACCACCCGGTTAAGATCGCCACCATAATCTTCGGAAAAACTTCGTCCGCAAATCATACGAGGCATATAGGCAGACAAATAGTCGTAGTCTACAGAAAACATCTGTATCAATTTTACTTGTGAGGGATCGCTTCCATACGGCCGATTGGTAAAATAGTTGGCAACTTCCACACCGGGAACAGCTCCCGAAACTGTCACGTGACTTACATCCGCCCGTTGCTTCAAACGTTTGGTGAAACTCTCCATGCGCAGCGACAGTCCCTCGGTGAACGAAGGATATTTAATGACCAGAATGCGGGTATTCAGATCCGATTCGGCCTCACGCTGCATGTAACGGACCTGTTGAAACACAGTAAACGTACCTGCAATCAGAACAAAAGAAGCCAGGAACTGAACAACAATCAACGCCTTTCTGATCCGGTTGCCTCTCTTTCCGTGCAACAGTTTACCGCGCATAATCTCCGACGGACGGATAGTGACCATCAGCCAGGAAGGATAAAGCCCTACAACCAACGTACCGATGATAACCACTCCGGCTACAATCCCCCAAAAAGCGGGTTGCATAAGTATGTCTGTCCCGAAGTTTTGCCCTGCCCAGCGATAGACAAGGGGTAAGAGGAGTTCCAGCCAGCCGAAAGCTATCAACGTAGCCAGCAAGTTCATGAAACCGGACTCAAGAAGTCCCTGAATAATAATCTGACGGCGCGAAGCACCAAAAGCTTTACGGAGTCCGAACTCCCGTCCACGCTCCAAAAAGCGGGCTACGGTCAGGTTCAAGGCATTTGCCCAACCTATCAGCAGCAGAATGGCGGACATTACGAACAAAATAAGAACCGCCGTCCGGCTTCCTTTCACCTCTTTCTCGTATGCTTTTTGCGGAGTAAGGTGAATATCTTTCAACGAGATCAGTTCTACAGCCCAGGTTTTATGTTTCAGTGCATCAGTCTTGTACTTGTCGGATATGTCACGGAAAGCCTGTTCAATTTCTCCCGGAGTCTTTCCGGGCATCAGGCGGACGTAAGTATATACACCGTGAATGTACCAGATGTCCTGCCGTTCCTTGGGAATCGTATTGTAGGAAAGCAGGAAATCGTAATGCAGGTGCGAACGGACAGGCATATCGGCAATAATGCCCGTTACTTCAAAGTTTTGCTGTGATGAAGAGGTACTGAAGGTCAGTATCTTGCCTATCGGGTCTTCTTCACCAAAATAGCGGCTTGCAGCGCTTTCAGTCAGTACCACCGTATTAGGACGTACCAGTTGCCCGGTCTTTTCTCCTTTAACTATAGGGAAGTTGAATATTTCGAAAAAGGCAGGCTCGGTATAGCAGTAATGTTCCTCGGCAAATCTCCTGTCGAAGTAATTCACCACCTGCTCGCGATCCTGAGCCGTAACACGGACGTACTTCTCAATTCCCGCTATTTCCCTGTTCATGGCAGGAGCATGCCCATAAGCCGTAGTCGCCCAATTATCCGTCAGCATCTCGCCCTCATACAGTCTGCTTTCAACACGATACACACGGTCGGTATCATGAAATGAATCATAACTTAACTCCGACCAGACATAAAGCATAATAAGAAGTGCCGCTGCAATGCAGACCGACAACCCTGTTATGTTTATCAGCGTCAGAGACTTTTTAACCCGCTGGCTTCGTATCACTTGCGAAATGTAGTTCATAGTATTCGGTTCTTATTTCAATATAAGTTTCTCGTTATCCCCAAACAATTCATATCCGGATACAATCACCCGGTCGCCCGGTTTCAATCCCTCAGTCACTTCATAATATTGCGGATTCTGCCGTCCGATCCGGATGGGACGGCGCGTGGCAAATTTACCACTTTCGTCAACAACATACATCCAGCGGCCCCCGGTTATTTGAAAGAATCCTCCACGAGGTACAAGAATGGCCTGGGCAGGATCTCCCAACTGAAGATTGATGTGATACGTCTGCCCGGCACGGATGTTTTCGGGACGTCCGGCAGTAAACTGAAGGTCGGTACGGAATTGTCCCTCTTTTACTTCCGGATAGGGTTTGGTCACTTCAAGTTTATAGTTGCCTCCGTCACGGGTGAAATCCGCCGGAAGTCCGGGAACCACCCGTTCCACATAATGCTCATCGATCTGTGCCTGCACTTTCAGATCGGGTGTAATGATCTGTCCGATATGCTCGCCGGCAGCAATGGACTGGCCGATCTGGGCATCGAGATTGCCCACCTGTCCATCGATGGGAGCTTTTACCTTCAGGTTTTCCACCCGCTCGCGTACCAGGGCGAGGCTGCGCTTCATATTACGGATGTTTTCATCGAGACTATGAACCTGACTCTCCCTGAAAAAATTGTCCTGACGGATGCGTTCGTCAATGACTTCCAGTTGTGCCCTTGCCGCTTCGTACTCTTCGGCAGCCAGCCGAAACTCCTCTTCCGCTATCAGCTGCTCTTTGATAAGGCGGCTGTATTGCTCGTAACGCCGTTGTTTCACTGCCAGTTCCTTATTCAGGCCGATGCGTTCCTGTTTCAGCCGCAGATGTTCCTGCTCCATGCTGATGCGGGTATTGCGCAACTCGTTCTCCTGATAGGCCAGATCGGCTTCGCTCTGCATGATTCCGATGTTCAGGAGCGGATTGCTGAGACGAAGAATCACATCGCCTGCCTTGACGATGGCTCCTTCTTCTTTCAGGCGCTCTTCCACACGGCCTCCTTCTATCGCATCCATATAAATGATGCGGTTGGGCATCACTTGTCCGATAACCCGGATGTAATCACTGAACTCTCCCCGGGTAACTGTAGCAATGGTCAGCCGGTCTTTTTCCACATTCATAGAAGAGGAAGTGTCTCTGAAAATAAAGTAAAAAACAAGTCCCACCAATACCACGGCTCCGGCGACGGCATAATAATGCTTCCGCTTCATTCCGGGCTTGCGTTCGATCATTGTATCCATAGATAATTATTGCTTTATATATAATTCACGTTTGTTTATAAGGTCATATCATCGGGCCGTAGAGAAACGGTGTACGAGTTGTACAACTGGTACATGACGAGTTGAGCAACTGGTATACGACGAGTTGTACAACTCGTCCATCACTCTTCACCGGGCAACGTACAGAAGCTCCCCGTGCGATAATAGGTTTCCATCTTCAAAGTCATATCTACCTGCAAGCGTACCCGCGCCAACTCGGCTTTGGAGGAGATGAAGCGATTGCGGGCCTCCATCAACTGAAAGACGGAGATAAGCCCCTCTTCCCATTTCCGTTCGGATTCTTTCAGTACCAGCTCTTCGGCTCTGAACTGCTGCAACACTTGCCGGAATTCATCATAACCGGAACGGAGAGAAAGAACCGTTTGCTCCACCTCCGTATAGAGTTGTTGCTTTTGCAGTTCTTCCTCGTTCCGGAGGCGGAATATATTCAACTTGTGTTTGCGCAGGGTGGTCAGTCGTTCCAGCCCGCTCAGCAGAGGGATGGAAATACCGATACCGATATACTTGCCTAAATTGTCGTTCAACTGTTTGGTAGAAAAACCATCGAGGTAACGGGAAGCCATTGAAAAGCGGGCAAAGACGGTTGGCGAAAATTTACCTCCTGCCATGGCATACTCCTTACGGGCTGCACGTTGCCTGAGTTCCATCATCCGCATCGAAGGCATCGCCACCAGAGATTGCGTATAGAGTTCTTCCGTTTGTGGCAGCGGATAGGCCGAAAGAAGTTCGTAGTTGATAGTATCTTGTACGGCCAGCGTATCCTCGGCATGCAGATTCAATAGCTGCTTCAAGCGGAGCAATGCCAGACGACAACCATTCTGACGGGCCTGATAGCGGTAAATATCACCTTCGCGACGGGCTTTGACTTCCTGCAAATCAGAAACCGACTTCAATCCCAACTCGACGAAGGCCTCGGTCTGTTTGAGATAACGCTCGCTAAGGCGGCTCTGCTCTAAAGCCAGATCGAGCATCCGCTCTTCAAGCAGAAGTTTATAATAGGCATCGTCACCTGACAGGCCAGTTCGTTACGGCGTTCTTTCAAAGCCCACTCACTCCGGTTGCGGTTCATCTTCTCAAAACGTACCCGATTGATACGGGTGAAACCCTCAAAGAGCGAAAGGGTCATGTCCAGCCCGACGGTTCCTTCATCAAAGGTATCGTTGGTATATCCGTTGGTATTCGGGTCGATGGAACGCCCGAAGTTACGTCCGGCTTCGGCCGATACACTGACACGGGGCAGGAAACTCGCCACAGAAGAGATGTAATCCATCCGGGCTTCTTTGATATCTATCCCGCTATTCCGTAAAGACGGATTCTGTTTCCATGCAATACGGATACATTCGTCGAGCGACCTCTCTGCTTGTGCAAACAAGAGAGTTGAAAAAAGAAGAAAGGTACAAAATGATATAAAATGTTTCATGTCAATCTAATATGCAAACGCTGTGCCAAAAGTAACAATCAACTTATAATCAGATAGATACAATTCAACCATATACAATAGTGTCCAATATCTGGACGCCACCGTGTACAGATATTGGACACTTGACGATTGTTTCCCACTGGAATACTTTCTGATACTTCTCCGGCATAAATTCTCAATCCGAAAACGTCTAAATATTGGACACTCTCTTGCAGGGAGTTACAAAAACAAATATCTTTACCACGAACTTAAAAAAGGAAGCGAATCAAAAGGAGATGCTATGAACACAGGAACCATTCTGATTGTAGACGATAACAAAGGAGTATTGGCCTCACTCGAACTTCTGCTCGAAAACTACTTCAGCAAGATACTGACAGCTTCGAATCCAAATCAGATCACCGCCCTGCTGACAACGCACCGCATCGATGTAGTCATCCTGGACATGAACTTCTCGGCGGGTATCAACAATGGCAACGAGGGACTTTACTGGTTGGGGCACATCCGGCAGATGGCTCCCACCCTACCCGTAGTGATGCTGACAGCTTACGGAGATGTGGAACTTGCCGTTAAAGCACTTAAAAACGGTGCAGCCGACTTCCTGCTGAAACCATGGGACAACCAGACCCTGATCGACAAGGTGACGGAAGCCTACCGTAGCCGCAAAGCTCCGGAACATACTGCAAAAGTTGACAGGGCTGAGGGATTCGAAATGCTGGTGGGGCGTTCGCCTGCCATGTTGCAACTGATGAAAGTGGTATCGAAAGTGGCACGCACGGACGCCAACATCCTGATAACGGGAGAAAACGGAACAGGCAAAGAAATACTGGCACGGGAGATACACCGCCTCTCACCTCGTGGCGCACGTCCGATGCTGAACGTAGATATGGGGGCCATCAGCGAGTCGCTGTTCGAAAGTGAACTGTTCGGACACGAACGGGGAGCTTTCACCGATGCCCACGAAAGCCGTCCCGGAAAGTTCGAAGCGGCCAACGGCAGTTCACTGTTCATGGACGAACTGGGCAACCTCCCTCTCCCACTCCAAACCAAGCTCCTCACCGTATTGCAAAGCCGGAATGTGACTCGTCTGGGCAGTAACAAAGTGATTCCGGTCGATATCCGCCTGATTTCGGCAACGAACAAAGATATACCGGAAATGGTGAAGCAGGGCATGTTTCGCGAAGACCTGTTCTACCGCATCAACACCATTCATCTGGAACTGCCTCCCCTACGTGAACGGGGAGATGATATCCTACTCTTTATCGACTGCTTCTTACGTAAATTCACCTCTAAATATCAACGGCAGGAAATACGGATACACGAGCAGACTGTCGAAAAATTACGCAGTTATCATTGGCCGGGCAATATAAGGGAGTTGCAGCACACCATCGAAAAAGCGGTCATCTTGTGTGAAGGCAGCGTAATCCGCCCCAAAGATATCTTGGTGAAACAGACCTGGCAACCGCAGGCAACCGCCACTGTCCCCAATCTGGAAGAGGTGGAGCGGAGGGCCATCGAAACTGCCATCCTGCAAAACAACGGTAACCTGACTGCCGCAGCCGAACAATTGGGAGTGAGCCGGCAAACATTATACAATAAACTCAAACGATTCAAACTCTGACCCTAATGATATTCAGTCAACGCATCTATTTCATCATACTGTTTCACGTATTGCTGATACTGGTCACAGCAGGCACCGGACTATGGTTGGTCGTGTCACATACGGGATACATCATCGGCGGTATACTGCTGCTCTGTTCGCTGTTCCAGATCGGTGCATTGACCCGGCAGTTGAATACGTTTAACCGGAAAATCAGACTGTTCTTCGACGCCGTGCAGGATAAGGATAATATGCTCTACTTTCCGGAGGCAAATGTCGGCAAAGAGCAGGCACAGCTGAACCGCTCCCTCAACCGGCTTAACGACCTCCTTGCCCGCACCAAAGGCGAAAGTCACAAACAAGAACATTTCTATCAATCACTGCTCGAGGAGGTGCCTAGCGGCGTGCTTGCCTGGGACGACTCAGGTAGAATCATTATTGCCAACAGTGCCGCTTTCTCGCTGCTGAAATGCAACCGTCTCTATACCGAAACCCAATTGGCACAACTGCTGAATGCAACCGGTATCCGCAAGAGTCTCAGCATATCGGAGAAAAAGATGATTCTGGACGGCGAAACCATCACCATCTTGTCCATCAAAGACATCGGCGACGAATTGAGCGATAAGGAGAACGAATCATGGAGCAAACTGACGCATGTGCTGACGCATGAAATCATGAATACCATCGCACCGATCCTTTCACTCTCACAAACCTTGTCCGAACGTCCGGATATCAACGAAAAATCGGCCCGCGGACTACGGATTATACAGGCTCAGAGCGAACGGCTGATGGAGTTTACGGAGTCATTCCGGCATCTGTCCTATCTCCCCCATCCGGAAAAAAGGCGCTTCGCATTGACCGAGATGCTCCGCAATCTTGAAGAATTGCTGCAAAGCGACTTTCGGGAACGCGGCATCCGGTTCATGCTGCAATGCGTGCCGGACCCGATAGAAACAGATGGTGATCCCAATCAACTGTCACAAGTCTTTCTTAATCTGCTGAAAAATGCGATGCAGGCACTCGAGGGACAGGCGGACGGAAGAATCATTCTCCGTGTACGGCGGGCAGACCGTCTGCAGGTCGAGATAGAAGACAATGGCCCCGGCATACCGGAAGAGATACGGGAACAGATCTTCATTCCGTTCTTCACAACGAAAACGGAAGGAAGCGGAATCGGGCTCAGTCTTTGCAAACAGATCATCCGGCAACATGACGGACACTTATCCATCCGGGAAAGCCGTCCGGGACAAACTATTTTCAGTCTCGATCTGCCTTAGGAGCGAAACATTTTAATTGGTGTAATGTTATAAATAGAGAGGAATCTCTATTCTCCTTTTTATTTATTATGAAAGAAAAATATTGGAAATATTCTCTGATTATTATCATTATCGGACTGGGCATTATCTTGTTCCGGCAAATCACTCCCTTCCTCGGCGGATTACTGGGGGCACTCACTATCTACATCCTTGTACGCAAACAGATGATCTATCTCGGTGCACGAATGAAACGAAGCTTCGCAGCACTGCTGATCACAGGAGAAGCCATTCTGTGCTTCCTGGTTCCCATCTCGCTGATTGTATGGATGCTGGTCAATAAATTGCAGGATATCAACCTGGATCCCCAGGCCATCATTACCCCTGTCGAAGAGTTAGCGGGAATCATTAAAGCAAAAACAGGATATGATGTGCTGGGCAGTGACACACTTTCATTCATCGTCTCCCTGCTTCCCAAGATAGGGCAGGCAGTGATGGGAGGCATCAGCAGTTTTGCCGTCAACCTGTTTGTATTGGTCTTCGTACTGTACTTCATGTTGATAGGAGGAACTAAAATGGAAGCCTACATCGACGACATCCTGCCTTTCAACGAAAAGAATACCCGGGAGGTAACCCATGAAATCAATATGATTGTCCGTTCCAATGCCATTGGCATTCCCTTGCTTGCAGTCATTCAGGGAGGGGTAGCCCTGATCGGTTATTTCATCTTCGGAGCACCGAATGCCTGGCTGATAGGAGTGCTGACCTGCTTCGCCACAATCATCCCGATGGTGGGGACAGCCTTGGTATGGTTTCCGGTAGCCGCCTATCTTGCACTGACCGGCGAGTGGGCAAACGCCATCGGACTGGCGGCTTACGGTGGAATTGTCGTCTCGCAATGTGATAACCTGATACGGTTTATCCTCCAGAAGAAAATGGCAGACACCCATCCGCTAATAACCATCTTCGGCGTAGTCATCGGATTATCCTTGTTCGGATTCATGGGAGTCATCTTCGGACCGCTTGTGCTGTCGCTGTTCTTGTTGTTTGTCGATATGTTTAAAAAAGAATATCTGGACAATAAGAAATAAGAGGGATACAAATCGACGAATCTCTGAAAAAATTATGTACTTTTGTGACATAAAAATCTTGTAAGAGTAAATGGAAGCATTCACATTCAATACAACTGAACTGATACTACTGTCGGCTACAGGTGTTCTTTTAATCATTCAACTTATCTACTATCTCGGACTGTACAACCGTATACACACCCACAACCTCGCTGTCGGAAAAGACGAAGTACACTTCGGACGGGAACTGCCTCCCCTATCTGTGGTGATCTGTGCACGAAACGAATCGGAAAACCTACGCCGCAACCTGCCCACGATCTTGAAACAGGATTATCCGGACTTTGAAGTAATCGTCATTAATGATGGCTCCACAGACGAAAGCGAAGACTTGCTATCGGCATTGGAGGAAGAATATCCCAACCTGTATCACAGTTTTACTCCGGACAGTGCCCGGTACATCAGCCGGAAAAAACTGGCATTGACACTGGGAATCAAAGCCAGCAAACACGACTGGCTGGTATTCACAGAAGCCGATTGTGCTCCGGTCAGCAACCAATGGCTCCGGCGAATGGCGCGTAATTTCACATCGAGTACAGACATCGTACTGGGATATAGCGGCTACGAACGAGGAAAAGGCTGGCTGCACAAGCGGGCATCTTTCGACTCGCTTTTCACCTCGCTCCGCTATCTGGGATTTGCCCTGGCAGGTAAACCGTATATGGGTATCGGACGCAATCTGGCCTACCGGAAGGAGTTGTTCTTCAAAGTCAAGGGATTCTCTACCCATCTGAATATGCAGCGCGGAGAAGACGATCTGTTCATCAACCAGGTTGCCAATGAAAACAACACCCGGGTAGAGACCTCACCGGATGCCGTGATACGGATGCAACCCGTGGAACGCTATAAGGACTGGAAAGAAGAAAAGGTGAGCTACATGGCAACTTCCCGGTTCTATAAAGGCTCGCAACGCTGGCTCCTGGGATTGGAAACCGGTACGCGACTGCTGTTTTATGCCGCTTGCCTGGTGGGGATTGTATTCGGTATCCTCAGCTTCCACTGGTTGGTTGTCGGGTTATCCCTGTTACTGTGGTTCGTCCGCTATTCGGGACAAGCCTACGTCATCAACAAAACAGCCGGTGAGATG
>ERZ1106973.2265-NODE-2265-length-15037-cov-3.345281_pt1 | contig 15037 bp, 10 predicted proteins | sample MGYA00403686_ERZ1106973 | MGnify/ENA primary metagenome ERZ1106973 (study PRJEB35170, sample SAMEA104062408) | human gut metagenome | biome: human gut; feature: human-associated habitat; material: faeces | place: Denmark | collected 2012-11-06 ...
CGGAGAAATAAATAGCTTTAGTAAAATTTAACTTTTTTACTGCTCTGTTTTTCAACTTTTACTTTTACCTAGAACTTTATACGTTGCAAAAAACCAGGCAGTTCACTTTTAAATGTGATTCTGCCCGGTTGTTTATTTCTTAGAATTCATCTGCTACTATTTATTTTCTATACGCAGCTTCATTCCATCTTAATTCATTTTTGAAATCTCTGATCTTTGTATCTTTATCGATATAAACAGCTTCGATTCCCATTTCTTCTGCCCAGTCACCCATCTGTTCCGGTGTCAGGTCATAAGAGAATGCTGTATGGTGAGCTCCACCTGCCAGGATCCAAGCTTCTGCACCTGTTCTGAGGTCTGGCTGTGGTGTCCAGAATGCAGTTGCAACCGGAAGCTTCGGCATCGGTTTTTCTGTCTTCTTGCAGTCTACACTATTGATGATCAGGCGGAATCTGTCGCCAAGATCAACAAGTGATGTTGCGACAGCCGGTCCTTCTTTGGCTGTAAATACAAGACGTGTAGGGTCTTCTCTGTCACCCATGCTAAGCGGCTGGCACTTGATGCTGATCGGTCCATCTGCGATTGTCGGGCAAACTTCCAGCATATGAGCTTCCAGGATACCTTCTTTTCCAGGTACAAGGTTGTATGTGTAGTCTTCCATGAAGGAAGTTCCCTTTGCATCTTTCTTGCCCTGTGTCATGATCTTCATTACACGAACCATAGCTGCTGTCTTCCAGTCACCTTCCGCACCGAAACCATATCCTTTTTCCATCAGTCTCTGCATTGCAAGTCCCGGAAGCTGCTGAAGTGATCCAAGATCTCCGAAGTGTGTAACAATTGCCTGATAATTGTTTGCTTCAAGGAATCTTTCAAATCCAAGTTCGATCTGAGCCTGAACTGCCACATGTTTTCTGAATTCAGCTTCATCTCTTCCTTCCAGAAGGATCTGATATTTGTCATAGTATTCTTCAACAAGTGCATTTACATCACCCTGTCCAACTTGAGCTACTGCGTCAGCAACTTCATTTACCGGGTAAGCATCAACTTCCCATCCGAATTTGATCTGAGCCTCTACTTTGTCACCTTCTGTTACGGCAACGTTTCTCATGTTGTCAGCTACACGCATAACACGTACATGACTGCTTTCGATGACACCAACTGCTGTACGCATCCAGTCACCGATTCTTTCCTGTGTTTCTTTGTCTTCCCAGTAACCCATGATGACTTTACGGTTCTTATGAAGGCGTGTGAAAATATGTCCGAATTCACGGTCACCATGAGCTGCCTGATTCTCATTCATGAAGTCCATATCGATGGTGTCGTATGGGATTTCACGGTTGAACTGTGTATGAAGGTGAAGTAATGGTTTTCTCAGTTCTTTTAATCCGAGAATCCATGATTTTGCCGGTGAGAATGTATGGCACCATGTAATAACACCTGCACAGTTTTCATCTGTATTTGCTTCGTTGAAGGTTCTTCTGATTACTTCATTCGTGATCAGGGTTGGTTTCCAGACTACTTCGTATGGAAGAATTCCTGATTCATTGAGGGCTTTTACGATGATCTGTGAATGTTCTGCTACATGTGCGAGACATTCATCTCCGTATAAATCCTGTGATCCTGTGCAAAACCAAAATTTGTAATCTTTCTGTACTAACATGTTTTTATTCTCCTTTTTGTTTAATTGATTTACTCTATCTTCCCAATACAAGTTCGGTCTTACTAAGCTCGCAGTCGCATACGCTCCCACTCGCTAAGTACGCCGAACAGGCAACGCACTAAATTCATGTGTCGCCTACGGCTCGCATTCATTAAGTGCTTTAGCCTTGTCCATAGTACGCGTCTTTACCGTGTTTTCTGTAGTAGTGTTTATCCTGTAATTCCTGTGGGGCAGGTTTTACGTCTGGATTGATCATTTCGCAGCGAGCTGCCATTTTAGCTACTTCTTCGAGTACGACTGCATTATGTACTGCATTGTGTGGATCGGTTCCCCAGGTGAATGGTCCGTGGTTCTTGCAGAGTACTGCAGGCATTGCCATGTATTCTGTACCTTTGAAATGTTCCACAATGAGAACTCCTGTATTCTTCTCATATGCTTCGTCGATTTCTTCTTTTGTCAGATTGCGGACACATGGGATCTCACCGTACATATAGTCGGCATGTGTGGTTCCGTAGCAAGGGATTCCTCTTCCTGCCTGTGCCCAACTGGTTGCCCATGGGGAATGTGTATGGACGATACCACCCATATCCGGGAACGCTTTGTAGAGTTCCAGATGTGTTGCCGTATCAGAAGACGGATTTAAGTTGCCTTCCACGCGGTTTCCTTCCAGGTCTACAACAACCATGTCATCTGCTGTCATTTTGTCATAATCCACACCGCTCGGTTTGATCACAACAAGCCCGCTTTCGCGGTCGATTCCGCTGACATTGCCCCAGGTAAATGTGACAAGTCCATACTTAGGCAGAAGCATATTGGCTTCATAAACCTCTTTTTTCAGTTCTTCTAACATTGCTTTAGCCTCCTACTGTGTTTATGTAAAATATTTCGGGTTCTATTTCATAGTCTCTGTTGCAGCTTTCATGATCGGAAGCGTCTTCTTGAAGCGTTCGATAAATGTATTGTATCCTTCTACATCCTTCGGATCCGGATCCATCTTTGTACCCTTCTGTCCTGCAAATACTTTTGCATCCAGATAATCATCCAGGGCTTCGTCTTCTGCCTTGTTGTTCATGTAAGATGCAAGAAGTGCGATTCCCCATGCTCCGCCTTCTCCGGCTGTCTCCATAACAGATACCGGTGTGTCAAGTGCTGCTGCCAGGATGCTCTGTCCAACGCCTTTTGTCTTAAAGAGTCCACCGTGTCCGAGAATCTCATCAACGGCTACCTTCTCTTCTTTCAGAAGAATGTCCATTCCGACTTTCAGGACTTCCAGAGATGCATATAAGTTTGCTCTCATGAAGTTTGCAAGATTGAATTTGCTGTCTGGCATACGAACAAATAACGGACGTCCTTCATCAAATCCAACAACCGGTTCTCCTGCGAAGAAGTTATAAGACATCAGACCGCCACAGTCTGCATCACCTTCCAGAGCTTTGTTGTAAAGAGTTCCGAACAGATCGTTCATATCGACTTTCATACCGAATGCTTCTGCAAATTCTTTGAAAATATTTACCCATGCATTCAGATCTGAAGTACAGTTGTTGCAGTGAACCATTGCCACGGCATCTCCTGCAGGTGTTGTTACCATATCGATCTCTTCATGTACTTTCTCAAGTGCTTTTTCAAGAACAACCATTGCAAATACACTGGTTCCTGCTGATACATTACCGGTGCGGATTCTGACGCTATTCGTAGCTGCCATACCGGTTCCTGCATCACCTTCCGGAGGGCATACCGGAATGCCTGCCTGAAGCTTTCCTGTTGGGTCCAGAAGCTTTGCACCTTCTTCGGTAAGTGTTCCTGCCTTTTCACCTGCAACCAAGACTTTTGGAAGGATATCTTCTACTTTCCAAGGATATCCTTTCGGTGCAACCAGTTCATCGAACTTGGCAAGCATCTCTTTATTCCAGTTACGTGTTGTGCTGTCGATCGGGAACATTCCGGATGCGTCACCAACGCCAAGGACTTTCTCTCCTGTCAGTTTCCAGTGTACATAACCTGCAAGCGTTGTAATAAAATCAATATCCTTTACATGCTCTTCTTTGTTCAGAATTGCCTGATACAGATGTGCTCCGCTCCATCTCTGTGGCATATTGAAACGGAATAATTCTGTCAGTTCTTTTGCTGCCTGCTCTGTCATTGTATTTCTCCATGTACGGAACGGTACAAGCTGTTCTCCTGCTTTGTCAAATACCATATATCCATGCATCATGGCACTGAATCCAAGTGCTCCGACAGTAGTAAGCTCTACGTCATACTGCTTCTTCACATCTACAGCAAGATCTCTGTAGCAGTCCTGAAGACCTGTCCAGATATCCTCTAACGTGTAAGTCCAGACACCGTTGTCAAGACGGTTCTCCCATTCATGGCTTCCCGAAGCAATCGGTGCATTATCTTCTCCTACCAGAACTGCTTTGATTCGTGTGGAACCAAACTCGATTCCAAGGGAAGTCTTTCCCGCTTCGATCATACTTTTTACATCACTCATTTTTTCTTTACCTTTCCTTTCATAAAATATATTTGATTTGATAAATATTTCTATTTGATGATTTTTACAGAACTCCGGTTGATAATCTCCGGTTTCAGTTCCACACTGTCCGGCACTTCTTTCTCCTGCATAAGATCAAGGATCTCTTCTGCTGCCTTCTTCGCTAGCTCCCGGATCGGATTCTTCACAGAAGCAAGCGGTACTTCGCAATAATTTGCCAGATCAGAATCATCGATTCCAATGATCGACATCTTGTCCGGCACTTTGATCTTCTGTTCCAGACATGTCGCCGCAAGGTTGCTCGCAACCTCATCGTTGTAGCATACACATGCCGTACATCCCTGAATCCTTCTTAAAATCCAGCTGCTCTCCTCACGCATATTGCGATTGCGCACATCTTCGGTATCAATCCAGACAATCCGTTTATCTTCGATCCTGATATCTGCTTCCATTAAAGCTTCGATATAACCGGCATACCTTCTGTGTCCCTGCCCGTCATCTGCCTTGAAAATTGCTGCGATCTCACGGTGTCCGCACTGGATCAGATATTTCGTCGCCATCTTCCCTGCTATCTTGTCATCAAGACTTACATGCGGCGCTTTCAGTTCCGGATAATAGCTGTTGATAAAGATCACCGGGATTCCCTGCTCCATGATCTGCCTGTACAGATTGAGATTTGGATTAGGAAGGCCACTCTTTGTCGGTTCCGCTATAATTCCATCCACTCTTTTCTTATCCAGAATGCTTTTCAATATAAAACGTTCTTTGTCTACAGAATTGTTGGTGATGGAAATCTGGATTCCATATCCGGCGCGTGACATCTTGTTCTCGATTTCCTGAATAATACCAGAAAAAATATATTCCTGAACAAAAGTTGTCATCACTGCGATCTGCATCGTTTTTTTTCGTCTGACCCCGATGATGCCACTTTCCTTTATATAAGTCCCACTTCCACGGCGTTTCTCGATCATACCTTCTTTTTCCAGAACAGCGATCGCATGTCTGACGGTCTGACGGCTTACCCCAAACCGGTCACAAAGCTGGTATTCCGACTCTATCCGCTCTCCCGGCTGCAGTTTTTCCGCTTCAATCTGTTCTCGAATCCATCTTACAATTCCTTCATATTTTGCTGATGTTTCTTTCACTTTTTTCTTCTTTTCCACCTGATTTACGTACAAATCCCCTGCTCTCCTTACCTCTAATATACCTTAAGAAACACCTGATTTTCAACCCGTAATATGTTACAAATTATCGTACAACTTTTGTATATTTTTGCTAAGTTGTATTTATTATATGTGTACAACTTGAATACATATTTGTTTTTCATCGAGGTCCTAACTTGTATTCTTCTTTTTGTATCTTTTGTGCACTTCTTATAAAACATCAAATAATATGGTATTGTTTTTTGATGCCACCAAAACAAGTATAACAAGCTTTTTTCGATTCACGTACTTCTGTAACCTCTTCCCTTCACCAAATGCAGAACCTTGTGCAAGCGCCAATCTGCACTTGGCTCACCATATACACAACAAGAGCAGATAAAAGCTTTTTCATTGCCTTTATCTGCTCTTGTTGTTTTTCATCCGCGCTATTGATTTTCTTCGATCGCCATAATCATATCTACACGATCCTGGTGACGTCCCCCAAGGAACTCTGCACCAAGAAATGTATCAAGGATCATCTTTGCCATCTCGATTCCAATTACTCTTGCACCGAACGCAATCACATTTGCATTATTATGTTCTCTTGCCATCTTTGCCGTATATGGTTCAGAACACACCGCTGCGCGGACACCGTGAACCTTATTGGCTGCCATGGAAATTCCAAGACCGGTTCCACAGATTGCAACTCCGAGATCCACTTCTCCGTCTGCAACTGCTTTTCCAATCTTTTCCCCATATTTCGGATAAGGACAGCTCTCATAAGAATCAGTTCCGTAATTGACAACTTCATATCCTTTTTCCACAAGATACTCTACCACCTGCTTTTTCATATCCACTGCAGAATGGTCATTCGCAATCCCTATTTTCATATCTCATCTTCCTCCTTCCCCTTTATACTCAATACTTACAAAAAGAACACCGGATGTACGATATGAACATCCGGTGTTTAAATCCTACTTTTTTATTATAGGCAATTAAAAAGTTTCCGTCAATACCCGTCGTTTTCTCTTTTCGCCTGTAATGTTTCAAGTACTGTTCTTTCTTTAGTTTTTCTTCTTCAGGCTTGCAAATACAGACTGCAGAACGATGAAGAAGCAGAGGAGTGCGGAAAGTACGATTCGTACCCACCAGCTTGAAAGTGTTCCCTGTGTAGTGATCAGACTTGAAATCGTTCCTTTAATCAGTACACCGAACAGGGTTCCGAATGGAGTTCCGACACCACCACTAAGTAGTGTACCCCCGATAACGGCTGCTGAAATCGCATCCATCTCAAGACCTTTTGCCTGTTCTACGAATCCGGCACAGCTGTTCATACAGAAAAGGAATCCGCCGAGTCCTGCAAGAAAGCCGTCCAGAAGGTATGCAGCCATTTTTGTTCTCTTAACATTCAGTCCCATCATAAGTGCACTCTGTTCATTTCCACCAATCGCATATACAGAACGTCCGAATTTTGTATACTTCATAACGATTATGATTACGATCAGAACGATGATTGCAATGATAACTGTCGGATAAATATATGCCGGGAGGAATTTTCCCCTCTTACTGTAAGAACCAAACGGCATGTAAATTTTGTATTTAGCCCATGCCATGAAAGTTGCATTTTTGATAGAAATCATATCTGTACTGATGATTGATGTCATACCACGTCCAAAGAACATACCTGCCAGTGTAACAATGAATGGCTGGATCTCCAGATAAGATACCAGGAATCCCTGAACCAGACCAAAGAGAAGTCCGATCACCAGTGCCATAAGAAGTGCGGTATAAGCGCTTGCACCGTGATTTTCCATCTGGTTTGCAGCAACCATACATACAAGTGCTGTAACAGAACCAACTGAGATATCGATTCCAGCTGTGATCATAACGATCGTTTCGCCCATCGCGATAACCAGAAGACCTGCATTGGAAATGAACAGATTCAGGAACATCTGCGGTTTTGCAAAACCTTTGTCGTTAAATACGATCATACCCGCTGCGTACATTACAACAAACAGTAAAATTGTAATCATAAGGAGGAATGTCGTTCCGTTAATTTTCTTTTTTGTTCCGGATACTTTTGCTTTCATTAGTTAGCTCCTCCTTTCACTGCAGCCTTTGATGTTCTTTTTTCTTTCTGCACTGCAATAAATTTCTTGAATACCGGGCTCTGAAGGACAACGATGACTACAACAACGATTGCCTTGTAGACCGGAAGCTGATCGGCTGATACATTCAATCCGTAAAGAACAGTTGTAAGTGCCTGGATTGTATAAGCTCCGATCACAGATCCCATCAGGCTGAACTTACCACCACCAAGGGCATTTCCACCAAGGGCAACTGCAAGGATGGCATCCATTTCAAGGTTCAGACCAATGTTGTTGGCATCTGCTGAGTAGATACGGCTGGAAGCCACAAATCCTGCAACACCTGCAAGTACACCACAGATCAGGTAAGTAAGGAACTTGATCATGGTTGAATTAAGTCCGACCAGTCTGGATGCGGTTCCGTTAATACCAACGCTCTCGATATAAAGTCCAAGAGCTGTCTTTTTCAAAATAACATATGCAATGATAACTACGATAATTGCAATTACAACTGGCATCGGAATCGGGAATTTTCCGACATAGCTTCCGAATACCTGATAAGATTTCACACGGATATATGTAATCTGTCCGTCTGTGATCAGCTGGGCGATACCACGTCCTGCTGTGTAAAGGATCAATGTCGCAACCATCGGCTGAATATTCAGCTTTGCAACCAGAAATCCGTTAAATGCACCGCAGATTCCTGAAGCAACCAGTGCTGCAAGAAATGCAACGATAATCGGTGCTGACAGAGAGTTTACAGATACTTCCCCACCGGAAAGGATCTGGCAGCATACGGCTCCTGCGACTGCCATAACAGCTCCGACACTGATGTCCTGTCCTCCGGAAGCTGCTGTAACAAGTGTCATACCAACTGACAAAATAACCAGCTCGGATGCACGGTTGATCACATCGACCGGATATCCGTATGGAACTCCATTCTTAAGAGACATGCTTAAGAAGCCCGGAATTGTAATTGTAGCTACGATAATGATTGCAAGCAGACACACCAGTGGCATGAAAAGCCTCATAGAGGTAAGCTTTTTCCATGTTGATTTATTTGTGCTCATTACTCTTCACCTCCTGCGATTGCTTTCATGATACCTTCCTGTGATAATTCATCACCGGAAATTTCTCCAACCTTCTTACCGTCTCGCATAACTGCCATACGTGAACAGGTACGGAGCATTTCTTCTACTTCTGAAGAAATAAATGCAACCGCCATTCCCTGATCTGCAAGATCAAGTACCAGTTTCTGGATCTCTGTCTTGGTTCCGATATCAATACCTCTTGTAGGTTCATCCAGGATCAGGAAATCCGGATTGGTAAGAAGCCATCTACCAATGATAACCTTCTGCTGGTTACCACCTGACAGACTCTTGATCGGAGTTTCACGGCTTGCTGTCTTAATCTGAAGCATCTTAATATATTTATCTGCTGCTTCATCCATTTCTTTTCTGCTCATTGGATGGAACATACCTTTTTTCGCCTGAAGTGCGATAATAATATTTTCACGGACAGACAGATCTGCGATGATACCATCTTTCTTTCTGTCTTCCGGAAGATATGCCATACCAAGCTTCATTGCATCGATCGGAGCATGAATCTTCACTTCTTTTCCGTTAACTTTCAGTTTACCGGAATCTGCTTTATCAGCTCCATAAATTGCACGGACAAGTTCCGAACGTCCGGATCCAAGAAGTCCTGTAAATCCGACAACCTCACCTTTGTTGATCGTCATATCAAACGGTTTGATCGTTCCTTTATGGCTAAGTCCTTCTGCCTCGATAACCGGGATGAATTCTTTGAGTTCTGCATGATCTCCCTTGATATCTGCAAGATCATCAAAGTCTTTACCCATCATCTTGGCAACAAGCATAACTCTTGGCAGATCTTTGACTTCGTATTCGCCAACCAGTTCCCCATTTCGTAAAACTGTGATTCTGTCACAGACCTCATATACCTGTTCCAGGAAGTGTGTTACGAAAATAATACCTACACCTTCATCTTTCAGTCTGTTCATCAGTTTGAACAGTTTTGCAACCTCATCATCGTCCAGAGATGAAGTTGGCTCATCAAGGATCAGAACCTTACATTTCATATCAACTGCACGTGCGATTGCGATCATCTGCTGTCTTGCCAGAGAAACCTCTTCCAGCTTCTGGGTAGCTGAAGCATCAATTTCAAGACTCTTAAGCAATTCTGTTGCACGTTTGTTCATTGTACGCCAGTCAATAAATCCTGCTTTTCTTGGTTCGCGTCCAATAAACAGATTTTCTGCCACCGTCAGGTTCGGGCAAAGGTTAACTTCCTGATATACAGTACTGATACCATTGTTCTGTGCGTCCTGAGGTGATTTATTAATAATCGGACCGTCTTTTCCATCCAGACGGATCTCGCCATTTTCAAATTCATGTACACCGGTAAGAACCTTGATCAGTGTAGATTTACCTGCACCGTTCTCACCCATCAGAGCGTGAATTTCGCCCTTGCGAAGTGTAAAATCAACATGCTGCAATGCTTTTACACCGGGAAATGTCTTGGAAATATCCCGCATTGTAAGTACAACATTACCCTCCATACTCTTCCACCTGCTTTCCTTTTTTCAATAAAGAGGGCGTAGTATAAATATCCGGCACATTCCGATTATTATCTACCACGCCTCTCTATTCATTCACCCTTATGTGTCTGTCAAATTATATATCCGACTTTCCTAATGCATTTTAGTATGCACGTTTGTCAAGAATATCCTGTGTAAGTGGTGTTACATCAAAATCTTTTTCTTCGTCTAAGCTGTTTGTAGCTTTTACAGATTTAACTGTGTCATCATGAGCAAAGATTTCTTCATCTACATAGTTCAATTTATCAATGTCTTCGCCAGCTTCAAGTTTTTTGATAAGTTCTTCAGCACGTGGTCCGTGAAGTGGGTTACACTCTACATCGCATTCGATCTTTCCATCAAGAACATCCTGAAGTCCTGCATGTGTTGTATCGAAAGAAATTACCATGATTTCGCCGTTAGCGATATCAGATCCAACTGTCTTACCTGCTGCTTCGATTGCATCGATTGCTCCGAATGCTTCGTTATCATTCTCGCAGTATACTACATTGATGTTGTCATACTGTTTCAGCATAGACTCCATAACTTCCTGACCTTTAGCCTGTGTAAATTCACCTGTCTGCTGAGCTACAAGATCCCATCCGTATTTGTCAACGCCTTCTTCAAGACCTTTTGTACGTCCGATCTGAGCTGTAGATCCGATTGTTCCCTGGATATCAGCGATATGGATATCAGATGCTGCGATTCCTTTTGCTTCTGCAAATCCGTTCAGCCATTCAGCTGCTTTACGACCTTCACAAAGAGCATCGGTTCCGATCCATGTTGTGTAAAGGCTGTCATCAGATACATCAACCATACGGTCAACGATGATTACCGGGATGTCTGCATCTTTTGCTTCCTGAAGAACTGTATCCCATCCTGTCTCTGTAACAGGTGCAAGAAGAATGTAATCAACCTCCTGCTGGATAAAGTTACGGATTGCTGTGATCTGGTTTTCCTGTTTCTGCTGAGCATCATCAAAGATCAGGTCATATCCGTTTTCTTTGCTGAATGTGTCTTTCATTGACTGAGAGTTTGCTGTACGCCAGTCAGATTCTGCACCTACCTGTGAGAAACCTACTGTGATCACATCATCGGATGAGCTTGATGAATCACTGCTCTTGTCGCTGCTGTCAGATCCTTTGCTTCCACCGCATCCAACTGCTAAAGCTGCTGTCATCGCTGCACATAACAATACTGCTAACACTTTTCTTTTTTTCATTTTACATGTTCCTCCTTCATTGGGTTTTCTTAACCTCTTGATGTACTTATAATAATAAAATTTTCATACTTTTAATACGGAAAATCTTCCTCTTTTGGTAGAATATTTTCTGCTTTTCCGTGAAAAAGTTAGTTTTTTTATGATGGAAGTTGAATATTTTTAGCTGCTATGATGATCGTCGCATTTGTGCCTTCATTTTCCTTGCTTTCAAAGAACACTCCGTATTCTTCCCCGTAATAATACTTGATTCTCTGGTTCACATTCGATACACCAAAGCCCTTCGCTTCATCTCCTGTATCCGTCCCTGCCATCTTTTTCCGGAGACTATTCAGTTCTTCCTCTGTCATACCTTTTCCATTGTCAATGACCTGGAAAATGATTTTATCTCCCTGCTTTTTACCGGTAATCAGGATTTTACCTTTCCCCCGCTTATTCTTAATTCCATGATAAAGCGCATTTTCGACAAGAGGCTGCAGTGTAAGCTTCGGTATAATGTAGCCGTAGATCTCCTCATCCATCTGGATCTCATAGTCCAGGATATCCTGATAGCGGAACTGCTGGATCTCCAGATAGCTCTCAATATGCGTCCGCTCTTCTTTCACTGTAATATAATCATGTCCTTTGCTTAAGGTTGTGCGGAAAAAATCAGAGAGCGAGGTTACCATTTTCACAACCTCTGCACTTTTATTTTCCTCAGCAAGCCATACAATGGCATCAAGAGTATTGTAAAGGAAATGTGGATTGATCTGTTCCTGCAGAAGTCGGTTCTCAATAATTCTGAGATTTTCCTGCTTTTTCCGGATATCATCTACCAGAATCCCGATTTCCTCTGTCATATCGTTAAAGCTCCGCGTGAGCACCGCAATCTCGTCCCCCGCTTCGACCTGTGTTTTTACAGAAAAATCACCGCCGGCAACCTTCTCTGTCAGATCACACAGATCGCGGATCGGTCTTGTCACACTTCTTGCTGCTCGTCCACTGAGCAGCAGGGAAATACTCATCGCAACAATTGCCACTCCGACCGCTAAAATGGTCGAATTACGGTTATTCCGGTTCAGTTCCGTCTGTACAGTCACAAAATTGGAAGTTTCCAGATAGACATAGTCCTGGATTCCGGTCTGTACCAGTGTCGTCAGATCTTTGACATTACTGTTAAAATATTCCATTCTCTCATCATAAGAAGTCCGTTCTTTAATCTGTTTATCCAGATCCTGTACACAAAAACGGAGTGAAGACAGTGAATTTTTAATACGTCCCGCCTGTGACTGGGTGAGCGGAACCGTCGCATTTTGCGTCATCTTATCACACGCCTCTTCCATCTCCGTAATATAGTCGTATGGATTCACCGTCACTACTCCATTTACCGTCGTAACTCCATCTCCGACCTCCTTAAGCTGCTTATTACTTACCACAGCAAGATACACACTATAATCCAGCCGACTTTTAAAGTCTTTCACATAACGGTTGGCATAGGCAATACTTTTTGTAATCTCAGAATAAGCTGATGCCGCATTATTTAAAGACACGATCAAATAGGCGGCCAGAATTACCATTGGCAGAAATGCTGACAGCGAAATGGAAAGCAGTTTCTTATTGATCGACCAGTTCTTATATTTCACCTTCATATTTTATCCCCTTCCTCTTGAACGGAATTCCTTCGGCGAACATCCCTGTGTCTTTTTGAATATATAGCTGAAATAATGGGAATCTTTGTATCCCACCTCATATCCGATGTCCGATGTCCTCTTATCCGAACACATCAGAAGCTCTTTTGCTTTTTCCATACGAACACCCGTCAGATATTCTACAAAGGTTGAGCCAACCTCCTGACTAAACAAAGAGCTGAAATAGCTCGGACTGATGTTGACGCTCGAAGCCACCAGGTTCAGTGAAATATTCTCTGACATATAATTTTGTCCGATATAATCTCTCGCTTTTTCAATAATTTCTGAATAGCGTCTGCCCGATGCCTGCTCTCTTAACCGGATCATTCGTCTGACTATATTTTCCAGGTACTTCCTCGTTGCCTCCAGTTCCTGCACATACTGCGATACCTCCTGCACATCGCCAAGCTCTCTTTCAATATCTTCTTTTTCAATGTTCAAACTGTCTCCCAGACTTTGGACGCTGATAAAAGTATCCATTACAATATACTGTCTCAACATCATCGACTGCAGGTTCTGCTCACCAATTGCATCAAAATATGCATCCATAAAGCTTTTTACTTCATTTTCCGTTCCTGTCTTCAGGAAACGCTCCAGCATTTTCCGGTTCTCCGCCATGGTTCCGAGTCTGTGCATCTCAACGTCATTCTGAACCCCCATTTGATGAACCTCTGAATAACTCACAAACTGTCTCAAACTTCTTGAAAAACGCTCTGCAAAGGCTCTGTTTGCATCATTGTAGGATCTTTTAATCTCACTGAACCTCCCCACCTGACTTCCAATTCCTCCAAAATATTCCAGATTTTTATATTTTTCCAGAACTTTTTCCAGATCTTCCCTAAATGTCTGAGCTCTCGCAGTCAGTTCTTCACCAACAGCTCCCTGTGCAATAAATCCCCATCCTTCTACACCTCTCCGGAACCACAGGAGCTTTTCTGTCTGCTCACTCAGATTTTCTATATTTTCAGTTGCACTTACAATATCCTCGCTATAATCCATCGGATGATCGATCATAATGATCTTAAAGAGGATCACACAATATCCCTCTGCACTGATTTCAATTCCCAGTTGCTTTCCCTGCTCCAGGCATTCTCCAAATGGCATACTTCCTGCAAACACCTGATTGAAAAACTGAAACTTTTCACTTTCTTTGTTGATTACAAGACTTACAAGATACTGTAATGAATCAAGAGTCTGTCCTCTCTTTCCAATAAGTATTCCCATGTCTTCTCCAATAATATTAATGTTGACAATGTTTTCTTTTTCATTTTCAACAATTTTAATATCAATCTTAACTGTAAGTTCCATTGCTGTGAATACTTTGTTTAAAAATTCTCTTGCAATATCTTCTACAGACTGATTTTTCTTAGCCTTAATAATTGCAGGTTTGCTACCGATTCCTAAGAATCCATTTGAACCTTTTTCAATTACTTCATATTCTAATTTTGCAGCCTCAATACCAAGGTCGACACATGCATTAGTTATGGCTTCATCAACATTTTTACCTTTATATTCTTTGAATTCCATAATTTTGCCTCAATCTTTATTTATTTTTCATTACGTTTGTTAAATTCACTAACCATATTAACCTTTGATGCAAGTGAACCTTCTTTCTTGCTCATTGCTTCTTTAGCTTTTCTGATTTTTTCTTCTTTTTCAGCAGCACTCATACCTGAGTTTGAAGATATATTCTTAGCATTAACTTTTGATGCCTCAAGAACTTTTTCTCTATAAATACCTTCTTTTTCTTTTCTCTTAGCTGCCTTTGCTGCAGCCTTATCTTTGTTCTTTTCGATGATTTCATCTATGTCTTCATTCTTAAGAACAAGATTAATAAATATCTGCTGTAATATCATAACCAGCGAACCTGCCATCCAGTACAAACCGATACCTGCTGATAAAATCCAACACATATATACTGACATAAGTGGCATCATAATGTTCATTGCTTTCATTGAACCTGCCATAGGATTGTCAGCCATGTTTGCTGAACCAGCTGCTGAGTTAATTTTTGTTGTTAACTGAACACTCAATAACTGGAATAAACCTGCCAAAATAGGAATAATTAATGCAACTACTATGGTTACCATTCCTGCATTAAACATTGTGCTAGGTGACATACTAAGGTTTAATCCGAAAAAGTTGTTAAACTGTTCTATTTTTGATGCTACTGCC
>ERZ1106973.2267-NODE-2267-length-15021-cov-4.392556_pt1 | contig 15021 bp, 14 predicted proteins | sample MGYA00403686_ERZ1106973 | MGnify/ENA primary metagenome ERZ1106973 (study PRJEB35170, sample SAMEA104062408) | human gut metagenome | biome: human gut; feature: human-associated habitat; material: faeces | place: Denmark | collected 2012-11-06 ...
CCAATTAAAACAGCAAGAAGTGGATAATGAAGAACTGAATACCCTTAAACGTTCATTTCTGATAGCCAAACGCGAAGCGTTAAACGAAGAATCACCTTCTGCCTGGCGAACCGCCCTGGTCGGTTTACTAAAAAACGGTGAAACCATCAGCGACTTCGATCACTACGAACAATGTCTCGACAGCATCACTCCCGCCATGCTCCGCGAAGCATTCCGTCGCTATCTGGATACCGAGAATTATATCCTTTTATATTTAAGCAAAAACAAACTGAAAAATGATACTTCAAACCATTAAACAGATTTCATGCCTGCTTTGCCTGTGCTGTTTCCTTCAGCAGTCAGCCTTCTCTCAGGATGATAAGGACAAACCGGCCTATACCCTGTTCGACAACACAGGAAAACAAATCAGCTACGGAGAATTAATCAAACGACTCTCCGGCTATGATGTTATCTTCCTCGGGGAACTGCATAACTGCCCCATCACCCATTGGCTGGAATTCGAAATAACCCGTTCCATCTATAACATTCATAAAGATCAACTGATGCTGGGAGCCGAAATGTTCGAAAGTGACAATCAACTGATTTTTGACGAATACATGCAGCAAAAGATCTCTTACGACCGCTTTGAGGCCGAAGCCCGTCTATGGGATAATTACCGGACTGACTATTATCCGGTTGTTTTCTTTGCCAAAGAACATCACATTCCGTTCATTGCAACCAATATCCCGAGACGCTACGCCAACATTGTAAAAAATAAAGGGTTCGAAGCACTCGACTCGTTATCCGAGGAAGCCAAACGATATATAGCTCCTTTACCGATCGATTTCGAATATGATGAAGCCCAAAGCGCAGCAGCTTTCAGTATGATGAACATGATGGGAGGACGCCGGGCCGGCAACAATCGGAAGTTGGCACAGGCACAAGCCATAAAAGATGCTACAATGGGATGGTTCATAGCCCGTAATATCAAAAATAAATTCCTGCATATCAACGGCAGTTATCATTCCAACCGACAGGGAGGCATCATCCCTTATCTGCTCCGTTACCGCCCCAATACGAGTATAGTGACGGTAACCTCGGTACGTCAAGAGTACATCCGGAAACTGGATGACGACCATAAAGGCTTGGCAGACTTTTACATCTGCGTACCCGAAGACATGGTAAACAGTTACTAACTACCGAAGCCTTCGTCCCCCCTGGATAAAATATCTGCCTCTTCTTCGGCATCAATATCGTTTTTTTAAATCACTATATCGATACCGGAGAAGAGGATCATCGCTTTGGTATTTCATTTTTTGTATAACCTAAGTTCAAACAAAATTCTTATAAAGCGTTCATTTCAAGCAAAATTCAATATCAAGGTACGATTAGGGCCTGGAAATAAAGCTACGGAAAGTTCCTGCTATTCAGTCACTATTGATATTCGTACAGCGTTCATTCCACGCATACCGCGCTCTATTTCAAATGTCACTCTATCACCTTCCGCAATTGTCGCAGGGGCAGAAGAGATATGGAAGAAATACTTTTCGCCATTATCCGCATCCTTCACAAAGCCATAGCCTTTCGCGGCATTAAAATACTCGATACGTCCCATAAGGGGAGCCACTTCCACATCCTCTTGTTTGGGTACAGAAACCTCGATATGAGAGGCATCCACTTCTTCCTCAAGCCTTTCCTGCGGCACTGAATGCAAAACACCGAACTGGTCTACATATGCAATCATATCCTCAAAAGAACTCGGACCGTTACTTTGGCGTTCCTCTTTACGTTGTTGCTTCTCCTTACGTTTCTGCTCCTTTAGCTTCTCCCGGTCACGTTTACTTATTGTTATCTTTTTTACCATTCAATAATTTTATGTCAGAATCAATACTGCCTGTTTTCCTTCATGTTGATTGTCAATAGGCAGTTTTATGTCACGCACACCAATAAATAAACGATTTCATTATTATATCCAGACTACACACCACGCTGAATGCTTGTAACACATAGGCGCAATTACTATTATCCTGAACAAAACAGCAAATAATGATGTCGACTGGAGAATGCCATAGTCCGCAGAATAAAGCGGAAAACAACCATGCACAAAGAAGATTTCAGTATAAACTCAATGTTAGTAACGGCAAATATACACATTTTATTCGGTTATTCCTAATTCTCCGGCCCCAATCGTGATGGAACCGGAATTGCCAGATAGCGCAATCACTTAACGGCACTATCCAGATCGACCTTCTCTATCAGTTCCTGATCCTGCCAATAAGATATTACCTTTAGATGTTACAGCCTTCCTACTATTATGGCAGGGTGAGTACAGAACTTCTCAGCAAAGTAACGGATATTTCCCGTGATAATTACTTATTTGCACAATTTCAATTCCTTTAATTTATACTGAGCATATCAGTAGATATTGATTCCTCAAGAGGCTCAAAGATATTATATAAAAACAGCCGGAATCACCTGTTACGGTAATCCCGGCTGCCGCCTAAAACACGAATAACCGCCGTTACCCGTTTTCCGTAGCAGACCACAACAGCCTGCTGTTTCTTTCTATCTCCTGCAATTTCATCGCCAAATCATCATCATCCTCTATCGAAAACGATTCACCATAGCGCATCACTTTCGTATCCTCCCTACCCGAACAGAGATATGTATACCACTCCTTTCTCAACAACATACGGCTGTAATTCAATGCTCCGTCACCATTATAACCGAACAAGGAATATAGATTCAGCATCAGCCTGCATCCCGATTCCCGCAAGTGCAGATAGTCTTCCGTTCCCCAATAAAGCGAACGTTCCGGTTGCATCAGGACAGGGATATAACCCGACCGGCAGATGGCATGAATCATCTCACTGAATCCTTTCGGCTGTTGTAAAGGAGACACATCTACCAGTAACTCCTTCCCCCCTCCTATCATCAACAAATCTCCCTTCTCCAACAAAGCCGGAAATCCTTCATCCAAACGATATCTTGCCGACAAACGCAGAGAGATATTACCGGAGTATTGCTGCTGTAAATATTGAAAGGCATCTTTCAGAAAAGAAAAAACATTCCCTTCATTTTCCACCTTTACCGGAGGTACACAGTAGATCTGCCTGACACCTTGCTGTTCAAGATAAACCAACAATTCCAACGCCTTATCCCTAGGTAAAGCCCATGCATCCGTATTAGGAAGTAAATAAGGCTGAAAATCGGTATGTACCAAAGAAGAGAGAATCATAAATTTAAATCTTTCAACCGGGGATGCCTGCTGTCCTTCTCCGAGAGAATCACACGATCTGCCGGAATACGCCAGTCAATACCCAAATCCGGATCATCCCAGGTAATGGCACCCTCACTATGCGGAGCATAAAAATTATCACACTTATATTGAAAAACGACTTCCTCGCTCAATACACTGAATCCATGTGCCAACCCACGGGGAATGAAAAATTGACGATGATTATCCTCCGTCAACTCTACTGCCACATGTTGTCCAAATGTAGGAGATCCTTTACGGATATCAACAGCTACATCCAATACCGCTCCTTTCACTACACGCACCAATTTACTCTGAGCAAAAGGGGCCTGTTGAAAATGTAAACCACGAAGTACACCATAACTCGATTTACTTTCATTATCTTGGACAAATGTAGTCTTGCATACTTTTTCCTCAAACTCCCTCTGATTAAAAGATTCAAAGAAATATCCCCGGTCATCTTTAAAAATACGGGGTTCGAGGATAACAACCCCATCGATAGCAGTCTTTATTACATTCATTTCAAACCAAGTTCCTGTATCACTTTCAACAAATACTGTCCGTACTGGTTCTTCAGCATGGGCTTTGCCAATTCACGCATCTTATCGGCACTGATCCAACCTTGTCTCAAAGCAATTCCTTCCAAACAAGCTACTTTCAATCCCTGACGTTTTTCTATCACTTCAATAAAAGTAGATGCTTCACTTAAAGAATCATGCGTACCGGTATCCAACCAGGCAAAACCACGACCTAGCAACTGGACTTTCAGTTCCTGATCTTTGAGAAATTCCTGATTCACTGTCGTTATCTCCAATTCTCCGCGTGCAGAGGGCTCTATTTTTTTTGCTACTTCCACCACCTTATTCGGATAGAAATAAAGCCCTACCACTGCATAATTAGACTTCGGTTCCTCAGGCTTCTCTTCCAGACTCAAGACATTTCCTTCTTTGTCAAATTCAGCCACTCCATAACGTTCCGGATCACTTACCCAATAACCGAACACCGTTGCCTTTTGCTCCACCTCTGCCATACGTACAGCTTCATTCAGCATACGGGTAAAACTCTGCCCATAGAAGATATTATCTCCAAGCACCAAACAGACCGAATCACTCCCAATGAATTCCTCACCGATAATGAATGCCTGAGCCAAACCATCCGGAGAAGGTTGTTCCGCATACTCTAAACGTATTCCGTAATCAGAACCATCTCCTAGTAAACGTCGGAAAGCAGGAAGATCATCCGGAGTAGATATAATCAAGATTTCACGGATACCGGCAAGCATCAACACCGAAATCGGATAATAAATCATCGGTTTATCAAAAATAGGAAGAAGCTGTTTACTAACTCCTTTGGTGATGGGGTACAGACGAGTACCGGAACCACCGGCTAAAACAATGCCTTTCATAATATATTATTTATTTTCCAGATAATTCAAACATTTTTTATTGATATCCTTCCTATAAGAATCAAAAAACCATCCCCATTTATTGAAATATTTAAAAACAGAAAATATATGAAATCTCAAAAGCTTCCAGCTTTTATAAGACCCTTTATCATATCCGTGCATAACTATTATATTAGGATTAAATATTGTGTCAGAAATAGTCCCTATCCTACGTGATAAATCCAAATCTTCTGCATACATAAAAAAACGCTCGTCAAATCCACCTATTTTTCTTAAAACATCAACTCTCATAAACATAAAGCAACCAGACAAAGAAGGCACCCACATTATTTTATCATAGCCAGAAAAGATTAATTCATATTTATAATTTCTATTTCTATTATATTTTTTCAATGGAAGAAAGCGACGTCCGAACAAATCCCATGGAGTTGGTAGCAATTTACATAAATATTGAATATCTCCATTAGGGTATACAACTTTAGGCATAACCAAGCCACAATTATGATTTTCACCCATATACATAGCCAATGACTTAAAAATACCTTTTGAAAATGATATATCCGGAGAAATAATAGACTATAGTACTGAATCTCAAATTTCTGCTGGAGAATTAGAGAAAACAGAAATTACCGACAAATCGGCGATGGATGATGAGAGAGAATACATGAAGTTATATTTTAATGACACTGAAATCCCGGTGATATAGTTCTATACAGTGGAGACAAAATAGTAGTGTTTTATGGATCAAATTCATGGGCATATACCAGACTGGGGAAAATGAATATTCCAGAAGGTGATGTGACAGAACTTTTGTCAAATGGGGGTATCACTTTGAAAATAGTAATTGCGAAATAGTGAGTAAATCAGAATGTTGTTTTCTATTGCAAGGAAATTTTCATATTTTATTGTGCAATTTGACGATAAACTGTGAAAAAAGTCTCTGTAATATCCGTTTTTTTCCATGAAATGAAAATTAATGAGAAAAAATATCAATAATGTTATTGACATCTAATGAACGTTAGAATATACTAACCAACGTAAGAAATGAAAATCATTATCAATACAGTAGGAGAAAAGAGGAAGAAATGATGCCGCTTACTATGTTAAACACAGGAGAACCGAGTACGATTAAAAAAGTCGGTGGAAAAGAAGAAACCAGAAGATTTTTAGAGAATCTTGGCTTTGTTCCAGGCGGAGAAGTTACAGTCGTATCAGAGATCGACGGTAATATGATCGTTAACATCAAGGATTCAAGAGTTGCGATCGGAAAAGACATGGCGAATAAAATTATGGTATAAAACTGTTGCAACAGCGCAGTTTCATGATACAAAAATGAAAAGGAGCGAAACGATGAAGACGTTGAAAGAAGTAGCCTGCGGCAGTACCGTAAAGGTCAAAAAACTGACTGGCGAGGGCCCGGTCAAGAGAAGAATCATGGACATGGGCATCACAAAGGGTGTGGATATCTATGTAAGAAAAGTAGCACCGCTTGGTGATCCGATCGAAGTAACTGTAAGAGGATATGAATTATCCTTAAGAAAAGCAGATGCTGAGATGATCGAGGTAGAGTAATTTTTTTGCCCTGGCGTTAGCAAATGCTAACAAAAGACAGAAAAGACAAACTAAAGCAAGCTATAGCAAACGAAAGCAAGCAGCAGCAAACAAAAGCAAGTTGCAGCAAACTAAAAATAAAAGGAGAAAAGTTATGGCAGTAAAAATTGCACTCGCAGGTAACCCAAACTGCGGAAAAACAACTTTATTTAATGCTTTGACTGGCTCTAACCAATTCGTAGGTAACTGGCCTGGAGTAACAGTAGAAAAAAAAGAAGGTAAATTAAAGGGACATAAGGATGTTGTCATCATGGACTTACCGGGTATTTATTCCTTATCTCCATATACACTTGAGGAGGTTGTTGCCCGTAATTATCTGATCGGCGACAGACCGGACGCCATCTTAAATATCGTAGATGGTACAAACATCGAGCGTAACCTTTACCTGTCCACACAGTTGATGGAACTTGGCATTCCGGTTATTATGGCAATCAACATGATGGATCTTGTTGAGAAGAACGGTGACAAGATACATATTGACAAATTAAGCAAAAAGCTTGGGTGTGAAGTCGTTGAGATTTCTGCATTAAAGGGAACCGGTATCCAGAAAGCTGCTGAGAAGGCAGTTGCACTTGCACAGCAGAAGAAGAACATGGTTCCGGTACATGAGTTCTCTAAAGATGCAGAAGATGTGATCACAGAGGTTGAGAACAAACTGAGCGGTATTGTTTCAGAGGATCAGAAACGTTTCTTTGCGATCAAGTTATTAGAGAAAGATGACAAGATCAAAGAGCAGATGAAATCTGTTCCGGATGTATCATATGAGATCAAGGAAATGGAAGATAAGTTTGATGATGATACTGAGAGTATCATTACAAACGAGCGTTATGTATACATTTCATCCATCATTGGCGAATGTGTTTCAAAGAGCAGCAAAGAGAAACTTACAACTTCCGATAAGATCGACCGTATCGTGACAAACCGCTGGCTTGCAATCCCGATCTTTGCAGTTGTAATGTTTTTGGTATATTATGTATCTGTAACAACGATTGGTTCTATCTTAACAGACTGGACAAATGATACGCTGTTTGGTGAATGGATCATCCCTGGTGCACAGAGTTTATTTGAAAACATCGGATGTGCTGACTGGCTGACAGGTCTGATCGTAGATGGTGTGATCTCCGGTGTAGGTGCAGTACTTGGTTTCGTACCGCAGATGTTAGTACTGTTCCTGTTCCTTGCATTCTTAGAGTCCTGTGGTTACATGGCACGTGTCGCATTCATCATGGATCGTGTATTCCGCAAATTCGGACTTTCAGGAAAATCATTCATTCCGATGCTGATCGGTAGTGGATGTGGTGTTCCTGGTGTTATGGCATCAAGAACAATTGAGAGCGACCGTGACCGTAAAATGACGATCATGACAACAACCTTTATTCCTTGCGGAGCAAAACTCCCAATTATCGCTTTGATCGCAGGTGCTTTCTTCGACAATGCAGGATGGGTTGCATGGAGCGCATACTTCGTAGGTGTGGCAGCAATCGTATGCTCCGGCATTATTTTAAAGAAAACAAAAATGTTCGCTGGCGATCCGGCACCATTCGTTATGGAGCTTCCGGCATATCACTGGCCGACAGTTGGCAACGTATTAAGAAGTATGTGGGAGCGTGGCTGGTCTTTCATCAAAAAAGCTGGTACGATCATCACGTTATCAACCATCATCTTATGGTTCTTGATGAACTTCGGATGGACAGATGCAGGCTTTGGTATGTTAAGTTTCGATGGACTTGAGGGTGCTGCTCTTGAGGCTGCCCAGGCAGAATGTATCCTTGCAAAGATCGGTTCTGCAATCGGCTGGATCTTTACTCCGCTTGGATGGACACAGAGTGGTAACGGCTGGAAGATGGCAGTTGCAGCAATCAGCGGTCTGATCGCAAAAGAGAACGTCGTAGCAACATTCGGTATGTTATTTGGTTTCGCAGAAGTTGCAGAAGATGGTACTGAATTCTGGGGCAACCTTGCTGCTGTTATGACTCCGGTAGCTGCATACGGCTATCTGGTATTCAACCTCTTATGCGCACCTTGCTTCGCTGCAATGGGAGCTATCAAGAGAGAGATGAACAATACAAAATGGTTCTGGTTTGCAATCGGATATCAGTGTGGTTTAGCATATGTAGTATCCTTATGTATCTACCAGATCGGTACATTGATCACAACCGGTACATTCGGTATTGGAACTGTTGTTGCTTTCGTACTTGTAATCGGTCTTTTATATCTGTTATTCAGACCTTACAAAGAGAGCGATACATTAAAAGTAAATGTAAAAGGCATGGCAGGCGCAAGATAAGCACTGCTTCTAAGGTGGCTGCCGTGTGTGTTGACATGGCAGCCATATTCATAATAAGAAGGAAAACAAGGAGGAAAATCCTCTGCTCCTGCAGTGGCAGTCGCATTTTCCTTCGGAAAACAAGGAGGATTATCTTATGGGAACAGTTGTAACGGGAGCAGTAGTTGTGGTAATTGTGGGACTTATCATCCGCAGCATGGTTCGCGATAAGAAAAACGGAAAATCCCTTCAGTGCGGAGGCGATTGTGGAAAGTGCGGAGGGCACTGTCATTAATATAGGAGGAGACCATGACGGCAGGAGTAAACAGTCAGAAAAAGAAAAATCATGAAACGGCAAATTACCACAGAACCCAGATGCAGAAAGAAATTGTCATTCAAAGATTGAGAGAACAGGGTTGTCGTATTACCAAGCAGCGTCTGATGCTGCTGGACGTGATTCTCAATGAAGATTGTTCTTGCTGCAAGGAAATCTATTACAGAGCAGCAGAAGTTGATCCGGGAATCGGGGCGGCAACTGTTTATCGCATGGTCAATTTATTAGAAGAAATCGGGGCTATCAGTAGAAAAAATATGTATCGTATCGCATGTGGGGCGGTATGTGACAGAGAAAAGGCATGTACGATCGAACTTGATGATGATACCATAAAGGAATTATCGGCAAAAAGCTGGAATGCGGTAGTGCTTGCAGGTTTGAAAGCATGTGGTTATATCGATAAACAAAGAATTAAAAGTGTCGTAGTACAGTCCTGCGACTGTGAGGAGGCGGGCTGACAGATCAGGGAGTAAATATGTTAAAGATTACAGTGGATGTGGATGGAATGCAGTGTGGGATGTGTGAAAATCATGTGAATGAAGCTGTTCGCGGCGCATTTCCGGTTAAAAAAGTATCTTCCTCTCACAGTAAAAAACAGACCGTGATCATCACGGAGCAGGATATTGATGAGCAGGAATTAAAGGCTGTCATTGACGGAACAGGATATGAGTCAGGTGCAGTCAAAAAAGAACCATATGAGAAAAAAGGGCTGTTTGGATTTTTGAAATAACAGAAGAAAACAGGCATTGTATAGAAAATAAAAAAACGCGGGAATCTGCAGAGAGGATTCCTGCGTTTTTTATAAGAAATTGCGTCTTATAAATTAAAAAGTACACAAAAATATCCGGTAATTTTCTGATATATTGAAAATTTTTTTGACCATAGTATATCTGCAAAGGACAGGTCATGAATCTGTTATTTTAAGGACATATTTTGTATAACTATTTTCAGATAACCTTTATAGTTAAGGTATCATAGCAATAGAAAGCAGGAATGAAATAGTATAATTATGGAGGGGCAGTATGAAATACGGATATTTTGATGAAAGTAAAAAAGAATATGTGATCACAAGACCGGATACACCGGCACCATGGGTCAACTATCTTGGTTCGCCGGAGTATGGAGCAATTATATCCAATAATGCAGGGGGATATAGTTTTGCAAAATCAGGAGCAAACGGAAGAATTTTAAGGTATGTCTTTAACCAGTTTGATGAACCGGGCAGATATATTTATATCAGGGATAATGAAAACAGAGATTACTGGTCTGCATCATGGCAGCCGGTTGGAAAAAGTTTAGATACTTATAAGAGCGAGTGCCATCATGGCACTGCATATACAAAGATGAAAGCTGTGTATGACGGTATCAGTTCAGAAGTGCGGTACTATGTTCCGTTAGATCAGTCATATGAAGTGTGGAATCTTGGCATTACAAACGATTCTGACCGGGAAAGGGAGCTGACCGTGACCGGTTATGCGGAATTTACGAATAACAGTAATTATGAGCAGGATCAGGTAAATCTCCAATATTCACAGTTTATCACAAGGACAGTTTTCTGTGAAAACCGCATCCGCCAGATGATCCATGCAAATCTTGATAAGATTGAAAATGGAAAAGAAATTGACCATAAGACCGTGATCAACCGGTTTTTCGGACTTGCTGGGGCAAAAGCCGATTCCTGGTGTGGAGAAAAAGAAGAATTCCTTGGCAGATATCATGGATATGGAAATCCCAAAGGGGTAGAAGACGGCGTTTTAAATAACAGGGGAAATTATAATGAAAACGGCTGCGGAGCCATTTCCACCGTACTTCATCTGAAACCGGGAGAAACCAGGGAAATCGCGTTTCTTGTGGGAATGAAAGAAGACGATGAGGCGGCTGAAATTGTAGCAGGATATGAGAACACAGAGGAAGTATGTAAAAAAGAACTGGAAGAACTGACGGCATACTGGCATGGAAAACTTTCCCATTTCCAGGTTAAGACACCGAGCAAGGAATTTGACACTATGATCAATACCTGGAATGCATATAACTGCTTTATGACATTTATCTGGTCAAGAGCGGCATCTTTTACTTATTGCGGTTTAAGAAACGGATATGGTTACCGCGATACGGTACAGGATATTCAGGGTGTGATTCATCTGGCACCGGAAATGGCAGTAGATAAAATCCGTTTTATGCTCTCCGCACAGGTGGATAACGGAGGAGGACTTCCGCTTGTCAAATTTACACACAATGCCGGACATGAGGATACGCCGGATGATGCTTCCTATGTACAGGAAACCGGGCATCCGGCATATCGTGCGGATGATGCTCTGTGGCTGTTTCCAACGGTATATAAATATATTGCGGAGTCCGGAAATCTGGCATTTATCGATGAAGTGATTCCGTTTGCAAATAAAGAAGAAGGTACCGTGTACGAGCATTTGAAACGTGCAGTAGATTTCTCCATGAATCATCTTGGAAAGCATGGTATGCCGGCAGGCCTTTATGCTGACTGGAATGACTGCTTAAGACTCGGAAAAGATGGAGAGTCAACTTTCGTTGCATTACAGTTCTATTATGCAATGACTATCCTGAAAGAGTTTGCAAAGTACAAAAAAGATGAAAAATATATAAAATACCTGGAAGAAAAACAAGAGCAGCTTGGAAAATTGATCCAGGAACTCTGTTGGAATGAAGATCGTTTTATCCGTGGGTTTACGGAGCGGGGAGAGGTTATCGGAAAGAGAACTGACCCGGAGGCAAATATGTGGCTGAACCCACAGAGCTGGTCTGTGATCAGTGGACTTGCAAATGAAGCGCAGGCAGATCTTGCACTTCAGAATGTATATGACAAACTGAATACAGAATATGGTGCAATCCTGATGGATCCTCCGTATCATGCACATGCATTTGAAGGTGCACTGGCTGTGATCTACAATGCCGGAACAAAGGAAAATGCAGGAATTTTCTCACAGTCTCAGGGATGGATCATTCTTGCAGAGGCGCTTCGTGGACACGGAGAGAGAGCATTTAACTATTTTATTGAAAATGCACCGGCTGCACAGAATAATCGTGCAGAGATCAGAAGACTTGAACCATACTGCTATGGACAGTTTACAGAAGGAAAAGCAAGCCCGAATTTCGGACGATCTCATGTGCACTGGCTGACAGGAACAGCATCTACTGTGATGGTAGGATGTGTAGAAGGAATTCTTGGCATGCGTCCGGATTTCTATGGCTTACGTATAGCACCATCGATTCCAAAAGAATGGGAGAAGTTTGAGATAAGCAAGGATTTCCGTGGATGTCATCTCCATATCACTGTGAAGAATCCGGGACATGTGGAAGCCGGATGTAAAAAACTCTATGTAAATGGAGAAGAGCTTCCGGGTAATTATATTCCGCAGGAGAAACTTACCGGTGAGACAGAAATTGAATTCTATATGTCATGACATAATGGATATAAATTGCGAGGAGATCACATTTATGAATACAAAGTAAAATGGAATATAAATACCGTTTTATTTTGGCAGGAAGGAGATCACAGAATGAAATATATAAAATTTCAGGATAAAAATGGAAGCTTTTCCATAGAAAATCCGGAGAATTACAGCGGTTTATATATACCTCTGGCCGGAGAAAACGGATTGAAATCCGCGATCACCCCTTCTCTGGGAGGAGACAGCAAACTGGATCAGAATCATTTTCTGCTGGAACCGGTAAGCATTGAGAATCTTCATAATAATCGAAACACCAGAAATTTCTGGTGCAAGATAAAAGGAAAAGGTTACTGGTCAGCATGCGGAGTTTCGGCAGAACAGGAATTTCAGAAATATACTGATAAACAGGATAAAAGCAGCCTGGAAGCCGGATTTATGTGGCAGAAGCTGCACAGAACTTCTGAGAAATACGGACTTCAGTCAGAGATTTTGTCTTTTGTGACAGTGAAAGGTGATGCGGAGGTCCATCTTGTAAAGATTACCAATATTGAAGAGGAAGAACAGGAAATCACACCGGTTGCTGTAATACCTGTATATGGAAGAAGTGCAGACAATCTCAGAGATCACAGGCATGTGACTTCCCTTTTGCACAGGATAAGAACAACGGAGTACGGTGTTGAAGTAAAACCGGTGCTTTCTTTTGATGAAAGAGGTCATCAGAAGAATAATACTGCATATTTTGTATATGGATCTGAAGGCGAGGGAACGGAACCGGAAAGCTTTTATCCTGATGTGGAAATGTTTATCGGAGAAGGCGGTTCTTTCCTGATTCCGGAGGTGGTCAGAGAAGAGAAAAAAGGTGTTCCGGCAGGAACAGAAATTGAAGGAAAGGAAGCTGTCGGTGGTATTCGTTTTGCATCCAGGGTTCTGAGACCACATGAAACAGCTGTATATGTTGTGACAGCGGGAATATCTGAAAGAAATCAGCTGCCGGAGGAGACTGCACGGTTTTACAGAACTGAAAAACAGGTTGCAAGAGAATTTGAACATGTAAAAAAACACTGGACAGAAAAAGTGAATGTTTCTTTTGAGACAGGTGATGAGGACAGAGATAATTATCTGAAATGGATCTGTTTCCAGCCGATATTAAGAAGAATTTACGGTTGTTCATTCCTCCCATATCATGATTATGGAAAAGGTGGAAGAGGCTGGCGTGATCTCTGGCAGGACTGTCTGGCACTTCTGATCATGGAGCCTTCTGTTGTACGTCAGATGATCGTCGATAATTACGGTGGAGTACGCATCGATGGAACCAATGCCACGATCATCGGAAACAGACAGGGTGAATTTATCGCAGACCGCAACAACATTGCCCGCGTGTGGATGGATCATGCTTTCTGGCCATTTGTGACAACGCAGCTTTATATGGATCAGACCGGGGATATGAATGTTCTTTTTGAGAAGATTCCATATTTCAAGGATCTTCAGACAAAAAGAGGAACTGCGCATGATGAAAAATGGAGCAGTGCCTATGGAGAAAATCAGAAAACAGAATCCGGTGAGATTTATTACGGAACGGTTCTGGAACACATTTTGCTGGAAAATCTCTGTGCTTTTTATGATGTAGGAGAGCACAACGAGATGAAACTTCACGGGGCAGACTGGAACGATGCCATGGATATGGCATGGGAAAATGGTGAGAGTGTGGCATTTACCTGTGCATATGCTGGAAATATGAAGAACATCGCAGAATATCTGAGAAAACTTCAGGAAAAGGAAATGTTTGACAGGATTGAAGTTGCGGAAGAAATGGAAATCTTGTTTACCGGAGACCGTGAGCTTTATGAAAGCCCGGAGAAAAAGCAGCAGCTTCTGAGACAGTACACAGAAAAATGTGCACATGATATCAGCGGAAATACTATTGTGATCCGTCTGGACCAGCTTAGCCGGAATCTGGATGAAAAGGCAGATTGGATGATGGAAAACATCCGCAGAAGAGAATGGGTAAAAGACGGAGAAAACGGCTGGTTCAACGGATATTATGATGATCATAAACGTCCTGTGGAAAGGGCAGAAAACAGCCAGGTACGTATGATGCTTACCAGTCAGGTATTTGCGATCATGAGTAAAACTGCACAGAAAGATCAGATTGAGTCTATCTGTAAAAGTGCGGATAAATATCTTTTTGACCGTCAGGCAGGAGGATATCGCCTGAATACCAATTTCCATGAAGAAAAATTTGATCTGGGAAGAATGTTCGGGTTTGCTTATGGAGAAAAGGAAAACGGAGCGGTATTTTCCCATATGGCTGTTATGTATGGCAATGCACTGTATAAAAACGGCTATGCAAAAGAAGGACATAAGGTTCTGGAAACGCTTCTGGACGCTGCCATGGATTTTGAGAACAGCAGGATGTATCCTGGAATTCCGGAATATTTTGATAATCAGGGAAGAGGATTGTATGCATATCTTACCGGTGCTGCAAGCTGGTATATGCTGACTATGATCACAGAGGTATTTGGCGTCAGAGGAGATCTTGGAGATCTGGTGATCGCGCCGGCACTGATGCCGAAGCAGTATAATGAGAATGGACAGGCATCTCTTACTATGGAATTTGCCGGAAGAAAGCTGGAGATCTGTATCTGCAATCCGGAGAAAAAACTTCCTTCAGAATATAAAATAAAAACAGTATGGTGCGATGAAAAGGAAATGAAAAACAAACAGAGTACCTGTGTACGTATAGAT
>ERZ1106973.2288-NODE-2288-length-14883-cov-4.541948_pt1 | contig 14883 bp, 13 predicted proteins | sample MGYA00403686_ERZ1106973 | MGnify/ENA primary metagenome ERZ1106973 (study PRJEB35170, sample SAMEA104062408) | human gut metagenome | biome: human gut; feature: human-associated habitat; material: faeces | place: Denmark | collected 2012-11-06 ...
GCTCTCTTCGCACCTAATCTCTTGGATTCGGAATCTCTACCATTCTTAGTAGAACCAACACCCTTTTTATGAGCGAAAAACTGAAGGTTCATTGTTAACATGAGTTACACCTCCTCGATTTCAAAATGTATAAACTCACTGTACTGTTCCGAAAGTGACTGCATACCGAGTACCAGTGCATCAATGAGCAATGAAGCATCATGTCCCGGAACATCCTCAAAATCAAAATCAATCAAACCTGATTCCTGATCTGCACCGACACTGAATGCATCTTCTGTCAGTGCCTCAATAGCATTACATGTATTCAATGTAAGTACTGAAACTGCACTGCAGACAATGTCCTCACCGGGCTCTGCATATTCCGCATGTCCATCGCATCTGAAACCTGTATAGTGATTATTCCTGTCTTTATAGACTGTCACACTGATCATCACATGACCTCAAAATTAAGCGTTGATCTTTTCAATCTTAACCTTTGTATAAGCCTGTCTATGACCGTTCTTCTTGTGATAGCCAGTCTTTCTCTTATATTTGTAAACGATAACCTTCTTATCTTTTCCTTCTTCAACAACGCTTGCTGTAACTGAAGCTCCTGCTACTGTAGGCTCTCCAACCTTAGCTTCTCCGTTATTAACGAAAAGAACCTGGTCAAATGTAACAGTGTCACCAGCGTTCAGACCAAGCTTTTCAACCTTGATTACATCGCCTTCAGAAACTGTGTACTGTTTACCACCTGTTGCTATAATTGCGTACATATGGCACCTCCTAAATTAAATACTCGCCAGTTTTGGAGAGGTAAAACACCTGCTTATGTCCTAACTGAGCGGCACACTAGAACATCATATATCCTATATTGACATTTGTCAAGATTTTTTATGATTTTTTTACAAATTTATTTTCAATTCTTTTGATACCGTATTAAGGCACTAATCCATTTTGTCTTTTTGTCCGGATTCTGTTCCGGACCGTGCCTGCTGCCCATATCACCAACAGCGCCGCCACTGCGCCTACCGTATCAATACAGACATCTTTGACACAACCGCTCCTGCCCGGTACAAACCACTGATGCAGTTCATCTGACGAGGCTAACAGCACCGCTGTCAGCAGGGCAGAATACCTGCGTTTCGGAAGCCGTACACCGTCCGTCAAAAGCGCAATATATGTAAATACCGTAAATATGGCATACTCCGTCATATGCGCGCCCTTGCGGATAGGATACTGCATTTTTTCAATCAGCACCTCTCTTTGGTCATTGCTCTCAACGGATAGTACATGCACATTTTCCAGTCCCTGTATAAACGTCTGCGCCACTTTCCGGCTCAGTCCCGAAGACTGTGTGCCGTTCTGTGCCGAAAAACTAGTAATAAGGATTCCGGTTACAAGAACCGGAATCCAGATCAAAAGCTTTATGCAATTATGAATCATATTACGCATTGTCATCTGAAATTAGAGTGTTACAACACGCATTGTATTTGTTAAACCTCTCTTCGCTGTCGGTGCAGATGTTGTTGCGATACCTGCTGAAATAATAACTGTATCACCTTCTGTAATATAACCTGCATTTTCAGTTACTTCAAGAGCATGTTCAATAATCTTGTCTGTAGATGTTTCCGGAGCCGTCTTTAACGGTCTTACGCCCCAGTAAATCTGCATCTTTCTAAGAACATTCGGATAAGGTGAACAGCCGATTACTTCTGCGTTTGGCTTTAACTTGGAAGTCAGTCTTGCTGTGAAACCTGAAATTGTCGGGCAAACGATTGCCTTTGCACCGAGGTTTTCTGCTGTCTGAACTGTTGCGTTGCATACAGCGCTTGAAATGCTTCTCTTGCTGTGAAGCTTAGAAGCCACGGCAGAACCCAGTAAATCCTTTTCTGTTGTTTCAGCAATCTTAGCCATCATCTTTAATGCTTCTAACGGATACTTACCGTTTGCTGTTTCACCTGAAAGCATAACAACGTCTGTTCCGTCATAAATCGCATTGGCAACATCTGTTACTTCAGCTCTTGTAGGACGCGGGTTGCGGATCATGGAATCTAACATCTGTGTTGCTGTAATAACCGGCTTATAAGCTGCATTACACTTTCTGATGATTTCCTTCTGAATGTGTGGAACCTGTTCAGCCGGAATTTCAACACCCATATCACCACGTGCAACCATAATACCGTCAGCTACGCGGATGATTTCATCGATGTTTGCAATACCTTCTGCATTTTCAATCTTGGCAATAACCGGAATATCTGCATCGTGAGCCCATAAGATTTCCTTGATTTCCTGAATACATGCTGCATTTCTTACAAAAGAAGCTGCGATAAAATCAAAGCCCTTTTCAATACCGAAAATGATATCGTCCTTATCTTTTTCTGTGATACCCGGAAGCTTAATGCTTACATTCGGTACGTTGACCCCCTTCTTAGAACCTAATTCACCGCCGTTTACAACGCTGCATTCGATATCTGTTCCATCAACAACCTTTGTAACCTTTAATTCAATCAGACCATCATCAACAAGAATCGTGTTGCCTGCTTCAATATCCTGTGGCAGACCTGCATATGTGATGTGTCCGATTGTTTCATCACCTATTACTTCTCTTGTTGTCAGTGTGAACTTCTGACCTTCCTTTAATGTAACCTTTTTATCATCCTTTAAAGCACCTGTTCTGATTTCAGGTCCCTTTGTATCAAGTAAAGTCGCAATCGGGATATTAAGTTCCTGACGAACACTTTCTACTAATGCAAAACGTCCGGACTGTTCATCATGATCACCATGAGAAAAGTTGAATCTTGCAATATCCATACCATTGAGTGCTAACTGCTTAATCAGTTCTCTGTCATTGGTATTCGGTCCCATTGTACAAATAATTTTTGTCTTTTTCATTATAATAACCTCCAAATATGCTTTCTCATATTTTCTATCTTCATTAATACTTCAACGCACAATTACGAATTATGCCATAAAGTGTCAATAATATCAATACTGGAATATTGTAACATAAAACAATCCGAAAAACAAAATGTATTTTTTGTTTTATCTTAATTATTTTATGCATTTTTCATATTGAGCTTTAAATTCTTAATCATTTTCAAAGCTTTTGATTTACTTATTTATGTTTATCACATTATCCGGCTTCGGTTTTGACACATGGATATGCGTGTATAAATGCTCCTGACAGTATTCAAGGCTTGGCTGACACTTTGAACAGTAACGGAAAATCAGATTCTCATCGTCTTTTTCAGTTCTGCCACATACCGCACATTTATGCTTTGTCGCGCCCATAGGTTTTGGCTGATACGGTCTGTTTGCATTCTCCCATGTTGTCTTTTCACTGTTGGCATTATAAAAACGCTCGTTAAAATTGCGGTTTGGATTCTGCTGTGCCTTTTTTGCCGTCTTCATTGCCTTATTAAAATTACGCTGTGTCTGGTTCTTCGTCTTTGACTTTCTGGTAATCAGCATAAACACAATGAAGTTTAACGTTGAAACCAGTGCAGCGGTTGCCAGTACATAACACGCATATACACTCGTTGCCAGCAGTCCGACGGATGCAAGTCCGTACCAAATATTATATGGAAGAAACGTTACCGCATATCCGCCGATAATTGTAATGGCAAAAAGCGCACCGTCAAACCATGCGAGCCATTTAATCTTAATCGGCAATACGAAAAACAACAGCACTTCCATGTCGGGCTGTTCATAGGCAAATGCCATAAACAGGGCAAGATTGATGTAATACGTATTCATATGGTAATTGTAGCCAAAAATCAGATAAATCAAAATAGCTGCAATGACGTGAAGAATTACCCCTGAAAAGAAATACACATTGAACTTAAATGCACCCCAGCTTCGTTCCAGCACTGTGCCAATCATGTAATAGAAATACAGTACAAACACAATGAACAGAATGCTTGTAGACGGTGGCTGTAAAATAAAGGTGAAAATTCTCCAGATCTGTCCATGGAGAATTGCCTGTGCATCCAATGCAAAGTACACTTCATAGACTGCCGGATAAAAAATCTGAATTACGAATCCCACGGCATAGACGATAATGATGTACTTCATCAGATTCTGAATGGCATATCTGCCATATTTGCGTTCTAACTTATCGAACCATTTCATAACGTTAAACTAGTCCTTTCCTTTTTGCTTTCGGCTTATATTTTAAAGTATAAGTAATACCCCTTTATTTGTCAATGAATCCGGGACAAATCATCATTAAATTTATATTAAAAAATCACGATTTGTTGAAATTTGCTTTCATTCATATTATAATAGGTAAGATTGCATATTTTTCGACATTTTTTTACAGAAATATGGATTATGCGTTAAATTTATAAAGGAGGAAGGCTTTTGCCTTAGTTTTTATGAATACATATAAATTAGGTATTGATATCGGTTCTACAACCGTAAAAATTGCAATTCTCGATGAGAATAACCAGATTCTGTTTTCTGATTATGAACGTCATTTTGCTAATATTCAGGAAACATTACAGCAGCTTCTGGAAAAGGCCGTAGACAAACTGGGAACATTTCATGTTCACCCTGTCATTACGGGTTCCGGCGGTCTGACACTTGCTACCCATTTGAATGTGCCGTTTACACAAGAGGTTGTTGCGGTATCGACAGCCTTACAGGACTATGCGCCACAGTGTGATGTTGCAATCGAACTGGGCGGTGAGGATGCCAAAATCATTTACTTTACCAACGGTGTTGACCAGCGGATGAACGGTATCTGTGCCGGCGGTACCGGTTCTTTTATTGACCAGATGGCAACACTTTTACAGACAGACGCTTCCGGTTTAAATGAATATGCCAAGAATTATAAGTCCATTTATCCGATTGCCGCCCGCTGCGGTGTATTTGCAAAGTCGGATATCCAGCCGCTTATCAATGAAGGGGCAACAAAGGAAGACTTATCTGCTTCTATTTTTCAGGCGGTTGTTAACCAGACAATCAGCGGTCTTGCCTGCGGTAAACCGATTCGCGGAAACGTTGCTTTCTTAGGCGGTCCGCTGCATTTCCTGTCTGAATTAAAGGCTGCATTTATCAGAACATTAAGCCTTGCACCGGATGAAATTATCGCACCGGAACATTCACACCTTTTTGCAGCAGTCGGTTCTGCCATGAATTATAAGGAAGAGGTCTGCGTTCCCGTTGAAGATATTATCAAACGGTTACAGGGAAAGATTAAGCTTGAATTTGAAGTAGAACGTATGGAACCGCTTTTTAAGAATCAGGAAGAATATGACACGTTCCAGAATCGTCATGCCGCTCACAAGGTTGAAACACGCTCTTTAGCCGAATACCGCGGAAACTGTTATCTGGGTATAGATGCCGGTTCAACAACGACAAAGGTTGCCCTTGTCGGCGAAGACGGAAAGCTTCTTTACTCTTTCTATAGCAGTAACAACGGCTCTCCGCTTGCAACAACAATCCGTGCCATCCGTGAAATTTATGACCGGCTTCCACAGGGCGCAAAGATTGTCCACTCCTGCTCAACAGGATACGGCGAAGCATTAATTAAATCTGCATTGATGCTCGATGAAGGCGAAGTAGAAACAGTTTCCCACTTCTATGCCGCCGCATTTTTTGACCCGGAGGTTGACTGTATTATTGATATCGGCGGTCAGGATATGAAATGTATCAAGATTAAGAATCAGACCGTTGATTCCGTACAGTTAAATGAAGCATGTTCTTCCGGCTGTGGTTCATTTATTGAAACCTTTGCAAAGTCCCTGAATTTCAGTGTACAGGATTTCGCAAAGGAAGCTCTGTTTGCAAAGCACCCGATTGATTTGGGAACACGCTGTACCGTATTTATGAATTCCAAGGTTAAGCAGGCACAAAAGGAAGGTGCTGAAGTTGCCGATATTTCTGCCGGTCTTGCCTACTCTGTTATTAAAAATGCACTTTACAAGGTTATTAAGATTTCAGACCCTGGCGATTTAGGAAAGCACATCGTTGTACAGGGCGGTACATTTTATAATGACGCTGTTCTGCGCAGCTTTGAAAAGATTACCGGTGTCGATGCCGTCCGTCCGGATATTGCCGGTATTATGGGTGCTTTCGGTGCTGCTTTAATTGCAAGGGAACGTTATGACGGCATTTCGGATTCTTCTATGCTGTCTATTGATAAAATTAACAGCTTAACCTACGAAACAAAACTGACCCACTGTCAGGGCTGTACCAACCACTGCTATCTGACCATTAACAAATTCTCCGGCAACCGCCAGTTTATTACCGGTAACCGCTGTGAGCGTGGTCTTGGCAGGGAAAAGAGTACCGAAAAACTGCCAAACCTGTTTGACTATAAGTTAAAACGTTTATTTGGTTATGAACCGCTTTCCGAAAGTGAAGCTGTCCGCGGTGTTGTCGGTATTCCGCGTGTACTGAATATGTATGAAAATTATCCGTTCTGGTTTACATTTTTTACAAAGCTCGGTTACCGCGTTGTCCTTTCACCGCAGTCCAGCCGTAAAATTTACGAACTCGGTATCGAATCCATCCCATCTGAGTCCGAATGTTACCCGGCAAAGCTCGCACACGGCCACGTTTCATGGCTGATTAAGCAGGGTGTAAAGTTCATCTTCTACCCTTGTATTCCGTATGAGCATAAGGAAATTGATAAGACCAACAATCACTATAATTGTCCGATTGTAACGTCTTATGCCGAAAATATTAAAAATAATGTAGAAGAATTAATAACGGAACACATTGATTTCCGCAATCCTTTCCTTTCTTTTGAAAATGAGGAAATTCTCGCAAAACGTCTGCGCGAGGAATTCCCGGATATTCCGAAAGCCGAAGTCACTGCCGCCGTTTCTGCCGCATGGAAGGAAATGATGCAGTCCAAGGAAGATGTCCGCAAAAAAGGTGAAGAAGTTATCAAGTTCCTTGATGAAACCGGAAAACGCGGTATTGTCCTTGCCGGACGTCCGTACCATGTAGACCCTGAAATCAATCACGGTATCCCGGAACTGATTAATTCCTACGGGATTGCCGTGCTGACAGAAGATTCTATCTCCCATTTAGGCAAGGTAGACCGTCCTTTGATTGTTATGGACCAGTGGATGTATCATTCAAGACTGTATGCCGCCGCAAGCTATGTAAAAACAAAGGACAATCTGGACTTAATCCAGTTAAATTCTTTTGGCTGTGGTCTGGATGCCGTTACAACCGATGCTGTCAATGATATTTTAACAAAGGCAGGAAAAATTTATACTGTATTAAAGATTGATGAGGTCAACAACCTCGGTGCTGCAAGAATCCGTGTCCGTTCACTACTTGCCGCACTGCGTGTACGCGAAAAGAAACACTATCACAGAAAGATTGAATCTGCCGCATTTGAACGTGTGGAATTTACGCCTGAAATGCGTGAAAATTACACCATTCTGTGTCCGCAGATGTCACCGATTCACTTTGAACTGTTAGCACCGGCATTAAATTCATGCGGCTACAATTTTGAAGTATTGGACAACGATAACAAATCTTCTGTTGATATCGGACTGAAATATGTAAATAACGATGCCTGCTATCCGTCCCTAATGGTTGTCGGACAGATTATGAGTGCCGTACTTTCCGGCAAATACGATTTACACAAAACCGCGATTGTTATTACACAGACCGGCGGTGGCTGCCGTGCTTCCAACTACATCGGATTTATCCGCCGTGCGCTGACAAAAGCAGGACTGGAATATATTCCTGTTATTTCTATCAGTGCGCAGGGTCTGGAGTCCAACTCCGGCTTTAAATATTCACTGCCGATGTTAAAGAAAGCCATGCAGGCTGTTGTATACGGCGATGTATTCATGAACGTCGTATACCGTACCCGTCCGTATGAAAAAGTACCGGGTTCTGTGAATGCCCTGCATGAAAAATGGAAGAATATCTGTATCCGGCAGTTGACAAAGGATAAGGTTACCATGCGTGAATTTAATAAAAATATCCGCAGTATTGTCAAAGAATTTGATGAGATTGAATTACTGGATATTAAAAAGCCAAGAGTCGGTATTGTCGGAGAAATTCTTGTGAAATTCATGCCTGCCGCCAACAACTATCTTGTTGACTTATTGGAAGCAGAAGGCGCGGAAGCGGTTATGCCGGATTTAATGGGCTTCTTGCTGTACTGCGCAGAAAATGCAAACTTCAAAAAAGACTACCTCGGTGCTTCAAAGAAGTCTGCATTTATCAATAATTCTGTAATTAAACTGCTTGAGTGGTTCAGAAAGGGTGCAAAACAGGCATTAAAAGAAAGCAAGCGTTTTACACCGCCTGCTACGATTCAGGAAACTGCAAACCTTGCCAAAGATTTAGTTTCTTTAGGTAACCAGACGGGTGAAGGCTGGCTCTTAACCGGTGAAATGATTGAGCTGATTCACAACGGTGCCAGTAATATTGTCTGCTGTCAGCCGTTTGCATGCCTGCCAAACCACATTGTCGGTAAAGGTGTTATTAAAGAGCTGCGTGCGGCATTCCCGGAAGCTAATATCATTGCTGTTGATTATGACCCGGGTGCTTCCGAAGTCAATCAGCTGAACCGAATCAAGCTGATGCTTGCAACTGCAAATAAAAACCTTGAAAAATCTGAAAATTAAGGGTATACTATATCTATAAGTGGTTTGATAATTTTATAACGAAAGCTGGTGTAACACATGAACTTTTTATTATTTTTAGGACCAATCATCGGCGTAGCGGTTTCTATCTTCGCAGTGGTTGTTCTGATTTCCGTTATCGGTGCTGTCGCCGGTACAGAAGAAGATTTTGACGATTAAATCTAACAAAAATCAAAAGAAGCGGCTGTTTTTACTGCGCCGCTTCTGTAACATCAAAGAAAGATGCACTTGTTATGGTGCATCTTTCTTTTTTATGTGATGTACGTTAATGCTAAAACTCCCGGAACACATGGCAATACGATAACATATCTGCCCTATGCTCCGGGAGTTTTATTTTAAGATTTTAACTATTTATTTTATATATTTTCAATCTGCCAGTCTATCGGCTCGATACCGTGTTCTTCCAAAAACGCATTTGCCTGACTAAAATGCTTACAGCCGAAGAATCCTCTGTATGCCGACAACGGACTTGGATGCGGCGCTTTTAATATCAGATGTTTCGGATTCGTCAGCATCGGAATTTTGCTCTGTGCCGGTCTGCCCCAGAGCATGTATACAACCGGTCTGTCCTGCGCATTGACTGCATGAATTACCGCGTCCGTAAACTGTTCCCAGCCGTGTCCCTGATGTGAATTTGCCTGATGCGCACGCACGGTAAGCACGGTATTTAACAGTAATACACCCTGGTCTGCCCATTTTTTTAAATAACCGTTATTCGGGATATAGCAGCCGCAGTCATCATGCAGTTCCTTATAAATGTTCTGCAATGACGGCGGAATATCCTTCTGCTCCGGCAGAACCGAAAAGGACAATCCATGTGCCTGATGTTCATTATGATACGGGTCCTGTCCCAGCAATAATACCTTGACCTTGCTAAGCGGTGTAAAATGAAATGCGTTAAAAATATCCTCTGCCGGTGGGTAAATCACTGTGTTTGAATATTCCTCTTTTACAAACCGGTATAAATCCCGGTAATAGTCTTTTTTAAATTCATCCTGAATTGCCGGAAGCCAGTCATTATCTATCATACTCATCGTTTCCACTGCCTCTTTTCCTGCTTTTGTGTTTATTCGTACATTTGTGTTATCGTATTAATCCTCATTTCTGAGCAACTTGTTGCGAAGAGGCGATGAGAAATTCGCACAGGCGATTTCTCATCTGCCATCATAGATGTCTGTTTTCACACTATCTGCCTATAACCTGACGGAAATGCCTTTTCCGGCAAGATATTTCTTCAAATCACGGATTTCCATTTCTTTATAATGGAATAATGACGCCGCCAGTGCCGCATCTGCCTTGCCTTCTGTAAATGCATCATAGAAATGTTCCATATTACCGGCACCGCCTGATGCAATCACCGGAATAGAAACATTTTCCGCTATGGTACGGGTCAGCTCAATGTCGTATCCTGCTTTTGTACCATCACAGTCCATACTCGTTAAAAGAATCTCTCCGGCACCCAGCTTTTCAGCCTTCATTGCCCATTCTACAGCATCCATCTGCATATCAACCCGTCCGCCGTTTTTATAAATACTCCAGTGTCCGTCTTCCTGACGCTTTGCGTCAATCGCAACCACCACACACTGACTGCCGAACTTATCTGCCGCATCACTGATTAACTGTGGATTCATAATGGCAGCAGAATTAACAGAAATCTTATCTGCACCATCTCTTAACAATACTTTAAAATCATCGATACTGCGGATTCCACCGCCAACCGTAAACGGGATAAATACACGTTCTGCCACTTTCCTTACCAAATCAACCGTTGTATTTCTTCCGTCACTCGATGCCGTAATATCCAGAAACACCAGCTCATCTGCGCCGGATTTATCATACATGGATGCGACCTCTACCGGATCACCGGCATCCCTTAAATCCACAAAGTTCGTTCCTTTTACCACTCTGCCATTCTTACAGTCAAGACATGGAATAATTCTTTTTGTAAACATCGCCAATCTCCATCCTTTTTATTTTTACAGTTCTGAAAAATTCTTTAAAATCTGAAGTCCGATATCACTGCTCTTTTCCGGATGGAACTGGCATGCAAATACATTCCCGCTCTCAACGGAAGCATGAATATGCGTTGAATATTCTGTACTGGCGGCAACAATCTGTTCGTCCTGCGCCTTTAAATAGTAAGAATGTACAAAATATACATATGACTGATTCGGAATATCTTTAAAAAGCTTTGCCTGCGGTTTGATTTCAATGGAATTCCAGCCCATATGTGGAATCTTTAAACCTTCCTTTGGCGGTATTCTTAAAATTTCACCTTTCAAAATACCAAGTCCCTCTGCCCCCGGTGTTTCATCACTTTTATCAAACAGCAGCTGCAATCCCAGACAAATTCCAAGAAATGGTGTATTCTTGCGTGTAACCTCTTTAATCGTGTCTACCAGTCCGAACTTGTCCAGATTGTTCATGGCATCCCCAAATGCACCGACACCCGGCAGAATAACCTTATCTGCCTGCAAAATTTCAGATGAATCTCTTGAAACAATCACTTCCTGATTCAGTGATTTCAATGCCTTTTCAACGCTTTTTAAATTTCCTGCATCATAATCGATAATTGCTATCATTCTTATGCCTCTCCATATGCTTCGATTTTTAAGTAGTATTGTGTAAAATCTTTCTTAGATAAATCTACAAGTGTTTCTGCTTCACTTTCTGAAATGCTGAAACTCTTCTGCAATGCGGTAACAATCTGCTTTTTAATGGCTTCTACATCATCACCCACACCTAAGAATTTTGCTTCGTCAATATATGTATCATAACGTTCCATGCCTTTAATTAAAGCGTTTAACGCTTCTGTCTTGCGGTTCATTTCCATATACGTATTGTATGAGTCATACTGACGCTGTACATACATAATGACACCGACCTGTCTGTAAATATCCTCATCTGCATCCCGCAATTTCATTCCTGCAAGCTGGTCATATGCTTTTTCATACTTATCATTTTCAAGATACTTATTGGCTCTTGTCAGTGAAAAGCTGTAATGGAAGCTTGTAATCAAAATATTAATCAATACAACAATACCGGCAATTAATAATACGAATAAAATAATAGACTTTGTCTTAATCCGTAAAATATCACCCGGCTTTGACGGTTCTTTCGGTTTCTTTTCTTTTTTCGGCTTTTCCTTCTTTGGTTTCTTTTCTTTCTTCGGCTTTGCAGCTTTTTCCTGCTTCTTCTGCTCTTTCTTCTCCTGGGCGGCCTGCTTTTTTTCCTGCTTCTTCTGCTGTTTTTCTTCGTACTCAGCAGCTTCTGCTTCCTGCTCTGCCTTATCTTCCTCTGCCGCTTTTTTCTTATATTCCTGGAAACGGTACTTAAACTTTGCAAAAAAGCCCTTCTTCGGTGCAGCTTCTTTTTCTTTTAATTCTTTTGCCTCACCGTCCGCACCGTACATTTCTTTTAAAACGCGCTCATTCTCATCTTTTGGATTTTCCGGCACTTCCTCTCCTGAAAGAAGCTCATCGCCTGCCGCTTCTTCCGGCTCTTCCTCAACACTTTCAAAGAAAATATCCCTGACTGCGCTAAAGAATCCTTTTTTATCCTTTTTGGCTTTCTTTGCCTTCTTATCTTTTTTCTTTTTATCAGATTGATTCTCTGATCCGGCAGCTTCCTGTTCTTTTCCCGGTTCAGCCTGTGTCTGTGTTTCCGCTTGTTCCGCCGGTTCTGATTTTTCGGTCTGTGTCCCGGCTGTTTCAGTCTGTTCTGCTTCAGCAGCTGTTGTGTCCGGTTGTTTCTGCACCGCTTCTGTCTGCTCTGCTGATGCCTTGTCAGACTTCTCTTCCGGCTGTGATGCAGCCTGTACCGGTTCATCTGCATTTTCCTGTGATGCCTCTGCGGCACTGTCACCATTACCGAATAAATCCTCTACGGAAACACTGTCTGACGTTGCATCTTCGATAATATCATCTAAATTCATATCTGCTATTCTTTTAATTTCCGCGTCTGAGAGCAACTCGTCCTCTTTGCCTGCTTCCCCTGCATTGTCTATGTCCTGTAAATTTTCTGTTTCTTTGTCTTTTAATTCTTCATCTAATTCAGGCACTTTTTTCACCCCATATCTTCATAATAATGTACAATTTGTATCTTTCCGATAAATAAACCCGTACTATAAAATAGTACCATACTTACGCAAATTTAACAATATCTGTTAATTTACTTTTCCTTATTGTGCTAAAATTTTTTTTAATTCCTGCAAAAAATCATAAGAAGATTCCGAAACTGCAGCTGCACGCTCCGAAATATTCTCGGGAAACTGCGGCAGTTGTCCGTTAATGCGATATAACACAGATTTCTGATTGATAAATGTGACCTTTTCAAACGGCCAGCGAATCAGGTTCGGAATCAAAAATCCTTCTCCCAATTCAATCAGCATCAGCTTCTTATTGAGAGTCGCAGACAGCCACTTATTATATAAATCCCACTGCTTCTCAACTTCCTCTTTTTTCTCTGATGTGATCTGTTCTGCTTCAAGGAGCAGCGGCTGAACTACTCTTTTCGGATTCAGACTTCCCCATGAAAAATCATTTTTTTTACTGGAAGTAATACAAAAATAATTCTTTTTTTCAAGATATGGTGCATAAAATGCCAGTAAATCCTGATATTCCTGCTTTTCTAAATATGCATTCCATTCTTCACCAATCCCGATTACAACCATCTCGGCATCCCGATATTTATCTATAAAATCAGAAAAAATCTGCTTTTCCATGTTTGTTTTACTCTCCGTTTCATACTAATATGTCTGTGCCAGTCTAAATATGACCGTACACATTTTTACTATTTTCCTATAGGTTCCGCTATAACATGATTACAGCTCCTATAAAGTAAAAGACTGCCGCATAAATTCTATACGGCAGTTTCTATCGTCCATCATTACTTTAACAATAATTTATCGATTTCCTGTACCAATAAACCAATCTCCGGCTTCGACAACTGAACATCTGCTCCTAAAGATTCTCCTTTTAAACGCATCTGCTCATTAATCAAAGATGAGAAAATCACAACCGGTATGGACTTTAAATCATTATCCGTCTTTACCAGCTTTGTCAGTCTGTGTCCATCCATCAACGGCATTTCAATATCAGTTATGATACACTTAACGTCCTTTGGCTCTTCCCCTGATTTAACCTTCATGAGATAATTCCATGCTTCCTGTCCGTTATTGCATAACGTCAGGTTGTTATATCCTGACTTGGTTAATGAATCAGAAATCAGCTTAATCAGCAATGCTGAATCCTCTACAATCATAATATGGGAATCGTTCCGCTGTCTTCCTTCCAGACCGGAAATTTCTGATACCTTTAAACCGGTTTCCGGGCTGATGTCCGAAACAATACGTTCAAAATCCAGAATGACAATGAGCTGATTATCAATCTTGACAATACCTGTTGCAATACCACTGTCTGCCGTACTGATTGTAGAATCCGGCTTAATAATATCTGCCCATGACACCCTGTGGATGCCTACAACGCTATGTACATGAAAAGCCACATTTAACTGATTGAAATTTGTTATAATAAACATGTCTTTTGTGATATCCGGTGAAGGCTGTGCCTTAATAACCTTTGCCAAATCCACGACTGTAATCATTAAATCTCTTGGCATGAAAATACCTTCTACACATGGATGTGAATTCGGTACCGGTGTTACCGGGCTATACTGAACAATCTCTTTAATCTTCGCAACGTTAATTCCATAGTGATTATTTCCAACTGTAAACTCTAAAACTTCAAGTTCATTCGTACCGCTTTCCATAAGTATATTCGTTTCCATGATTTATCCTCCAATTTACGTTTAATGTTAAAAATATTATAACAAATAAAGGTGTGAATTTCAATGCTTATAAAAGACAAAATAAAAACTGTTTTCTGTGCCACTTTCGACAACAAGACGACAAAATACAGAATAACAATACAGGATAATATTATACAGCAGCCTTATATAACAAAAAAGCTGTTATGTATCGAAACACAACAGCCTGTATATTTTAAATATTTATATTCCTGTTCCTTCAAAACTGCACATTAAAATTCTTTTTCATCCGATTATCCTCTGGATAACTCTCGTTCTATCCGTTTCTTTTTGCAAACCTAACCTTCTTCGGTTAAGCCCTCGACCTATTAGTATGAATCAGCTCCACATGTCACCACGCTTCCACCTTTCACCTATCTACCTCGTCGTCTTCAAGGGGTCTTACTAGATTACTCTATGGGATATCTCATCTTGAGGGGGGCTTCACGCTTAGATGCCTTCAGCGTTTATC
>ERZ1106973.2309-NODE-2309-length-14768-cov-2.764358_pt1 | contig 14768 bp, 5 predicted proteins | sample MGYA00403686_ERZ1106973 | MGnify/ENA primary metagenome ERZ1106973 (study PRJEB35170, sample SAMEA104062408) | human gut metagenome | biome: human gut; feature: human-associated habitat; material: faeces | place: Denmark | collected 2012-11-06 ...
TGGCAGGCGGAGCCTTTGGCGGCGGGGACTTCGCCAGGCAGCATGCAGGGCGATGTCCCCGGCGACGCGCGTGCCGCGCTGCAGCGCGAGCTTGTGTTTTTGAAAAAGCAGTTAGATCTGCTGCCGAACGCGAATATCAGTACGTTCCACGCGTTCGCGCTGGAGGTCATTCGTCGGTATTTTTATCTCATCGATATCGAGCCGAATTTTAAGATCTGCGATAACAGTCGTCAATTGATCCTGCGAGGACAGGCGATGGACGAGCTGATCGAGGCGTATTTTGCAGCGGACGATGCGGAATTTTACGAATTCCTGAACGCCTACAGCGGCGACCGCAATGAGAATCGGTTTCGCCAGATGATCGAAAGCACTTTTGATACGATCCAGAGTATGCCGGAGCCTGCCGCGTGGCTGCACGAAAAGGTCGAAGCGCAGAATCCGGCGCGCGGCATCGAGGCTTTCGCAGAAAGCACGGTCATGCAGGAGCTTTGGCAGGACACAGAGGCGCGGATCGCGCGTGCGAAGGCGCAGCTTGACAAGACGGCAGAATTTACGGCGCTGCACAGCTTCGATGCCTTGCAGGAGTTGACGCAGGGAGATCTGCGCATGGCAGAGGAGCTGGCGGCACTCGCGGCGGCGCGGGATTTTGACGGCATGGTCAGCCGTTTGGACGGTTTTCGCCTCAAGGCGCTGAGTAAAAAGCTTTTCGAAGCAACAACAGACTTCGATGAAAGCGCGATGGCAGATGTGCGGGAGATGGTCGAGCAGAATCGCAGTCCGCTCAAGAGCTGTGCCAAAGATCTCAAGAGCATGTATTTCTACGATGTTTTCCAAAGTATTGCAGAGGATGTCTATGCGGGCTATCCGTCGGCGTGTTTCTTTGCGCGGGCGCTGCTGCGCTACGGTGAGATCTACGCGGAAAAAAAGCGGGAAAAGGGCTTGCTGGACTTCAATGACATCGAGCATGACGCTTACGAGATCCTCAAGGATGCGGAGGCCGCAGCGTTTTATCGGGAAAAATTCCTGCATATTTTTGTCGATGAATACCAGGACAGCAACGTGATTCAGGAGGCGCTGATCGAGCGCTTGCAGAGCGGGCGCAACCTGTTTACGGTCGGCGACATCAAGCAGAGCATCTATATGTTCCGATTGGCAGAGCCGGAGATTTTCCGCGGGCGCTATCGGCGATATGACGCGCTGACAGCGGCGCAGGGTGAGGAGAGTCCGAGCCGCTGCATCGATTTGAATCGGAATTTTAGAAGCAAGGCAGGCGTGATCGACTTTATCAATGATGTCTTTCGTGATGCCATGGAAGACTACGACGCGCGGGCGGCACTGTATCCGGGCGATCCGTTTGCCGCGCGGTGTTCGGCGCGTCCGGTGCTGTATCTGGCGCAGACGCCTTGGGACGAGGACGGAGAAGCGGACGATGAACTGAAAATGCTGCGGAAAGCCGAGAAAGAGGCGCTGGCGGCGGTCAAAATCATTCGCGACCACCTCGGTCGGACGATTTATGACAGCAAGGCGCAAAAAGAGCGGAAGCTGGAAAAAAAGGATATCGTGATTTTGATGCGTGGCATGAAGAATTACGGCGATTTGTTTTACAAGATTTTGACAGAAAACAATCTGCCTGCCTATGTGGACGACAACGACGGTTTCTTTGACACGATCGAAATCAACACGTTCATGGCGCTGCTGGCGCTTTTGGACAACCCGAAGCAGGACATTCCGCTGCTGACGGTGCTGCGCTCGGAGATCTTTGCTTTCAGTATCGAGGAGCTGACGGCGGTGCGGATCGCGCACAAGACCGGCAGCTATTATCAGGCGCTGGCCGCGTGTGCCGGAGAAAATCTGTCAATGCCGGGCGATGCCGCGGGCGCGGACTGTCGTGCGCAGGCAGATATCACCGGAAACGCAGGAGATGCCCGGCAGGCGGCAGACATCGGCGGCGCGGGCAAAGGCGCGGGCGGCATGGTAGATGCCGCACTTAGAGAAAAGTGCGCGAGCGTGCTGCAGCGTTTGCGGACTTGGTCGCAGCTTGCGATGCTGCTGCCGCTGGATGAGCTGATCTGGGAGCTGCTTTTGGAAACCGGCTTCTATATCGCCATGGGCGCGATGCCGTCCGGCAGCCGCAGACAGGCGAATCTGCGCGCGCTGGTCGATAAGGCGCACGCATATCAGGGCAGTCAGGACGGTTCGCTATACGGCTTTATGGAATATATCGATGCAGTCAAGGAACGCAAGGTCAGCATGGGTCAAGTCAAAATGGTGGGTGAGGACGAAGATACGATTCGCATTATGACGATTCACAAATCCAAAGGCTTGGAATTTCCAATGGTGCTGCTGGCGGGCTATTGCCGTAAACTCAATTATACGACCATCGGCAAAGGTCCGGCGGTACACAAGACGATCGGACTGGGCTTCCCGGTGGTCAACTACGAGGAAAGCTGGTATCGGACAAGCATCACACAGAATGTCATTCGTGCGAAGATTCGCCGGGAGGAGGCTGCCGAGGAAAAGCGTGTGCTCTATGTTGCAATGACACGCGCAAAGGACTTTTTGTGCCTGCTCGGTATCGAGGATGATCCGGAGGAGGCAGTTGCCAAGGTCTTGACGGAGCTGCCGAAGGACAGCAGTTATTTTTCGATGACCGGCAGGACCCTCTGCAAGCGCGGGGATGGATATGTGTTCATCACGAATGCCGATTTAACCGGGCTTTCTAAGGGCAGAAGGCGTGCCGTCGCAAACGCGCGCGCCTTGCTGGAAGAAGCGCAAGCGCCCGCGGCGACATGGGCGCAAAAAGACGCGGGCGGCAGCCGAGAGAGAAGGGCGGCTGCAGCTACGCCGCAGACCGCGCAGTGTGCAGAGGAAAACAGCGCGGATACAGCTGCGCACCATCAAGCAGTGACCCTTGCCGCGCGTGTCGCTTCGCAGATGGTGTTTCGCTATCCATACGAAAATGATTTGCACATCAAATCTAAATACGCGGTCAGCGAATTGAAGCAGGCGAATGCGGAAAACGAAGCGGCTGTCACACAGAAGTGCGCCACTTCGGACGAGGAGCACAGCGCCGCCATGAAAAAAGAGGCGGCGCGAGGGAAAGGTTTTTGCAGTAAAGATACGCGCGGCAAGACGGGCATGGCTACAGAAATCACACTGGCAGAACCTGCGTCTTTCCATGCACGTAGCGGCTTTACGGCGGCGCAGATCGGAACAATCACACATAAAGTATTGGAGAAACTGGACTTCCGCGCCGCGCAGCGGGCAGCGGAAGTTTTAGAGGGTCAAGTTGCAGCGGTGCCGCAAACAGAGGCAGCGCAAGCCACTGCCGTTTCAAATGCAGAAGAATCGCAAGACGCGCTTGCGGTAAGCGCGGAAACACAAAATGCCGCAGCAGAAGCTGCGCCTGCACCGCAAACAGAGGCAGGAGAGCGTGTACTACCGGGAAAACAAGCGGGTATCGCCTATGTGCAAAACCTCCTTGCGCGTATGGTGACAGAGGAGTTTTTGACCGCAGAGGAGGCGGCGGTCGCAGACGCAGAAAAAATCGCCGCTTTCGCGCGCTCACCGCTCGGCCGCCGCATCGCGGCAAGTCAGAACGTGCGCCGCGAGCAGCCGTTCAATATCCTGCTCGAGGTGAACGGCAGCATGGCTGCGGTGCAGGGCATCATCGACTGCTGCTTTGAAGAGGACGGTGCGTGGGTGCTGCTCGACTATAAGACCACGCGCGTCGAGAACGCGGCAGAGCTCGCGCACCGCGCGCCGCAGCTTCGCAAGACCTATGCGGCGCAAATGGAAATCTACCGCCGTGCGCTGGAAACCGCGACCGGCATGCCGGTGCGCGAAACCTATCTCTATTTGACAAACCTTGGAGAAACCATTCGCATGTAAGATTCGAATATGGTCGAAGCTTGTCTTTTTCGATTTGAGCGGCAGCAGGACAAAAATTTTACTGAATAATCGGCACCATTAGGTGTATACTTGTAATTTTGGGAGGGAGAAATCGTGAAAAAGAGTTTAAGTATCAGCGTTCTCATATTTTTACTCGCGCTCGCGCTTAGCGGGTGCGGTTCGACAGACCTGCCGGAGGCTTTGGCAGGCAGTTGGACCTGCGAACCGCTTGCCTCGGACGGCAAGACGGCGACGGAGTTTTACGCGATGGATATCAATACAGATGGCAGCTTCAGCCTCTACGACACAGTAGGCAATCCCGGCATTTCGGGAAAGATGGAGCTGGAAAAAAGCAGCGGAGACCGCCAAAGCAAGGGCATTGTGCGCGTTTCCTGCGGCAGTGATGATTTTGATCCGCCGCTGTGTTGGAGCATGAAGGAAGAAGATACGCTGGAGTACGAAATCCTTGACGGCGGCAAAATGCGGCTGGGACATAACGGCGTGTGGCTGACCTTTTACGATGCGTACACCCACGCGGTCTATGAGATTCGCCTTGCTGACCGCTCGAATCCGGAATATCAATGGGATATGAAACAGAGCGGAGACGGTGAGGTGAAAATCGTTACCGACACCATTCCGGACGAAGACGTCGGCATTTGGAGGCTGTATGATCTGACCGGAACGAAGCCCGGCGATCTGACGATTACCATGACGTACCACAGCGAAACGGAAACCATGTATACGGTGACCTTTGCCCTGACCGTCAACGAAGACGGAACCATCCGCGAAAACAACATCGATGGCGATGTGGACGAGGCCATGACGGAATGAGCGCGGCGCGCGCCGCAGCTTTGCAGGGTGCTTTTGCCGATATTTTGGAAGCATCGCAAGCGATATTCCCGCATAACAGGTAAGGGGCTACTGCCCTAACGGTTAGTTTCCGTTAGGGCGGCAGCCCCTTGTTCTTTCACGATCGCGTCTTATTTTTTGTTTGGTTTATACCAATCCCTGTGCCATCATCGCTTCTGCAACCTTTTCGAAGCCTGCGATGTTTGCGCCCTTGACTAAGTCATACGTGCCATAGTACTTTTCGGATGCTTCTTTACAAGCCTTGTGGATGTTGATCATGATCTGGTGTAACTGATCATATACATCCTGGTGCTGGAATACGGTGTGACCTGCGTTCTGACCCATTTCGATGCAGGAGGTTGCTACGCCGCCAGCGTTCGCAGCCTTAGCCGGTCCAACGATGATGCCGCTTTCCTGTAAGTAAGCCAGCGCTTCGTTTGTGGTCGGCATATTGGAACCCTCGCAGTAGAACTTCGCGCCGCTTGCGACGATGTTCTTCGCGTCTTCCATATGTACCTCGTTCTGGGTTGCACAAGGAATGTAGAGGTCAGCTTTAACTTCCCAAGGCTTCTTGCCTGCGACGAATTTTGCGTTCGGGAATTTTTCTGCATACGGTGCGCAGATGTTCTTGCCGGAAGCTCTGAGCTCTAACATCATCTGTAACTTTTCATCCGTATTGATGCCGTCCGGATCGTAGATGTATCCATCCGGACCGGAGATCGTAATCAGTTTTGCGCCTAACTGCTGCAGCTTCCAGGCAGTACCCCAGGATACATTGCCGAAGCCGGAGATCGCAACGGTCTTGCCCTTGATGTCCTCGCCGTTCGCCTTGAGCATTTCTTCTGCGTACCAAACGATACCGAATCCGGTCGCTTCGGTTCTGCCGAGGCAGCCGCCGTAGGAGAGACCCTTACCGGTCAGAACACCGCCGTCGAATCTGTCTCTGATTCTCTTGTACTGACCGAATAAGTAACCGATTTCTCTTGCGCCCACACCGAGGTCACCTGCCGGAACGTCGGTATCCGGACCGATATGTCTATATAATTCTGTCATGAAAGCCTGGCAGAATCTCATAATCTCAGCATCGCTTTTGCCGTTCGGATCGAAGTCCGCGCCGCCCTTGCCGCCGCCGATCGGCAGACCTGTCAGGGAATTCTTGAAGATTTGTTCAAAACCTAAGAACTTGATGATGCCCGGATATACATTCGGCGCGAACCGCAGACCGCCCTTGTAAGGTCCGATCGCGGAGTTGAACTGATATCTGTAACCTTTGTTTACATGAACTTTGCCGGCATCGTCCACCCAAACGACTCTGAAAGTGATACCTCTTTCCGGCTCAACCAGTCTTTCCAGAAGACCTGCCTTTTCGTATTCCGGGTGTGCGTCCATGACCGGCGCCAAAGAAGTTAAAACCTCTTCGACGGTCTGATGAAACTCCGGTTCGCCGGGATTGTTCTTTTTACATTCTTCGATTACTCTTTCAACATAAGTTGCCATTGCTTTTCTCCTCTTCTCACATTAAGATTTTAGAATGTTTGACCGCAATTCAAATAAATTGTTTTCTATCTCAAATGTAACACTAAGGCAATGCCTTGTCAACACCGTGTATACAAGATTTTTTTGTTTTTTTTGCGGAACAAAATCCAAATCCTTGCCAAGGCTAAACCCCAGCAATTACAAGGCTTTTCGCCTACGCGTTTTCGGACTTTCCCGCGAGAATATCCGCGCCGCACGCGCTTCGCACGCATAGCCTCTCTGCAAGGCAGGCCTTTCCGGATTTCCCGGGAAAACATCTGCGCCCCGCGATTTCGCAGGCCCTAAAAAATGAAGTCCTTTGACAAGGAGGCAAAACAGAAGATTTCCCTCCCGAAAGGGTGAAATGCAATTCGCAGAAAAATGGCTCAATCATAAATTTTGAAGGGTCTGCCTGATACAACAATTTCAACAAACCTAAAAGAGGCATAAGTCTTGATATTCCAATCCTTCATGCCTCTTTTAAATTTCTCAACTGTCGAAAAGAAAGTAATAGCACGTAAAATCTGCAAACGCAAGTGTTTTTTCGGAAGGTTTTGCGGATTGCAGATTCTGCGCAATCCGCATTGCCGTTCCGACATTTGCATGCGGAAAAATCACTTCGTCCAGATTCTTGCCGCGTACCTGCACTGTGTCAGTTTGCTGCTATCTACTAATTTGCCGTTTTGATCATAGATCATGACGCGTGCTTTGTAGTAGTACCGTCTGCCTTTTTCGCCCTGTGTGTTGACATAGACTTTGGAAGACTTGGTCAGCTTCGCTTTGTACTTGCGAGCTTTTTTCTCGGAGCGGTAGAACTTGTACTTCACCGTATAACCGAGTGCCTGAAGCTCCTGAATCGCCGCTGCGCTTTCCTTATTCATTTCCAGTCTCACTTTGATATTTTCCTTTGCCGTCTTGACGGAGCGTGCCTTCAGCAGGATTGATTCTGTCAGCTCTTCGACTTTTGCCTGTTTTATTCCATCTTTCGGAGTGAATTCGGCTTCGATGGTGTGGCTTCCCTTGATTTTTTCAAAGGTGTACGTGCTCACCGCGCCGATGCTCTTGCCGTCGACCTTGACATCCGCAACGGTATAGCCGCTATCCGGCGTAATCGTAAAGGTCTGATCCGCGTCTGCGCGAACTTTGACAGTGCCGGACGGCGAAATGGAGCCATGCGCATTGGCTGACGCCTGAATGGTATAGTCGCTGTAGCTGCTGCCTCCGCCACTGCTGCCGCCGGATTGCTGTTTCTGCTTTGTAATCAGCGCAGCCTGCGAGGCAGATGCGTTCTCCGCACTGTCCTTTGCATAGAGGGAGAGAACCTCAGTGTTAGTGCTTCCCTCAAGCGTGCCGGAAATCGCAAAGCTGCCGTTTCTCGCGGCGTAGACGCTCTTAGTCTCATCGTTATCTTTGTAGATAATCTGACTACCCACGTCCGCCGTGCCGGTGATTGTATACTTACCGCTGTCAGGGTCTGCGTAGAATATCGGTGCAGACAGGGTCAGAACAGGAGCGGTCTTATCCACGCTCACCAGCAGGAATACGCTAGTCGTATCCTGGGCAGTATTGCCGGCGATATCCTGAATTCCGTCGATTTTGAACATCAGGCTGCCCTCAAACTCAGGAATCTTATAAGTACCGTCAGCCTCCACCTTAATCTCATTATCTGTATCCATATCCATTCGCGTGACCTTGTAGCTGACATCCTTTGTCTCACAGCTTACCTTCAGCACGTCGTTCTTGCCGTCTACATAGGCATGGTAGACGCCGTTTTCGTCCTTGGTGCATGCCGTATCGTTCACGGAGAGGTTAAGATTCAGCGGTGTGTATTTCGGAAGATATACGCCGGGAGCGGGAGATTTGCTTTCCGCGCTGTAATACTTCGCGCCTTTGCTCTCTTTATCAAGTTTGTACGCGCGCACGCCGACCTTATAGGTCTGGCCCGCGGATAGATTCTTGGATTCTTGCGTTTCTGCTCCGCCCACGGTCAGCGCCATTTTAATAGAGGTGACCGGCGCCTGCCCATCTTCGGATTTTTTAAGGTCATAGCCGAATCCGGTATCAATCCAGTTACCATCATCGTCCGGCTGATAGATCGTCACGGCATAGCCGTCAACGTCGGTCACAGCGTTCCACGCCGCCGTCATGGCTTCGTTTCCGGCAAGCGCCAGATTTACGTTTGCCGGAGCGTTAGGCTGGAGGGTGTTCGTATAAGTAATTGCCTTGGTGAACGGTTGGCTGTCAATGGCAGCAAGTGCTTTTTCCGGCTTGCCGTCACCATTAAGATCAGCTTCTTTTTCCGTCATCAGGAAAGAAGTCACGTAGTACTGCCCTGTAGGCACCAGATTACCCTCTTTAGGAATCGGGACCGAAATGCTTGCGGGATCCCCCACCGTCTGCTCGTCTATCAGATAGTCCGCGCCGCCCTCTTTATTGGCAAAATAGGTGCGAAGCACATACTTTGTACCTGTTTCGGCATATTTGATTTCGCCGGACAGGTTTTCGTTCAAAGTCAGGTTCAGCTCTTCAAACGGTGTAACGGTAAAATCCTTGGATTTTTCTTCCACAAGCACAAGTGAGCCTGTATTGACCTCGTAGCTTCCGCCATTCTTCAGCCGCAGCATCGCTACGCGGTATGACTTTTGATCATGATTGTTCTTGATGATATCGATGTCCGCGTTGATGTCTTTATCGCGATCAATGCGTCCGTCATCGCCCAGCCAGTGGATGCCGATGGAGTCGGTCCACCTTGCTTCTTGACAGACAGAGAATCCTTGATTGCCTGTTCGGTTACCGTATTTTCAAATGCCAGCAGGATGTATGGCGTTTCGTCTTCACCGGCGTTTACCACGAACGTCTTTGTGTTTCCGCTGCCGCCGTTTTTCAATACAGGGGATTCCGCGGCAAGCAGCACAGGAACGGCTCTGCCGCCATTCTCCTGCATCACGCTCTGCACCACCGGCTCAACGCCTTTGCTCGACCAGTCCCACTCCGGCAGCTTGCCGAGCCACTTGGTCTCAACATCCCAGCCGCCGCCCTTGCGGAAGTTGGTCTCCACGATATTCGGCACGAGTACCCATACCCGCGCATCGACGATCCCGGCATACACACCTGCCATAGCACCGAGATAAATATCTACATTTTCGAACGCCTGTTTCATGCCCTCGCTGACGCTCACATTTTTAATAGGAGCGGTGGTGTGTCCGCCCATGATAAGATCGATGTCCGTGCTGGTAAGTTTAAGGCCGCCAATCACGGGCACATCGCTTGGAATCTGCAGCCTGCCTTTGACAGTGCCGTTGGCGCCGATGCCCAGATAAATCGTATCTTTGGCATTGTTCACACCGCCGAACGCACCCAGCTTGATTGCGGTATCCAACACGAAGATGTCAATGGTCTTGCTCGGAAGATTGAGCGCAAGTTCCTCCGAGCCGCCGAAGTAGATTCCCCTGTAGGTATTTCCGTTATAAGTCCGCTCCTGCCCGTTGAGATAGAGGGAATAGCCGAAGCTGTCTATGATCTGCGCGTTCTTACCCAAGCCGGCAATTCCAACGTCTGTTGCCTTGAGGGAGATCTCGCTCGGTCCAAGCACAACATTGCCCGTACCCTCAATCAGGTGCAGGTAGGTGCCCGTCAGAGCGCCGCGCAGTTTGAGCGGCGGAATGTCATAATAATCGCCGTTTACCGTGTCCGCCAGATCCTTAAATCCCGCGCCGCCGCCGTTAAGCTGTCCGATTGGAATCGGCGGGATGAGCGGAATGCCGGGGCTGGACTTGACATAGAACCACAATTTATCCGGAATCAGCGAGCCGTCCTTAGCGCGCTTCAGTGCCAGCTCTGCCTTAGTCTCAAAGAGGTCGAAGACATTCAGTTCCAAACTGAAGTCGTAGAGCTCCTCGCCCTTGAAGGTATTGACCTCGCCCTCAATCTCCGCCAGTTCCAATGCCATCATCTTTTTAGTGTCAAATTTTCCTTTCGCGTGTACGCCGTTGACCTTGAATTCCTTTTTCTCATTTAAGCCATATCCCAGTTTCTGAAGAGAAAACTCCGCACCGTCGAATACGGTTTGGAAGCCGATCTCTCCGCCGAACACAAGATTCCCCGACACATCGGCTGCTGCTGTCTCCAGCTTCACCGTGGCATATGGAATATCCACATAGACGATGGCATCGTTTTTCTTTGGGTCAATCGTAAACGCAAAGCCGTCCTTTGTGAGCGAGATTTCCAGCTCTTTTCCTGCTCCGTTTTTCGGCTGATAGAATTTGAAGCTCGGCGCGTTCAGACTCACGCCGCTGTGCTCAATCCTTCCGTCTCTGTGGATGATGAGCTTGCCGCCGCTTGTCTTCTTCCATGTCTCTGTGACGGAAGGTGAGAGCATAGCTGCCTCACCGGTAAAGGTAAAGTCCGCGCCGTTTTTGCTTTCATAATCGCCGCTGATGAGGGCAACCGGGTTGCCGTACTGCTTTTTCAGCGTCTCCAGCGCCGCGTCGTCAGCAATATATTCCACCGTTACGCCGCCGCTGCCGTCAGCAAATGCCGCAAGGCGCTTGGCGTTGATGGAAATGTGCACATCGTCCGGCTTGGATGGAACAGAGTCCGTTCCTTTTCTTAAACCACGAAAACCCCAGAGAAAGCCTACTTTACTCGAATAATTCTCATCATCGCTGAAATCGTAGCCAATATCGTTTCGACATTCCACGCGGGTATTGGCAGGGTTGCCTGCTGGCGTTACACTGACCGTATGCGGCAGATAGGCTTTGATGGTTTTATCTTTATAATAGCCCGACAGTCCCACAAAAGGATTCGCCCAGGCATAGCCGTCCACATAGACCTCGGTGATGTAGTTATAGCACCAATCCCCCCCTTGCGAGAAAGATTGCCACGTACTTATGTTTTCTACCGGACCGGTGAGAACGGAACTTTCGGTTGAAATTTCCTTCTGCTTATCATAATTGTAAACAGTGCGGCTCATTTTGACAGCGGGACTGTCTTTCGCGTTCGCGTGACCCATGCCTGTGAAGGCATCCAGTGTATAACCCCACCTAACACTCACATCACTGTTCAGGGAAGGGAAGAAGTCATCCCTGCGAGTGTCGAGCCTGATGCTATCAACGGATGTCAGTACGCCCCAGGAATCTTTCGACGATTCCGTTTCCTTGCACTGCACCAGTTCATAATAGACTGCCGTCGTTGCGGTCAAATTGCGTCCGGACAGATTGACCGTCAAAGCATACTCCGCCTTGATGGCCTGTTCGTTTCCATTCGGCGTCCTGTTCACAAATGATGCGCTTTTTAGACGGAGATTCGCGGGATGCACATTCTCCCAGCCAGACCCTCTATAAGTGATGAATTCACAGAAGGGTTTCTGCCGGTCGCTGCCGTCCGAGGTCGCGGCCGGACTTGTCGAGACGGTGCCATCCTGCTGGTTCAGCGTTACGCGAATGTACTCGTTTTTTAGGACGAGAGTGCCACCTTCCATCTTGGTTTCCACCTGCGAGCCGGTGGGCGGCAGTATGTCCCCCACATAGGCCAGCGCCTGCGTGGGCATTAGACCAAACAGCAGGCAAAGTGTCAATAAGAGAGTTAATATCTTTTTCACGGTGCGTTTTCCTCCTTTGCTTTTTGTTGCTTTTCTTATTGTGCATGGAAATATCGCTGTGCGATATTTCCGGAATAACGACAAAAGCACCTTACGAAGCGGCGCTCATGGGTGAGTGTCCTGTGCGTATAGAAATCGCTGATTTCGTTATGTGCACTTTTGTCCTTTTTTAGTGCTCGCGCAGCCACATGCATGCGGCTAAAAAGAACCTTTACTTATATAGGTACAGAAAGTTTAAAAATCTCGCACCCCAAAAGAAAATTTTTTTTAAAAAAATGAGATCCAACAAAAGCAGCTCTCCATGCAACAAAATGCAATGGGTTTTTAGAGGTTCAAAATCCAGCCTGTCCGGTACAAAAGCGGCTGCGCACTAGGTTATTCCCCTTGAATGCTACGGCGCGCGCTCTTAACGTTTTCTGAATTTCTTTTGACTGCGAGCTTGCTTTTTACTTGCAAAAAGCGGGCAAAAAGTTGTATACTATATAGATTAGAAGAGGAGACGCATGCAGCATACCTGAAACGGTTCGGCGCGCGGGTTTTCCTCAGTCAGAAACGAAACGAAAGGAGCAAAGACATGGATAGTGTGCCCGATGGGAAAAACACAACAAAAGTAAAATTGCATAGCCTTGCCTTTGCTTGTTTTGCGTAGAACGGAATCTCCCGGGGACGGCGCATGAACGGCTTGCAGAGGCGGGGCGTGCGTAAGGAGGAGATTCCAATGGATCAGAATATTTTAATGAATCTCGACGAAGCGATGAAGGAGTCACTGGAAAAGATTTTTCAGCTCTTGGAGGAAAAAAAGTATTTCCTCGCCAAGGATGAGCTGCTCAAGTACAACGATGCCGACATCGCGGAAATGTTCGAGGAACTGCTGGAAAAGCCGGAGCTGATCGAAAAGACGGTCGTTGTGTATCGTCTGCTGCCAAAGGATGTTTCGGTCGAGGTGTTTTCGTACCTGCCGTCGGATGACCAGCTGAAAATTGTAGACGGTATTACGGATACGGAGCTGAGCTACATCGTAGATGAGCTTGACTTCGACGATAAAATCGATATTTTGGAGGAGCTGCCTGCCAATCTGGTCGATAAGATCCTCGAAAAAACGCCAAAGAATGAGCGTGCGCTGATCAACAGCTTCCTGAATTATCCGGACAATTGCGCTGGAAGCCTGATGACGCCAGAGTACATCAGCCTGCAAAAGGAAATGACAGTCGGCGAGGCGCTTGGCTATATCAAGCGCGAGGGTACGGACGCAGAGACGATCTATACCTGTTATGTCAAGGATGCCGGGCGCAAGCTGATCGGGATCGTGTCGCTGAGCACGCTGGTCATTACGGATGACAATGTGAAGATCAAGGACATCATGCATACAGAATATATCTGGCTGAATGTGTATGATGACAAAGAGGACGTTGCGGAAGCCTTCAAAAAATATGACTTTTTGGCAATGCCGGTGGTCGATAAGGAGCATCGGCTGGTCGGCATCATTACGGTCGATGACGTACTGGACGTCATGGAGGAGGCGGCAACTGAGGATATCGAAAGAATGAACGGCGTTATCAGCTTCGATGCCCCAGACAAGGATTATCTGGACGTTTCGGTCTGGCAGCACGCTATCAACCGTCTGCCATGGCTTTTGATTTTGATGGTCGCCTATATTTTTACTGGCATGATCATTACAAACTTCGAGGCGCGGCTCTCGGAAATCATCTGTCTGGTCGCGTATATGCCGATGCTGATGGGAACCGGCGGCAATACGGGTTCGCAGGCGGCGACGCTGATTATCCGCGGACTGGCAACCGGCGAGGTGGAGACCTCGGATGCCCTGCGCATCTTGTGGAAAGAAATCCGCATCGGACTGGTGATCGGCGTGATTCTGAGCCTGTTCAATTTCGCGCGGATTTGCCTGTTTGACCGCTACGATGTGCTGATTGCGCTGACGGTCTGCAGCGCGATGCTGTTCATCGTCATCTTCGCCAAGGTGCTGGGCAGCATGGTGCCGCTGCTGGTCAAAAAGCTCAAGCTGGACCCTGCGCTGATTGCAAATCCAGCCATATCGTCTATTTCCGATACGGTGGCGCTGACGATTTACTTCGCGATGGCAAGCCTGTTTTTGGGACTGTAAGGGTATGACGTACGAATATATGAATAGAAGAGAAGTGCTGAAAGTGCAGCATTTCTCTTTTTTTTGCTTCACAGCAGGCGCTGTGCACCGGCTTGCTGCGCGAAAACCCTTGCGACCGCGAAACCGCCGCCGCATGCGCAGAAATTTTTGCGATGGAATACGACGAAAACTCTGGGAGGAAAGCAGCGCAAGACGTGAAGCGAACGATTAAATCCATTCACTGTTGGCGGCAGACCAACACGCGGTAACTGTTTTATTTTCCACTGCCGCCATAAATGGCTGTTCAAGAAAATTCTGCATTGTTCTCAAAACGATACTGTAATCGTCCGTCTTGGTATTGATCTTCCGACAGAATGCTTTCCATTTCTTCTGCATAGCAGAATCGTTTGCGAAGCGCATAACTTGCTTGAATTGCTCCGGCGAAAAGTCGTGTTCACGGTTTGAAAAGGTCTTTTTGAGTGCTTCAGTAAGCACGTCGCCCTCAAAATCAAACTTGTTGGCGATATAATAAATATCGTAGTAATCCTTCATTCGGCTGGAAAACTCCATCAGGTTCAAAATGGCATCGAGTTTTTCCGCAACGGTGGTTTCAACCGAGTAGGTATTTACCGTTGGTGGTGCAAACTCTGGAAGCTGCGTTGGTATTTGGCGTTTTTCCTGTTTCGGGACAATGACATCTCCAACACCAAAGTCAACACTGAACGGCGTTCTTGTATTTTTGATATGGGTAACAATGGAAGCACCGATTCCTGCATATTTTTTAGCGGCGGCAATCGGAGTAACCTCCTTGAT
>ERZ1106973.2317-NODE-2317-length-14723-cov-3.084470_pt1 | contig 14723 bp, 10 predicted proteins | sample MGYA00403686_ERZ1106973 | MGnify/ENA primary metagenome ERZ1106973 (study PRJEB35170, sample SAMEA104062408) | human gut metagenome | biome: human gut; feature: human-associated habitat; material: faeces | place: Denmark | collected 2012-11-06 ...
CCAACAAATTCACTTTTTCCATTAGCCAGTACTTTGGCGAGCTTATTTTCCTGGTATCCAAGGACATCCAGTGCATGAGTGATTTTTTCCTGATTTTCAAGAGTCAGAGAATCCGGATTATTAAAATATCTGGAAATGGTAGTTTTTGAAAAGCCTGTATAAGCGGCTATATCTGCAAAAGTTACTTTTTTCTGTTTCATGTAAATCCTCTTCCTTATAATGTATATTATCAGTATAGCAAGTGCATTGAAAAAAATCAAACAAAAAATAACTAGTTAAGTAACCGGTAACTTTTCCTTTGAAATCTATTGACAAGTAAGATTCTGGATAGTATTATGAACATACAAAGTAACCGGTTACTTAACTGGTTACGCAATCGTGAATCTGAAAGGAGAAAGCTATGAAGAAACGAACAGTAGGGGTACTGCTGGCAGCATTCTTTGCAATGGCATTGACGGGGTGTGGAGATAAACAGCCGCAACCAGGAGAAGTAAAGGGATATGACAAAGGCGAAGAATATCTTTCTATCTGGGTACATTCAATCGAAGACACAGAAGAAGGACAGTGCTACAGGAAATCTGTAGATGCATTTAACAAGAAATATGATGGGAAATATTTTGCAGATATTGAATTTATTCCACGAAATGACAGTGGTGGAGGCTATTCGGATAAGATCAATGCATCCGTGATGTCAGGAGATCTGCCGGATGTGCTGACTGTTGACGGACCAAACATTGCGGCATATGCAGAGAATGGAATTATTCAGCCACTTGCGAAATTAACGGACGAAGAAAAGAGCGTATATCTTGATTCGATTATTCAGCAGGGAACATATAATAATAAGCTCTATGCGCTTGGAGCAATGGAATCCAGTGTAGGACTCTACTATAACAAAGATATCCTTGCAGAAGCAGGAGTGGAAGTCCCGGATGCAGATCACCCATGGACATGGAGTGAATTCACAGAGGTGTTAAAGAAAGTACAGCCGGTAGTAGAGAAGAAAAAAGGTTATGCGCTGGATATGACTTTCCCGACAGGAGAAGCTACGATTTATTATTATGCACCGTTTTTCTGGTCAAATGGCGGTGACTTTGTAAGTAAAGATGGACTGAAGGTGAACGGTGTATTCAATTCAAAAGAGAATCTGAAAACAGTGAATTATTTTAAATCGTTTTTGGATAATGGATATATGTCTAAAGTACAGATCACAGACCTGTTCGAAAGCGGAAGAGCAGCATTTAAGTTCGACGGGGCATGGGAAGTAAATACAATCTATAATAACTATCCGGATGTAAACCTTGGAGTTGCACCATATGTAGTATCCGATAACTGGGATGGCGGAAGATATACACCAACCGGTTCCTGGGCATTTGCGGCATCATCAAAGACGAAGAAACTAAAAGGTGCGACAAAGCTGGTACAGTGGATGAGTGGTGTAGAAAGTGGAAAGCGTCTGTGGGATGAAAGTAAGAGTTTCCCATCTACATATGAAGCGTTTGAGAGCAGTCCGATTTTTGAAGAAGATGAGAATTATAAAGCCTTATATCACCAGCTGAATAAATATGGACATCCAAGATCAAAAACACCTGTATATCCACAGGTTAGTGCATCGGTACAGGAAGTATTGGAAAATTCGGTACTTACCGATAATGATGCGAAGACAGAACTGGATAAATCTGTAGAAAGGATTAACGCAAAATTAAAGCGTTATGTGATGAAATAATGAAGAAAAGAACAGAATCCATTATGGGAATGGCGTTTTTTGGACCGGCACTTGTGTTACTTACGATATTTTTATTCCTGCCGATGATCCTGACATTGATTTTCAGTTTTACTGATTTCTTTGCTTTAAATCCGGGACTGACGCATTTTGTCGGACTGGACAACTATATTCAGATTTTTAAAGATGATGTGTTTTCACAGGCATTTTTTAATACCGTAAAGTTTGTGATCATTATTGTTCCGCTGCAGGGAATTGGAGCGCTTGTGCTGGCACTTCTGATTAATAAAGTGACGCATTGTAAGAAGTATTTCAAAGTAGCATTCTTTGTTCCGGTGGTCATGTCACTTGCTGTTGTGTCAACACTGTGGATCCAGATCTACAGCCCGGAAGGAATTATGAATGCAATCCTTTCTTTCTTTGGAATTGATGCACAGCCATTCATCAACAGTGCCAGTCAGGCACTTCCATCCATCGCGATCATGAGTGCATGGCAGGGAATGGGATATCAGATGATCATCTTCCTGGGAGGAATCCAGGCAATCAATCCGGCACTTTATGAAGCGGCCGAGATGGACCATGCAACACCGTGGCAGAAATTCAAGGACATTACCCTGCCGGAATTGAAACCATTGTGTGTGTTCGTTTTAATTACGATTACGATCGGAGCATTCCGTATGTTGGTACAGCCAATGGTTATGACCGGAGGAGGACCATCGAATTCAACGTATACGGTTGTGTATGATATATATGAAACAGGTACTGTTAACTGGGAAATTGGACTGGCATCTACAATGGCTATTGTATTCGCATTCTTTGTAATGATACTGACCGTGATCCAGACAATCGCAACAAGAGATAAGGAGGATCAGAATGTTAACAAAAAAGCAAAAAAGAAATAATTGGATACTGACGGTCGTACTTCTGATCGTATCATTGTTGTTCCTGTTCCCGGTTATCTGGATGCTGGCAAACTCATTCAAACCAGACGCGGCAATCACTGCTGATATGAACAGTATGGCGGCATTCATTCCACCGGCATTGAACGGCAATTTCTTTGAAAATTATGTATCTGTATTAACAAATACAGGATTTGTACGATACATGTGTAATACCTTGTTCTATGCAGCAATATTGATCGTACTTGGTGTAATTGTAAATGGACTGGCAGGATATGCATTGGCTAAGATTAATTTTCCATTCAGAGAACGCTGGCTTCTGATCATTATGCTTCTGATGATCGTACCGATGGAGACGATCATTACGATACATTTCCTGATCATTGCAAAACTTGGACTTCTGAATACGGTGCTTGGATATGTACTTCCAATGATTGTGAATCCGTTTAACATTTTCCTGTTCCGTCAGGTATTCCTGGGACTTCCGGATGATGTATATGAGGCAGCACAGTTAGATCACTGTGGACCGGTAAAATACTTTTTTACTATGGTTCTTCCAATGTCAAAGAGTGTAGTGGCAACGGTTAGTGTATTTACATTCCTGAATGTATGGAATGATTATCTGTGGCCGTCACTTGTATTTACATCCAGTGATCTTCTGACTGCACAGATTGGTCTGAATGCGATTACATCAAATGATAACACAACAACAGGACAGACCCTTGCAGTTATCACAATGGTAACAATTCCGGTCATTATTATCTATTCACTCTTCTCAAAACAGATCGTAGAGGGTGTAATATCAACAGGTTCCAAGGAGGGCTAAAAGATGAGCTTTATCGAATTTAAAAATATATGTAAAAAATATGCAGGAAACGATAAGAATTCCGTGACAGACTTTAACTTAGATATAGAAGAAAAAGAATTTATCGCATTTGTCGGACCATCCGGATGTGGTAAATCCACAACACTCCGAATGATCGCAGGATTTGAAGAGATTACAAGTGGAGACCTTTTTATTGATGGAAAACGTGTGAATGAGGTTGCACCGGCGGATCGAGGAATCTCTATGGTGTTCCAGAACTATGCACTGTATCCACATATGACGGTAGAAAAAAATATTTCTTATGGATTGAAGAACATGAAGGTTCCGGCAGATGAGATCAAGAAAAAAGTAGACTGGGCAATTGATATCCTGGGACTCGAAGAATATCGTTACCGTAAGCCTAAGAATTTATCAGGTGGACAAAGACAGAGAGTGGCACTTGGAAGAGCGATTGTAAAAGATCAGAAAGTCTTTCTGATGGATGAGCCACTTTCTAACCTGGATGCAAAACTGCGTGTCAGCATGAGAAATGAGATCAGCAAGTTACATAGAAATCTTGGAAGTACAACCATCTATGTTACACATGACCAGGTAGAAGCCATGACAATGGCAGACCGCATTGTAATCATGAAAGATGGCGTGATCCAGCAGGTTGGAAAACCGATGGATCTGTACGAACATCCGGTGAATAAATTTGTTGCGGGATTTATAGGATCTCCGCAGATGAATTTTTATGATGTGAAAGTAGACGGAAAGAAATTGATATTTGCAGATGGTAATACAGTGGAACTTCCGGAAGCAATTGCAAAACGTATTGCGGGATACTCAGAAGTTATCATGGGAATCAGAGGAGAAGATATCAAGTTTGATACAACTAATCTGGATGTCTATGGAAGTCATCAGAAAGCAGTTATTGACAATACGGAGATTATGGGAAATGAGAATAATCTGTATTTTGACTTCGGAGGAAGCGTAACGATTGCAAGAGTATCAAAATATGAAGTAAGCCAGGTGGGAGATGAGGTGGAATTTACCTTTATGCCACATAAGATGCATTTCTTTGATAAGGAAACAGAGCAGGTGATCGGAGCAGAATAATTTAGAATAAAAGAGGAAGAACGTATGCTTGAAAAAGCCAATGAATATATCAGACAGAATCACATAGATGAAAAAGAAAAATCATTATTCCATGTGACACCGGAAACAGGATGGATGAATGACCCGAATGGTTTCTCTGTATATCAGGGAAAAGTACATTTATTCTATCAGTTCTATCCATATAAAACAGAATGGGGACCGATGCACTGGGGGCATCAAGTGACCGAAGATCTGGTAAAATGGGAAGCATATCCGGTAGCTATGGCACCTGATCAGGATTATGATCACATTGGATGTTTCTCGGGAAGTGCAGTAGAAGCTGATGGAAAGCATGTGCTGCTTTATACAGGAGTAAGCCAGAAAGACGGAAAAGAAATCCAGAATCAGTGCATTGCCATTGGAGATGGGAAGACTTATGAAAAATGGCAGGATAATCCAGTTATAAAAGGAGATATCATGCCGGAGAAATTTGACAGAAAAGACTTCCGTGATCCGAAGATATGGAAAAAGGATGGCAGATATTATTGCGTTGTAGGTAATCGCTATGAGGAAAATTGTGGGCAAATAGTCTTATTTAGCAGTGCGGACTATAAAAACTGGCGGTATGAAAAAGTCCTTTTGAGAAATGACGGAAAGAATGGAGATATGTTAGAGTGTCCGGATTATCTGGAAGTAGACGGGTATCCTGTAATCATTTGTTCTCCGCAGAATATGCATGCTCAAAAGTACGAATTTCATAACGGTCATAATTCCATTTATATTATTGGAGATGCAGAAAAAGAAATATCGGATTTTGCATGGGAGAAAAAGAGAAGCCTAGATTATGGACTAGACTTTTATGCACCACAGACAACAGAGCTTCCGGATGGCAGGCGGATCATGGTCGCATGGATGAAGTCGTGGGATGCACGTGTCATGACAAAAGGACAGAAATGGCAGGGAATGATGACACTCCCAAGAGAATTAAAAATCAAAGATGGGAAAATCTGGCAAAGTCCGGTGAGAGAACTGGAAAAGTATAAGAAAAATCCAATCATCTATACAGAACAGAAAATTAGCGGACAGATGTCTTTGGATGGTATCAATGGCCGGGTGATTGACATGACGGTAGAACTTACGAATGTAGAAGGCCGGGAGTTCAAGGTAGATGTGGCACATAATGAAGAATATACAACAACATTTACATATTATCCGGAAAAACATCAGATTGAAATTGACCGGACCTACAGTGGTGTAAATGCAGATGTTGTCTGTGTGAGAAAGATAGAAATTGCGGAAAAACATCATGCGCCGAAACTACATTTTATCATGGACAGATATTCTGTAGAATTATTTATTAATGATGGAGAGCAGACGGCAAGTGTGGTCATTCCTACGCCATTGGAAGCAAATGAAATTATATTTACTAGTGATGAAGCGGCAACCGTTAATATTGAAAAATATGAGATAACATTCAATTAGAAGAGATAGTTTCTCATTCACCGATTGATGTCCCCGTGCATATTTTAATACAGATAGAACCGCCAAGGAGCAATCAGGATTATGGAGAACAAATTACCGTTCTATATGGCTTATCCGGTTCCGCTGCTGTATAATGATGACCGGAATGCGAGAAGAGACTATGACTATATGAAAAGCATTTACCCGGATACGGCGAAGAGAGTACTTCCTTATATGGAAGAGGAATGTGACAGAATGGAATATGATGGAAGTATGATGTATGACGAATATCCGGACCGCCTGCAGCTTCGTCTGATGTGCCGCAGGATCTATGATAAGGCGGAGAAGGAAGAAGAGAACCCGGGTGCCTGGCTTATGGATCTGATCGAGGTTATGACATATCAGGAACTTTGCAGGAGACGTGTGGAACATAGAGAGATACGTAAAAAAATATATTGATCTACAAGAGGGCATCTGGAAAAAAACTTCCACTTCGCCCTCTTGTATGTTATACTGTGCGGTGATAAATGAATGTTTTCAGATGAAAAAGTCAGAACATAACATACAGGAGGGCACATCGTGGCAGATAATAACATTATTTTTATCGGAATGCCGGCAGTCGGGAAAAGTACAGTTGGTGTGGTAATTGCAAAGAGACTGGGATACAGATTTGTAGACACGGATATTCTGATCCAGGAATCAGAAGGGAAACTTCTGAAAGATATTATTGCTGACGTTGGACCGGATGGCTTCCTGAAAGTAGAAGACCGGGTCAATGCACAGGTGAAAGCAGAACGTACCGTTATCTCGCCGGGAGGCAGCGTAGTATATTGTGAAAATGCGATGAAACATTATAAAGAAATCGGCAAAGTCGTATATTTACAGGCATCCTTTGAGACAATAAACAGCAGACTTAAAAACGCCAAAGGCCGTGGAGTGGTACTGCGTGACGGACAGACGCTCAAAGATCTGTACGATGAAAGAGTAAAGCTTTTTGAAAAGTATGCAGATATTACAGTGTGTGAAGATAATCAGAAGCTGGAAGATACGATTGAATCGGTATTAGATGCATTAGGGGAGTAAAAGTGCACAAGTATAGATAGAACAATTGGAATATGTTACAATAAAATTACATAACTGTAAAAAATATTTTACAATTGAGAAATTTGTGCTATAATAGGCGCGAACCCTTTTGGGGTTATATTGTGATGCAGAAATTTATGTACAATTTGAGATAGTTATAAATATTGAACAAAAGATTTATTGTAATTAGAGATTCATATAAATATTAATGAGGTGTAATTAATGGAACAGTATATTATGGGCGGTCATCCGCTTGTGGGAGAAGTGGAAATCGGCGGTGCCAAGAACGCGGCACTTGCAATTCTTGCAGCAGCAATTATGACAGATGAGACCGTATTAATCGATAACTTACCAGATGTGAATGACATTAACGTACTGATCGATGCAATCGAGGGGATTGGAGCGAAGGTACACCGTGTCGACCGTCATACAGTAAAGATTAATGGAGCCAGTATCAAGAACGTAGATATTGAGTATGATTATATTAAGAAGATCCGTGCTTCCTATTATCTTCTTGGCGCATTACTTGGAAAGTATAAACGTGCCGAAGTTGCACTTCCGGGAGGATGTAATATCGGAAGCAGACCAATCGACCAGCATCTCAAAGGATTCCGTGCGTTAGGTGCAGATGTAGATATTGAACATGGCAAGATCGTTGCAGAGGCAGACCGTCTTGTCGGAAAGCATATTTATTTCGACGTGGTAAGTGTTGGAGCAACGATTAACGTTATGATGGCAGCAGCTATGGCAGAAGGACTTACCATTCTGGAAAATGTTGCAAAAGAGCCACATGTTGTAGATGTTGCGAACTTCCTGAACAGCATGGGAGCCAACATCAGGGGAGCAGGTACAGATGTGATCAAGATCCGTGGTGTACAGCGCCTTCACAGAACAGAATATTCTGTGATCCCGGATCAGATCGAAGCAGGAACATTCATGTTCGCAGCAGCAGCAACAAAGGGAGATGTAACGGTACTGAATGTTATTCCGAAGCATCTGGAGGCTACGATCGCAAAACTGGTAGAAATCGGATGTGAAGTGGAAGAATTCGATGATGCTGTACGTGTCGTATCAAAAGGAGATCTTACAAGCACACATGTGAAGACCCTTCCGTATCCTGGATTCCCGACAGATATGCAGCCGCAGATCGGCGTAACACTGGCTTTATGTAAGGGGACAAGTATCATTACAGAGAGTATTTTTGAAAACCGTTTCAAATATCTGGATGAGCTTGCAAGAATGGGTGCAAATGTGAAAGTAGAAGGTAATTCTGCAACGATTGAAGGCGTGACAGAATTTTCGGGAGCCAGAGTGAGCGCACCGGATCTTCGTGCAGGAGCAGCACTTGTGATTGCAGGAATGGCCGCAGATGGCATTACGATCGTAGATGACATCGTATATATCCAGAGGGGATACGAACGTTTTGAAGAGAAGCTCAGAAGTCTCGGAGCAGTGATCGAGAGAGTTTCTACAGAACGTGAGATCCAGAAATTCAAGTTAAAAGTAGGTTAAGACAGGAATTCCTGTTTTGATAGAACATATTTCCCAAAATGTATATTGACGGAAGGTATGGACAGTGTTATGATGTGTAGCGGTAACAATTAAATACGCTTTCTCTTATTCAGAGTGGTGGAGGTACAAAGGACCTGCGAAGCCACGGCAACCCCGGTAAGCCGGAAGGTGCCAACCTGAGCGAGCAATCGAACAATAAGAGGATTGATGATGAGATATCAGGTCAGTCCTTTGGGACTGACCTTTAAATTTGCATAGACAGAAGAGAAATTCTGTTTGTCGATTTTCATTATTCCAGAGATAAGAGAGGCAGATACAAAGAAGAAAAGAAAGGAAAAAAGATGGAGAGATTATTATTTACTTCTGAATCAGTAACTGAAGGACATCCGGATAAGATGTGCGACCAAATTTCCGATGCGATCCTGGATGCACTTATGGAGCAGGATCCAATGAGCCGTGTAGCTTGCGAGACATGCGCGACTACAGGAATTGTTATGGTAATGGGAGAAATTACTACAAATGCATATGTAGATATTCAGAAAATCGTTCGTGATACTGTTCGCGAAATTGGTTATACAAGAGGAAAGTACGGATTTGATGCTGACACATGTGGCGTTCTGACAGCAATTGACGAACAGTCAAGCGATATTGCTATGGGTGTTGATAAAGCTCTTGAAGCAAAGGAACACAAGATGTCAGATGAAGAATTGGAAGCAATCGGTGCAGGAGACCAGGGAATGATGTTCGGATATGCATCTGATGAGACAGAAGAATATATGCCTTATCCGATCGCTCTTGCACACAAACTTGCAAGACGTCTTACAGAAGTAAGAAAGAACGGAACACTTCCATATCTTCGTCCGGATGGAAAAACACAGGTAACAGTAGAATATGATGAAAATGGAGTTCCGGTCCGCCTTGATGCAGTAGTACTTTCTACACAGCATGATCCGGATGTTTCACAGGAACAGATCCATGAAGACGTGAAAAAATACATTTTTGATGAAATCCTTCCGGCAGATATGGTAGATGAGAATACAAAATTCTTCATCAATCCGACCGGACGTTTTGTGATCGGTGGACCACATGGGGACAGCGGCCTTACCGGACGTAAGATCATCGTAGATACTTATGGTGGAATGGCGCGTCACGGCGGTGGAGCTTTCTCAGGAAAAGACTGTACAAAGGTAGACCGTTCAGCAGCTTATGCAGCACGTTATGTTGCTAAGAATATCGTAGCAGCAGGAATTGCCAAAAAATGCGAGATCCAGCTTTCTTATGCAATCGGTGTTGCACAGCCGACATCTGTCATGGTAGATACTTTCGGAACAGGGAAGATTGCAGAAGATAAACTCGTAGATATGGTTCGCGAGAACTTTGATTTAAGACCAGCAGGAATCATTAAGATGCTTGATTTAAGAAGGCCAATCTATAAGCAGACAGCAGCTTATGGTCATTTTGGACGTAATGATCTGGATCTTCCATGGGAAAGACTTGATAAAGTAGAAACTCTGAAGAAGTATTTATAAAATGTATTGTGTTTAACACAGACGAGAATTCTGCAATACTATATTACGTTTGCGCTGTCTGAATGCGTGGGGAGTGTTTCTTCACTTCTCCATTTGATCAGAGGCTGCAAATGGCAATATAGTATTGTGGAATTTTTTGTGTTAAAAAATAAACAATTTTTTTCAAAAAGTTTATTTACGAATGTATTTTAAAATGGTATAGTGTGTAGGTAACTATGGATGGTATTCGTTAGCGAAACCATACCGCGTGTAACTGACAGGTATTGAGCTTATATCCTTTAGGAATAAGACTCGGAGTATCACCGTGCGAAAGGCAGGGTGATGAATTATGAGAACAGGAATTATAGGTGCAGGGAAAGTTGGGTGTTCCCTTGGTAAGTATTTCAGATTAAATAATCTGAAAGTAACAGGATATTACGATGTGAATGAGAATCTTGCGAAAGAGGCGGCGACTTTTACAGAGACGACCTTTATAGAAGATTTGGAGACAATTGTAAAGATAAGTGATACTCTGTTTCTTACTGTTCCTGATGATTTGATCACCACAGTGTGGAATCAGATGAAAGATATGTCCCTTGAGGGAAAGTTTATATGTCATTGCAGTGGTGCTTTATCAGCCGGAGATGCATTTCCCGGAATTGATAAGTGTGGTGCTTTCGGATATTCTGTCCATCCGCTCTTTGCATGCAGAGTTCCATCTTCTTCTGCAACAGATTCCAAAGTTCTTGTACTTGTTGTTCCAACAGAAATAACTCTTCCACCGTTTTTCTTTGTCTCATTGATAAGTTCTGCATCTTCCTCTTCAATTCTATAAAATTCAGAATGCATATGATGCTCTAAAACATCATCAACTTTTACTGGACGGAATGTTCCAAGTCCAACATGAAGTGTTACATATGCGATATTAACTCCCATGTCTTTGATCTGTTGTAATAATTCCTTTGTAAAATGAAGTCCGGCAGTTGGTGCTGCGGCTGAACCATCATATTTGGCGTAAACTGTCTGATAACGATTCTTGTCTTTTAATTGATGTGTGATATATGGTGGTAATGGCATCTGTCCAAGTTCGTCTAATACTTCCTCAAAAATACCTTCATATTCAAACTTCACCAAACGATTTCCTTCATCAACAACATCAATGACTTCTCCAACTAATTTTCCATCTCCAAAAGAAATCCTTGCTCCCGGACGTGCTTTTTTTCCTGGCTTTACAAGAGTTTCCCATACATTGTCCTGTTTTCTCTTGAGAAGTAAAACTTCAACTTTACCGCCAGTTTCTTCTTTGGCTCCGATCAGTCTTGCAGGAATTACTTTTGTATTATTCAACACAAGACAGTCTCCCGGTTTTAAATAATTTACAATATTATGGAAGACATCATGTCCGATCTCTCCTGTATTTTTATCTAATGTTAATAATCTGGAACTTGATCTGTCCTCAAGTGGATCCTGAGCGATCAATTCTTCTGGTAAATCAAATGTAAAATCTGATACTTTCATTTTATTTGTATCCCTTCTATATTATTTCTTGATCATTCAAATACATTTCAGTATAACACGAACCGTCATCATCCGCAACGAACATCAGATCACCTGATGAGCAAGCCATTTTCTATTTTTAAATCGTATTGTATAAATAATTCCACGGATCGTCCAGTCTGTAAACATTCCGATCCACACTGCGATCGGTCCCATATGAAAAACTCTCGCAAGTACCATAGCAAGCACAACTCTGCAAAGCCACATGCACAGCATGGAGGTCGTCATTGTAAATCTAACATCTCCTGCTGCCCTGAATCCATATGGTGGAATAAATGCCATGATCCACACGATCGGTTTTACGATCGTGATACATGTTACCATGAATATACAAAGTTTTGCACTCTCTGGTTCCATGCCTCCAAAATATGTGATCGGATAAGTAAGCCCAAACATCAAAAGACATGTAGCGATCAATACAACTTCTGCTGCAATGGAAATCTTCTTTATATAATAAACTGCTTCTTCTTTTTCTCCTGCTCCAAGACATTCTCCAACGACTGTCATCAATCCGATTCCCATTCCGATCGACATAATCCCATTCAAGTTCTCGATGATATTGGTCATTCCCTGTGCTGCGATCGCCGCCGTTCCCATCAAAGATACCGTTGACTGAATCGCAAGCTTTCCAAACTGGAACATTCCATTTTCAATTCCTGAGGGTACTCCGATATGTAAGATTCTTTTGATCTCTTCCCATTCTGGACGAATCGAAGAATAATCTCTAAGCTGTATCTTCATCTTCAGATTTCTCAATTTATAAAGCACCGCAACCATTGCAAATGCTCTGGCGATCATCGTCGCTGCAGAAGAACCTGCTACACCCAAATGCAATACCCATACAAATATCAGATTCAATGCAACATTAATGCCATTTGCAACAAAAGAAATCTGCATCGGAAGTTTGCTGTTCTCCTGTGCTCTTAAAATGCAGGCTCCGTCATCGTACAATGCGATAAATGGATAAGACATGGCCGAAAAGAAGAAGTACTTCTTCGCATTGTCCATAACCGCTGGTTCCACCTGTCCAAAGATCACTCCAAGAAGCTGGTTGCTGAATAAATGACACGCGATCGCAATGACCAATGACATTGCGAATGTAATAAACACTAACTGCCTGGCTGCATTCGTTGCTCTCTCTTTCTTCTCACATCCAAGATAATGAGAGCAAACAACCGTACCACCTGAAGCCAGTGCAAAAAATGCCTGAACTACCAGAATATTAATGGAATCTACCAGACTGACAGCAGAAATCGCTGCTGATCCTAAATTGCTGACTACAAGGGTATCTACCGTACCCATAAACGAATTTAAAAGCTGATCAACTGCCAGTGGTAACATGAGGGCGATCAGCTTTTTGTTTGTAAATCGTCTTTGTTTCATCTTTTTCTTTTTACATCTCTTTTCTATCTTTATTTTCCTAACCAAAATATACCTTTTTACATTCTATAAACATGATGTTCTTCTGTCAATATAGGAAATATAATTTTTTATTTTCATGTCTGGTATATCAAAAAAGGAAGAGCGCACAAGAATGATTCTGCATGAATCTTCCTTTTACGCTCTTCCTATATAAATACTGTATTGGTAATTTTTCTAGCTATCCTATGATACGTCTTGCACAGATTGGTGTTCTATAATTTACGTTTGAAATCTTAATTCCTCCTCGCGGATATGGTGCGGAATTACTTGCATGTACTACCTGACCACCGCCGATATAAAGTGCCACATGATCAATGCTTCCACCATCTCCATAGAATACCAGATCACCGGCTCTTAAATTGCTCGTAGATACTGCTCTTCCATCACCAGACTGGGAACTGCTCGTACGACTGATACTGTATCCAAACTTCGCCATAATCTGCTGCGTAAATCCAGAACAATCAATTCCGTTGGTTAAGCTGTTTCCACCATATCGGTATGGATTTCCAACAAACTGCTGCGCATAACTTGCGATCCTGCTTCCTGTTGCTGATGAGCCACTAGATGATACGGATACGGAAGCTTTCTTTGTTGTCTGTGTGGAACCTGTTGTACTTCCAGATGTTGTTCCATCATCAGAAGTATGACCGCTTGATGTTGTGGATACTGATTCATTTTCAGACTTACTTCTGGCTGCTTCTTCTGCTCTTTTCTTCGCCTCTTTCGCTTCTTGCTCTGCCTGAATCTGCTTCATGGATTTCGCTTTTCCAAAAGAGTATGTTACTTTTGCATAATCTTTTGACACATATCCTGTCTGGCCATCAACCTTGACTTTTGCCCAGTCATTGGTCTGTTTCTTCACTTTTAATTTATCATCTTCAGATACCAATGTAACAATCTTTGAATCCGTAGATGCTTTCTTACGAACTCTTAATGTTTCCGTCTGAACTTTCGCCACCTTTTTCACATTTTGTTTCGCAAAGTTTTCAATCTCATCGCCAAATACAAGATACTGATTTTTTACATATCCTGTAACATTTCCTGATCTTACTTTTGACCATTCAGATCCTTTCTTCAGCACAGTTGCAATATTACCTTTTTTCATTTTTCCTACGATCTTTGCATTTATACTACCCTTTTTTCGGATATTTAATGTTGTTGTAGAATAAATATCTGCAACTGCTTTATTCGCATATTTACTTTCCGTTGCTGTATTTGTTTCATTTGTTGTATCTTTCTCATCTGCTTTTATATTTCCTGTCGTCAACACACTCGCGGCAATCGTAAGCATCGCCATCGACAGTCTCATTTTCCTCGTTATCATAATGTCCCTCCTGTAAATGTTACAATTCTGTTAACTCTAGTATGTGTGTATTATAGCACTTATATGTAGTATGTCAATACTTTTGATTGTTATTTTGTAATATTTTCGTAATATTTAGTCTATTTTTGTAACATTATGTCGAGGATTGTTTTTTCTTGATACTTATACTCCGACAGAACCGATAACATTCAACATACACACTCACTTAAATTGTCCAATCTTGTAATTGTCCACACTCTAAACTTCAGGTATATGATAAAAATTAAATAAGCAACCGAAAACGCAGCATTGGAATTTTGCCATATTTTGAACAAATTCGCAGCCCAATTGAACG
>ERZ1106973.2325-NODE-2325-length-14673-cov-3.010603_pt1 | contig 14673 bp, 10 predicted proteins | sample MGYA00403686_ERZ1106973 | MGnify/ENA primary metagenome ERZ1106973 (study PRJEB35170, sample SAMEA104062408) | human gut metagenome | biome: human gut; feature: human-associated habitat; material: faeces | place: Denmark | collected 2012-11-06 ...
CAGGACTGAATTCCACCGACCCGTGGGGAAGTGGAATTTAAAATTTCATTTTAGGTGTTGTATGGATTCACGATTTTGAATTGCATTTATTATTTATCGTGGTAAAATAGAAACAGGTTTCTTGTTCGAGGAGAAACTAATTTTATATGGATTGGAGAAAAAAGTATGAAAAGATTATTAGTAGTCCTGATTATGTTGGCTGCATTTTTCTGCCTGCCGGTGAAAGCAGAAGCTGCTGGGAAAGCGCTCCGTATTCCGGGACCAGCTTGCCAAAAAGGAAATGATATTTATTATTGTTATACCATGGGCGGTCTGCGCATGAATTTGATGAAGATAAATAAGAAAACAAATAAGGTTACAAAAATTGTTTCCTACAAAAACAAAGGGAAAGATACGAATGCTTTTGAAAACTTGAATGTGAAGGGCAATGCCATTTATGCAGCATATGATTTAGTATGTGGAACAGGAGCATCGGATAGTTATATATGCCGGATTGACAGCAAGAAAAAAACGAAAAAATTACTTACCAAGGGAAGAAATCCGGTTTTGATTGGTAAAAAAATATATTTTATTAAGACTGCTTATAACAAAGAATACGACAGTGATAAAGATATGGGAATTTATGTTATGAACCTTTCCGGCAAAAAAATAAAGAAGGTCTGTAAAATGCCGGTTTCCGGGCTTTATGAGCTGGGAACCGATGGCAAAAATTTTGTCTATAGTTATTATAACAAAAAAGGGAAATTATCGCTTCGCTATATGACGAAAAAGGGCAAAAAACTGGGTGCTTATAAAAAAACGGAGTCATCTTTTTGCAGTCCGTCTTACAACTTAAGAAGTACAGTAGGAAACAAGCAATATTATATTGCAGGAAATCGCGTAGTGTGTGTGGACAAAACGACAAATGAGACAACGGTTTTGGCTGATTTTGGAACCGGCATTAGTTCCTATGTGGACAATTTTCAGGTGTTTCATGATGTGATTTTGGTTCGCGGAGTTAAGGAAGAATATATTCCTGCGTACAAAGAAATGGCAGGAAAGGGATATATCTATATGATTCATTTAAATGATTTGTCCAAGGTCTTGCTGAAAAAATACAATAGTGGCGAATAAAGGAGAAATGATATGATTTTTAGAGGTCGCTTATTTAAGGAGGCAAAGTCATTTTATGTATTATAATAACGTACTTGATTTAATTGGAAACACACCGCTTATGTGCCTGCAGGAGAGCACAGGTTACAATATATTTGCAAAGGCAGAGTTTTTGAATCCCGGCGGAAGTATTAAAGACCGCATCGCAAAAAATATGATTGAGACGGCAGAGGCGGAAGGGAAATTAAAGCCGGGAATGAAAATTATCGAACCTACGAGTGGAAACACAGGAATTGGTCTGGCTCTTGTTGGAGTGAGAAAAGGGTACGAGGTTATTATTGTGATGCCGGAAAATATGAGTGAGGAGCGAAAAAAGGTAATTCAGGCATTTGGTGCCAAGCTTGTCCTCACAGAGCCGAAACTTAGTATTGGCGGTGCAGTGGATAAGGCAAATGAGATAGCAAGTGCAAATCCTGAGAAATACTATATGCCACAGCAGTTTGTGAATCCGGCAAATCCGGAAGCACATTATCGGAAAACGGCAGTCGAACTTAGTGAGCAGCTGGGAAAGAAAATTGATATTTATGTTTCCGGTGTGGGAAGCGGAGGTACCTTACAGGGGATTGCCAAGTATTTGCTTGAGCAAAATCCAGATACGAAAATTGTGGCGGTAGAGCCAAAAGGAGTTTCGGCACTTCACGGAGATGGACCAGGAATCCACCAGATACAAGGAATTGGAGATGGATTTATTCCAGATGTATTAGACACCAGTTTGATTACTGATGTTGTTGAGGTATCGGATGAGGATGCAATAAATACTGCGAGAAAGCTTGCAAAAGAGCAGGGGCTTTTGGTAGGAACTTCATCCGGGGCAAATGTGTTTGCGGCAATGCAGATGGCAGAAAAATACGGAAAAGACAAAGTGATTGCAACGGTTCTTGCAGACCGTGCGGAGAGATATTTTAGCACGGGATTAATCTAACGTGGAGAGATGAGCAAATAAAAAACTGAGGATTTTTATAGGATGAAAGTACAGGTGATTCGTTCTAATCGAAAAACAATCGGACTTGAGGTGCGCGCAGATGAAAGTGTGATTTTGCGGGCGCCTCAGTGGCTTTCCGAAAAAGAATTGGATGAATGGATTGGGGAGCATGCCTATTGGATTGAAGAAAAAGTAAAACAGATGCGGCAGAGAAATTTGAATAAAAAGCTGACGGGAGCACCTGCCGTTGACGAAATTTTAGATGTAGAGTGGAAAAATATTTTGGGAGAATTTACAGAGAGGGTAAACCATTTTTGTAAAGTTATGGATGTCACCGTTGGCAGAATCACCATCCGCAATCAGAAGACAAGATGGGGGAGCTGCAGCTCAAAGGGTAATGTGAATTTTAATTATCAGTTGTATTATATGCCGCGTGAACTTATGGATTATGTCATTATTCATGAACTTTCGCACAGACGTCATATGAACCATTCGGCAGAATTTTGGCAGGAAGTAGAGAAATATTGTCCGGCATATCGGGAATGCAGGAAAAAGTTGAGGGATTATGAAATAGCCCCTTGAATTTTCTGGAAAACTTAGTATAATATACACTATAAAACGAATTGAATTTGTTTATTTTTTGTTCAAATTCAACAAAAAAACAAAGGGGGACTTAATCTATGGCAAACAGATTTGTATTGAATGAGACATCGTATCATGGTGCAGGAGCAATCGCAGAGATCGCAACAGAGACGAGAAGCCGAGGCTTCAAGAAAGCGTTTGTATGTTCAGATCCGGATTTGGTAAAATTCGGTGTAACACAGAAGGTACTTGATGTACTGGATAAAAATGGTATGGCGTATGAGTTATATTCCAATATTAAGCCAAATCCAACCATTGAGAATGTACAGACTGGTGTGCAGGCATTCAAGGATGCAAAAACGGATTATTTGATTGCAATAGGCGGTGGTTCTTCGATGGATACAGCAAAAGCAATTGGAATTATTATTAATAACCCGGAGCATGAAGATGTGATAAGTCTTGAAGGTGCAGTCGATACAAAGAATAAGAGTGTACCGATTTTCGCAGTACCTACGACAGCGGGAACGGCTGCTGAGGTTACGATTAACTATGTAATTACCGATGCGGCGAAAAATCGTAAAATGGTTTGTGTAGACCCGCATGATATTCCGGTTGTTGCATTTATTGATCCGGATATGATGTCGTCTATGCCAAAGGGCTTGACAGCTGCAACAGGAATGGATGCATTGACACATGCGATTGAAGGATATATTACAGCAGGAGCATGGGAATTGTCCGATATGTTCCATTTGAAAGCAATCGAAATTATTTCACGTTCTCTGCGTGGCGCAGTGGAAAATACACCGGAGGGCAGAGAAGGTATGGCACTTGGACAGTATGTTGCCGGCATGGGCTTTTCTAATGTTGGACTTGGTATTGTTCACTCAATGGCACATCCTCTTGGTGCTTTATATGATACACCACACGGAATTGCAAATGCAATTATTCTGCCTACTGTTATGGAATACAATGCAGAAGCAACCGGTGAAAAATATCGTGATATTGCAAAAGCAATGGGCGTTGAGGGCACGGAAAATATGTCACAGGAAGAATATCGCAAAGCGGCTGTTGATGCCGTAAGAAAACTTTCACAGGATGTTGGAATTCCGGCAGATTTGAAAGAAATCGTGAAGAAAGAAGACATTCCGTTCCTCGCACAATCGGCTTATGATGATGCGTGCCGTCCGGGAAATCCGAAAGAAACAAGTGTAGAAGATATTACAAAATTATATGAAAGTCTTCTGTAAAATGGAGTAATAAAAAACTGTCGTCCATATGGATGGCAGTTTTTTGTTTTCGTTATTTAATTTTTCCTTCTTTATGACGTTTGAAGAAATCCCTTGTTTCTTTTGCCACGACACCACTTAGGGCAAAAATAGCAATCATATTTGGAATTGCCATCAAACCGTTAAAGATATCGGCAATTGTCCACACGGCACTGACGGTCATATATGGACCGATAAATACGGCAAGAATGTAAATCCAGCGGAATATTTTTACATGTTTCATATTGCCGCCACTCAAATATTCCAAACAGCGCTCGCTGTAATAATCCCAGCCAAGAATTGTTGTAAAGGCAAAGAATACAAGGCAGAGCATTAAGACAAATGCGGAAACTTCAGGAGGGAAAGGAAGTCCTTTCTGAAAAGCATAGGTTGTAACGCCGACACCCTCAAGGCCTTTTACCTGCCATGCACCGGTTAATACAATGGATAAGCCGGTAAGTGTACAAATAACAATGGTATCAATAAAGGTTCCTGTCATGCTTACAAGCCCCTGACGGACAGGTTCTTTTGTCTGTGCGGCAGCTGCGGCAATTGGTGCACTACCAAGACCGGCTTCATTTGAGAAGATACCACGTGCAACACCTTTTTGCATAGCAACAAACATACTTCCAACGGCACCACCGGTAATTGCTCTTGGTGAGAAAGCCGCTTCTACAATTACAGCAATGGCACTTGGCACAGCAGTGATATTGGTAACAATTAAAATGCCTGCAAACAGGAAATAAATAATTGCCATAAATGGTACGATAACCTGGCTAACACTAGCAATTCGCTTGATTCCACCAATCAAAACGGAAGCAACGCAAAACGCCAAAACCAAGGATGAAATCACAACGGACCAGGAATACTCGCCTAAGAATGGCAGATTTACGCAGTGTGCATTGGCTGAATCAAAAAAGCCGTGAACGGCACTGGAAATACCATTAACCTGACTGAAAGTTCCAATTCCGAAAAGTCCCACACATACGCCAAAGAAAGCAAATATTTTGGCAAGCCATTTCCATTTTTTTCCCATACCCTGTTCTATGTAATAAAACGGACCGCCAAGGCTGTGACCGTCTTTTGCGACAACACGGTATTTTACAGCGAGGAGACCTTCGGCAAATTTGGTTGCCATGCCGAAAAAGGCAGCGACAATCATCCAAAAAAGAGCACCCGGGCCACCTGCGCCAACAGCAGTTGCAACACCGACGATATTACCGGTTCCAATCGTCGCGCTTAGAGCCGTACAAAGGGCAGAAAAGCTTGAAATTTCTCCCTCGCCGCCTTCTTCGTTTTTTACCATCCATTTTAGGGCAAGCGGCAGTTTTCGAAACTGCATTACGCCAAGACGCACGGTTAATAAAATACCGCCGGCAAGAATTAGTACCATAAGGGGAATACCCCAGACAAAATTGTCAATATTAACTAGAATATCATTGATTGTTTTCCACATTCGTTTTATCCTTCCTCATTTTGTTAAAATAGCATTACTTTTATACTATATCGTATCTTTTAGGTTCTAGTCAAGCATCATACCGGATTCGTTTTGGTAATTTCGCAAAAGTTATGGTAAAATAAGAGTCAAAGGAGGTGCACACATGACAAACAGTTATCGTTTTTTTCAAAATAAGGAGTGTGAATATTTTCCCTGCCATAAGGTGGAAAACGAAAGGGAGTTTAATTGTTTATTTTGCTACTGCCCGTTGTATCGTGAAAATAAGTGCATTGGAAATCCGATTTATTTTTTGAATGCGAAGGGACAGAAAATGAAAGACTGCAGTCAGTGTGAGGTGATACATCGTCCGGAAGCTTATGACAAGGTAATGCAGCAATTACAAAGACAGGATGAAATGATTTCTCTTAATATTGGAAATCTAAGAGAAGAAATCTGGGAGCGTATGGCACAGATTGCTTCGTGGGAGCAGATGGATAAGAGAACACACAGACAGCATAAAGGGATGGCAGTTAGCAGCATTGGAGAAATTCTGGAAAGGAATAAATATTTGTACCGTGTTTCTATTCTTTTGCAGCCGTTTTCGGGGCAATGTGTAGAAGATGGCTGGTTTTCTTTTGGAAATGATAAGATGCAGTGCCAGGTGCTGTCACGCATTGACAGGAGACAGGTTGAAACCGGTTATTTGTATGCATTTCATGCACCGGAATATGAAGTAGAAGAAAGTAAGGCACTTTTAACACAGTATTACTGGGAGATTTTTCAAATCGCTTGTTTGGATGTGGTAAGAGAGTGGCTGCGGGAGTATTTGCAGCGGAAGCACAGCGTGTATGAAAAACGGTTTTGCAGCCCTGCTTTTGGCGCAGGTTTTTATGGAATGGAGTTATCTGCATCAGAGAAAATGCTGCAATTAATGGATGCTGAAAAAATTGGAGTTTCATGGGATGGTGGAAAAATGAAACCACAAATGAGTGTGGCAGGTGTGTACCTGATTAGCAGAAAAGATATTTTGTCAGACTGCAGGGATTGCGCAAACTGTATCGGGCAACAGACAGGCTGTGCATTTTGCTGTAACAATCCGAAAAAATGAGTTGATACATGTGGCGAAAAATGATAAAATATAAAATAGTTTTTATGTGGTTAAAAAGGGTGGAAAATTGCATAACAAAGAAGAAGGACGATTGATTTGAATATTTTATCACTGGAACATTTGACACATTCATATACGGAAAGAAAACTTTTTGATGACGCCGATTTTTATCTTCATGAAGGGGATAAGGTAGGTGTAATCGGAATCAATGGAACCGGCAAGTCGACTTTGCTGAAAATTATGGCAGGGCTGGAGACTCCGGATGAAGGACAGGTTATACAGGCATCGAATCTGATGATTCATTATCTGCCTCAGAATCCGGAATTTTCGGAAGAGGACACGGTTTTACAGAGTGTTCAGAACATGGTGCATCACCATGCCAATGAAAATGAATTGATAGCGGCTAAGGCAATGCTTACAAGGCTTGGTATTACAGACTTTGAACAGAAGACAAGAGAGCTTTCCGGTGGACAGAGAAAGCGTCTTGCACTTGTTTCCGTGTTGATTACTCCATGTGATGTGCTCATATTGGATGAGCCGACAAACCATTTGGACAGTGAGATGGCGGATTGGCTGGAAAATAAGCTGCAAGCGTTCCGTGGGGTCTTGGTTATGGTGACGCATGACAGGTATTTTCTGGATTCCGTGACAAATAAAATCATAGAGCTTGACAAAGGGAAAATATACAGTTACGACGAAAAATATTCGGGGTTTCTGCAGCGAAAGGCAGAGCGGGAAGAAAGTGTGCGTGCCAGTGAGAGAAAACGTCAGAGTATTTTGCACAAGGAGATTGAGTGGATTTCGCGTGGTGCCAGAGCTCGTTCGACGAAACAGAAGGCACACATCCAGCGATACGAAGCACTGAAAAATCAAAAGGCACCGGAAGTTGATGAAAAACTCCAGTTAAGCAGTATTTCATCCCGTATGGGAAAAACGACAATCGAAATTGAAAATGTATCAAAAGCTTATGGTGAGAATACACTGATACGTGATTTTTCTTATATATTTCTCAAACATGACCGGATTGGTTTTGTTGGGAAAAACGGCTGCGGCAAGACGACATTAATGAAAATGATTGCCGGCCGGATTGAGCCGGATACCGGCAGTATTAAAGTTGGACAGACGATTCGGATTGGTTATTATACACAGGAAATCGAAAAGGAAGAATCCGCGGGAATTGCTTATATGGATGCGGATGAAAAGGTGATTGATTATATTAAAAACACGGCAGAATTTGTGCGCACCAGTGATGGGCTGGTCTCGGCATCTGCCATGCTAGAGCGCTTTTTGTTTCCGCCTTCGCAACAGTATAGTGCCATTGGTAAATTATCCGGTGGTGAAAAACGAAGGTTAAATCTTCTCCGCGTGCTGATGGAGGCGCCAAACGTACTTATTCTTGACGAGCCGACAAATGATTTGGATATCGAAACGATGACAATTTTAGAGGATTATTTGGATGACTTTGACGGAATTGTTATCACAGTTTCACATGACCGGTATTTTTTGGACCGTATTGTAACCCGCATTTTTGCTTTTGAAGAGAATGGTGCAATTCGCCAGTACGAAGGCGGTTACACAGATTATGTGAAAAAGCGTTCGGCGAGTACGGAAAATTCTTTTGACGGAAAAACGAAGAGCCATACCGGTAACAAAGAGGCGCGGATGGTGTATAAAAACCGTGAAAAGAAACTTAAATTTTCTTATCAGGAACAGCGTGAATATGAAACAATCGAAGAGGATATTTCTGTATTAGAGACGACCATTGAAACACTTGATCAAGAAATGGCGGAGAATGGGACAGACTATGTCAAACTTCGTGAGTTATCTGAGAAAAAAGATGAAGCAGAGGAACAGTTGATGGAGAAAATGGAACGCTGGGAGTATTTGGAGGAACTGGCGGAAAAGATAGCAAATCAGTAGAAGGTAACATTAAGGACACTGTGTATTCAAGTTGTGTAACATATTTTCACATGTATTACTTATAAAAAGACATTCTCTATTTTTGTATTTATGATAGCATTATATATAGCATTAATCAAATAAAAAAATGGAGGTATGGTTATGAGGAGACAGATAAAGAGAGTTGTGGCGACATTGCTGACGGCATCGTTGATTGCTCCTATGTGTTATGGAAACAAAGTTTCTAATGCTGAAATGGTGAAAAAGAATGTTACGGCAACTGCAGTTGATGAGGATGGTTCAGATGGGCTGACAGAAATCACAGAATTGCATGCAGCATCGGTAGATAATAAAATAGAAGTTCGCATATGGAAGAATGAGGAGGGAAAAATTTTTTATTCTGCATACCGGAATGGACATGTTACGTTGAAATGCGTACCACTTGGCATTGTGGCGAAAAGTGTTGATTTATCTACTGGTCTGCAGGTGGATGAGGAGTCATATGAACTTAAAAAGGGAAAAGAAGAGTATGATTGGTACCAGGGAAGTAAAAAACATGTAAATAAAGAATATCAGGAAATGTCATTTGTGGTAACAAAAGAAAATGCAAAAATGCAGGTGATTTTCCGTATTTTTGAAGATGGTATTGGATTCCGTTATGTTGTGGATGGAGACACGACAACACAAAATGAGAAAACAGTGATTACCAGTGAAGTAAGTTCTTTTGAATTTCCTATGGATGGAAGAGTATGGAATGCCGACTGGTACAGTTCAACTTACGAGCCGGGCTCTTATTCGACAAGGACAATGACCCAGGTAAAGAATGCAAATGGAGATGTTCCACCTGCAATTCTCTCTCAAGTGGCGAATGGGAATGGTTCCTGCTATATGCTTTTAACTGAGGCAAATGTGTATAACGAGGAAAAACCTTATTGTGCAACTATTTTTCATACAAATCAGGGAAGTGCTGCCTATAAAGTTCAGTTTAGTAAATATTTAAAGCAGGAGCAGGACCCAGAGTATGTTGGTAAGACTTTTAAGGCGGAATACCTGCCAATTGAGAGTGTTACAATGGAGAATGAATTTCATACACCATGGCGTGTATGCATTATGACGGATACATTAAATGATTTGACGAACAGTTCGTTGGTTTCTGACCTCAATCCGGCAGCAGAGGGAGACTTTAGCTGGGTAGAACCAGGTACAGCATCTTGGTCCTGGTGGTCAACAGGAGATCCGATTGAATATCAGTCTTTGTATGATTATATTGACTATGCGGAAGAAACAGGACAGAAGTATTGTCTTGTTGATTTTGGGTGGGAAAACTGGAAGGACAGTTCCGGAAAATTGGATTATGAAGAAAAGTTAAAGAAATTATGTAAGTATGCCAATGAAAGAAACGTAGGAATACTTGTCTGGTATGGAGTAAAGAAACGAGACGGTGCACATCGGGTAGACCTTGATAATCCTGAAACTATTGAAAAAGAATTTGCATGGTGCGAAAGTCTTGGCGTTAAAGGTGTTAAAGTTGATTATCTTGAGAGCGACAGTCAGTGGGCGATGAAAGATATGTATGATATTGCATCCATTGCGGCGAAACATAAATTAGTTGTAAATTATCATGGTTGCACAGATCCAAATGGCGAGAACAGAACATTCCCGAACATTTTATCGAGTGAGGCTGTACAAGGAAGTGAGTACTTCAAGTGGGGAAGTGGTTCGCCTATAGAGACTCTTCTTACTTTGCCTTATACGCGTAATGTAATCGGTTCCATGGAATTTACACCGGTTGGAATGAGTGTGAAAAATTGTAAGGCGACGAATGGTTTCATGCTTGGAATGACAGTTGTCTATGAATCGGCAATGCAGACGCTGGCACATTCCTGCCACGTATATCCGGGGTATGGTGGTTTGTCATTCCTTACAGATATTCCATCATCCTGGGATGAGTCTGTTTTGTTGGAGGGGTCTGAACCACGCAAAGCAGCAATTCGTGCAAGAAGGAGTGGTGAGCGTTGGTACCTCGGTGCTATGACAGCTAAAGAAGATAATTATGAAGCAGACCTTTCTTTCTTGGATGCAGGTGCAAAATATTATGCGTATGTTTATACGGATAATTCTGATAGTTCCAACATTCAGATGGAGAAAAAAGAAGTAACTTCCAAGGATAAACTCACACTGCCACTTAAAGAAAACGGTGGTGCAGCTGTCATTTTCAGCAAGAAAGATGATTTGAGATTAACATCTTATGATAATTACAACTATTTTGAGGCAGAGAATGCAAATCTTGGTCTTGGCAACAAAACACCGACAACTGCTCAGTATGTTTCCAATAAAGCTTATATCGGAAAAATACGTGGAGTGCAAAACCGTGTTAAATTTGAAAATATCGAAGCTCCGGAAGCTGGTATGTATGACCTGAAGCTCTACGTGGTAAGTGGAAGCAAAAAGAAACTTAGTATTCGTATAAACCAATATGAATCAGTACAAGTAACTGATATTGTGGGTATTTCCGGTAATAGTTCTGCAGTAGGGTGTGTGTCCACCCAGGTTTATTTAGACAAAGGAAAGAATACAATTTATGTATATAATCCGACAGCTCTTGGTCCGGGACTTGATCGTATTGCTATATCAAAGACAAAAACAGCAGATGCTGCAGTTCCTAAGATAGCTACAGATTATCCGGAATTATATGCGGATTATCCAGGAACTACATCTACTCCGGAACCTGCTGCAACACCTGTGCCTACGACAGCGCCTGTTGTAACTCAAACTCCTGCACCGACAGCAGTTCCAACACAGGTACCAGTTCAGAAATCAACTCAGAAAGTAACTCAGAAAGTAACAAAACCTGGCAAAGTAAAAGGTCTGTCAGTGAAGAGCACTTCTAAAAGGAAGATGTTTGTAAAATTTGCGAAGATTAAAAATGTAAAGGGGTATCAGATATCATATAGCACAAATAAAACATTTAAGAAGGCTAAGAAGGTTACAGTTTCTTCTAATTCAAAGACAATTAAAAAACTGAAATCGAAAAAAATGTACTATGTACGCGTTCGTGCTATACGCAAAAACAAACAGAAAACATTGTATGGAGCATGGAGTGCTAAGAAAAAGGTAAAAATAAAATAATCTTTAATAAACAATATACCATTTCAAGAGTTGACAATGATACTTTTGAAATGGTATTGTTATTTTAGGAAGAGGAGATGATACTTATGGAGATGCCAGAAGATGGCGTTTGGTGGTTGAATTACAGCCAATATGAAGACTTACGTCTTTATGAAGTAGGAATTCAGAGATGTGCTCCTTCATATTCATTTGGACCGATCATACGCGATCGGTATATATTGCATTATGTATTTGAAGGAGAAGGGGTGCTCCGAATTGATGATAAAGAGTTTAAGGTAAAAAGTAACAGCTTTTTTTTGCTACCGCCGGATGTGCTTGTTCAGTATCAGGCGGATGAAAAAAAACCATGGCAGTATGCATGGATTCATTTTCATGGATTTAAGTCAACAGAAATTGTGAGAAGTATTGGGATGACAAGAAAAGAACCAGTTTATGTACCGATAGAAGAGAACAGCCAATTAAAGGATGCTGTTATAAATTTAATTATGTATAAAGAAAATGAATATGCATGTATAGGGTATATGTATATCTTGTTTGATAAAATGAATCGGTGGACGCGGCATGTTGAGAAGAAAGCAGGAACGAATCTGCGGACAATGAATTATATGAGAGAAGCAATTCAATATATAAATACGAAGTATTGTGAATCGATCATGGTGCAGCAGATAGCGGATCATTGCGGTGTGGATCGGGCATACTTAAGTAAAATTTTTAAATATGCGACCGGTAAAACGTTGCAGGAATACCTGATACAATTTCGGATAAAACGGGCAAAACAGTTGTTAAAAGATACCGATTTGTCGGTAAAATATGTCTCTTACTCTGTTGGGTATAATGACCCCTTCACTTTCTCAAAAGTGTTTAAAAAACAAGAGGGAGTTTCACCGTCAGTGTGGAGAAAAAATCATAATAATTTTGCATAAGTTATACATTGTCAGATCTTGATTATGATACAGAAGATGTTGTTGACCGACTGAAAGAATTAAAAGTTGAAGAGCACTCAGAAACTAAAATTGATAAAAAATCTTCCGATAGACAAAAGTTACAGAATAAAGACTACGGAAGGAGTAGCGTCATCCAACGCAGAGGCAACAGGTCTTATACTTCCGAATTATGGCTCAAACACTTCTTCTTATGTGGAAGAAATAGAAGAAGGCGGCTTTTTTCGAATTGAGGCGTTAAAAGGAAAAGTTTACATTGAGACTTATAGTGCAGATTATAAGCTGCTTTCTACAAAAAAATTAAGTATGAACTGCCTAAATTTGGAGGATATTTTAAAGGTAAAGATGCACGGTATATCGTGTTTGGACAGAATAACCATGAATCGGATAATACAAAAGAAGTTGTCCGGGTTGTCAAATATGATGATGACTGGAATAAACTTGGACAGTGCAGTATAACAAGCAAAAATGTATATGAGCCTTTCGCAAAAGGTCCTTTGCGTATGACAGAAAATGACGGAATCCTTTATATCCATACATCAAGGTATATTTACTGGGATGCTGCAGCGGAGCCGGAAGAGATTCATCATGAAGTAAATCTAACTTATGCGGTGGATGAAGACAGTATGGAATGTGTCATGAATGAAGCTCCGGGTGACTGGGTTTCCCACTCTTTTGCCCAGTTTATTCTTTCAGATGGAGAGTCTGTATACCGTTTAGATCTTGGAGATGCGAATCCCCGTGCTGTTAATCTGGCAAAATCGGTTGTTTACAAGGAGCCGGACGATGTATGGACATGGTATGGGAAGACAGAGACCCGTTCCCTCTTAGATATTATAGGAAGCTATGGCGATAATGTAACCGGTGTATCGCTGGGAGGTTTTGAACTTATGAACGATGGCGATACACTTATTACTGCCGGTTCTTCTATTGTTCAGGATTCCTCTGTCACAAAAACGTCGATGGAAAAAGCACACAGAAACATCTTTGTAATTACCATGAATAAAAAATTTAATGAGTCACCTAAATTAAATTGGATTACCGATTATAAACAAGAAGATGGAATTACCATTTTGAATCCACAGTTAGTAAAGGTAGAAGATGGATATTATATGTTCTGGCAGGAATATTATGTAGAACGGGAGACAGATCTCTGGGTGACAAGAGTTGCAAAACTCAACGAGGATGGAAGTCTCGATGGAAAAATTCACAAGATTCGTGCATATTTGTCAGACTGTAAACCGATTGTAACATCGGATAATCATTTGTTCTGGTATACAACGATGAATGAAAATGCACCGACATTTTATTCTCTTGATATGAACAGGCTGGATGACTATGATTTTAACGGACGTATATTTGCAGACGCGTTTGAAATAAAACTTTCGCAGTATACATATACAGAAATTAATGATCCATCAAGAATGCATGCATATAAGCCGGACGTGACGGTATATTTTAAAGGAAAAAAGTTAGTAAATGGACAGGATTACACTTATAGGTATGAAGATAATTATACACAGGGAACTGCCTATGTGGATGTTACGGGAAAAGATTTCTTTGTAGGAACGCAGAGAGTTTCGTTTGAGATACTGCCGCCGGAAGAAGACCCGCCATATCAGGAACCATCGTGGTGGGGAAATGGCGGTCAGGCGACAAGCAAGCCGACCGCAACCAAGAAACCAACGGCAACGAAGAAACCAACAGCAACAAGGAAACCGAGTACAAAGACAGTGAGAACCGGTACAGGTGCGGTTATAATCAAGGGTACAGGAACTTCTGCAGCAACCCCTAAAAAGGTAAAGGGTGTAAAGGTTTCAAATTTAAAAGGTAAAAAAGTTGTAGTATCATGGTCCAAACAGCAGGGAATGTCCGGATATCAGATACAGTATGCAAAAAATAAGAAATTTACGAAAGGGAAAAAGAAGTTATCTGCATCCAGAACTTCGGCTTTCCGGATAATAACAAAATTTAAGGAAAAAACATATTATTTCCGTGTGAGAACTTATAAAAACTCGGGCAGACGGAAAGTTTATGGTAAATGGAGTAAAACGGTCAAAGTAAAAATAAGAATATAAATGCACGTGGGGGAGAATTAGGACCGGTTTTTGCTGGTCCTTTTTCAATTGCATTATTGCTATGCTTAATTATATCATGGTTGTGTGAATTCGCCAATAATATAAAAAATCGCCATTTTAACTTTTTGCAGACCATTATAAATTAAGATTTTTGTAGAT
>ERZ1106973.2327-NODE-2327-length-14663-cov-11.473645_pt1 | contig 14663 bp, 9 predicted proteins | sample MGYA00403686_ERZ1106973 | MGnify/ENA primary metagenome ERZ1106973 (study PRJEB35170, sample SAMEA104062408) | human gut metagenome | biome: human gut; feature: human-associated habitat; material: faeces | place: Denmark | collected 2012-11-06 ...
TGTCCTGTGTTGTCATACGCTCACGTACCACACGCTCCATACGGGACAGACCGATGCGGTACTGGTTCTGAAGCAGCTCACCTACGGCACGGATTCTACGGTTGCCCAGGTGGTCGATATCATCGGCATTTCCTGCGCCGTATTCCAGATGCATGTTGTAGTTGATGGAAGCGAAAATATCTTCCTTTGTGATATGTTTCGGAATCAGGTCGTGAATGTCACGTTTGATCGCCTGTTTGATCTCTTCGATATCGGTATTTTCCTCCAGGATCTTTTCCAGAACCGGATAGTATACTTTCTCGTTGATGCCAAGTTCTTCCTCGTCAACATCTACCCATGCTTTCAGATCTACCATTAAGTTGGAAAGAACTTTTACGTTTCTCTCCTCTGTCTGAATCCATACATACGGTACTGCTGCGTTCTGAATCTTGTCTGCGAGTTCCAGAGTAACGGTGGTGCCTTTTTCTGCAAGGATTTCACCGGTGGACGGATCTACAACATCCTCAGCGAGGATCTGGTTGCGGATACGGCTGCGCAGTGCAAGTTTCTTGTTGAATTTATAACGGCCTACCTTTGCCAGGTCATAGCGACGCGGGTCAAAGAACATGCTCATGATGAGGCTCTCTGCATTTTCTACTGCGAGAGGCTCGCCCGGACGAATTTTCTTGTACAGCTCGAGAAGACCTTCCTGATAGTTGGTGGAAGTATCTTTGGTGAAGCTTGCAAGAATCTTCGGCTCTTCACCGAACAGCTCTACGATCTCTGCATTGGAGCTTACTCCAAGTGCACGGATGAGGACTGTGATCGGAACTTTTCTGGTACGGTCTACGCGGACATAGAAGACGTCGTTGGAATCGGTCTCGTACTCCAGCCATGCTCCACGGTTCGGGATTACGGTACAGGAGAACAGTCTCTTTCCGAGCTTATCATGTGCGATGCCGTAATAAATACCAGGGGAACGTACCAGCTGGCTGACGATTACTCGCTCTGCACCATTGATAACGAATGTTCCTGTTGCTGTCATCAACGGCAGATCACCCATGAAAATTTCGTGCTCTGTGATCTCGTCTTTTTCCTTATTATATAATCTTACTTTTACCTTTAACGGTGCCGCATAAGTAGCGTCACGCTGTTTACACTCTTCGATTGAGTATTTTACGTCATCTTCACACAGTGTAAAGTCTACGAATTCAAGGCTCAGCCGTCCGCCGTAGTCGGAGATTGGTGAAATGTCATCAAAGACTTCCTTGAGTCCGCTTCTCAGGAACCAGTCATAGGAATCCTTCTGGACTTCAATCAAGTTGGGCATTTCCAATACTTCTTTTTGTCTCTGGTAACTCATTCGCATACTTTTTCCGGTAGGTATCGGACGTATTCTGTTTTTCTCCATTGACGTTGTCACCCCTTGTGTTATAATATATTTATTACCGCTCATGCCTGAACAAAAGGTTTTAGGCATATCTTGCCATAATAGTGCATTTTCTAGATTATCATGTTTTTTCAAGTGTGTCAACAAAACAGATTGTATTTTTTTCAGTACAATCTGTTTTTTACTGGTTTTTCTTCCGTGACCCTGTTAGAATAATACTTTAGATGTGATTGAAAGCACCGAATTTTCAGAAAAAACCGCCTGTTTGATTTTTTTATTTTTCAAATCAAACAGGCGGTTTTTTTATTCTAATTTTTTAATATTTCAGAGCTCCGTCCCGATTTCGCTTATGCCGCGTCGAATCGTTCTTTTTAATGCTGAATATTGTCAGCCATCATGTCCATAAAGCTCCATGGTTTCAGAACTTTGTTGATCTCTGCAAACACTTTATCATCGTAGTTGTGTTTTACTTCCGTTTTGCGGTCAAACACCATGGTATCCGCATCCTCTGCTTCTACTTCCGGCCAGTGCGGGAGTCCGGCATGATCCGGGGTGCCGTTCTTTGCGAAGGCAAGAAGTGCTCCGAAGATTTCGCTTTCCAGTTTATCGCTGACATCCGGGATGCCACAAATTTCTACGAGATCTGCGTTTCCGAAGAAATATGGGATATCGGAGCAGTGCCATGCCGGCTTGCCGTGCTGGAACGGGAATTCCAGAGCGAAGTTGTAGAGATATGCTTTGCCGCCGCCTTTTGCGAACAGTTTGGCAAGTTTTACGGTCGGCTCACGCATTGCACGGTCGATGGCAAGAACATCTACGCCGTTCTTCTCCGGATATGCTTCTTTGAAAGCGTCCAGAACCTTTTCGGCATTGTCTCCATAAACCTTTTTGAGGATTTCCAGAATCTCTTCCGCTGTCAGTTTGTTCTTATCATAAGCTGCCGGTGCAAACGTTGCGAACTCGCCGTATACGGTTCCGATCATCATCGGAATCTGATGTGCATGCTCACGGAAGCCTGCGTCGAATGGATTTCCGCAGAAGTAATCGCCCTTTTTCGGGCCGCCGCCGATGTAGCCGCCATTCTGTGCGATAGCCGGGGATACCTTTGCATATGCTGCGGCAAGCTGCGGATACGGTACGGTTTCCAGCTGCGCCACATCATCAAAGCCAAGCTCTTTCATCATTGCCGTGACAATCTCTGTTCCGTCTTTTTCTCCTGCGCCGAGCGGATCCCCTTCCATCACACCGCTCATGACAAGGCCTTTCTGGAACAGGCCGTCTGCTGATGGAATCTGCATCAGGTCAATCACCTTCATTCCGCCGCCGGACTGGCCGAAAATGGTTACATTCTCCGGATCGCCGCCGAACAGGGCGATATTGTCATGTACCCACTGCAGGGCTGCTACCATATCGGCGTGGCCTGCGTTTGCGGAGTTTTTGTATTTTTCCCCAAACGGAGACAGATCCAGATATCCTAAAATATTCAGTCTGTGGTTGACAGAAACAAGAATCGAATCACCTTTCTTTGCGATGCTGACGCCGTCATACGCAACCTGCTCAATGGAAGATCCCGCTGCGTATCCACCGCCGTGGAACCATACGAGAACCGGTTTTTTGGCTTCCGGATCGAGTTTGTTTGTCCAGATATTTAAGGACTGGCAGTGCTCATCCTGCGGCCAGTAGCGGTGCGGAACCATAAGCTCGCCGTTCGGTGTATCCTGATTCTGGAGCGGGCATACAAAACCATAGTTTGTTGCGTCTTTTACGCCATTCCATTTGGACGGAACCGGCATCTGGAAACGGTCTGCGTATGCATACGGAATTCCTTTGTAAATGTAAACACCGTCATAAAAATAACCTTTTAAATCGCCGGATGTGGTATGCAGCACCGGCACGCCATCGTAATCAAATATTTTCCCCATTTTGAAATACCTCTTTTCTGTAGAATTTAGCATTTATGTTGTTTTCAGTATAAACAATATTTTCGTCCTTTTCTACTCGAATTACCGCAAGATCTTCTTATATTGTTGCTTTTTTTCCACTCTTTCTCTGTATTCTCCCACCGCGAGTGCAATTTTTTGAAGATTTTACAGAATCTGCTCCACCTCAATCAGCGCCGTCTCGTGCGGCTCCAGGCGTTCCTGCACCGTGAGGCTGCCTTCCGGGTCGGTTTCCTGCTCCCAGACACGGTATTCCGGGTCCGCACTGTGGCACAGCATCGCGCGCTCCATCCGGTTCATCCGCTCCGGAGCTCCCATCCGCACCCACGCATCGTAGCTGCTGCCGTGCTCTTTCGTCACTTTATACAGCCGCAGGCAATATTTTCCCGGTTCCAGTCCGGTCAGCTTCACTGAAAAGGTCCGGATTTCCCCCATATTGAATACGCGGTAACGGTCCGTGCGGGAAATATTCACGGCATGGCGGTAGCGGTACAGCATATCGTAGTGAACATAGTTGTACAGGTAAATCTGGCTTTGGTTTTTCTCCGGCTCCGTGCTGATAAAATAGCCGTCCCCACGCTTCACCAGACGAGATCCCATTCTGCCGAGCAGCCGCAGCGCAGTGCAGACCGCCTTTGGAATGCCGTTCATCGTGAACAGCCCAAAACCTCCATGATACGTTTCCCGCGCCGGAAATACTTCATCTAAACGGTCATTGACCGAGAAATACGCAATTCCCTGCAGCGCCTCTTCATTTTCCAGAAGATTTTTAAACAGCCATGCCGCTTTATAACAGGTATCGTTGCACAGATCCCTCTGCCAGATGTTGCTGCTGCACTCATCCACCAGAACCGGCAGTGCACCAAGCCCAGCCTTCTGCAGCAGACCTTTTACCTTCTCCCCGCGGTTCCGCAGAAAATCCGGGTCGCGGCTCACAATCATATTGATGCTCTCGTTGTTCTGGATCAGATTCATTTTCTCCTCTTCCTCTCCATAGATCACCGTGCCAAACGAGCGGAATGCAAAAATTTCCGGCACACATTCCTTTTCCTTCATAGTTTCGATAAAGGCTTTGAGATGTTCCTCCGGTCCAAGACCAAAGGAAAGACATGTTACAAGATCCGGGCTCACACGTTTCATCTCCTCGTACGATGCTTTCCACGTCCCAAAGAACTCATCTCCTCCATCAATCGTGAGCACGTCTCCGCTGATCCACGGGTTGAAAATCCAGCGCCGCATCTGGTTGATTCCATACCGTTCCCTTAGATGTTCCATCAGGTTTTTAATCAGCATGCGCCACTCAGCCAGATCTCGCGGAGAGCTGCTTAGCGCCGGACGCATCGTTCTTCCCGGGTCTGTTTTTGCCAGCAGCAACGGCATATGGCCGAATTCCAGCAACGGCTTCGCTCCCGTGGAAAGGATGAAATCGATCACCTCATCAATATAGTTCCAGCAGAACTGAATCTCGCCCCACATATTCCGCCGAAATACGCACATATCATCATCAAGAATTCCTTTTACGCGGATCAGCTCATAGCCGAGCTCCTGCACCAGCTGTTCCAGCTCATCCTGCACCTCGCGGTTCAGCACACTTGCCGCATAGCCAGCATTGATCACGCGCTTCCAGTGGCCTGCCACTCTTGGTTTCCGTCCGTTTACTGCCGCTGTCACGGAAACGGCACTCTCATTTATCGTCTCAATCTCCTGCTCCGTGACCGCTGCATACTGCAGGAGACTCTGGAAAATATCATGGTCTCCCGCCGCCTCTTCCCGCTCTTTTCCTTTCTTTTCACGCTGTTTTACTGTATATTCCATCTGCTTCCGGTATTCGCTCGGTGTCATACCGCGGTATTTGCGGAATGCGCGGATCATCGCCGTCTCATTGACAAATCCATTGTGATAGGCAATCTCCGTCAGCGTTGCGCCGCTGTGCATTTCCTGTACGGCATGCGCCAGGCGCACCTGCGTCACGTACTCCCGAAATGATACACCGAAATACTGCGGAAAACTCCGTGAAATATAGGCACGGCTCAGATAAAGATGATCCGCCATATCCTCCAGCGTAATCTCTTCCCGGCAATGCTGCAGAATATAGTCTGATGCCTGCTGAATGCGTTCCCGTCCGCCCCGGCCCTGTTCCACCTTTTCCCCGGATGTAAAGTAAGAAAGCAGATCCTCCAGAAGCACCGTCACACGGCTTTTCATATAGATCGGTTGTTCCTCATTATTCTTGTACATCTCAAGAAAGATCCGTGCCATATCCCGCCGGATCAAGTCAAATTTTTCCTGCTGATCTTCCATATAAAAAAACGACTGACATTTGACTTCACATTTCAGCAGCTTAATGTGAAATGAAGCAATCGTCTCCGCTGAAACGCAGAGCGACAGGGCAAGTCCGTCTTCGTCCAGATCCAGGTCACAGATCTGAAACCGGTTGATCGCAAAGATAGATCCCATCGGGAGATTGTGAACTTCCCCGTCCTCGTAGCTGACTCTTCCCCTCCCACGAAGCAGAAATAAAAGTTCAAAATCCGGATTCCACAGTTCCCGTTTCTTCTCCGGCCGGAGTAGCCGAAAACGGAATCCCGGCATTTCCTGTTTTGTTCCTTTCAGCATCATGTCTTCGTCTCTGTTGTCTCTTTCCATTTCACACCTCATGATAGATTTTTTTGTTGTATTGTACCACAAAAAAGGTCCCGCAAAAAGATCTTCTCCTTTTGTGGGACCAATTTTTCGGTTTTTGTTTTAGTTTTTGCAATTATTCCTTCACCTTCAGCACCAGACACTGATACGGTTGCAGACGGATCGTTTCCTCGCCTGCCTCGCAGGTGTCATAGTTATTCAGAAGTACTTCTTCGATTGTGTCTGTAAATGGCAATGTAATGCCATCCGCAAGAGAAGTAGTAAGGATCAGAATATTATTCTTCTCATCCTTCCTGCGGTACGCCAGAACGCCGCTTACCGTCTCGTATTCCGGAATCAGCGTTCCGTAGAGGAAGGTTTCTTCCAGATCTTCACGTCGTCTTACTGCCACCATTTTGCGGTAAAACCACAGCAGGGAATCAGGATCTTTTTCCTCGGCCTCATAGTTCAGTTCCGTATAGTTTTTATTCACCGGGAACCACGGCGTACCTGTTGTGAATCCCGCCTCGGCAGATGCATCCCACTGCATCGGAGTTCTGCTGTGCTCGCGGCTCTCGCGGTTGATCTGCTCGAGCGCTTCCGCATCCGTTTTTCCTTCTGCAATCAGACGGTCGTAAATAGCAAAGGTCGGTTTGTCGACGAATCCCTGAATAGACTGTTTCGGGTTGTCGCGCATGCCAATCTCCTGTCCCTGATACAGAAATACAATACCCGGCAGGAAGAAATTGGTGACCGGAAGCATTTTTTCGCTGTAGAGGTTCTGATCCTCCGGCATCAGGAACCGGTCGATGATGCGCGTTTTGTCATGATTTTCAAGGAAATTACAGAGCATGCCGCGGCCATCCACGATTTTCTGTGCCGCAAAAAGCTGATCGCGATAATCGTCAAACAGCGCCACGGTATTGCCCCATTTCGGGTTACGCACATTGTCGAGGGTGTGACAAAAATCGAAAACGGACGAGAAACTGCCGTTTTCCCCAATCACATCCTCCACATCCTCCGGTCCCATGTGATCGTACTCTCCGATCGTCAGCGCATCGGTCGGTGCAAAGGTGCGCTCCTTCATTTCACACAAGATATCGGCAAGACCGTCTACATTGTTGAAATACTCGAACGCCATATTGTACTCGTCCGGTCCATCCGGCGGAAGGTTGGTGTACTGATAATTCTTTTTCAGATGGCTGATCGCATCAAGACGGAATCCGCCAAGTCCCAGATCCATCCATTTTAAAATCATCTCATAAATTTCTTCCCGCAATTTGGGATTCTCCCAATTGAGATCCGGCTGCTCTTTTGTGAAGATGTGGAGGTAATACAGGTTATCATATCCCGGTACTTTCTCCCATGCGCTGCCGCCAAAAATCGACCGCCAGTTGTTCGGCTCTTTGCCGTCTTTTCCTTCCCGGAACACATAATACTTTCCGTACTTTCCAAACGGATCTTTGAGTGCCGCCTGAAACCACGCATGCCGGTCAGAGGAATGATTCACGACAAGATCCATCAGGATGCGGATGCCGCGCTTTTTTGCCTCCGCGATCAGCTCCTTCATGTCCTCCATCGTTCCAAACGACGGGTCGATATCCATGTAATCGGAAATATCGTATCCGTTATCTACCATCGGGGATGCAAACACCGGGCAGAGCCAGATGACATTGGCTCCCAGCTTTTCTATTTTGTCAAGATGACGGATCACGCCTTTCAGATCTCCGATGCCGTCCCCGTTGGTATCCTGAAAACTCTTCGGATAAATCTGATATCCGACCGTTTTGTGCCACCACTTTTTCTCCATTACTCTTCTCCTGTTCTTTTGTTTTCGTGATGCGGACTGTTCTTTAGGTTTACCGCAAAACCTATAGTGTTTCCACTATATCACAAAAGAATGGATTATGCTACTTTTTCTTTTTGATTTTTCCCGATGTCCGCTTTACCGTTACAGCTCACTGTTTTTTCATCAGCGGCAAAATCACGCAGGAAGCAGCTTTTCCGCCCATATGAATGGTCTGATGTGCAATTTTATTTTCCGTTTTTTCCGACCACAGCCCTTTCTGATTGCTGTGAACATGATACTGCGGGAAGTCGGAGGAGGAAACATCTACACGAATGCGGGAACCCTTTGGAATCGTGTATACAATATTCCACATAGCAATCTGTACCTCTGCCACGCTGCCCGGTTCATAGGCTCCGGCCTCTGTTTTTCCCTGCTCCAGCGTTGCAATCGAGGAACGAATGTTGTACGCTTTTCCCTCCGGCGTCACTTCCATGATTTTCGCTGTGAATGCCGTATCCTCGCAGTCACTTTCCACGAACAGACGAACGGAAGCTTTTCCGTTCAGCGTGAAAGCTTCTTCCAGCGGTTCTGATACAAAACTCAGGACATCCTCACGATAGTCCGGTTCCGGCTGGAGATGGCTGCCGATCTGCGGCATCGTATGCAGAAGGGCTTCTCCTCCGATGCTCTCGACGGGAGTGGCCGGGTCAAACGTGTAGTTTCTCGTTTTTTCCTGTTCCGGCGCGTCTGCCCGCAATGCTTTTTCATCCAGATACAGCGTCATGCTTCCCGCACTTCCTTTTTCTCCCAGTCCGTCGGATACGATGTCAATCCACCGGTCCGCTCCGATTTCATAGGCACGGATCCGCTGTGTCGGGATTTCTTTTTGTTTCAGCGTCAGCTCAAACCATTCCAGCATCTTTGGAATTTCTTCATTCTGCGGGTGCAGCACCTCTTTATCTTCAAGACAAATCTGGAAAAAGTGGTTCCATGCACCGATTTCCAGCCAGCTGTGCTGTTTTGTTTCCTCGTTCAGCCGCTCCCACGTTTTCATACTGCTGCCGTGGTGATGATCGTACCAGCCGCTTAAAAGATAAATCGGAACCTTCGTTTTTGATGGAATTTCCCGCAACTGTTTCCACCAGCCCGTCTGCCAGAGTGCCGCATCCGGGCTCGGGCTTGTGATGTATTCGCGGTAGGACGAAACACGCTGTCCCCACAGCGCCTCGTCCACTTCAATCTGCGGCAGATAACGGCAGCTTTCGCGATAGTCAGCATTCACTGGTTTTTCCGCATTTTCCATCGACCATGCGGTCAGGATATCGTGGCGGAAGCAGCCCTTCTCGTAGGCTGATACAAAACGATCCGTTCCATAGTCCTCCAGAAACATTGTGGCAACTTTCCCCTCCGCGGCATCAGCGAACGCCCAGCCGGTCATGCTTGTGTAGGAATGGCCCCAGTAGCCTAAGATTTCGCACCATGGCTGCTCCACAAGGTAATCCATGGTGTCAATGCCATCGTTCCGCTCATTGATGTTTGGCTCCCATTTTCCTTCCGACTGCTCTCTGCCGCGGCAATACTGGTAGACATACACATAACCCCTGCGCGCCAGTCCCTCGCCGTAGGCACGGTGAATACGGTCGTTGCCCGGATAGCAGGTACGAGTCAGGATGACGGGATATTTCTTGTTTTCTCCTGATCCGCCTTCCCTTGGAAAATAATAGATTGTATGCAGCTTCACACCATCGCGCATCTCGATCTGGCTGTCTTTTCTTTCAAATGCTGCACAGCTTTCGGAAACGCCGCTTTTCGCAAACTGTTCCTCCACGCGTTTTACCGCAGCCGTCATAAAATCTTCTGCCATTGCCCTAAACCTCCATTTCCAGCAGTGCCATGCCGAGTGTCTTTCCATGTTTATCCAACGCCAGCGATCTTGTAACACCGCCGCCGAGTGTCTTGTCGAGGACAAAGTTCAGCGCATGGATATTGGGCAGCTCATAGCGGACCACCTCACCCTTGACCATGCCCTTGAAGTGCTCCTTCACCCGCTCAGCGGTGACTCTCTCCTTGAGCAGCGCATAGTCCTTGGGGTCGTAGGCGATGAGGGAGATGTTGGAGATGTTGCCCTTGTCGCCGGTGCGGGAGTGTGCGATATCCCAGAGTTTCATAGAAAATGCCTCCTTTCTGTCTTGAAATCAGACTTCAAAGATCTCGACTTCGGGCTTAACATCGCAGCGGCTCACCAGAATGGAGGCCACGGACACGATGTCGCGGGTGCGCTTGACGGCGCCGCAGCCGCCGGCTGGGCCGTTGGTGTAGAGGGCCTCCACCTCGTTGCCGATGAGCTCGGCGTCGGCCCTGGCCTTGGCCCGGCCGGACACGCGGACCCGCACCTCGCTGGGCTCTTCGTTGTACTTGAAGTCGGGGTTCCAGTACAGGCTGTTGCAGCCGATGAGGTCGAACTTCAGCTCGTCAAACACGCCGGGGGCCACCAGCTCCAGGCGTTCCTTGATGATGTCCAGGGCCAGCCTACCGCGGGCCACGCAGCCGGGGCCTCCGTAGCTGATCTCGCCGTCGCCGATGAAGCAGTCCTTGTAGCCGATGGAACACTTGAAGGTCTCGGTCCTGGGCTTGCCGGAGGCGCCCTCCACCTTCACTTTATCCTTCTCCACCTCGGTAAACTTGACCTGCTTGAAGTCGGCCACCACATCGGGGGTCAGGTAGTTCTCGGGATCGTGAATCTCGTAGACGATCTGCTCGGAGCAGGTCTCCACCGTGACCATGCCGCCGGACTCCGGAATCTTGGTGACGAAGAAGGACCCGTCCTCGGAGATCTCCACAATGGGGAAGCCCAGGTGGCCCAGGCCGGGGACATCCTTCTTGCCGGGTTCGGCGAAGTAGCCGCCAGTGACCTGGCCGCCGCACTCCAGGAGGTGGCCCATCATGGTGCCCTTGCCCAGCTTGTCCCAGTCCTCCAGCGACCAGCCGAAGGCGTGGATGGCGGGGGCCATGAAGATGGCGGGGTCGGCTACGCGTCCGGTGATGACCACGTCGGCGCCCTGCTCCAGGGCTTTCAGAATACCCTCCACGCCCATGTAGGCGTTGGCGGAGACGATCTCACCGGGGAGCTTGGACAGGGGCTCGTGGGTCTCCCACACCTCGGCGTCCATGTACTTGTTGATGACGGGCAGCAGATCGTCGCCGGTGACGCAGGCGATCTTCATGCCGGTCAGGCCGTGCCTGCGGGCAATCTCCACGCACTTCTGGGCAGCGGCCTGGGGATTGGCAGAGCCCATGTTGGTGATGAGCTTCACCTTGTGCTTCCAGCACAGGGGAAGGGCCTTCTCCATGCGGTGCTCCAGAAGACCGTTGTATCCCTTGGACGGGTCCTTCAGCTTGGCCTGCTGCCCGATGGCGATGGTGCGCTCGGCCAGGCACTCATAGCTGATATAGTCCAGGTTGCCCTTTTCGATCAGCTCCAGTGAGGGCTCCAGCCGGTCGCCGGCATAGCCGGCCCCGCTGCCGATGCGGATGGTTTTCGTCATGCAATGACTTCCTTTCTGATAATTGACATTTCAAAGACGAGAGAGCGGCTCAGATGGCGATGCCGCGGGTGAGAATGGCGACAACCACCATCACCAGGGACACCAGCCAGGCCAGCGGGATGGTCTTCTTCTGGTGCTCGCCGAAGTCCACGCCGGACAGGCCCACCAGCAGGAAGGTAGAGGCGGTCAGAGGGGAGACGGGGAAGCCGATGGTCATCTGACCCAGGATAGCGGCGCGGCCGACATCTACACCGGCGACGCCGAAGCCCTCGGCGGTCTGAGCCAGCACGGGGAGTACGCCGTAGTAGAAGGAGTCGGGATCAAAGAGCAGGGAGGCGGGCATACCGATGATGCCGATGATGAGGGGGAAGAACTTGCCCATCGTATGGGGGATGATGGAGACTAGCGTGCTGGCCATCTCGGTGATCATGCCGGTGCCCTGCATGATGCCGGTGAAGCAGCCGGCGGCGAAGAGCACGGAGCACATCATGAGGGCCTCCTTGGCGTGGGCGTCCACCCGGGCCTTGGAATCCTTCACGCTGGGGTAGTTGATGACGGTGGCCAGCACGTAGAAGGCCATGAATACCACCGCGGGGGCGAAGCCGGAGAACAGCAGGGACACGATAGCGGCCACAATGAGGATGATGTTCACCCAGAACAGGTGGGGACGCAGCAGGGCCTTCTGCTCCTCGGTGAGCTCCTGCTCGGTATTTCCGGCGGCCTGGAGAGCCACGGCGCCGATGCGCTTTTTCTCGCCGGCTCCCAGGAATGCGGAGATAACCAGCACACATACCAGGCCCACCAGCACGGCGGGAAGGACGGGAAGGAAGAAGGCGACGGGGTTATCGCCCATGCCCAGCGCGGTGGCGGCACGGATGGTGGGGCCGCCCCAGGGCAGGATATTCATGGTGCCGGCGGAGAGGGCCACAATGGTGGCCAGCGTAGTGCGGCGCATGCCGAGCGCGTCATACAGAGGAAGCAGCGCGGGCACACAGATCAGGAAGGTGACCGCTCCGGAGCCGTCCAGATGGACGATGGCAGCCAGAATGGCGGTGCCGATGCCGATTTTGACGGGATCCGTTCCCACCAGGTTCAGAATCCCCTTAATGATGGGGCGGAAGGTACCGGCGTCGGTCAGGATACCAAAGAACAGAATGGAAAAAATGAACATGACGCCGGTGGCGGCCACAGAGCCGATGCCCTTGGAGCCGGTGATCATGTCGCCCAGGGACTTGAAGTTGGCGACAAAGTCGACCACACCCTGCGTCCCCTCCGCGGCGCCCTCCGGCACAACCGCGATGAAGAAACAGGAGATGATGCCGGTGACCACGGGAACTACGATCAGAGCCACCAGCGGAGATGCTTTTTTGGTCATAATCAGTACCAGCATGATGATGACCGTCAGGAATCCGAGAATCGCTAAAGGTGACATTCGCATTACCTCCTCTTTTATTCAAGCAACCTCTCCACACGCTGCTTGCAGCAAGAGAATAAGCAATCCGGATGCCAAAGTGAAAGAGCGGGGACGGGGGATAAAAAAGCAGTCCTTGCAGTATCTTGGGGGAACGGCCGGAAGAGAGGAGAAAAGCATGATTTCTAAAATATTGGAATTTTAATGGATAGAAACCAAATGGTAACTACTCGCGCATACTGATACAGCTGATTTCTAAAAAACTAGAAATAAATTCTAAAAAGTTAGAACGACCCATTCAACTTGTTGTAGAGGCTTGCCAGAGAGATGCCAAGCTGGGCAGCGGTCTTTTTCTTGCCCTCCAGGTGGGAGCCGTTGCACGCCAGCAGGCGGAGAATCTCCTGTTTTTCAAAGGCGCGGGTGCGCTGGGCCAGCGTGAGAGGCTGGGCGGCGGGGGCTGTCCGGAGGTTTTCGGGGAGGGACAGCTCGGTAATGAGACCGGAAGGGGTCAGATAGGCGCAGAACTCCAGCACGTTGCGCAGCTCCCGCACATTGCCCGGCCAGTTGTGGGCCAGCAGGCGGTCCAGGGCCTCGGGCGTTAGCTCCAGACGTCGCTTGAGCTTGCGGGACAGCTCGTCCAGCAGGCTGCGGCAGAGAGGAGGGATGTCCTCTCTCCGCTCCCGCAGCGGCGGGATGTGGATGGGGAAGGTGTTGAGGCGGTAGAACAGGTCGGTGCGGAATTTCCCCTCCTCCACATAGCGGGGCAGATCGGCGTTGCAGGCGGCGATGATGCGCACGTCGGTCTCCACCTCCTCCACGCCGCCCACCGGCCGGATGCGGCGTTCCTGGAGGGCGCGCAGGAGCTTGGACTGGAGGCCGACGTCCATCTCGGAGATCTCGTCCAGAAAGAGCGTCCCGCCGGCGGCGGCCTCAAAGAGGCCGATCTTCCCGCCCCGCTTGGCGCCAGTAAAGGCCCCCTCGGTATAGCCGAAGAGCTCGGACTCCAGCATATTGGCGTTGAAGTTGGCGCAGTTGATGGCCACGAACACCCCGGCGGAGCGGGGGCTGGCGTTGTGGATGGCCTGGGCGTACAGCTCCTTTCCCGTGCCGCTCTCCGACTGGAGCAGGACGGTGACGTCGGTCTGGGCCAGGCGGCTGGCCAGCTCCCGGCAGGCCGCCGACCGGGGGGAGACCGCCACAATGGAGTCAAAGGTGTAGTGGGCGGCGTTGGCCTTGTTGACTCGGCGGAGCACCTGACGGCTGCGCTTTTCATAGCGCTCCAGCTCCGCCCGGAAGTCGAAGGCGTCCTTCCAAAAGGTAACCACCGACAGGCCGCCCACCACCTCCGCTCCGTCGAAGATGGGGTACATGTTGACGAAGTAGATGTCCTCGCTCTCCTGGCGCGGGGTGTGCAGGATGGGGCGCTTCTGAGCCAGCACCTCCGGCAGCCGGGCACCGGGGCGCAGCAGCCGCAGGGGGTATCCCTCGATCGGCCCGATGGGCCCGCCGGCCTCCTTCTCCAGAAAGGCCACATAGGCCCGGTTTCCATAGACAATGCGCTCCTGCGCGTCAATGATCAGCACGCCCTCCTGCATGGCGTCCAGGACTGCGCGGGTGATGGGATCAAGCTGCACGGCGGCCGCCTCCTTCCGTTCTGCCTGTATTGTAGCAGAGAAGCATCTGGTTGACAACTGGGGCAATCCCGGTTGACGAAGTGTAGGAAATCGGTTACAATTCCAACAGATAGGCGGAGGAGGGAAGAACGATGGACAAGGCGGCTATGCCGGAGGGAAAGTATCTGGCCTCGGTGAAGCTGGGGCCGAAGGGGCAGATCGTGGTGCCTAAGGAGGTGCGGGAGATGTTCGGCGTCCGGCCCGGGGACACGCTGCTGCTGCTGGCGGACGTGAACCGGGGGATTGCACTCCAGGCCTTTGAAAAGGCGGATCCGGTCTTCCGTGATGTCTTTTCGGACCGGGAGCAATAAAAG
>ERZ1106973.2339-NODE-2339-length-14576-cov-2.919083_pt1 | contig 14576 bp, 11 predicted proteins | sample MGYA00403686_ERZ1106973 | MGnify/ENA primary metagenome ERZ1106973 (study PRJEB35170, sample SAMEA104062408) | human gut metagenome | biome: human gut; feature: human-associated habitat; material: faeces | place: Denmark | collected 2012-11-06 ...
GAAGGAGCGCGTTTTGAAGTGCGTGCTTCCATATAACCACACGTTGTCGTGGGAAATGATCGTGGATGCAAGGATTGCCTGTGCGTTTTCTTCGATACAAGCGTCAACCATCTTTTCTACCGGTACGGAAGTGCCGAGGTATACGCATTCGATACCCCATTTTTCGATACCGCCGTGCTTGATATTGATGATCTCTCTCATACCTACGGAGTGTTCGTCTTCGCCGACTGTACCGCAGACAACCTTCATGTGTTCGTGTCCTTCGAATTCATCATAAAGCTCTTTGTCTGTCATATAGTGTGGCTCAGGCGGGATCTCAAGGGTCGTCAGGTCGATATCGAAATCAACGCGGCCCTTCAGTTCGATTCTGGTACCTTCCGCATCCTGCATCACTTCTGCAGAGATGACTTCCGGATCCACCAGACCTAACTTCTTACCTAATTCAACCGCCGCTGCTTCTGCAACACGCTTGTTGGTCGGAAGCATCATGGTAACCATCACGACTCTGTCGCCGCACCATTCGACTTCCGGTGTGATGACTTCGCCGGTTCTGTATTTTGCGACCTTTGCAAGTCTTACATTTACGTTATCTTCTTCATCAAGTTCGTCGATATAAACGATCTTGCTTCTGTCTTCGAAGGTGCAGCCGCCGATCAATGCCGCAGGATCTGCCGGGTCGCCACCGTACTGCTCCACGTTGTTGTAGCCGTAGTGTGCGGTTACCGGCGCCATGTAGTCTTCGTCTCTCTCGAAAATGAAGCCATAGCCTACGCCGCCCTCGATCTTACGCGCGATACCGTCGCCGTTTCTCTCCGGATATTTTGCAGAGTCAACGAAGAAGCCGTCCTGTACAGCCTGGAAGTAGCCGCCGTTTTCCACGATCTCTTCCATGAACAGGCAAGCTCTCTCTTTGATATCTCTGGCCATTTCTCTCAGCGGACCGTCTTTTTTGAGCTCAACCATTTCCATTAAGCCGTCTAAGCCGACTAAGGTCTGCTTTGCGGTGTCGCAGGCTTCCATGTTGTAGATATGCCAAGGCACGTTTCTGCCTTCGTCCGGTGTGATTGTGGACTGGATATCTGCTCTGGTCAGCTTGGAGATGAACATGTTCATAACATGGGTAACCGTCGCCTCACGCGCGGAGGACTGGATATACTTGGTGTTCATCTGTGCTCTCATTTTGTATCTGTCGCAGATGTCTCTGAGTGCAACTGCGTAAGGCAGGTCGATATACATGCAAGGAGCCGGTGTTGCTGTCGGCGGTACGGTAGACAGGGAAATGTTTTCCGGTTTGATGCCGACCTTTTCGGAGAATCTAGAGTTGATCGCATGCTGTACGATCAGCTCCGGCTGTACCTTCCACGCTTCTCTTGCAGTCGCGTTTGCATTGTGTGCGCCGTCGATCTGCAGCATGTCTGCCCAAGCCATGACTTTCTTGGATTCGCAGGCATCTACGAAGGATCTGACGCAGTTAACGTCTCTGTAGAGCACGTTATACTGCGGGTCCTGGTGCGCACCGTTGACGCCTTCTTCTGCGAACAATACGGCTACGTCCGGACCTGCAACGCCGGATACATAGGAGTGATAGTTGATTGGACGACCAACCTCATCCTCGATCATATCGATGGCTTTTCTCTGTGCTCTGATCTGCTTTCTGGTGATCGGAACACCGCCGATACCCTGCGGCGTACCTTCCATCAGACCGTCGATATGGGACTGTCCCATGTGGCGGATAACCATCAGGTGGTCAGCGCCGTGCCATGCGCCCATTCTCATTCTGCGGATATCGTCCTCGAATCTTCCGGAAGCAATCTCTGTGGTGATGGTCTGCATCGGCTGCGGGTCGATGTCTTCCATGAACTTTGCAGGAGGCAGCGGAACGCTCTGCTTCAGCGGCTTGGAAATCTCGCGATATTCAAACGGACCCATGTGCTGATCTTCTGCTCTTTCTCTCCAGGTCCAGCCTCTTCTTCTCGGCTCGTATTTGTCAAGGTCTTTCAGCAATTCGACAATATCGATCTTTTCGTTTCTCTTTAATTCTGCCATCTTACTTACCCTCCTTGAACGCTGCTGCGACTTTATCCCAGCCTTCGCCCTGTGCGAGCTTGATGCTGGCTTCTCTGATTGAGATATTTTCCAGTTTGGACAGCTTGTAGACACAGTGTCCGCATCCCTTGCCCATCAGACCGTGATCCATTGCGTGATTCACGATCGGCATGCAGTCTAAGGAGGATACGCCCATTCTCAGTAAAACGGAACGTTCTACGGAAGGTGTCGTATTCTTCTTTCCCAGCTCTAACAACGGGTCAACGACCTTGTCGGTCAGCTCCCAGAATCTCTGATAAAGTTCTTCATCCGTAAGATTGGCGATATGCTGTCTTCTTACTTCAAAATCGTCTGCTCTTTTCATCCTTATTATTCCTTTCATTTCCTGCTTGCAGACGCGGCGCAGCTTGCGATGCGCCAGCGTCTGCACATGGATAAATTCAATGATTTTTTACAGTAAACCCTCTGCTTCCAGCGTTTTCTTGACAAAATCAACATCTGTTTTTGTTTCGATCGCTAAGAATTCCAGATCTGCATCGGTCGGCTTGACGCCGGCTTTCTTGACCGCTTTTTTGATCAAGGATTTGCGGAAATGTTCGATATTCGCTACTTTGTGCTTGATCAGACCCGGGTTTGCAGGTAAGATCAAATTTGTGCCTGGCTTATCGTCCTTCGGATCTCCGAATTTGATATCGATACCATTATCTCTTGCGAAATCAAGCTGCGGCTGGATGTGCTTGCCTGCGCCTGTGTATTCCGTCTCGGAAACAACGACGATCGCATCTTCCGGCAATTCCTGTGCGTAGGAGAACGCCGTCGCAAGTGCAGTATTCCCTGCAGGACCTCTTTCGATACCTTCCAGATTCGCCAGCATTTCGGTCATATACATAACCTCGCCCTGTGTCGTTGTGAAATATTGATCCATATATCTCAGCGGACGTGCTGCGGAACGCGGTACATCGGAGTGGTCCGGATCGGTGGCGTAAGGAACGCCGAATCCGGTATGTCCTGTTGTGCAGGATTTCTTATTGAAATCCAAATCGGAGGCCATGGAAAGTCCGGTCAAATCGATGGACGCTGCGACAACCTCAGCCTTGCAGCCTGCTTTGAGCAGCCCGCGTGCCGTTCCGGTTACCATACCGCCGCCTGCGTTGGTGCAGACAACAACATCAGGATCCTTGCCGAGTTTTTCTCTGCACTGTGTCGCAATTTCATAGCCCAGTGTTTCCACGCCGGCAATGCCGAACGGAGAATACAGGGAAGCGTTGAAGTATCCGGTATCTTCCATGATGGACAGGAAAGAATAGAATAATTCCGGTCCGACGGTCAGCTGTACGACTTCTGCGCCGAGTGCTTCGCACTTTCTCGCTTTCTCAACGATCTCCGGTTGTCCGACGCCGTGGGAGTCATAGCATTCCTGGACGATGATGCAGTTTAATCCCTGCATCGCTGCCTGGGAAGCAACCGCCGCACCGTAGTTGCCGGAGGTCGCTGCCATAACGCCCTTATAGCCTAATTTTTTCGCATGCGCAACTGCGCACGCCGCACGTCTGTCCTTGAAAGAGCCGGATGCATTGCAGGATTCATCTTTGACGAAGATCCTTGCGCCGTAGCCCGGTTTTGCGTATTTACGCGCTAATTTTGTGATGTTTCTGAGTTCCAGAAGCGGCGTGTTGCCGACACCATGCAATCCCTGAATTCTTTCGATTTCGTCCAAAGTATATCCGGTGGATTTCATCAACGCATCGTAATCGAAAGAAATCGGAGAAGTCTCAAAATCGGAATAGTCAAGTCCCAATGCTTCTTTTTGTATCTCGTTGGATCTGCCCATGACGGACTGATAGTCTTTTGCCAATGCCATTATGCTTCACCTCCGAAATTCATGATCTCTCTCAGCTGTCTGTCAATTTCGATGATCTCCGGCACGAATTTGCCGTAGCTGTGGGTATAGTAAGGGGCTTCGTCGATCAAAGTACCCTCTACCAGACGGCCGACGGCTGTCTTGACGGTAACCTCGTCACCGAGCTTTGCTTCCTCATTCTGCAGGAAGCCCTTTGTCCATTGTTGCAGGTCGCATTTCTTCGTATCGTCCGGCAGCTTTGCAGTTCTTTCTTCTGCTTTCAGAACGATGCTGTGGATGCGGACCCAATCGCCTTTTTTAGCCATTTTGTCTATCTCCTTATTTGTGTAAGATTCGCCCTCTAATTTCTGAGCAGCGCCGAGGAAATTATACCGAATCTTCCTTGCGGCAACGCCGTCCGGCGACGCATGTCGCATATAAATGGAAGATTCGCTATTTCACGATTTTCTTGTTTTCTTTGATCAGATCTCTGAAGTCGCCCATGATTGCGTGTGGAACCGGGATGTCCAGCATCGTGATCAGACCTGCGTCTGCGTTGATGCAGTGCGGGATGCAGTTCATGATCATAGCCATGGTGCCGATACCGCCTTCAATCTCCGGTGTGTTGACCATGTTGACAGGAGGTACTGCATCTAAGATGACATAGTCGCCTGTGTGTACGCCGACCTGCTCCGGTTCGATCTGCTGCGGATGATCCATGTCGATCTTTCTTTCGCCGTCAATGTTGACCCAGCCCTTCATTGCAACGCCTGCAACCTGTCCTGCTGCCGCGAAGCCGTAAGGAGACTTTCTGTCAACGTCTGTCACGATCGGTTCCATATCCTGACCGAAGTCGTCCCACTTCCAGCCGAGCGCGTCACAGATCATCATGGTGGATTCTGCGAAGCCTACGTGACCTGCCATCGTGCCGTTTGCTTTTCTTTCGTTGAATTCTTCAACAGAGATGCCGATACCCTGCTCTTCCATAACTGCCGGTCCAAACGGGGACAGGGAGTTAACTCTTCTGGAGGTTACATGGTTTACTTCTTCGCAAGCTGCGGTCCACAGCACGACCAGCAGGTCCATGATGAGACCCGGGTTGATGCCGGTACCCATAACGGATACGCCGTTCTTCTTTGCGATTTCATCTAATTTCTTAGCCAGTTCCGGTTCCTGCGCCTGCGGATAAGCCATTTCTTCTGCAGAAGTAATGACGTTCATGCCTCTTTCCATAACGAATACCAGCTTGTCAAATACGTCTTTTGTGAAGGAGTTTGTGCAAACAACAACGATGTCTGCTGCGCCCGGTTTGATGACTTCTTCCGGCGTTCCAACGATCACGTCTTCTCTGTCGCCCTTTACGATGCCCGGAACAACGTCATATAAGCTCTTGCCGATCTTGTCGCCGATATCGATCGCACCAACGATATCTACGCCCTTTTTCTTTGTAAGCATTTTGCCGATGCCGCCGCCCATAGCGCCTAATCCCCAAAGGATCACTTTTACGTTTTTCATTTCACTTAATCTCCTTTTCAAAACAAAATTTGTTTAGCAACAATTGTATCTATAAATTAAAGCAAGGAGCATGCCATCCCTCCGCTTGCACATTGTATACATAAGCAATCCCATTTCTTGTTGTTTTTCCAAAAAAACATCTTGATTTTGCTGTGTTTTTGCATCAAAATACCAAAACATCTCCCGTTATTTTGCACAATTTTGACGCCTGCTCTAGAGTTGTTCAGGAAATCTCTCTAAAGATGCAATTTTTTTTGCGCTTTATATGCAAATATTTTTGCATTGCATGTGCAGCTTTCGCTGTTCGGTCTTTTTGCAGCGCATACTTTGCTAGTCGTTCTCCCCTTTTTTAGCCACGAAAATCTTCTCTTTCGACTTTTTCACAAAAGAAAATCTTGCACAATCGAAACAATTCTCTTGTAAATACAAGGTTTTATTTGATGTGCAATTTTTTTTGCATTCGTTTTCCTTTATGACAATTCCATACAGCTCTATACAAGACTACTTGATTGATAAGTTAAAACCCGACTCTTCCCCGCGAAATAAAGATCTAACCAGCGCTCAGCTTCAAACAGCAGCAGCAAGCTCCCATCCCCACAAGTTTCAACGGAGCCTGCCGCATCCGTCTCCGATTCCGTCCATAAGCAAAATATTTCTGTCTGTCAAACCACAACCCCGTCAGACCCTTTTTCATCCGCTAACAGCAGCAGACTGCCTAGCGGCGAATCGTAACTTGTCCTGTATATCATTCACTGCCTCCTATTTTCGCGTTTCGCGATATGCAAACATACGTTCTTTTTGTTTTATTCTATCACATTTTTCGGCCACCTTCCAGATGGCAATCAAAGTTTTTCCATACCATACCTTTTATATCCGTTTTCTTAATGGGCTCGCACAAATTTCTGTTCATTTAAGTAATTTGTCCCTCACTGCCGCTGTCAGTCGTTCTATTTACAACAATTTCCCCAAGCAAAGGTGCAAGTTCATCAATCATTTCTGCAAGAAATCTTAGACAAAAGTGTGCAAAGCTGAATCGTAAATTTCTTTGCACACATGCCTATCATTCATAAGCAGGCACTTCGCAAGGTGCTTTTGTCATTATTCCGGGAAGATCGCGCAAGCGATATTTCACCCATCATAATCAAATGCCCCTGTCAGTGATAGCATATACAAATCGTCGCTATCACTGTCAGGAGCATTTCTCTCATATTATTTGAAGTTTGCGCTTAAACGTTCTAAAAGTGCTTTTACAAAAGTCCATATCGGCTGCATGGTATCGAGCCTGAGATATTCTTTTGTTGTATGCGCACCTCTGGAATAAGGTGCGATGCCTACAATCTCCATCTCCGGAATCTCACTTGCGACAATGGAAGCCTCTTCTCCCCCATGCACAAGCTCATGTTTTGGTCGGACTCCAAAGCACTCTTCATAAACCTGCGTACACAAATCGGTGAATGCAGAATTTGTTTTTTCTGGCCACGCAGGGCTATCATCTGTTCTGCTGCAGGTGATGCCGCAACGGCTGCATAGTCTTTCAAATTTTTCCGCGAAACGATACTTATAGGAATCAAAATTAGATTTTATCGTATAGGTGCCTGTCATTTCTCCATTTTGGATGGAAACAGACTTCAGAAGCGCAGAGCCGAGCACCTGCGTTTGCGCTAACGGATGTCTCTTCATATCGCCGACCGGCGAGAATAGAAGGAAATCAAGTACATTCTCTATTGCGTTTTCATCAATAGCATTCTCCGTCTTCGCAAACTCTGTTACAGACCAGCTCATGCTTTTCTCTGTATTAGAAAATTCAAGCCTATATCCTTCGAGAATTTGGTTGATATCTTCAACAAATTTTTCCCCGTATTTTTTCTCGACGCCAAATATGAGTTTGCCGTCATTCGGAATACAGCTCATTCCGCCGCCGATCACAAGCTCGCAGATCGCAGCCTTATAATCCCTTACAAGTTTGAACATCACATCAGTAAGTATGGTCAACGCATTCGCATAGCCACTTCCGATTTCCAACCCTGTATGCCCGCCGTGTAAATCGGTAAGTTCAAGAGCATAGCAAGGATATTCACAGCTTTTCTCTTCGAGTCGCGCGTAAAATTCTTGGTTTATTGCGCCTGCGCTGCCTAATATCATCACATCCGGGTCACCGCAATCCATGGTGAGCATTCTACGTGATTTCAACAAGGACATATCAAATAGCTTGATTCCCTCGAGGCCGGTTTCCTCTCTTACCGTAAAAAGCAACTCCAACTCAGGATGCCGTAGACTCTTATCTGTCATAACAGCGAGCATATTGCACATTCCCACCGCGTTATCCGCGCCAAGAGAGGTTCCTTCCGCGTATAAAATGTTGCCATCTCTTTTTAAAACAACCGGCTCTTTCTGCATATCGATTTGGCATTCCGGTTCTTTAACACAGACCATGTCCATATGCGCCTGCATCAAAAACGGGGCTACGTTTTCCGCTCCTTGTGAGGCAGGGATACGAACCAGCAAGTTGCCAAAAGCATCTGTTTCGTGTTCGAATCCACAGTCTGAAGCAAGGCTTGCGATATACTGCGCCAGTTTCGCTTCATTCCCCGTTCCATGCGGAATCGCGCATATTTCCTCAAAATACCTTAATACCTTTTTCGGTTCAAGATCTTCAGTCAAATATTCCATATCCTATTCCTCTAGTAAAGCTTTTCTCCGTTCTCGCCTACCTTAAAGCAAGCAACCTTATGTCCGGGTTTCGCTTCAACAAACGGTGGATTTTCTGACATACATCTTTCATCACAAAATTCACAACGTTTCGCGAATCTGCAGCCTGGTTTCACATTGATTGGACTGCTTACTTCTCCTTTGATCAGTTGAAGTTCTTTTCCTCTTTCGTCGAGATCCGGTATCGGAATTGCCGCGAGAAGCGCTCTCGTATAAGGGTGCAGCGGATCCGCGAACAGTTCTTCTGAGGAGGCGTATTCAACACATTTTCCCAGATACATTACCATGATGTTATCTGAAATATGTTTTACGACACTCAAGTCATGCGTTACGAACATATAGGTGAGTCCCAAGGAATCCTGTAAGTCCATCAGCAGGTTCAAAATTTGCGCCTGTATTGATACATCCAGCGCTGAAACCGGCTCGTCACAGACTATAAATTTAGGATTCAAAGAAAGCGCGCGCGCGATACCGATTCTCTGCCTTCTTCCCCCATCGAGCTCATGCGGATAAGAGTTCGCGTATCTTCTTGCGAGGCCTACGAAATCCATAAGCTCCGCGGCGCGATTAAATGTCTCTCTTTTCGTCTTATATGTCTTTTGAATCAGCATATATTCAGCGATTGCCTCTATGACGGATTTTCTAGGGTCGATACTCGCATACGGGTCCTGGAAAATGATCTGCATGTTTCTTCTAAGCTCACGCATTTCATGTCCTTTCACCTTTGTGATATCCTTCCCGTCGTAAAAAACCTTTCCGCCGGTGGGTTCAATCAGGCGAAGTATACTTCTGCCAAGCGTACTTTTTCCGCAGCCGGATTCTCCTACAACGCCAAGCGTTTGGCCTTGAACAATCTCCAAATCAATACCATCTACTGCATGTAGCTTTGCCCCGCCCTTCAGCGAGAATATTTTTTCGAGGCCCTCTGTACGGATCAAAATCGGTTTATTATTTTCGCTCATAATTTTCACTCCTTTTCTCCGTTAAAAAGATGGCATGCGATTTTATGCGTTCCGTCTACAAAGACTTCCGGTTGTGTATGCTTGCATACTTCCATACACTTGTCGCATCTCGGAGCGAAATAACACCCCTCCGGAAGTTTGGTAGGGTCAGGCATTAACCCCGGTATCGGATTTAATCGCGGCGCTCTTGATTTCAGATTCGGGATTGAGCCAAATAAGCCGACAGTATATGGGTGATGTTTATCTCCCTTAAAAATATCTTCTACCGTTCCGTATTCGATAATTTTGCCAGCGTACATAACCGCGACATGGTCGCATGATTGCGCGACAATGCCCAGGTCATGCGTAATCATAAGCATGGATGTTCCTAATCTGTCTCTGAGATCTCTGATCATCGCAAGGACTTGTGCCTGTATAGTGACATCGAGTGCTGTTGTCGGCTCGTCTGCAATAAGCAGATCCGGCTCACAGGACAACGCGATCGCGATGACAACACGCTGCTTCATTCCTCCCGAAAATTGGTGTGGATAATCATATTTACGCTGCGGGATAATGCCTACCAAGCTGAGAATTTCCTCTACTCGTTTATCGACCTCTTCCTCAGACATCTTTTCATTATGGAGCTTAATCGCCTCGGCAATTTGATCTCCGACAGTTTGCACCGGATTGAGAGAAGTCATGGGGTCTTGGAAAACCATGGCGATTTTATCACCACGCACACTGCGCATCTCTTCCTCATCGATTTTGAGCAAATCTCTGCCTTCGAAGAAGATTTCACCGCTTCGAATACGTCCGGTTGTACTTGGAAGTAATCTCATAATAGACAGAGCCGTCGTCGTTTTACCTGCGCCGGTCTCTCCTACCAATCCGAGGGTGCCGCTTTTTTCTATTTCAAGATCAATTCCGTTTACAGCTTCAACGATCTCCAAATCGGTTTCATATTTAACATTAAGATCTTTAATTTCTAATATATTGTTTGCCATTTCACCCTCCTCTACGATTTCAGATGTGGGTCGAGAGCATCTCTTAATCCGTCACCCATAAGGTTAATCGCACATGCGGTAATAATAATAGCAAGTGCCGGGAAAATAAGCAAATGAGGAGCGGAACGCATAAACTCACGTGCTTCAGATAATGCCTGTCCCCACTCCGGTGATGGAGGCGGCATGCCCAATCCAAGGAAACTCAAGGTAGATTCGTAAATTACAATTTTCGCGACGTTCAGGGTCGTATTAACAATGATGATGCCCATCGAGTTCGGTATGATATGGGACATAATAATTCTAAACCCACCGGCGCCTCCGGCTCTTGCTGCTTCCACATAATCCGATTCTGCCAGATTCAGCACCTGCGACCTGACAAGTCGGACATAGTTAGTGAAAAACGCGAGGGTAAGCGCAATCAATAAATTAACAAAATTCGCGCCTAACGCGTATACCACCGCCATTGTAAAAAGCAGGTCAGGAACAGACATGAAAATATCAAGAGAACGCATGATAAGGCTGTCAATCCAACCGCCATAGTATCCTGCGACAGCGCCGAGCAGACATCCTACAACGCAGGAAGTTATCGTACCCAGCAGCGCGATTCCCAAGGAGGTTTTACCGCCATGAAGCACTCTAGCAAAAATGTCTCTGCCATAAGCATCGCATCCAAACCAATGCTCCGCGCAAGGGGTAAGATTCTTTAATGCCATATTTTGAGTCGTCGCGACCTCATACGGTACAATTAAATTGGCGCAAAGAAGCGCAATCGCGACAATGAGAAACAATATCATTCCAAAAACAGCGCCCTTGCTTTTAGAAAATCTCCGCCATATCTCCTTTACTTGACTCTGTTTTTTATATTCCAAAGTTGGTGCAGTTACACTCGGGGTTACATTCGTGTTCATAGCATCACCCCTTTAACCTTTCATATTTCGCTTTAATACGAGGGTCAATATAGGCATACGCGATATCAACCAAAAGCATTACGATTGTAAATACGATTGCAATCAAAATCGTTCCCGCAATAATGGTAGGCTCATCTTTGTAGCTGATTCTGTCGACAATAAGACTTCCGATTCCCTGAATGGAAAACAATTTTTCCGCGACTACCGCGCCGGCAATCAGTACGCCTAAATTCATACCGATATTAGTAACTACCGGAAGGAGCGCGTTTTGAAGTGCGTGCTTCCATATAACCACACGTTCGCTCGCGCCTTTTGCTCTTGCGGTACGAACATAATCCTGACGAATTTCTTCAAGCATTGAAGATTTTGTAAATCTAAAGTTCTGTGCTGCCGGTGGAATCGCAATCGTAATCGCAGGCATCAGCAAGCTTAAAATAGTTCCATCGTCATAAGTCGGCAGCCAATTTAGCTGTAAGCAAAAAACAAATAATAAAACCATACCAAGCACAAAACTCGGAACTGCCGCGATAAAGAACGCGAACAACGAAGGAATCGTATCCCAAAGCGTGTATTGCTTGACGGCCGACAGGATCCCTAACGGTACCCCTATCAACGTCGATAAAATTATACCGATTAATGCAAGTTTGATCGTCGTTATATAACGAGGCCAAATCTCGTTAAATACCGATTGTTTCGTATAATATGATGTTCCAAAATCCCTGTGTGCTACCATGTCCACAACGTAGTCCACATATCGTGATATTACGGGTTTGTCGTAACCCAACTCATGATTGAGCTGCTCAACGTCAGCTTCAGTCGCGGAAGGGCCCAACATGATCCGCCCTGGTGTACTAGGAGTTAAATTCATTACTAAAAAAATGATAAGGATAACGCCTAAAATTGTTGGAATCAGGAACAGTAAACGTTTGAGTATGTATCTCCACATATAATTTACCTCCTATTTCAAAAGTTTACAGAACGCATTGTGCTTTGCGAAGCACAATGCGTTCATGATATTCAAATCATAACATTATTTCCAACTAAACTGTCTGATTTTGTAGAAGTTCGGAACCGGCTCGGAAATATCTAAATCACTTGTCCAAACGATGCCTACCGGCTTATGCAGCAACGGAAGAATGGTCGCGGATTTCATTACGAGATCCCAAAGTTCCGTATAGTATTTTAACCGTTCCTTTACATCGGTCGTAGATACACCCAAATCAACGAGCTCTTCCATACGCTTCCAGTCAAACGGAGATCTATCATCTTTGAATTTTACAAGGTACATACCTTTTGATTCACTGTGAACTTGCTGACGAATATTGTTAAAGTCGTAGTTATTGGAGTCTCCGAAAATAACCAAGTCATAGTTCTGACCATACATATCAGCTTCTGCTGCCGCGTACTCTCGCATATCTACACCAACTGTGATGCCAACCGCCGCGAGGTTGCTTTGAATGACAACTGCAGCCTTTCCCTTCGGGGAGTCCGCGCCGCCATAAGTCAGAATCTCACCTAAATTAATGCCATTGGCATATCCGGCTTCCTTCAAAAGCTCTTTTGCCTTTTCCGGATTATAATCATAAGTCATAAATCCTTCTGTCGGCTGAGTCGGAACGTAATCATGCGGCATATATTCATTCGTAACGGTACCATTGCCGTCAAATACCGCGATATTGATATCTTCTTTGTTGATTGCGTAGCAAATTGCCTGACGAACCTTTTCGTTCATCAATGCGCCATCGGCAACCGGTGACAAATAGTTAATTCCTAACCAGGTGATATCATTACCCTTCAATAATACGGATTCTCCGCCTTTTTTGTTTGAAACGGACTCCCAATCCGAAAGCGGAACTTCCGCAAGATAGTCAACGTCACCATTTTCATAGGCGATAACTGCAGCCGCTTCATCCGCGATAACCTTAAATTCTACATGCTTAATCGCAGGAGCACCACGCCAATAACCGTCATAAGCGTCCATTTTTACGCCGCTTGCTACGTTATATTCGGTTACATAGTACGGGCCTGTTCCTGCCTTATGCGGGATCGTACCGTAATCCGCACCCTGCTCAGTGACTTCTTTTTCACTCGAAATTTTAACCGAGAAGAAAGTATGCGCAATTGCTGAGTTCGGAGCGTTCAGAACGAATTCAACAGTATTGTCATTCAAAGCCTTCACAGACGCGATCGGTGAGGTTAAATAGTTGAATCTGCTGTTCTTCATTGCTCTTTCGTAGCTGAAAACTACATCGCTTGCTTTTAACGGATCCCCGTTTTGGAAGGTAACACCCTCTCTTAACGGAACAGTGTATACCAGTCCGTCATCGCTGATTGTAATACCATCCGCGAGTTCCTCATAGTATCCGCCTTCAGCCTCGTCCATTCCGTACAGACCTTCGAACATCTGATGCCATACATACATATCATAAGTATGGGTTGAATTCTCCCAGTCTAACGAGGAAAGTGACTGTCCAAGGCGCATAACCAAGGTACGGTCGGCATTATCACCGCTTCCGGTTTTATCTCCGCCGCAGGCTGTAATCGCGAATACCATCGCAATGATCAGCACAATACTCACTAGCTTCTTCTTCATTTTACTTCTCCTTTCCAAAAACTTTCGTTTTCTTACGGGTAACAATTTTTTCAATCTCTATATGTAAATTATTATAAAGAATTGACCATGAAATCTTTATACCGATATCATCATGTTTAAAATCTCAATATCGGTTTCCCTCATCCCTTCTTTGCCTAATCTCCACACATTTTTAATTGTGTCTTCCACGTCTTCTTTTACGATACCTTCGTTCGGCTGAAACGAGTTTCCATGAACTGCCATCTTGCGCGCCAAAATCATCGCGTCCAGGGAAGACGCAATCTTAGCCGCGCAAGAAGACTTCGCTCCATCACAAATGATTCCCGATACGTTTCCGAGCGTATTGGTGATAACCTTTGAAATGGTATCGTATGAATCATGATACAAAAAACTGATTCCGGCGCCTGCGCCGCAAGACGCGCCAACCACTCCACAATACGCGGAAAGCTTGCCGATGCCTTTTTTTATGTAAATCGCGACCAAATTGCTCAACACCAACGCTCTATATAATTCCTCCTGCGTGGCGTTTAAATGTTTCGCGTACATCAACACTGGAACCGTGACAGTTATCCCTTGGTTTCCACTTCCGGAATTGATTACCACGGGCATTTCGCAGCCTGCCATACGCGCGTCAGATCCTGCGGAAGCATATGCCTTCGCGATCAATTCAATGTCGTTATCCCTATTTTGACCCAGTAAGGTCTTCCCGACATTCGCGCCATAGGAATGCGTCAAGCCTTCTACAGAAATCCGATAATTATGCTTGATCTGCAGTTCTAACAAAGGTTTCAATTTTTCGATATCTCCAAATTTCGAAAAATCATAAATGTCCCGCAAGGACATATCTTCTTTCTCGTCTTTGGCTTTTCCATTTTCTAATACATCATCATACAGGCATTTATTATTTTTGAAGATTTTTTCAATATGCGTGTGGGTCTCCGTAAGGATTACTTCCGCGCTCTCGCTGCCATGCACAGCCAAAATGTCAACATATAAGTTTTCGACATTCTCCGCCAGTTC
>ERZ1106973.2366-NODE-2366-length-14430-cov-2.993809_pt1 | contig 14430 bp, 9 predicted proteins | sample MGYA00403686_ERZ1106973 | MGnify/ENA primary metagenome ERZ1106973 (study PRJEB35170, sample SAMEA104062408) | human gut metagenome | biome: human gut; feature: human-associated habitat; material: faeces | place: Denmark | collected 2012-11-06 ...
GACGGAAGCGGGGTCGCCGCCGTGTTCGCCGCAAATACCGATCATCAGATCCGGCCGCGTCTTACGGCCTTCTTCCACCGCAATCCGCATCAAACGGCCCACGCCCTCGCGGTCGAGCACGGCAAAGGGGTTGTCCTTCAGGATATGCTGGTGAATATAGGCCGGGAGGAACTTGCCCTCGGCGTCGTCACGGCTGAACCCGAAACATGTCTGCGTGAGGTCGTTGGTCCCAAAGCTGAAGAACTCCGCCGACTCCGCGATTTCCCCGGCCAGCAGGGCCGCGCGCGGCAGTTCGATCATGCTCCCGCACAGGTAGGTGAAGGAAACGCGGTGCAGCTCCATGCACTCCCTGGCGATCCGGTCGCACCGCCCCTTCAGGATCTCCATCTCCGCCTTGCTGATGGTCAGCGGAATCTCGATTTCCGGCAACACGGTGTACCCGTCCCGCGTCAGGCGGGACGCCGCGTTGAAGATGGCGTGCATCTGCATCTCGTAGACTTCGGGATAGGTGATCCCAAGGCGGCAGCCGCGATGCCCCATCATGGGGTTGGCCTCGTGCAGCTTGACCACCTGCGCGAGAAGGCGCTCCTTCTCTTCCAGAAGCTGCGGATTGTCCTTGCGTATCCGAAGCTCGGTCGTCTCGACCAGCAGCTTTTCCAAGCTCGGCAGGAATTCATGCAGCGGCGGGTCCAGCAACCGGATACACACGGGCAAATCGTGCATTACCTTGAGAATGCTGTAAAAATCGTTCTCCTGCATGATCCTGAGCGGCAAGAGCGCGCCCATGCGCTCCTCGGTGGTCGTCGCCAAAATCATCCTCTGGACGTAGGGAAGCCGTTCCTGCGCCATAAACATGTGCTCGGTACGGGTCAGGCCGATGCCCTGCGCACCGAACTTGCGGGACTTTTCCGCGTCTTCCGGCGTGTCCGCGTTGGCCCGGACCTGTAACGTCCGCACCTCGTCCGCCCATTCCAGAATCGTCTGGTATTCCTTGGAAAGTTCCGGGTCCTTCAACGGCACGGCCCCCAGAATGACCTGCCCCGTGGTCCCGTCGATGGAAATAAGCTCACCCTTCCTGACGACTGTCGAACCGACCGTAAACAGCTGTTGCTCATAATCGACCTTGACGGCCTCGCAGCCGCACACGCACGGCTTGCCCATGCCCCGGGTCACGACCGCCGCGTGGCTGGTCATTCCGCCCCGGCTGGTCAGGATGCCCTGTGCCTGCACGATGCCGTGGATGTCGTCCGGCGTCGTCTCCACACGCACCAGAATCACCTTGGAGCCGATACGCCCCAAATGCTCGGCCTCGTTGGCGTCGAACACCACGGAGCCGAACGCCGCGCCCGGAGAGGCCGCCAATCCGGCGGCAAGCACCGTGAGGTCCGCAGAACTATCGATCTGTCGGTGCAGCACGTGGGCCAGATGCTCCGGATCGATGCGCAACAGGGCTTCCTTCTTGTCGATCAACCCCTCGCCCACCATGTCGTGCGCGATCTTGAGGGCCGCCTGCGCCGTACGCTTGCCGTTCCGGGTCTGGAGGATATACAGCTTGCCGCGCTCAATGGTCAGCTCAATGTCCTGCATGTCCCGGTAATGTCGCTCAAGCTTCTCGGCAATGGACCGGAACTGTTCGAAAATCTCCGGCATATCCTCGCCGAGTTCGGCGATGGGCCGGGGAGTGCGCACGCCCGCCACCACGTCCTCGCCCTGCGCGTTGATCAGGTATTCGCCGTACAGCTTCCTCTCGCCGGTGGAAGGGTTGCGCGAGAAGGCCACGCCGCTGCCCGAGTCTTCGCCCATGTTGCCGAAGACCATTGTCTGGATATTGACGGCGGTCCCCAGATTGTGGTCGATCTTGTTCAGATTGCGGTAGACGATGGCCCGGTGGTTGTTCCACGAGCGGAACACCGCCTCAATGGACAGGAAAAGCTGCCGCGTCACGTCTTCCGGAAAATCTTCTTCGATTTCCTGCCGATACAGCGCCTTGCTCTTATCGATGACGGCAAGCAGCGACTCGACGCTGAGCTCCTGATCCTGCGTGACGCCTTGCGCGGCCTTCTGCTCCTGCAGGATATGCTCGAACTTGTCCTTGGGGATTTCCATGACCACATCCGAGAACATCTGGATAAACCGCCGGTAGGTGTCGCAGGCGAACCACATGTTTCCGGTATGCCTGGCCAGCGCCTTGAACGTGGCGGCGTTGAGGCCGAGGTTCAGGATGGTGTCCATCATGCCGGGCATGGAGAAGACCGCACCGGAACGGACCGAGAGCAGCAAGGGATCATCCTCGTCCCCGAAGCGCTTACCCGCCTCCTCCTCGATGGCCTTCAGATTCCGTGTGACCTCTTCGACGAGCCCTTCCGGCAACTTCTTGCCGTTGTTGTAATACTCCCGGCAGGCGTCCGTCGTGATCGTCATGCCGCAGGGAACCGGCAGGCCGATGTTCGTCATTTCCGCAAGGTTGGCCCCCTTGCCGCCCAAAAGCTCCTTCATCCGCGCATTGCCTTCATGAAACAGATACACGTACCGCATGGGCGATCTCCTCATTGATGAAGACGACAGGTTTTTTCTTTTTGTATACGAAACACGGCGCATTCGGTCAACATCACTTCGAAAAAAAACGGAAACGTGCACCATCCGTTCCCGTCAGGCCCATTTCCGGCGGCCTTTCCGCAACCATCACGCGACACGATGCGTATCATGCCCCGACGGAATCCGTTTTTATACATACCGTGAAACCCGCTCCGGGCACTATGAGAAAGAATACAGCCGTATGTTCCATGCACATAAAAACGGCCTTGCCTTCATTTCTCCGATAAGATGTTGCCCGGGCATATTGACACCATACGAGGATTATTGCAGGTCATCCCGTGACACTAAGAGACGCATGGAAAGGGCGGCGGGCCTCGGCCGTTTCCGTGCAACGGCACTTACGTAACGCAGGCAAGGCAATGTGAACATCGTCGATCTGGGCGTGATGCCCTACAGCGAAGCGCTGACCGTTCAGCTCGAATGCCATGAGCGCGTACGGCAAGATACGTTATTTCTGGTGGAGCACCCGCCCGTGATCACCTTCGGACGTCACGGCGGCGAGGAGAACCTGCTCCTCGGCCGGGCGGAACTGGCGGCCCGCGGCGTCGAAATCGTCAAGACAGATCGCGGCGGCAACATCACCTGCCATTTTCCGGGCCAGCTCGTAGCCTATCCCGTGTTCCGCGTCGGCAAGCGCACGAACGGGCTGCACGGTTTCGTCCGCACGCTGGAAGAAATCGTCATCCGCTCCGCCGCCGCGTTCGGGGTCGAGGCCGCCCGCTGGGAAGGCCGCCCCGGCGTATGGATCGGCAACCGCAAGCTGTGCTCGCTCGGCATGTGCGTGCGCCACTGGGTGTCCTTTCACGGCTTCGCGCTCAACGTGGGGAACGATCTTTCCCTTTTCAGCGCCATTACCCTGTGCGGCCTCCACGATGCCGAGGCCACATCCCTGTCCCGCGAGTGCGGCGACGATTCCCTTTCCATGCAGGAGGTCAAAGATGTCTGCACCCGAGAATTCCAAACCCTCTTTGCGGATCCCCCCGTGGCTCCGTGTTAAGCTGCCCTGCAACCACACCTTTTCCGATACCCGCGCCCTCGTGGAAGGGCTTGATCTGCACACGGTCTGCCACAGCGCCAAGTGTCCGAACATGTTCGAATGCTTCTCACGCAAGACCGCCACGTTCCTCATCCTCGGCAACACCTGCACCCGCAACTGTGCCTTCTGCAACATCGGCGGCGGCATCATCCTCGCGCCCGACCCCGAAGAGCCCGCCCGCGTGGGCAAGGCAGCGGCGGCCCTCGGCCTGCGCCATGCCGTGGTGACGTCCGTGACGCGGGACGACCTGCCGGACGGCGGATCGGCCCACTTCGCGGCAACCATCCGGGCCATCCGGGACAGCGGCGAAACCTGCCCCACCATCGAAGTGCTCATCCCCGATTTTCGCGGCAGCCGCGAGGCCCTGCAAACCGTCATGGACGCCGAGCCCCACATCATCAACCACAATGTGGAAACCCCGCCCGCGCATTACAGCCGCATCCGGCCTCAGGCCGACTATCAGCAGAGCCTTGAGCTCCTGCGCCGCGTCAAGGAAGCCGGGCGCGTCAGCAAGAGCGGCCTGATGGTCGGGCTTGGGGAAACGGACGAGGAAGTGCTCGGCGTACTGGCCGATCTCGCCGCCGCGGGATGCGACATCGTGACCATCGGGCAATACATGCGCCCGTCCCAGAAGCACCACCCAGTGGAACGCTACGTCCATCCCGGCATCTTCGAAAGCTATGCCCAAAAGGGGCGGGAACTGGGCATCCCCTTCGTCTTTTCGGCCCCGCTGGTCCGCAGCAGCTACAACGCGGAACAAGCCTACGCGTCCCTGCTCAACCGGCAGCAACACATGCCGTCCGAAGCGGCGGAGCCGCGCGGCAGCGAACAGCCCTAAAGGGTCCCGAGCAACCCGGGGCTCCCGTTGCAGAAGATTTCAGCCCGCCACAGGCCCTCTTTTGCGGGCATTCCGTATCGTTACGGGGTGCCCGCCTGTTTGAGACGCCCACCCGCCCCCATCAGGGGGCACTTTCTACCCGCTTGTCTCCGGCCCGCATCAGCTGGCATACTTCCCTTTATGCTTCGGGGTTGCCACGGCAATCCCAAAAGGAGGCACCATGCCGTACATTATGGCCGTCGATCTCGGCGGCACCAATTGCCGTTTTGCCGGGTTCACGCTGGACAAGGGAATCCTCTCCCTGCACCGCATGGGCAAGCGCAAAACGGCGGAACTCCCGGACACGGGCGCACTCATCAGCGCCTGCGGAACGGCCTTGGATCGGCATCCCCGCACCGCCGACGCGTTCGTCGTCGGCATGGCTGGCCCCGTCGCCGATCCGCTGAAAGCCCGGCTGACCAACGCGCCTCTGGAAGTGGATCTGACCGACGCCGGGGAGCGGTACGGCATCCGCTCTTGCCGGATAATCAACGATTTCACGGCGGAAGCCTACGCGTGCCTGACCGAAGCCGGTTCGAGCGCCCATTGCGTGCTCGGCGCTCCCGGCCCCCGTCCCGACGGGCCCATCGGCATTATCGGCGCAGGCACGGGGCTGGGCACGGCCTCGCTCATCCGGGACAGCCACGGCTCATGGCTCCCCCTTCCAGCCGAGGGAGGGCATGTCATATTTCCTTTCATCGGCAAAGAGGAGGCGGCGTTTCAGGATTTCGCGGCGCGGGAACTCGGACTCGCCTGCTTGAGCGGCGATGATGTGCTGTCAGGGCGCGGGCTTCGCCTGCTCCATCTGTTTCTCACCGGAGAACGCCGGGAGGCTCACGAAATCGCCGCCGAAGCGCTCGGGAGCGAAACCGGGACGCTGCGCTGGTACGCCCGTTTCTACGCCCGGGCCTGCCGGAACTGGGCGTTGTCCACACTTTGCACGGGCGGGCTGTTCATCACCGGCGGCATAGCCCTCCGCAACCCCCTCGTGACCGAGTGCGCCGCTTTCCGGGAAGCCTTTTATGAAGGCCCGCACCGGAGGCTGCTCGAACGCATCCCCGTACGCCGTTTCACCGACATGAACAGCGGGCTGTGGGGATCGGCATGGTTCGGGATGCGGATGACAGCATAGCGCGAAACCAGTGGGTTATGGGGCGGTACTCTTTTTCGGCACAAAAAAGCTTTCCGAATATGCCCCCTCATGGGTCAGCAGTTTTATTTTTTTATCGATCCCACCGGCATAGCCTGTCAAACTTCCGTTAGCCCCGACGACACGATGGCAAGGAATGATGATGGAAATGGCATTGTGCCCTACTGCGCCGCCTACCGCTTGCGCGGACATCCATTCCCTATTGTGGAGTACGGCCATTTTTTGGGCCAGTTCCCCATAGGTTACGACTTCGCCATAGGGAATCTGGCAGAGGGCTTCCCATACCGCCTTCCTGAATTCACTTCCTGCCGGCTCAAGCTTCAACTCTGATATACGAGGTTTCTCGCCGGCGAAATACCGATCGAGCCATTCCTTGGCCTGAACGAACACCGGGAAATCGTCCTGTTCCCGGGCTTCCCCTTTCAAGCCATCCGCGAAATACTTCTGGCCTTCAATCCAGAGTCCGGCAAGAGCATCGCCTTTCGCCGCAAGCATGACCCGTCCCAAGGGCGTTGTGTGGTACGTTATGCGGTTCACCGTCCCCTCCTTTTCAGTAATCCCATCGGCATTTTTTCAAGTCCACATGCCTGTCGTCCTTCATGACGACCTGTTCCGCTTCCAGTAAAAGACGCTGTTCCAGCCATCCGGGTACAAGACGCCCCGCATGATTGACGACCCTGTGACACGGATAGTCACCATAATATTCCGCCATGCTCAGGACCTTTCCCACCAGCCTGGAGTTCTTGTCCCTGCCGATCAGCCGCGCAATCTGGCCGTACGTGGCAACACACCCTTCCGGTATTTCCTCAACAACAGAAAGTATCTCGTATATCAAATCCTTGTGTACCATGCGGCACCCCACGGCATATTCCTTCCCCCCTCAATCTCCACCAATCTGCGTTTTTTGTCCACGCCGACCAAATACCCGGTAGCGTATCGGGAGCTACGGGTTGCCACGTTTACGACACATCAGCAGCGTACCCGTTATTTACTGGAGAGACATGATCTGCTCCAAATTCCCGGTGGAGGTAACGGCCCGTACACTTTAACCGAATGAAATTTTCCCGAAAAAAGCCCCCATCAGATTTTCAACGTCGCGCCGCGTCAGGCCCGCGTTGCCTATCCGATGGGGGCATCGCCCCTTCTTCCCTGTTAGCGAAAAGCCCGGCAAACCCGTTTATGCCGTTCCCTTCAACCGGAACCGGCTTATCCGTCCACGCTGGGCGAGGTTCCATGCGTTCTTTTCGGCCGTCTGCCTTCTCTCTTTGGTTGGCGGAAGCCCAGTTACGTTTAAAGATAAAACAGAAGGCGGCTCACCGGGGGGAGGCTTCTACCCCTTCCAAGCATTGCCCAAGCTCACAGCGACCAGCCGACAGCCTGTTCCCTGATGCGGATGAAGTCCGCATAGAGGCCGCCCTGCTCCATAAGCTCCTCATGCCGCCCGCGCTGGATGATCCGCCCCTTGTCGAGCACGAGGATCTGATCCGCCTTGCGCACGGTGGAAAGACGATGCGCGATCATGATGACCGTCTTGTCGCGGGTCAGGGCTTCAAAGGCTTCCTGAAGCTGGCGTTCGTTTTCGGGGTCCACGCTGGCCGTGGCCTCGTCCAAGATGATCACGGGCGCGTCCTTCAGCATGGCGCGGGCCAGCGAAATGCGTTGCCGTTCCCCGCCGGAAAGCGATACGCCCCCCTCGCCCACGGGCGTCTCATACCCTTCGGGCAGAGCCATGATGAAGTCATGGCAGCGGGCCTTGCGCGCGGCTTCGCGGACTTCCTCCATCGTGGCGTCGGGCTTGCCGAAGCGGATATTGTTCAGGATGGTGTCCTCAAACAGGTATACGTTCTGAAACACCATGCTGATGTTGCGCAGCAGGCCGTCGCAGGTGTACTCCCGCACGTCGCGCCCTCCGAACAGCACCCTGCCCTCCTGCACGTCCCAGAACCGGGCGATCAGGCTGCACAGGGTCGTCTTGCCGCTGCCGGAAGGCCCGACGATCGCGGTGGTCGTCCCCTGCGGGATCACAAGATTGATCCCTTCGAGGAGGCGCGTCCCGTCGTAGGAAAACACCACATCCTCCATGCGGATGTCGAAGGACTCCGGCACGAAATCTTCCCCGCGCTCGTCCAGAAGCGGGGCATTCTTCAGGGCTTCCATGCGATCCAGCGCTACGGAAATGACGCGGGACAGCGCGGAAACGCTGCCCATCATTTCGATGTGCGCGTACAGCATGAAGCTCGAAACCATGAGCAGCAGGCATTTGATCAGATCCATATCGCCGCTCAGGTACAGCAGCCCCGAAGAGAGGAGCACGCCGAACGCCGCCACCTTGAACACCAGCTGGTAGGCTGCGGCCAACGTGGAGAAGGAACGCTCCAGATCGGTGTTGCTGGCGCGGCAGGCTTCGATGGCCTCATCCACCGCCCTGTTGGAGCGGTCCCCAAGCCCGAACGCCTTCACCACGGCCATCCCCTGAACATATTCCAAAACCGCCGCCACCTCGACTGCGCCGCCTGGCGTACCGGGGAGAGCTTCCTGCCCTTCCGCTGCATGGCCCCGTATACGAACAGGGACACCACGAGCCCCGCCGCCGTGATCAGGCCGGCGTGCCAATCGTACCACGAAATCAGCAGAGTGATGGCCACCGCGTGCACGAAGCCGTTCGCCACCTTGTCGAGGATTGCCACGGCGTTGGTTTCGATCTCGCCGAGCGTGGTGGTGAGCGTGGCTGTCAGCTCGCCGAGCCGATTCTGGCTGAAATAGCCGAGCGGCACGCGCTTGAGGATTTCCCCCACTTCAATGCGCTTGTCCGCGCACATATCGTAGCTGGCGAGCATACGGCGTTCCGTGGCCCTCTTTCCGAATACGATTTTCCCAGCGACGCTCAGGCCCATAAGCCCGCCCGACGCGGCAACGGCGAACCAGCCACCGCCGGATGGGGACAGCACGGCCTCCAGCGCCACCACGATGGCGAGCACCGGAATGACTTCCGAAACGGAGTACAGCACCCCGTAGCCAAAGGCACACAGTAAATCCTTGCGGCAACGGCCTGAAAAATCGAGCAGCCTGCGGATCGTCTCAATCATGTTCCGCTCCTTCGGCATCCCGTGCCCCGGTATGCGATTCCCAGAGTCGCCCGTACAAAGGCGAGGTTTGCAGCAGTTCCGCGTGCGTGCCCACGGCGGACACGCGGCCCCCGTCCATGACCACAATGCGATCCGCGCGGACGATGGTGGAAAGGCGGTGCGCAATGACCACCAGCGTCTTGTCCTTGACGAGGCGGCTGATCGACTCCTGAATGAACGCCTCGTTTTCGGGATCGGCAAAGGCCGTCGCCTCGTCCAGCACCACGATGGGGCTGTCCTTGAGCATGGCCCGTGCAATGGCGATGCGCTGGCGCTCGCCCCCGGAAAGGCGCGCCCCGGCATCCCCGGCAGGCGTATCATATCCGCCGGGCAATGCCTTGATGAAGCCGCACGCGGCAGCCTCCGCAGCCTCTTCCACTTCCCTGTCCGTGGCGTCCGGCCTGCCGAGGCGGATATTCTCCCGCAGGCTGACGTTGAACAGGAAATTGTCCTGCGAGACATAGGCGACGGACTGCATGACCTGAGACAACGGGAGCTTGCGGACATCCACCCCGCCGAGCAGGATGCGTCCGCGATCCGCTTCCCAAAAGCTGACCAGCAGCTTGGCGAGCGTGGACTTGCCCGAGCCGGACGGTCCGACGATGGCGGTCATGCCGCCTTCCACAATCTTGAAAGACACATCCTGCAAGACCTCCCGCCCCGTCCCCGTATAGGCGAACGACACCTGATCAAACTCGATCCCATGCCCGCGCAACGGCACGCAGTTGGAAGGGCGCACCATTTCCGGCCTGCCCAGCAAGTCGGAAACCTCCTTGAGGGTGCTGTCCATCATGGCGAGGCTGTCCGTGTAGCCGAGCGCCTGCAAAATCGGCTGGATGAGCCCGAGCGACAGGATAAAGCAGGTGATCGCGGAGGGGGCGTCCAGCGTTCCGCTCATGTGGAAGTATATCCCGGCGGGCAGCACAGTGATCAACGAGGCCGGGGCAATGGCCATCCCCGCGACGTAATAGCCGTTGGTGGCGCGGAACCAGTCTTTCATGGCGTCCCGGTTGGCCCTGACCGCCGCTACGAATTTCCCGTAGGAGGCCGAGGACTGGTTGAACGCCTTGATGACCTCAATCCCGTTGATATATTCCACAATGGCGGCGTTCATGCCCTTCCCCGCGTCCTGAACCGTGGCGTAGCGCTCCGCGTAATCCTTGGTCATGGCCATGTAGCAAAACAGCCCCACCGGGAACGTGGCCAGCGCCAGAAGCGCCATGCGCCAGTCCAGCCAGAACAGGTAGGCGGCCATGAACAACGGCACGAGCAGATTCGAGGTCAGTTCGGGGATGAGGTGCGCGAGGGGCACCTCCATCTTTTCCACCGTGTCCACGATGAGCGTCTTGAGCTTGCCGGAGGGGGTCTCGATCACGCTGCCCAGCGGCATACGGGACAGCTTGGCCGCGATGTCCGTCCTGATGCCTTTCAGGATGGCGAAGGCCGCACGGTGGGAGAGCACGGTGGACCCCGTGCCGAGCGCCACGCGCCCGGCCTGCCCCAACAGGGCTATCAGGGCGAAGAGGAACAGGCTTCCCGGCGTCGCCGTGCCCGCATACAGATCCACGATCATGTATGATACCGCGAAATACGGCACCATGCCCGAAGCCACGCCGAGCACGGCAAGGCCCACCGAGGCGGCGAGAAGCCTGCGGCAAGGCCGCGCGAAGGACAGCAGCAGGCCGAGGCTGTTCGTGTTTTCCATGTCAGTCTCCCGAAACGACTTTACTGTTGCGGGGCACGTCCCGCGTGACCCATGTATTCGCGCCGATGACCGATCCCGCCCCGATGGTGATATTGCCGAGGATGGTCGCGCCCGCGTACACGGTCACGTCGTCCTCCAGCTTCGGATGGCGGGGGATGCCCTTGATGAGCACCCCGTCGGCCCCCTTGGGGAAGGACAGCGCGCCGAGCGTAACCCCCTGATACAAGCGGCATCCCCTGCCGATGACGCACGTTTCCCCAATGACTACGCCGGTGCCGTGATCGATGAAGAACGCCTCACCGACGGATGCGCCGGGATGGATGTCGATGCCGGTGATGGCGTGGGCCATTTCGCACAGGATGCGCGGGATGATCGGCACTTCGAGCAGGTACAGCTCGTGCGCGATGCGGTAGTGGATCATGGTCAGGATGGACGGGTAGCAAAAAATGGTTTCGCCCGCGCTGGTCGCAGCCGGGTCGCCCTGATAGGCGGCCCTTGCGTCCGTGGCGAGCAGACGCCGGATGTGCGGAAGCCGCTCGATGAACTCAAGCGCCTTTTCCCGCGAGATACGCTCGCACTCAAGGCACTCCTGCGCGTATTCCGCGCACGCAAAGCACGCGCCGCAGCGGATCTGCTCCGCCAGCTTGCGGAAAATGGAATCGAGGTTGGCGGAAAGATGGTAGCGCATGGACTCCATACGCACGTTGGACATGCCGAAGTAACCGGGGAACAAGGCTATCTTCAGGCGCGACAGGATTTCTCCCAGCACGTCCAGCGAAGGCATGGGCGCATCGTGGAGCGGACGGTGGAAGACCCCCTCCAGCGACGAGGGGGCGCACAACTGCTCGACCACGCGGTCAAGCTCAGGCATGGCAAAAGGTGACAGGAATATCTGGCTCATCGGACATCCTTTCAAAATCATAAACGGTTTACGGAAGAAGGAATGCGTCAAGGAAGCAGCCGGAGCAGCGCTTCCGCCTTCTCTCCATAAGGGGTCAAAAGCGCCTTCATGGGCCCGGCCATGTCCAGCTCGGCAATGAGCTCCGCAAGCTCCTCGTAATCGATCTCGGCCTGCTCGTAGAATTGCCGCACCGTGTCCGCGGAAAGCGTGCCGTTGCGGATCTGGTTGCAGAATTCAAAATCGACGTAGCTGTTGGTATTGTTGAGATAGGCCATGTACGCCCACAGCTTTACGAGGCGGCACCCTGAGGCGATGTACGTCTTGGAGAACCGCTTGATCGGCAGCCACTGGAGGCGTTCGCGCACGTGGCGCATCATGGCTTCGGGGCGGTAAGGGAAATACTGGAACGGGAACAGCAGTTCCGTCCCCTCCACGTGGATGGAATCCGGGAACAGCGGCAGCTCCGGCTCCCCGTAGCTCTCCCGCCAGCGGGCCAACGCCTTGCCCGTCTCCTCGGACAGCGTTTCCATGAGAAACTCGATGAGCACATCCTGCTCCGGGGTGTTGTGGATGCTTTCGCCCATGAGGAAAATCTGATCCGGGTTGTGCCCCGAAAACACCAGCGGGATGCCCATGCGCCGGGCGAACGCGCACGCCGAATGGATGAGGAAGCGCCCGCAGAACGTGCACACCTGCCCGCCGTCCGGCTGGAGCAGCGCCTTCTCGGTGAACAGGAAGCGGTAGTAGCGGCGCATGGCCTCCGGTTCCTGCCGGAAGACGACATAGGGCAGATCCAGCTTCCGGGCGATGGTCTTCGCGTTCTCGAACGTCTCCGGGTACTCATAGTTGATGTCGATGATGAAGCCGAGAAGCCGCATTCCGTAGGTCTCCTTCAGGAGATCCGCCAGATACGCGCTGTCCTTGCCGCCGCTCATCATGATCAGGCCCTCGTAGGGCCGGGTGCCGCGCACGCGGTCCAGATGGGCGGCAAAGCGTTTTTCCAGCGCATCCCAATCGCGCCGGGCCTCTTCCGGGGCCGGTTTGGCGCACAGGGAGCACACGCCGTCCTCATTGAGCGTGACCTTGTGGAAGGGATCGTTCTGGAGGAAGCATTTCTTGCAAACGTGGTTCGTATAGCGAAACATGTCGTTCCTTGTTCGGCGGCGCGGCGGTCGCAGCCTGATTCCGGGGGACAACCCCGCCGGAGGGCGGCCAACCGCGCCGTGAACGGGTAAGGGTTACATTCTGGCGGCGTGCCCCGGGGCGAGGCTCCGGCACTGGTGCACCAGCGCTTCGAGACGGATGCGGACGCCGAGATCGGCCTGCCCGCTGAACCCTACGGTCATGAACGGGATGCCGGGGAACAGCGAACGGAAGCGCCCCTCAAGGCCCTGGATCACCGTGCCCGGCACGCAGTTGAAGGGAATGGCGTGGATGATCCCGCTGATGCCGCTGCGGGCCATTTCCACGGACGCCCCGAAACCGAGGCCCGCATCGAGGCTCAGGCCGCTCTGCCCGATGACCTCCCAGATGGGCTTTTCATACGGATCGGGAAGCACGGAGGCCGCATGGCGGCGCATCTTGCGCTCGATGCGGTTGAGGATGCCGTGCTGGACGCGGTGGATGAACGCCTTGACGCGGTGCCGCCCCAGTTCCTGAAAGTACCGCTGCTTGTAGAGCGAGTACCACAGCACCTCCATGATCGCGGGCATACGTATCTCCCCGCCCATCTGCTCCACACTCTGGATGATGTTGTTGCTGGCGTAGTCGACGTTGCGGAGGTACGCTTCGCCCACAAGCCCGATGAGGGGACGCGGCCTGCTCCGATCCACGGGCACGGCGCGCATGGCTTCCACCATGCCGATCACGGCCCGCTCCACGTCGCCCTTTGCCTCCACGACCTCCACGAGCCGGTCGAGGCAGGCGTAGTAGGCCCTGTCCGTGTCCCCCGCCCCGATCTCGTAGGGCCGGATGTGCAGGCGCAGCTTTTCCAAAATGTCCGCCGCAATAAAGCCGCGCCACGCCAACATGCCGCAGGAGGCTCCGGACATGATCGCGTGGAGCTTGCGGTTTGCACCCTGATACTCGTCCACAAGCGCCGCCCCGCCGAGCCCCATATCCTCAAAGACGATCTGCTGGAGCGTATTGAAAAGGTCGTAGCGGCAGCTCCCGCACGAGCCGGGCATGAAGAACGCGGCCTTCGCCGGGTCCACGCCGTCCTCCTTGATCAGACGCACCATGTCCCCGGTCATGAGGGTGCAGGGCAGGCACTCCTTCCCGTCGAGGCAGCGGCGGCCCCATTCGAGGCTCCGCTCGTCGGGCGGCGGGAGGAGTTTGGCGTTGATGCCGTGCGCCCTGAGCGCGGCGGCCCACACCGCCATGCCGTTGGCGGCATGGGGCAGGTACAGCACGCGATCGCCGCCGGGATCGAATTCGATCTTGCGCGTGCGCCGGGGCGCGATCTCCCGCGCGGCGTCGAAGTTCGCCACCGCGTCAAGGAACGCCTCGCAGCGCGTGACCACGCCCGCCTCGGCGGAATGCTCGTCGATCTCAAGCAGCAGGAACGGCTTTTCGCCCATTTCCCTGCCAAAGAAACGCGGGTACATGGAATCGTTGACGCAGCCGAAATTCGCCAGATAGATGGCGTTGAGCCGCGCGTCCCGCCGGATGATGTCGGCGGCGGCAAGCGTGCGCTGCCCCATCGCAAGCGTCATATTGCGCCACGCCTCGCCCACATCCGGCGAATGGAACAGATCCAGCAGATCGCTGGGGATGGTCTGGATGCCCATGCCCCGCAGGATGCGGGCAAGGTTCATGTTGGTGCCGGGATCGTGGATGTTGTGGGCCTTGCCCACCAGCACCACGGCCTTGCCGTCCGGCCCCAGAGCGTCGAGCACCTCCCTGCCGAGGGCGTTGCGGGCCTCGCGGAACCGGGCCTGCGCGGCATAGGCCTCATCGCAGGCGCGCCGCACCTCCGCCCTTGAAGAGACGCCGAGGGACGCCGCCGTACGTTCCAGTTCGCGCAGCACCTGATCCCGCCC
>ERZ1106973.2402-NODE-2402-length-14156-cov-3.519609_pt1 | contig 14156 bp, 11 predicted proteins | sample MGYA00403686_ERZ1106973 | MGnify/ENA primary metagenome ERZ1106973 (study PRJEB35170, sample SAMEA104062408) | human gut metagenome | biome: human gut; feature: human-associated habitat; material: faeces | place: Denmark | collected 2012-11-06 ...
AGAAGGCAGAGAATATCCATTATTACAGAAATACAGAGAATGTAGGACCAGATAAAAATTTCTTGAATTGTTTCGAGAAGGCTGTGGGTGAGTATGTCCTTTTGTTGGGAGATGATGATTTTATGCTTCCGATGGCGGTGGAACATCTTTTGGATACATTGGAAAAAAAACCGGTATTTTTGCATTTAAATACTTCTGGGTTAGTAAGTGAGTCACCGTTTGTTTATAATGAGCCGAGATGGGAGGAAACTGGGTTAAAAGTTTATTCTTCCAGAGAAAAATTCCTGGAAGACACCGGAATTTTTATTACATTTATGTCTTCTCTTGTATTTAGAACGGAATTGGTAAGAAGAGTAGAAAATAAAGAACAATATATTGGAACATATTTTATACAGAGCTATATTGCACTGGCAACCATGCGGGAGCAGGGGATATATATTATTGATACCCATAATTATCTTGCAGCCTCCGGTAATGAAACGGTTGGATATGATCTGTATGAGGTATGGTTTTATAATTATCACAAATTGATATTAGAAGGTGGAAAGAATGGTGGCTTTTCTGAAAAAATATTATCAGATATTTATTATAAATCCACTAAAAATACAGTAAGACAATTTGTAATCCAATTCCGTTGTACATGCAAAAATCAGGCAAACTGGAGAAAAGCATATATATGGCCGTGTGTAGAAACATATCACGATTTAAAAAGAACATTTTGGATACTTGTAAATTGCCCGGTGGGAATACTCAGATTACTGCATGTAGTATGGATGCAGCTTAGAAAAATAAAGAATGTTTTGCATTAACAAACATAATACAGGGAGCATTCATGGATAATAAAGTAAGAAAAAATTCAATATACAGTTTACTGAAAGCGTTTTCGCAAGTGGTCTTTCCGTTGATAACTTTCCCTTATATCAGCAGAGTGTTACATGCAGAGAATGTAGGAAAAGTGAATTTTGCTAATTCGATTATCAGTTATGTTTCTTTGGCTGCATCATTGGGAATTACAACTTATGCAGTGAGAGAGTGTTCGAAAATAAAAGATGACAAGAATAAATTAGAGAATATGGTGGGGCAGATTATTTCCCTTAATATGGTTACTACATTTATTGCATATATAGGTCTGGCACTGGCACTGTTAGCTGCAAAACCATTGGAAAATTATCGGGAAATGATCATTATTCTAAGCACAACCGTATTGTTTACAACATTGGGTGCGGACTGGCTGAATACAGCTATGGAGGATTTTAAGTATATTACAGTCCGTACATTTCTTTTTCAGTTAGTTTCCATTGCGGCAATGCTTCTTTTTGTACGGAAACCGGAAGATTATATGCGTTACGCTGTCATTACAGTAGTTGCCTCAAGTGGAGCCAGTATTACAAATATGGTATACAGAAGAAAATTTTGTAAAACGAAACTGACATTGAACATTGACTGGAAGAGACACCTGCCACCAGTTCTTTTACTATTTGTAATGGTTCTTGCACAGACTATTTATTGTAATTCAGACATCACGATACTGGGAATTATAAAAGGAAACTATGAGGTTGGACTATATAGCACATCCGTAAAAATATATAATCTTGTAAATTCTACGATCGCATCCATTGCATGGGTGGTTATGCCGCAGATGACAAAGAATTTTAATGAAGGAAATTACAATGAAATTAATAAATTGTTTCGATATGCATTCAATTTTGTTGTGATTCTTGGACTGCCATGTGTGGTCGGAATCAATATATTGTGTCCGGAGATGATAGAGATTATTGCAGGGAAAGAATATCTGGGAGCGACAGGTTCCCTACATATCCTTTCCATTGCATTAGCAATTTCACTTATTGGAGGTCTGATTGGAAATGTGCTGCTGCTTCCGGCAATGGAGGAAAAAACATGCCTTATCGCATGTGTGATTTCGGCGATGGCAAACATTATACTGAATCTTTTATTTATTCCAAAGTATGGTATTACTGCTGCAGCAGCTACGACTGTTGTTTCAGAATTAATATCACTCTGTATTGCAATCAGCAGGGTGGATAAGAAAATAAAGCTGATAGCATGCAGCAAAGATTTGATAGGACCAGTAATTGGAGCGGTATTGATCATTTTGATCGGAAAATGCGTTGCAATTGTGACAGAGCATCTTTGGACAAAAACAGTTCTGACAATTTTACTCAGTATGTTAGGATATTTTATTGTATTGATTTTAACTCGGAATGAATTTACAAAAAACATGTCGGAGATGTTATTCGGAAAATGCAGACATAAAAAATAGCAATACATGGATTTTTTGGGGGGGTTGCGTTATGATTTGAACCATGATATAGTTGATTTATATGTTTACTAGTACGAAAAATAAGGAGATTACAAATGAAAGTAGTATTATTAGCAGGAGGATTAGGAACACGTATAAGTGAAGAATCACAATACAAGCCAAAGCCTATGATTGAAATTGGCGGAAAGCCTATCTTGTGGCATATTATGAAGGAATATTCGCATTACGGATTTAATGAGTTTATAGTGTGTGCAGGATATAAGCAGCACGTTATAAAAGAATGGTTTGCAGACTATTTCCTTCACAACAGTGATATTACGTTTGATTATACGAATGGGGACAGAAATGTAATCGTGCATGATCAGCATTTAGACAAATGGAAAGTTACTGTGGTTGATACAGGGCTTAATACTATGACAGGCGGAAGAATAAAACGCATACAGAAATATATTGGGAATGAACCGTTTATGATGACATATGGTGATGGTGTATGTGATGTAGATATCAGCAAACTTTTGGAATTCCATAAGGAGCATGGAAAGATTGCTACTTTAACAGCTGTTCTTCAGGAACAGGAAAAGGGAGTTCTGGATATAGATCCCGATAATACAGTTAGAGCATTTAGAGAAAAGAATATGTGCGATGGTGCACCTATTAATGCAGGTTACATGGTATTGAATCCGGAAATATTCGATTATATTGATGGTGATGATACAGTATTTGAAAAAGAACCACTGGTTAAATTATCAGAACAGGGTGAATTGATGTCATATATGCATAAAGGTTTTTGGCAGTGTATGGATAACAAGAGAGAAATGGATTTGCTTGAAAAGTTATTAAAGAACGGAAAAGCACCATGGAAGAAATGGGAAGATTAATTATGAGTGAACTATTAGAGTTTTATAAAGATAAAAAAGTTCTCGTAACAGGACACACGGGATTCAAAGGAGCTTGGTTGAGTAGAATATTGGTACAAGCCGGAGCTAGTGTGACAGGATATTCATTGGAAGCACCAACTAATCCCAATTTATTCGGATTAGCAGATGTTGAAAATCGGATGAAGTCTGTAATTGGAGATATAAGAGACAGAGAACATTTATTTGAGGTGTTTAAAGAAACACAGCCAGAAATCGTCATTCATCTTGCGGCACAGCCTATAGTACGAGATTCTTATAAGGATCCTGTGTATACATACGAGACAAATGTGATGGGAACGGTTAATATTTGTGAGGCTGTCAGATTAAATCCTTGTGTGAAATCATTTTTAAATGTCACTACCGATAAGGTATATAAGAATAATGAGTGGGAATGGGGATATCGAGAGAATGAGCCATTAGATGGTTATGATCCTTATTCTAATAGTAAATCATGTTCGGAGTTGGTAACACATAGTTATATCAATTCTTTTTATGGAGAAATGGAAGTAGCGGTATCCACAGCAAGAGCAGGTAATGTTATTGGTGGAGGAGATTTCGCCAATGATAGAATTATTCCTGATTGTGTAAGGGCAGCAGAAAAAAAAGAAGATATTATTGTGAGAAATCCGCATTCGACAAGACCATATCAGCATGTCCTTGAACCGTTGAAAATATATCTGATGATTTTGAAAGCACAGTACGAGGATAAGGAACTGGCTGGATTTTATAATGTCGGACCAGATGACAGAGATTGCATTACTACCGGACAGTTGGTTGATCTGTTCTGTGAAAAGTGGAATCAGGATGAACAAGGCGAGAATTGCGTGAAATGGATAAATAAGTCAGAGATTAACGCACCGCATGAAGCAAATTTTCTTAAACTTGACTGCTCTAAAATTAAGAAGGTGTTTGGATGGAAACCGAGATGGGGAGTAGCAGAGGCTGTTGAAAAGACTGTGGAATGGTCTAAGGTATATTTTAAAGGTGAAGATATTCCTCAATGCATGGATGGGCAGATAAAAGAATTTTTTGAAGAATACTAAATAATAAAGATTAGGAGATTGAGATGTCTAATTGGAGTAACGAATCAGAAGCAAGAGAACAGATTAAAACACTTGTTGCGGAATATTATAAAGATTTTAAGAAACCTGAGCAGGATAAAGAGTTTACACCTGGAGACAGAATTTCATATGCTTCACGTGTGTATGATGAAAAAGAAATGATGGCTCTTACAGATGCTACACTTGATTTTTGGCTCACAACAGGAAGATTTTCAGATCAGTTTGAAAAGGAATTTGCCGATTGGATCGGTGCAAAATATGCACATTTAGTGAATTCAGGTTCATCAGCAAACCTTATCGCATTTATGACTCTTACTGCACCAGAACTTGGTGACAGACAGATAAAAAAGGGAGATGAAGTGATTACGGTAGCTTGTGGATTCCCAACAACAGTGACACCGGCTATCCAATACGGTGCAGTACCGGTGTTTGTTGATGTGACTGTCCCACAGTATAATATCGATGTTGCACAGCTTGAAGCGGCACTCAGTCCAAAGACAAAAGCGGTAATGATTGCTCATACACTTGGTAATCCATTTGATCTGAAACATGTCCGAGAGTTCTGTAATAAACATAATTTATGGCTGGTAGAAGATAACTGTGATGCTCTCGGAACGAAATATACAATTGATGGCGAGACAAGATTCTCAGGAACATGGGGAGATATCGGAACAAGTTCATTCTATCCACCACATCATATGACAATGGGAGAAGGCGGTTGTGTATATACAAATAATCCAGAACTTCACAGATTGATTCTTTCCTTCAGAGACTGGGGAAGAGATTGCATTTGTCCTTCAGGACAGGATAATTTCTGCAAACACAGATTTGATGGTCAATATGGAGAACTTCCAGTAGGGTATGATCATAAATATGTATATAGTCATTTTGGATACAACCTCAAGGTTACAGACATGCAGGCCGCTGTCGGATGCGAACAGTTAAAGAAATTCCCTTCTTTTATTGAAAGACGTAGACATAATTGGGATAGATTAAGAAAAAATCTTGAAGAAGTATCTGATAAGATTATTTTACCGGAACCAGCAGAAAATTCTGAACCATCATGGTTTGGTTTCCTTATAAGTGTCAGGGAAGAAAGTGGACTGGATAGAAATAAGGTTACAAAGTATATCGAAGAGCACAATGTTCAGACAAGACTTCTTTTTAGTGGCAACTTAATAAAACATCCATGCTTTGACCAGATTCGTGGAACAGATGCATATAGAGTTGCTGGTGAGTTAAAAAATACTGACTTTATCATGTCTCATACATTCTGGGTCGGAGTGTATCCGGGAATGACAGATGAAAAGATTGATTATATGGCACAGGTCATTAAAGAGGCTGTAAATCAGTAGAGAACGGAGAAAGAAAATGAGTAAGATTAAATTGTTAGATTGTACACTTCGAGATGGAGGTTATGTTAATGACTGGAAGTTTGGTCATGATAATATAGAAAGCATATTTGAACGGCTTGTTGATGCAGGAGTTGATGTCATTGAAATTGGATTTTTAGATGACAGAAGACCTTTTGATATAGATCGAAGCATTATGCCAGATACAGATTCAGTTGAAAAGATATATGGAAATCTTGATAGAAAACAGGCACAGATTGTAGGCATGATAGACTATGGAACTTGTGATATTTCTAATATTAAGCCTTGCTCAGAAAGTTATATTGATGGAATAAGAGTTATCTTTAAAAAGGGTATCATGCATGAGGCAATGGAGTATTGTCGTGCGATAAAGAAACTTGGATATAAAGTGTATTCACAGTTGGTTTCTATTACAAGCTACACAGATGAAGAGTTGTTGGAATTGATCAGTTTGGTAAATGATGTAAAGCCATATGCGGTGTCAATGGTAGATACATATGGACTGCTTCATCCGGAAGATTTGCTTCATTATTATGAAATCTTAGACGCTAATGTAGATTCGACAATCGGAATAGGATTCCATGCGCATAATAATTTTCAGCTGGCATATGCAAATGCGCTTGCTTTTTTGGGTAAAGAGACAGATAGGGATATTGTTGTGGATGCTACGCTTTATGGAATGGGAAAGAGCGCAGGAAATGCACCTCTTGAATTAGTCAGTATGCGGCTAAATGAAAAATATGGAAAGAGTTATAATATAAATCCAATGCTTGAGGCTATACAGGAGAGTATTATGGGCTTTTATGACAAAGCACCATGGGGATACAAAATGTTTTTCTACTTGTGTGCTCTTAATGATTGCCATCCAAATTATCTTACCTTGTATAAGGATAAACAAAATTTATCGGTTTCTAAATTAAATGATATTCTTTCTATGATTGAGCCGGAAGATAAGAAATTATTATATGATAAAATTGTTGCAGAACAGTTGTATGATCAATTTGTTACAGAAAAGTGTTCAGAAGATGAGGCAAGAGAAAAATTAAGTGCTGAACTGAAAAAGAGAAATATTCTTGTTGTTGGTCCGGGAAAAAATATAGAATTACAAAAAGCCAGAGTGGATGAATATATAGCAAAGGAAAATCCATATGTGATTTCTATAAATTATATTCCAAAAGAAATAAAAGTAGATGCGGTATTTACAACTAATGTAAAAAGGTATCATGATATGAAAACGGATGGTATAAAGGTTATAGCAACAACAAACGTAGAATGTAGAAATGGAAAGTTCGACTTTGTATTTAATAGAGCTCCTCTGCTTGAACGAAATGAAAAGATAATGGATAATTCTTTTCTTATGTTAATAAAACTTCTTGAAAGTATTGGAATTAATAAAATATGCTGTGCTGGTTTTGATGGATATTCAGATAAAGAGGACAATTATTTTAACCCAGAGATGGAGTATTATTTTGTAAAAGATGAGGCTCATAATTTAAATACTCATATGCGTGAGAGCATATATGAGGCGCGCCGTACAATGGATATTAGATTCTTAACATATTCAGCGTATGATACCAATAATAATGAACACGATGAAGCTTTTTAGGAAGGATGATAAAGTGAAAATTCAATCAAGATTCAAAGAATATGAAGTGATCTTCGAAGATAACAAAGTTTTTTTGAAAGATTTAGTGTCAAAACCTAACAGTGAAATTGTTGTAGATAAGAATGTCTATGAATTATACAAAGATTGTTTTGAAGAGATCCCATCAGAAAGATTGTTTGTTGTAGAAGCAACAGAGAAGAATAAAGTGGTGGATACTGCTCTTGATATTTGCGAAAAGATAACAGAGATTCCAGCAAAAAGGAATGCTACTCTGATATCAATCGGTGGTGGAATCATTCAGGATATCACAGGATTTGTTGCAAATGTCACATATAGAGGAATTAATTGGATATTTGTTCCAACTACACTTCTGGCAGCTTGTGATAGTTGTATTGGTGGAAAAACCTCTCTTAACTATAAAAAATACAAGAATCTTTTGGGAACTTTTTATCCACCAGATGAAATTCATATCTGTTCTGAAATGTTTCATACTCTTACAGAGAGGGACTTTAAAAGTGGACTTGGTGAAGTTATAAAATTTAATATTATGGCAGGTCAGAATGGCTTGAAAAATATTGAAGGTCTTCTTGAACGAAAACCACAGATTGTAGATCAGTTTGTTCATAGTAGTTTGTCTTTCAAAAAGAAATTTATTGAAGTAGATGAGTTTGATAAAGGTGAAAGAATAAAACTTAATTTTGCACATACATTTGGTCATGCAATAGAGGTTATTACAGAATATGAGATACCTCATGGCACAGCAGTTGCAATAGGTATGATTATGGCAAATAGTATATCTGAAAAGAGAGGATTAATATCTTCTGATGTGGTAAAGAGAAGCGAAAAAGTTTTGCTTGAAGTGATTGATATTGACAGTAAACTTTTAGATAAACCATTAGAAGATTATATGAAAGCAATTCGGAAAGATAAAAAGCAGGTTAGTGAATCGCTTACAGCTGTATTAATCAGTAGTTATGGTGAGAACGGTGAATTATCTGTAGTACATGATGTTACTGAGCAGGAAATTGACTATGCAATAAACTATTTTAAAAAATTATATAGGGCGTAAAGATGAGAGTAAAAGTATCTGATTATATTGCAAATTATTTTGCTGATAATGGAATAAAGACAATATTTACTGTGGTTGGTGGCGGTGCAATGCATATGAATGATTCATTTGGTCATCATGAAAGACTACAGTGCATTTACAATCATCACGAACAAGCTTCTGCAATGGCAGCGGAAGCTTATTTTCGTGTGAATAATGAAATGGCAGGCTTGTGTGTAACAAGTGGTCCTGGAGCTATTAATGCTTTAAATGGAGTTGCGGGTGCGTATCAGGATTCGATTCCGATGATAGTAGTGTCTGGACAGACTAAAACATCATTGATGACAATAAACAGCGGATTAGATCTTAGAACACTAGGAAATCAGGAGTTTGATATTATGTCAGCATTGAGTAAAATGACAAAATATGCTGAAACTTTAATGAATCCTAATAATGTAAGATATATACTTGAAAAAGCTTTTTATTTAGCGAAAAATGGAAGACCTGGACCTTGTTGGATTGAGGTGCCGCTTGATATTCAGGGAACATTCGTGGAAACAGAGGATCTTGTCGGATATGATATTGTTCAAAATAACGATGGTGCAAGAGTAGATGAGAATGGTGAACTTGAAAGAAAGATAAGGAGCGTTATTGACAAGGTTAAGGATGCAAAGCGCCCAATTATATATGCTGGAAATGGTGTGAGAATAAGTGGAGCGCAGGAAGATCTTACAAAATTGGCAAGTGCTGTAGAAATTCCAGTGGTTACATGTTGGGATAGTATAGATCTGATGGAAACAGATAGTAAGTATTATGTTGGCAGAGCTGGGACAATGGGTGATAGACCAGGTAACTTTGCAGTTCAGAATAGTGATCTGGTTATTGCAATTGGAAACAGGCTGAATATCTATCAGGTTGGCTATCAGTTAGAGTCATGGGCAAGAGAGGCTTATATTATTGATGTTGATATAGATGAGCTTGAATTACAGAAAAAAACTATTAGAGTAGATTTACCTATTTGCGCAGATGCAACGATTTTTATTAATAAATTATTAAATATTATCGCAGATGAAAAGGTGAAATATTCTAATCCAAAAGAATGGCTGGAAATATGTAAGAATTGGAAACTCCAATATCCGGTAGTGACTAAGAAACATTATGAAAATAGAAAACCGTTAAATGTGTATGCTTTTATTGATTCGTTTAGCAGAAGTTTACCAGAGAATATGATTACGGTTGTAACTAACGGATCTGCAAGTGTGGTTGGCAGTGCGGCATATTATATAAAGAAGGGACAGAGATTTTTAATGAACTGTGCCATGTCTTCTATGGGATATGATTTGCCGGCAGCTATAGGTGCATGTGTTGCAATCGATAGAAAACAGGTTGTCTGTATTGCAGGGGACGGCAGTATTATGATGAATCTTCAGGAATTACAGACTATTGTAACAAACAAACTTCCTGTGAAAATTATTCTTATTAACAATAATGGATATCATCAGATCCGACTCACACAAACAAACTTATTTAATAAAAATTTTGTTGGTATAGGCCCTGAAAGTGGTGATTTGAGTTTTCCTGATTTCCAAAAGGTATCGTATGCTTTTGGAATTCCATATCAAAGATGTGACAGCATAGATGAAATGCAGAAAAAAATTGAATGGATTGTTAATGAAAATAGTTATTGTATGTTGGAAGTGGTATGTTCGACGACACAAATATTTGAACCAAAATCCGCAGTTAAAAAATTACAAGATGGAAGTTTATATTCTCCACCATTAGAGGATTTGGCACCATTTTTAGAACACGATGAGTTAAAAAAGAATATGTATATTAAAATGTGGGATGAGAGGTGAACTATGGGAAAATTAGATGGAAAGATTGCATTGATAACAGGGGGAACTTCCGGAATAGGAGAAGCTTCAGCAAAGTTGTTTGCAGAAGAAGGAGCGACTGTTATTGTTGTTGGCAGAAATGTAGAAAAGGGAAATAGGGTTGTTGATGAAATACGTGAAAAGAATGGAGAAGCAATGTTCTTTTCATGCGATGTTACAGAGGAACAAGCAGTAAAGGAATTAAAAAAACAAGTTCTTGAAGCATATGGACATGTAGATATTTTGTTTAATAATGTGGGAATATTGATTACGAGTGCATTAGAAGATATACAACTAAGTGATTGGAATAAAACATTTGATGTTAATGTTAAAGCAACAATGTTAATGACAAAAGAATTTATTGATTTAATTATAGAAAGACATGGAAATGTTTTGAATTGTGCTTCAATCGACGGATTAGACTGCAATATTAGAGGTACAAAAAATTATATGTACTCATCATCGAAAGCGGCAACAATTCATTTTACAAAATATTGTGCGTTGAATTATTCTGATAAGATTCGAGTAAATTGTATTTGTCCAGGAGTGACGGATACACCTCTATGGACAAACAGAGATTTTTCGAGATTTAATGATTCTATTCCTATGGGACGTGTTGGAAAAACAAAAGAGATTGCAAAAGTGGCTTTGTTTTTTGTTTCGGATGATGCATCTTATGTGACAGGTGCGGTTGTTCCGGTTGATGGTGGAGCTGCTTTAATGTAAGGAGATATAATGTTAAATATTAGGCATACAGGGATTTATGTGGAAGATATAGCAAAGCAAGCGGAGTTTTATAAAAAATGCTTTTTTATGACAATAATATGCGAAAATTATCAAGATTCAGGTTCGCTGTTTGATGATCTTTTAGGTTATAAAGGAGCAAAAGTACTGATTACCAAATTAATTACAGAAATGGGGAAAAAAAATGGTACAGGTGATATGCTTGAATTAATATATGTAATCCCCGATGAAGATAAGCAACGAAAGTGCAAAAGAAAAATCTGTGATGTTGGAATGTCACATGTTGCATTTGGCGTGTCAGACATTGATACAACAGTACAAAGAATACAAAATTATGGTGGAAAAAAAATCACAGATATTTACACCATAGGAAATAAGAAATGTTGTTTTTGTGAAGATCCAGAAGGTAATGGAATAGAATTGATACAGTAGGAAGAGTAAAGAGTATGAAAAAAATAAGTATATTGATTCCGTGTTATAATGAAGAGGAGAATGTAAGAGAAATTAGTGCTGCACTGATAAAACAGTTTCAAGAATGTTTGTCAGAGTATGATTATGAAATTGTATTTATTGATAATGCATCTACAGATAAGACAAGAGTTTATTTGCGCGAAATGTGTAGAGAAAATAAAAAAGTAAAAGCTATTTTTAATATCAGAAATTTTGGGCAAAATAATTCTCCGTTCTATGGATTGTTACAGACAACAGGAGACTGTTCTATTACAATGAGTTGCGATTTCCAAGATCCAGTTGAGATGATCCCAAAATTTATTAAAGAGTGGGAAAATGGTCATACATTGGTTATGGCTGTTAAGTCGAGCAGCAAGGAAAATAAAGTGAAATATTTTCTAAGAACTACATATTATAAACTTTTTAGAAAAATGAGTACGATAGAGCCAATTGAACATTTTACAGGATTTGGGTTATATGATAGATCGTTTGTGAATATTCTTAGAGATTTAAATGACCCAATTCCTTTTATGAGAGGTATAATAGCAGAGTTTGGATATAACTATTCAATCATTGAATTTGAACAGCCACCTAGAAAAGCTGGAAAAACACATAACAATATAATGACATTGTATAGTATTGCAATGAGAAGTTTTACAAATTACACACGTATGGGTATTAGAACTATGTCTGTTCTTTCGTGTGTGGGGGCGGGAATTTGTTTGATCATAGCCATAGTTTATTTTATCCTGAAATTGTGCAATTGGAATGCATACCAAACAGGTACCATTCCTATTTTATTAATTATTTTGACATTAGGTTTTTTTCAATTGTTTTTTATTGGTTTGCTAGGAGAGTATATGTATAATCTCAACGTTAGACTGTTAAATAGACCACTTGTTGTTGAGGCTGAAAGACTAAATTTCGAAAGTGATGAGGAATGACATGTATTTGGACAATAAGATTATTAAAGAAGATATGGAAAGTATTTATAATAGAGATATTGATTGGACAGTGTTAGATGGCAAAACAATTTTTGTATCTGGAGCCTATGGAATGATTACATCTTACATTGTATATTTTTTAATGTATCTTAACATACAGTATGGTATTAATGTCAGAGTCATTGCTCAAGGACGAAATAAGGAGAAAGCATTTGGACGGTTCAATGAAATATGGGAAGAGAATGCTTTCGAATTTAGCAATATTGACATATGCAAACCAATTAAATTGGAAGACAAAATTGATTATATAATACATGGCGCAGGAGTAGCTGATCCTAGATTATATTCAACAAATCCAGTTGAGGTAATGGAACCTAATTTGTTAGGAACATATTATTTATTAAAATTAGCGGTGGAAAAAAAATGTGATAGTTTTCTCTTGTTCAGCACAGGAGATATTTATGGAACGGTAGATGATCCTTCCAATATTGATGAAACAACAGTAGGAAAAATGGATCCATTAGATATACATAGCTGCTATGGGGAGAGTAAAAGAGCAGCGGAAACATTATGTGCTTCATTTACAAGAGAATATGGTATAAGAGCTAATATGGCAAGAATAGGGCATACCTATGGTCCAACAATGGACTTTAAAAGTGATCCAAGAGTATTTGCGTCATTCTTGAAATGTGCTGTTGAATCACAGGATATTGTAATGCAAAGTAATGGTAAAGCCAAACGTCCGTTTTGTTATTTGGCGGATGCAGTGTTTGCATACATGCTAATCTTATTAAAGGGAAAAGAAGGAGAGGCATACAATGTATGCAATACAGAGCAATTTTTTAGTGTAAAAGAGTTGGCAGATATCGTAGTAAATATCCCGGAAAACAAACTAAATGTTGTTGTCAAGGCACGTGATGATGAATATGTAGAGAATACATTAAATTCTTATAACAAACCCGTAGAGACAAAATTGAAAGAACTTGGATGGAATTATAAATTTGACTTGAAAGAGGGAATGACTCGGACTTATCAGGTGTTGAAAGAAATAGAGGGATAGATTGTGGAAAATAAATCAGAAAAAAGTATACGGTATTATTTATATGTGATTATTATGCTTACAGCATTATTTTATATCATTTGCTTTTGTACACATGGAAAGTACTTTGATTCTGTGTTTTTTGGGGATCATAATGATACATTTGCAGATTATTTTAAATGTGTATATGGTTGGCATGACAATCCTTTTGAACAAAATATAGGAAATTATCCAGCTCTAGCAATGCTTTTTTTTAAATTTGTGTATCAAGCGATTCCAGTAGAAGTATATGTTGAAAATGGACTTATGTATAGAGCAGAGAGCGCTGCATGGATAGTGTTTATTCTATATAATATTTTAGTGGTATGGATTAGTTGGATTAGTATTAGTAAGGTTAGTAATCTTTCTTCAAAAAATAAAAAATTATTGGGATTAGCTTTGCTGATTAGTATGCCGGTTATGTTTTCGTTTGAAAGGGGAAATCAAATTAATTTGGCATTTGCTTTAACTATGTTTTTTGTTGCATACTATAACGATGAAAGAAAGAATATGAAGGAGTTAGCTTTAATTAGTCTAGCTCTGTCTGCATCATTAAAATTGTATCCGGCGGTATATGGGTTTATATTAGTGAAGGAAAAGAAATGGAAAGAAACATTTAGATTATTTATATATGGTGTTTGTGCATTTTTTTTACCCTTTTTGGTTTATGGAAGAAACGCCTTTAGAAGTTTTGTAGAATGTTTATTGAATTTCTCAGAGGGACGTACTGCGTTAGCTTATAATTTTTCTCTGAAAAATATTGTAAAAATCGTTCTCATC
>ERZ1106973.2404-NODE-2404-length-14152-cov-3.736114_pt1 | contig 14152 bp, 12 predicted proteins | sample MGYA00403686_ERZ1106973 | MGnify/ENA primary metagenome ERZ1106973 (study PRJEB35170, sample SAMEA104062408) | human gut metagenome | biome: human gut; feature: human-associated habitat; material: faeces | place: Denmark | collected 2012-11-06 ...
TTGACAGCAACTTTTCGGACAGAAACAGTGATCCCTTCCATATTCATAAGAAGCTCGATTTTCTCAGCTTCTTTCTCAGAAGCATCACCTTTCAGAAGCGCATTGAGTGCTGCATAGTAGCGTCGGATGATCTCCTGGCGAGAAGCTTCGCGGCAGGCCTCATCATCACAGATACAATTTCCGGCCATATTTACCCCCATGTCTGTAGGTGATTTGTATGGGCTGGAACCGTAGATCTTCTCGAAGATTGTATTCAGAACAGGGAAGATCTCCACGTCACGGTTATAGTTTACAGTTGTTACACCATAAGCTTCAAGATGATATGGGTCGATCATATTTACATCATTAAGGTCAGCTGTAGCAGCCTCGTAAGCGAGGTTTACCGGGTGTTTCAGTGGCAGATTCCAGATAGGGAATGTTTCGAACTTCGCATATCCGGCTTCGATTCCGCGCTGGTGCTCCTGATATAACTGAGACAGGCAGACAGCCATCTTTCCACTTCCAGGTCCCGGAGCAGTCACAACGACCAGAGGACGGCTTGTTTCTATATAATCATTTTTTCCGTAACCATCGTCACTTACGATAAAAGGTACATTTGTCGGATATCCGGGAATCAGGTAGTGACGGTACACTTTGATGCCAAGCTTTTCCAGACGGTTTTTGAATAATTCGGCACTTTCCTGTGCGTTATATTTGGTAATAACGACACTTCCGACATAGAGCCCAAGTCCCTGATAGATATGCATCAGGCGGAGTACATCGGAATCATACGTGATACCAAGGTCACCACGGATCTTATTCTTTTCAATATCTTCAGCGCTGATGACGATGACGATTTCGGCCTGATCGGACAGCTCGCATAACATACGGAGTTTGCTGTCAGGCTGGAATCCAGGAAGAACTCTGGAGGCATGGAAATCATCAAAAAGTTTGCCTCCGAATTCCAGATACAGTTTGTTGTCAAATTGTCCGATACGTTCACGGATATGTTCAGACTGCATCTTCAGGTATTTTTCATTATCGAATCCAATTTTCATAAGTACATTCCCTCATCTAAAATATATTTGATCTTTTATAGTGGAAAATCTGCCGGAACCGGCATAAGCATTTTCATTTCAAGTATACTACAACACATAGGAAGTTTACAATCTTTTCATAATGTTTTTATTGATTTCTAACATAGCGGTCTTTATAATAATTAGTTATACAGGAGGATTAAAATGGACAACCAGAATAATAAGAATAACAAGAATAACAAGAATAATAAACAAGGTATTTCGTTTATTTTATTGGTCACAGTTATTACATCGATTCTTGTGGTTGCACTGTTCCAGTTTCAGGGAATGACCTCTGCAAAAGAGATTACTTATAATAAATTCCTGAAGATGGTAGATGACGGCAAGGTCAAAAAAGTAGAGATTCAGAGTGATAAGATCATGATTGTCACGAAGAAGGATAAGGACAGTGGAATTTCACAGGAATATTATACCGGAGTTGTGAATGATGACGAACTGACCAAGCGTCTGGAAAAAGCCGGTGTAGAATTTAATCAGGAGATTCCGGATACCACATCCGCGGTAGCAATGAACGTTATCTTAACATTCCTGCCAATCGCATTCTTTGTCGGAATGATCGTCTGGATGACAAAGCGTATGTCAAAAGGCGGCGGCATGATGGGAATCGGTAAGAGCAATGCCAAGATGTATGTAGAGAAGCAGACAGGTGTGACATTTAAAGATGTGGCCGGTCAGGATGAAGCAAAAGAGTCCTTACAGGAAGTAGTAGATTTTCTGCATAATCCCGGGAAATATACGAGTGTCGGTGCAAAGCTTCCGAAGGGAGCGTTGTTAGTCGGTCCTCCGGGAACCGGTAAGACACTTTTGGCGAAAGCAGTAGCCGGCGAAGCAAAGGTACCATTCTTCTCACTGAGCGGTTCAGCATTTGTGGAAATGTATGTCGGGGTAGGAGCATCCAGGGTACGTGATCTGTTTAAACAGGCTCAGCAGATGGCACCATGTATCATTTTCATTGATGAGATTGATGCAATCGGTAAGAGCCGTGACAATCAGATGGGCGGCAACGATGAGCGTGAACAGACACTGAACCAGCTTCTTGCGGAGATGGATGGATTTGAAAGCAATAAAGGACTGGTGCTTCTTGCAGCAACCAACAGACCGGAGATCCTGGATCCTGCGTTATTGAGACCAGGACGTTTTGACAGACGAATCATCGTGGAAAAACCAGATCTGAAAGGACGTGTAGAGGTCCTGAAGGTACATTCCAAAGATGTAAAGATGGATGAGACTGTTAATCTGGAAGAGATTGCACTGGCAACTTCAGGAGCAGTTGGTTCCGATCTCGCCAATATGATCAATGAGGCAGCAATCAATGCAGTAAAACATGGAAGAAATGCAGTGTGTCAGTCAGACTTATTTGAAGCAGTAGAAGTAGTACTTGTAGGAAAAGAGAAGAAAGACCGGATTATGAGTCAGGAAGAACGGAGAATCGTTTCCTACCATGAAGTCGGACATGCGCTGGTAAGCGCATTGCAGAAAGATGCGGAACCGGTACAGAAGATTACGATTGTTCCACGTACGATGGGAGCACTTGGTTATGTTATGCAGACTCCGGAGGAAGAAAAATTCCTGAATACGAAGAAGGAACTTCAGGCGATGTTAGTCGGATTGCTTGCAGGACGTGCCGCAGAAGAAGTGGTATTTGATACGGTTACAACGGGAGCTTCCAATGATATTGAGAAAGCAACAAGCGTTGCAAGAGCCATGATCACACAGTATGGTATGAGTGAGAAGTTCGGACTGATCGGTCTGGAATCCATTCAGAACCGTTATCTGGACGGACGTCCGGTCAGCAACTGTGGACAGCAGACAGCATCCGAGATTGATGAAGAAGTCATGACAATTTTGAATGACTGTTACAAAAAGGCAGTGGAATGTATCGAGACAAACCAGACGGTTATGGATAAACTGGCAGAGCATTTAATTGAAAAAGAAACGATTACCGGAAAAGAGTTTGTTGCGATTTACGAAGAAATTACCGGTGAAAAGTTAAAGAGAAGCGGCGAGGAAAAACGTAAAGAAGAAGTAAAAGAACTCCCGCAGAATGAGGAAGAGTAATGGCTTACGAATTGTTAGTGCTGGATGTTGATGGAACATTGGTCAATACGAAAAAAGAAATTACAGAGCGAACAAAAGAGGCTTTGTGGGAATGTCAGGACCAGGGGATCAAGGTTGCAATTGCTTCCGGGCGGTGCACAGAGGGCATCCGCCATCAGGCAAAAGCGATTGGACTTGACCGGTTTGGAGGCTATGTTATTTCGTTTAACGGTGGACGCATTACAAATTTTGCAACCGGTGAAGTGATATATGATATTACACTGCCGGATGGGATGATTCATGAATTGTATGATTATTCAAAAAAAGAGCATACCGGAATATTAACGTATGATGCCGGGAAAATCGTGGCGCACAGTGACACGGATCCGTATATTACAATTGATGCAAAAGGCTGTGATATTCCTATTTGGGTACCGGAAGATTTTCACCGGGATGTGAAGTTTGCGGGTAATAAATGCATTTTGACCGGGGACCCTGCGCATTTGGAAAAACTGGAGAAAAAGGCGGCAAAAGATTTTGAGGGCCGTCTTTCAGTTTACCGCTCTGAGGGATTTTATTTGGAAATGATGCCTCTTGGCGTGGATAAGGCATACGGTGTGGCAAAACTGTTAGAACGTCTTGGCTACCGCCGCAGCCAGATGGTGTGCTGTGGGGATGGATTTAATGATTTGCCGATGATTGAATATGCCGGATTTGGCGTGGCAATGGCAAATGCACCGGAACAATTGAAAGAAAAAGCGGATTATGTTGCACCGTCCTGTGACGAAGATGGACTGGTGGATGTGATTACGCGTTTTATAAAGGACTGGTAAATGTGTTTAATCTGGAAGAGGAATTGAAAAAACTGCCCGGTAAGCCGGGTGTGTATCTCATGCATGACAAAACGGATGAGATTATTTATGTGGGAAAGGCAATTAGTCTAAAAAACAGAGTACGCCAGTATTTTCAGAAGAGCCGTCATGTGACGCCTAAAATACAGCGGATGATTGACCGTATTGCGTGGTTTGAGTATATTGTGACGGACAGTGAACTGGAAGCATTGGTGTTAGAGTGCAATCTGATTAAGGAACATTCCCCACGGTATAATACAATGTTAAAGGATGGCAAGAGCTATCCTTTCTTAAAAGCAACGGTTTCAGAAGCCTACCCAAGGCTTCTTTTTGCGCGTCAGATGAAACGGGACGGCTGTAAGTATTTTGGGCCGTTTACAAGTGGCAAGGCGATTCGTGATACAATTGAACTGGTGAATCAGTTGTTTCATCTGCGAAACTGTCACCGTGTGCTGCCACGTGATATAGGAAAAGAAAGACCTTGTCTGTATCATCAGATTGGGCAGTGTCCGGCACCGTGCCAAGGACATGTGAAAAAGGAGGAGTACCGGGTAGATTTTGAGCGCGCCCTGAAGTTTTTGCAGGGGGATACCAAATCGGCATTGAAGGAACTTGAGGAAAAAATGCAGCGGGCAGCAGCGGAGATGAATTTTGAGGAGGCAGCCACATATCGCGACTTGATACAGAGTGTCCGCCAGGTGACAGAACGGCAGAAGATTACGTCAGAGGATTTTGAAGACCGTGACATCGTGGCGATGGCTCGTGGAAAAGAGGATGCAGTAGTGCAGGTGTTTTTTATCCGTGGTGGAAAAATGCTAGGGAGAGAGCATTACTATCTGACCGGAACAAATGAGGAGACAGAAGGGGCTGTTTTGTCTGCTTTCATTAAACAGATGTATGCCGGAACGCCGTATATTCCGAAAGAAATCTGGTTAGAGCAGGAAGTGGAAGATGCAGATGCTATCCTTGAGTGGCTTTCGGCAAAACGCGGACATAAGGTGTATTTCCGCTATCCACAGCGCGGACAGAAAGAGCGCATGCTTGAGTTGGCGAAGAAAAATGCCCGGATGGTGCTTCAAAAGGATGCTGAGAAGTTACAGAGAGAGCGGGCAAGAACCAAGGGGGCGATGGAAGAAATCGAGGGACTGCTTGGCATTTCCGGACTCAGCCGTGTGGAATCGTATGATATCTCAAATATCAATGGTTTTGAGACGGTTGGTTCAATGGTTGTGTTTGAAGAGGGAAAGGCGAAAAAGAATGATTACCGCAAGTTTCGCATCCGTTCCGTGAGCGGGCCGGATGATTATGGTGCTATGCGAGAAATGCTGACGAGACGTTTTGAACACAGCAAACGGGAAGGTTTGTCGGAGATGGATTCTTTCCGCAATCTGCCGGATATTATTTTTATGGATGGTGGAAAAGGCCAGGTAAATATTGCAGAAGAAGTTTTGTTAAAATTAGATATAACAATACCGGTCTGCGGCATGGTAAAGGATGACCACCATAGGACGCGCGGGCTGTATTTTAAGAATGAAGAAATTCCGATTGATACACACGGTGAGGGATTCCGCCTGATTACGAGAGTGCAGGATGAAACACACCGTTTTGCGATTGAGTATCATAAGCAGATTCGAAGTAAGACGCAGGTTCATTCGATTCTTGATGATATTCCGATGATTGGTGCCACAAGGCGTAAAGCGCTGATGCGGACCTATCAGTCATTAGCTGAGATTCAGAAAGCGGATGTGGGAGAACTGATGGAGATTCCGGAAATGAATCGTCAGGCAGCAGAATCCGTTGTTCAGTTTTTTGCGGCGAAAGAGAGAGAAGGTGAAAGAGATGACAAATCCGAATGAAAAAAAAGCGGCAGATGATTTTCTGCCGATGAGTAAAAAAGCGATGAAACGGCGGGGGTGGAGCCAGTGCGATTTTGTATTTGTCATTGGGGACGCTTATGTGGACCACTCTTCTTTCGGACCGGCAATTATCAGCAGACATTTGGAGGCAAATGGTTATAAAGTTGGAATTATTTCGCAGCCGGATTGGAAAGACGATGCAAGTATCACAAAATTGGGTGAGCCACGCCTTGCTTTTTTAGTGTGTGCAGGAAATATGGATTCCATGGTAAACCATTATACGGTGGCGAAAAAGAGACGAAAAACGGATGCGTATACGCCGGGCGGCGTGATGGGGAAACGCCCGGATTATGCAACCGTTGTGTACTCGAATCTAATTCGCAGAACGTATAAATATACGCCGATTATTCTTGGTGGAATCGAGGCGAGCTTACGGCGGCTGGCGCATTACGATTACTGGTCGGATAAGGTGAAACGATCGATTTTACTGGATTCCGGTGCGGATATGATTTCATATGGCATGGGAGAACACAGTATACTTGAAATTGCAGAGGCGTTAGACGCCGGTATTTCAATTCATGATATCACGTATGTTGCGGGAACTGTGTACCGTACAAAAGAAGGGGAATTGAGTGCGTATGAGCCGATTTCTCTTCCTGCGTTTGAAGAAGTTAGTACGGATAAGAAAAAATACGCACAAAGTTTTTATGTGCAATATGAAAATACTGATGCATTTACGGCAAAACCGTTAGTTGAAGCATATCCGAATAAAGTGTTGGTTGTGCAGAATCCACCGGCAAAGCCACTTACTACGCAGGAAATGGATGATATTTATGCTTATCCTTATGTGGGAACGTATCATCCATCCTATGAGGCAGCAGGCGGTGTTCCGGCAATTTCCGAGATTCAGTTTAGTCTGACAAGCTGCCGTGGATGTTTTGGCGGCTGTAATTTCTGTGCCCTCACATTTCATCAGGGAAGAATTGTTCAGGTCAGAAGCCATGAGTCGATTTTGGAAGAAGCAAAAGGGATGACTGTTAAAACCGGATTTAAGGGATATATACACGATGTGGGAGGACCGACAGCAAATTTCAGAAGACCCTCGTGTGACAAGCAGCTTGAAAAAGGTGTCTGCCAGATGAAGCAATGTTTGTTCCCTAAACCGTGTCCGAATCTGAAAGTTGACCATAAGGATTATGTTTCACTGCTTCGGAAACTGAAGCGTTTGCCGGGAGTTAAGAAAGTATTTGTCCGTTCCGGAATCCGGTTTGATTATGTGATGCAGGAAACAGATGATACGTTTCTTAGTGAACTTTGCAGATACCATATCAGCATAAGCAGGATATTTAAGCAGTTCCAGAACAGCCTTGCTACCGATAACACCAGAATTGATAGAATCTGTCAAAACCTTAGTAATACGGTTTGCATGATTGCTGTTCATCACTTTAGGCATCTGAGACATAAGCTGAAGTGCTTTGCTCTGTACTGCCTGTGTATCGTCCTTTTCATTTGCATAGTCATAACCACGATTGCGGATTTCCTCAACTCTGTTATTCATACGGTCATACACAAAAGCATTTTCAGCAACCATATCCTGCAATTTGCCCTGGAGTTTTTCATAGATTTCATTTACCATGTTCTTATCTACACGCTTATACACAGAAATAAAATCTCTGACGCTTGCAACCAGAATACGCACATCATCAATGGTCTTTGTTTTTCTGAACTGTTCAAGCAGTTTATTGTAGTTCTCAACGATAGTCAGCCCGTTGTTTGCAATAGTATTGACTTTAGCCATTTTCTTCTTCCTCCCATTTGATATTTTCGTTTTTGTCTGACACAATCACAAAGCCTTGTTCCTTGTAGAATGTATCATACGCACCTTGCGTTACCTCTGTTGTAACTGTTCCGTTTGTAATCTTTACCATAATTATTCGTCCTCATTTTCATCTGGGGCATTGTTCCATTCTTCTTCCCAGTCATCTTCGTTCCAGTCCTCGTTTTCTTTACCGTATGGAACAATCCTAATCACAGTAGGAGCAGTATCTTCTGTACCGTCTAAAAGAAAAGCAGTATTTGCACCATAAGCCTTGTCAATGATGTACTTACAAGCATTGAATCGGTCCTTGTTATATCTGTCATTGGCAATCTGGATTATGCTTTGCAGAGCTTCAACGGTAGAAGATTTAAGCAACCTCTGAAATTGCTCCTTTTGTGATTTCTGCTCTGCGGTTTGCTTAGGTCTGCCTTTTGGATTACCACTTTGTCCTTTAGCATAAGGCATAGAAAATCACTCCTTCCTACATATCATAGATGTTCACGCTCCTTGTTGTAGGATTCCAGTTCTCTATGAATTTCTGTTTTACTTTGTCTTGTGAGAGATGAGATAAAATCTCTTGCTTTTCCTGTATCTCTGCTTTGAGAGATTCAATCAGCATATTGTAAGCCTGTGTTCCCGTTCTGGGTTTGTGCTTCAATGTAATGTCTGCTGATATGCGTTCTACCTGCATTAGTGAACACCCCCTTACTGTTAATGTACTGTTATCTGTTTGTGTATCTGTCTCATATAATTATGGACAAGATTTGATTTTTGCAATTTGCTCAAATGCCTTGTGAAACACCTTTTACACCCCAATGAATGGTGGTTTATGCTCAATTTATGAGATTTTCAGTTTTTCAAGTTTGGGGTCGCAGGGTAACATCGAATGTAACTTTTCAGACCTGTTTTATCCTAAAGAGTTGTGCATGAGTTTGAGCGTTCTAAGCACATCCTCTGGAAAACCCATATTTTTCTCTCGATAAAATGAAACAATGCGTTTTGAGCTATCAGGCTGTTTCTTGAATACATACCACTTCTTTAATGCCTTGCGTAACACCTCAGTATCTACAATGAGTTCCTTACACTTAATCAAAGTTTCGCTTACTTCCTTTCGTGGAGTAGAGCAAGTTAAACATTCAAATATCTCTTGCACACAAGCATTCAGCATAGGCGTAATATTCTTTTTGCATATCTCGTCAAAGGTTTCTTGGTACTGGTCAATCAGCGCTTTGATTGCTTTCCTTGTGAGAATGTCCTCTAATGATTTCTTGCTCGAATACATACGGTCAAGCATTCTGTCTAAGAACACCAATTCCACACGAATCAGATTTGACTCAACTTTAAGATTGCCTGCTTGCCTTTGCTGAAAGGTTTTGTCATACACCTTTAACACCCATTCATGGGGCTTGGTTGTTGTGATTCCTCGTTCTGGTTTCCTGTGTGTTTTTCCGTTTGGGTCGGTTTCCTTATAAACAGTAACCTTTGCAAATGACCTTTCAAACAATCTAATCACATCCTTTGGCTTACAATTCCCAACGCATTTTATCGTTAGATTGCACTCCATTTTTGTGACACTCATCATTGAGAGAAATTCATCAGAATACTTATCCTTTAAGTGCTTTTGCAAATATGACCTCATGTGCTCAATGACTTGGTTTCTTACCAATTCGATTTTGATACAATCAGATAGTTGAAATGGCTGCACATTATTTGGCCTGATTGCGTTAGGCAAATTCACATAAGCAGACAGTTTGCCACCCCAACAAGATATTTTCATAATGTCATTTCCAGATTCATTCGTGAGATTTTCCTCTGGAAGATTTATGCTCTCTAAGCCTTTTATTGTAAGTTGCAGTTGAAAATTCATTCCGTCTGCACCTTGTAGTTTTTTCTTTCCCATTTTCACACCTCGCCCATTGCTTTCTTTATGTCTTTGATTATTGAAGCTGTTTCCTTGATAATTGCTTCGATTAAAGCAATGTAGCTTTCAGCATAATAATTTCTTTCGTCAGTCTTTGCTCCGTTCATATTCAATACCTCACATTCTTTGCTCACATATATTCATCAATGCAATTCACATCAATGCTGTTCAAGATTTCCCTTAACTTGATAAATTCTTCCTTAGAGAAAGTGATACCACGCAAAGGATATTGCAATCCGTCTCTGTCAGATACTCGCCATGCTCTAATATCAAACACAGGCTTCTTGTCGTTCCACTTTACAATCGACACTTCCTTTGAGAATCCACGAAAGCCCACCATGATAGTGTCAATATGTTCCTTAACTTCGTACTCGGTAACCTTACCAGCATTACACGCAAATTCATGCTTATTTGTTTTGTTATCCATTTTCCTTGTTCCTTTCCTTTTGATTTTAGGCAACAAAAAAGAGAAGCCAGTTAAACCTCGTCTAAAGGTAACTTTGCTTCTCTAAGCATTCAAAATATTAAATTAACTGGTCTTTTCCGACCTGTATATATTATACCACATTATTTTCTGAAAGTACATAGGCAAAATAAACTTTTTTCCTTATTTTTCCGACTATTTTCTTGAGGCCCTTTTTATATATAATCCTCAGATTAACCAGATTGACCCCAGATTGATTTTAATGGATTAACCTATATTTTATATATCCTATTCCTAAAAGTCAATTCTGGATTATCTGGGAACTTCTGATGATACCCCTTAAATAAACAGTAATACAATAGTATAAAGTTGTTATGCCTATCCACAAAATACAAAGAAAATTAAGGGGCAAATAAACCGAAACTCATTTGTTCAGTTTTGTATTGTGCAGTATGAGAGATAATTGTCATAAAAGCCTTTAACCGCAATACTTTGTTGACCTTTTCTGCCTTGTCAAAAGTGAAACTCAATGCTATGCTTTTTCTATATTGCTTGTGATGTCAGTATTACGCTTGCTGAACAAACAAGCACAATCTCATAATGATAAAAATAGTAGATTGACAAACGGATCCTCTGGATCTATAATGCAATACAGATAATGAATGATAACAAAATAACGATATCTTCAGGGCAGGGTGTAATTCCCGACCGGCGGTAAAGTCCGCGAGCGCATGGCGCATGATTTGGTGCAATTCCAAAACCGACAGTATAGTCTGGATGAAAGAAGAGAAAACGTAAATAAAAACGGCGGTGCCGGGAAGCTTCCAGATACACTCCCCCGGATGATGGATATGGCGGATATATACCGCTATGGCAAAAGAGGGAGAAAGTCATCGAGAAAGGATGTATAAAAAATATTTACGATAATTAAAATAGAAATTATAAGCCCTGAGATGTGAAAATAAAAGTATTTCACATTTCAGGGCTTTTTTGTTTCAAAAATTGTATCATATGAAACAAAAAACGCTCCGTGAGGATGCACACTTGCGCGAAGCAGAAATAGGTCGCAGGCGACCGCGTTCGGTGCGAGAATGTGCCTTGGCACATTCTTTTGATAGAAAGGTGGGGAAAAAGATGGAACGAATCCATGTAAAGGTTCCCGGTGAGCAGCCACAGGATCGGGAATATATGAGGCAGGCGTTAGCACTGGCAGAAAAAGGGCAAGGATGGGTCAATCCGAATCCGATGGTCGGCGCGGTGCTGGTAAAGGATGGACGCATCATTGGCGAGGGATATCATACACGATATGGACAGCTTCATGCAGAACGGGAAGCATTTAAGAATGCGGCAGAGCGGGGCGAAGAGACGGCGAGAGCAGATTTGTATGTGACGCTGGAACCCTGCTGTCACACCGGAAAACAGCCGCCGTGTACGGAAGCGGTGCTGGCATCCGGGGTGAAGCGCGTGATTGTCGGCTGCACGGATCCGAATCCGGTGGTGGCAGGGCGCGGCATCCGGATTCTGAGGGAAAAAGGGCTGGAAGTGGTGGCCGGAGTTTTACGCGGAGAGTGTGAACGGCAGAATGAGGTGTTCTTCCATTTCATGCGGACGAAACTTCCGTTTACGGTGCTGAAATACGCGATGACACTCGACGGAAAGACAGCGACGGTGTCGGGTAAATCCCAGTGGATCACGGGCGAGGCGGCGCGGAAGCGGGTGCATGAGGACCGCGGGCGTTATATGGCGATTCTGACAGGCGTTTCGACGGTGCTGGCGGACAATCCGCAGCTGACCTGCCGGATTCCGGGAGGGAAAAATCCGATCCGGGTGATTGCAGATACGAAGCTTCGGACACCGCTTTCATCGACCGTGGTACAGACCGCGCGGGAGACACCGACCTGGATTGTGACGGCGGTATCGGATGCCGGAAGAAAGAAAGCATATGAGGACGCCGATTGTCGTGTTTTAAGTGTCCCGGCAAAAGAGGGAGAACTGGATTTGCAGGCGATGATGCAGCGGCTGGGCGAGGAGAAAGTGGACAGCGTGATGGTCGAGAGCGGCGGGACGCTGGCATGGTCGTTTTTAAAGGCAGGGCTTGTGAACCGGGTGCAGGCGTACATTGCTCCGAAGATTTTCGGAGGGGCAGGCGCCCCGACCCCGGTGAGGGGAACCGGCGTGGATGCGCCGCCGGAGGCATTTCTTCTTAAAAAGCCGGAGGCAGTGTGGCTGGGAGAGGATCTGCTGCTGGAATATGAGGTGTCCGGTCAAGATGCATGAGGCGGTGTTAGAACGGGAAAAAATCGCTGATTTGAAAAGGAGAAAAGATGTTCACAGGAATCATAGAGGAAGTGGGAAGGATCCGTGCGATTGAGCGCCAGGCAGTCTCGGCACGGCTGACGGTTGCTGCGTCTAAGGTGCTCTCGGATGTCCATCTGGGCGACAGCATTGCGGTCAACGGTGTGTGTCTGACGGTCACGTCATTTGGGAGAGATTATTTCTGTGCGGATGTAATGCATGAGACTCTGAACCGTTCGTCCCTGGGGGCACTGGGTGTCAAAAGCCCGGTCAATCTGGAGCGGGCGATGCTGGCGGGCGGACGGTTTGGCGGACATATCGTCTCCGGTCACATCGACGGAACCGGAACCATCCGGGATGTGCGCCGGGACGGAAATGCCGTCTGGTATACGATTCAGGCCTCAGAACCGATTCTGCGGCTGATTGTGGAAAAAGGATCGATCGCGATCGACGGAATCAGCCTGACGGTCGCACGGGTGGATCACGTATCATTTTCCGTTTCTATCATCCCGCATACGCTGCAGGAGACAGCGCTAGCGTTTAAGCGGGCAGGCGATATCGTCAATCTGGAAAATGACTGCATTGGAAAGTATGTGGCGAAGCTGATAGGAGCGGAAGAAGAGGATAAGGCAGGAAAGGGCATGACAAGAGAATTTCTGCAGCGGTATGGATTTTAATAGAGGAGGAGAACAATGAAGCAGTTTGATACAGTTGAAAAGGCTCTGGACGAGCTGAAACAGGGACATTTAATCCTGGTTACGGATGACGAGGATCGCGAAAATGAAGGCGATCTTATCTGCGCGGCAAGTTTTGCCACGACAGAAAATGTCAATTTCATGGCGACGCATGCGAAGGGCTTAATCTGTATGCCGATGAGCGCAGAAATCTGCCGGAAGCTGCAATTCCCACAGATGGTGATGGATAACACGGATAACCATGAGACGGCGTTTACCGTATCGATCGACCATAAAACGACGACCACCGGTATTTCTGCCGAGGAGCGCGGTATTACGGCGCGCGCGTGCGTGGATCCGGACACAAAGCCGGAGGATTTCCGCCGCCCGGGACATATGTTTCCGCTGATGGCGAAGAAAAACGGCATTCTGGAGCGCAACGGCCACACAGAGGCGACGGTAGACCTGATGCGGCTTGCAGGGCTGCCGGAATGCGGTCTGTGCTGCGAGATCATGCGCGAGGATGGAACGATGATGCGGTCGGAAGAATTATTTGCGATGGCAGAACAATGGGGTCTGGCGATGATTTCCATTAAACAGCTGCAGGAGTACCGCAAGAGACATGAAAAGCTGGTCGAGTGTGTGGCGGAGACGCGGATGCCGACGAAATACGGCGAATTCCGCGCGTATGGCTACCTGAATCTCTTAAATGGAGAACACCATGTGGCACTCGTCAAGGGCGATATCGGAGATGGGAAAGATGTACTCTGCCGCGTGCATTCGGAGTGCCTGACCGGCGATGCATTTGGTTCCCTGCGGTGCGACTGCGGACAGCAGCTTGCGTCGGCGATGACCCAGATTGAGAAAGAGGGACGAGGCGTTCTCCTCTACATGCGGCAGGAAGGACGCGGCATCGGGCTTTTAAATAAGCTGCGCGCCTACAAGCTGCAGGATGGCGGCATGGACACGCTGGATGCGAACCTGGCGCTGGGATTTAAGGGCGATCTGCGGGAATACTACATTGGGGCGCAGATTTTAAAGGATCTGGGAATCAAGACGCTGCGTCTTCTGACCAATAACCCGGATAAGGTATACCAGCTTTCGGATTTTGGCATGGAAATCAAGGAGCGCGTGCCGATTCAGATGGAGGCAACGCCGTATGATGGATTTTACCTGAAAACGAAGCAGGCACGGATGGG
>ERZ1106973.2411-NODE-2411-length-14132-cov-3.128792_pt1 | contig 14132 bp, 8 predicted proteins | sample MGYA00403686_ERZ1106973 | MGnify/ENA primary metagenome ERZ1106973 (study PRJEB35170, sample SAMEA104062408) | human gut metagenome | biome: human gut; feature: human-associated habitat; material: faeces | place: Denmark | collected 2012-11-06 ...
GGTCTGAAATCCGTAAAGCTGCTGGCAGACTTCACCCTCGGCGAACCGACGCTCACCCAGGTGTAGTACAGCGCGTAGCCCTTCGGGCAGATGTCCGCACCGTAGAAAAGACCGTAGTCGATGATGTCCGTTTTCTTCGCCCAGAGGGCAGCCTTATAATAGGAATCTGTACTCTTCAGATCCGGGAACCAGTTCTTGATCTTCACGTTTGGCGAACCGTTCGCGCGATACAGATAGGTGAATACATCGCCGCGCGTGCAGGCTGCCTTCGGTCCGAACTGCGTCTTATTGAACGCAGACATGATCTTCTTCTTGGTGACCCAGGCGACCGCCTTCTGATCCGCGGACGCAACATCCGTATACGAACCGCTGTTTGTGGTCTTCGAAGATTTGACCTTAATCTTGATCGTCTTGCTGCTGTTCAGCTTGATGGTATAGCCGCCCTTGACCTTCTTCATATAAGAAGTATCCAGCGGGATATAGGACTTCACGCCTGCCGTATCCGTACAGATCAGATACTCGTTCATCATCGCGTCCACAGTGCTGAAGGTCTTCTTGCCGGAGCTGGTCGTCCAGGACTTGATCTTCTTGTTGGTCTTGGTGAAAATCTGCACTGCCTGATTCTGATAGGTGCCGGCGCCCATATACTGAAAACTGCTTCTCAAGATATTTTCCCTGTGTGCCTTACTGTTCATCCAGCCGTTCATCGCAATCTCTGCCGTCACGTCCTGCGTACATTTGAACAGGTTCTCGCCGCGACCCGTATACTTGAAAGACGATGGGATCGCAGTCTGATAGCCGCTGCCATCCGGTCTAGTATGCGCCGGCTGGGTATTGTAAGTCTGCTCCTGTGCACGCGTGTCACACGCCTTTTGCAGCGCCGCAGGCATCGTCAGCAGCGTCAGACCCTTTTTGTAACGCTCGATATTTGTCTCGCGCAGGATCTTCCACTCCTTGCTGTTGATCGAGATCGCCTTGGTCGGCATCTTCTGACCCAGCATCGGGATCTCCATATGCTGACGCAGCTCCTTGGTCTGTCCGTTCAGCGAGACCTCCAGATAACCGGTGATGCTGCCGACGGCACTCGTCGTCGCATCCACCTTGTAGAACTCCGTCCACTTGGCTGTCGAACCGTTCTTCGCGGCCGCCAGCGCCGCCTTGAGCAGCTGCTCCTTCGTTACGTCGTTGCTCGCAGGGATCTTGTCCATCGCCTGTCCCATGGCTCTCCAGTCTGCAGTCAGCTCCGGAGACGCCTCCGTCACCGTACTCGGCGTCAGCTTCGGGATCTTTGCGACGAAAGGTGCTGCATCCTCGTCCGGCACCAGCGTGCCGTCGATCGTGATATAGAACTGGATCTGACCTTCTTTCTCTGTCGTTGCTGCCTCAAATTTTTGTCTGTATACATCGATCTCGCTGCTCTTCCTATCCGCAGGGAGCAGATCGTATACGAAAAACATCAGGTCGCCGTCAGAAGTCGTCTCCTCTGCCTTGTAGCTGTTCAAGGCAGTGCGGATCGTGCTCTCGACAGAGGAAAGATTTCCGGCTGCCCAAGAAACCGTCGTGCTGCCGACAGTCATGGTAAGCACCAATGCGATCATTAATGCGATACTTGCTAATTTGCGTTTCATGTCTTGTGCCTCTTTCTGTTTACTGAACTTGTGTCAGGAATATTTTTTCTTCGCTTACCGAAGTTATTTCTACTATAACACGCACACCGATGTTCAAGTCAACCGCTTTTATGAAATTTTTTGTTGTTTCGGCGAACTTTTTGTCGAAATCTTCACAGTTTCTGCGCCAGGCAGCTTTTGAGGTCGTCCTCGGCGTTGCTGGTCAGCCGCAGATCGAACGTATCCACCAGATACTGCAGCACATTCGGACTCAAAAACGCCGGCAGCGTCGGCCCTAGGTAAATGCCCCGGATCCCCAGACTCAACAAGGCCAGCAGCACCGCGACCGCCTTCTGCTCATACCACGAAAGGATCAGCGACAGCGGCAGACTGTTGACATCGGTCTCGAACGCGTCCGCCAGCGCCTCCGCGATCCGCACCGCCGAATACGTGTCATTGCACTGTCCCACATCCAAAAGCCGCGGCAGCCCGGCGATCTCTCCGAAGTCCAGCTTGTTGAAGCGGTATTTGCCACAGGCCAGCGTCAGGATCAGGCAGTCCTCCGGCACCATCTTGGCAAATTCCGTATAATAATTGCGCCCCGGTCTGGCACCGTCGCAGCCCCCGATTAGGAAAAAGTGCCGCACCTTGCCCGTTCGTACCGCTTCTACGATCGCACCGGCCTTGTCCAGTACTGCGTGATGTCCGAAACCGACGAGAATTTCCTCCTGATCGTGATCTTCCGGATATCCGCCAAGTTCCAGCGCTTTTTTGATGATCGGCCCGAAATCCTTCTCGCCGTTTTCCTGCTTTTCGATGAACTGCACGCCGTCCCAGCCGACCACATTCGTGCTGAAGATCCGATCCTTGTAACTTTCCCGCGGCCGCATCAGACAGTTCGTCGTCATCAGGATACACCCCGGCAGATCATCGAACTGCGACTGCTGATCCTGCCATGCGCCGCCGAAATTGCCGACAAGATGCGTATATTTTTTGAGTCTTTCATAGCCGTGCGCCGGCAGCATCTCCCCATGCGTATAGACATGGATCCCCTTGCCCTGCGTCTGCGCCAGCAGCATCTCCAGATCCTTGAGATCGTGACCGGACACGACGATGAACGGTCCCTTTTTCATGTGGATCTTGACCTTGTGCGGCGCCGGATCGCCATAGACCCCGGTATTTGCCTCATCCAGCGTTTTCATCACCGCCAGCGCGATCTCCCCGGTGCGCATCGTCAAGCGGATCAGCTCCTCCGCCGACAGCGCATCGTCCGTCAAAGCCGACAACGCCTCCAGATAAAACGCGTCCACCTGCGCACTCGCATAGCCCAGCTCCCGCGCCTGATGCCCATAAGCGCTGATGCCCTTGAGCCCATAAAGGATCGTCATGCACAGCGACCGCACATCCGGATCCAGATCCTGCTCGTACATGATGCCCGCGACCGCCGCGACCCGCAGCATCTCCGACTTCGTCTCCGGCAGATTGAAAGCCGCCTGCACCGCCTTCGGCTCCGCAAGCCGCGCCTTTTTGGCCCGCCCGCGCAATTCCTCCTTGATCTTCTGCGACTGCTTCAGCAGGTCCACATGCACCGCCGCATCAAAATTGACATTGGTAAGCGTGGTAAAAAGACAATTTTCGACAAACCGCACGACCCGCGGCTCCGGATTTTCTCCGGCATCCATCAGTGCCTTCGCGTACACACTGATGCCCTTGAGCTGATACAGCAGGAGATCCTGCAGATTCGCGACCTCCGCGGTCTTGCCGCACACCCCCTGCTTCGTGCAGCCCTTGCCGCCCGCCGTCTGCTCGCACTGATAACAGAACATTTCGTAACCCAGATCCATATTATTGCTCATACTTCTGACCTTCTTTCCCTCGTATTTTTGTCCGCGGCGAGGCGACCTGCCTGCCGCATGCTTTTGGTCATAGTATCTACGGTTTCTGAGGAAAATATGTCTGCTCCGGCGATCTTCCGTCCGCCAGCTGTTTCCTGCCGCTTACTGCTGCTGCGGTTTTTTGGACATGCGGCGATAAGCCTCGGCGAGGAATTTGCGGTACAGCAGGGCGCCGACCGTACTTGTCAGCACTTCGGTGACCGGGAACGTCAGCCAGAAGAACTGCAGGCCGAAGCGGGAGAATACGAAGCCCAGCGGCACGAAGAGCACCAGCGTGCGCACAATCGTCAGCAGTGAGCTTTTGACACTCGCGCCGACCGCCTGGAAAAAGACCGGGAATGTCAGCGAGGATGGGCAGCGGGAGTTTACGGAGTGAAAAGCACAGGCGGAACAAGACAAGTTGAAATAGAACTAACGCACAAGGCGGGAACATCTGAAACGATGCTCCCATCTGCGGTGCTCGACCATTAAAGGGTTTGAAGAAATCCTAACAGCAAAAGATGGAAAGGATAAAAGACATAGAAAAACCATTTTGAGAATTTCGTTTTTGCTCCATGCTTGCCATTATAAAAGGTCAGTAACATAATAGGGATAAACGCTCCAAATTGCTCAATAGAATACAGATAAAACTCTGCATCTACATAAAAAACATGGTCATAAAAAAGCCCAAAAAACGGCTGCGTGAGCATGGCAAGCACCTGCATATCCAATAGGACAATCAAGCAGTATGCAAATGCCTGTTGCTTGAAATTACCATAAAAATAGTCAAATACGATGATGATCATAACCCCTGTGCAGCCCCAATCAGCAGGTACGCAGCATATAATCAACATCAAAATCAGGAATATTTTGATGGCAGGGTTCTTGATGTGTGTGTTTCTTCGTATATGTATGGATAAAACACCCAGAAGAATGGTGTAGATGACATTTGGGCGCATAAACTCCATATTTGAAAAATCCCCACCATAGCGAAAATACAAAAATGGAAACCAACTGATTATCGTAAATATGGTAAGCCGGAGTATATATTTGCGAATATTGCTTGTATGGTGATAGCCCTCCACCGCAGAGAAAAACATAATCGGTCCTGTTGTGCGCCCAATAAAATGCATAACAATAGAAAGCGCAGTACCGGTAGGAACAAAAGCATAGGCTATGTGGTCGATGACCATAGCCAAAATAGCAATGTATTTTAGCGTGTTTACGGTTAGTCCTCGCCCTATGTTTTGTGATTGTATGCTTTGTTCATTCACCATAGCTTTCTCCTTGCTCCGCTGTTGATTTCGTTATTATAGCATATGTCACCAACAGCAGACAATCAATTTCTTTAAATAACTCAAAAATATAGACGGAAGCTTCTCTTCCACTTTTGCGATCGTCCGCCGCAGTCTTCCCCTCTGTGGCAACAATCTGTATGTCGCATACTTTCTATGCCTCTTCTAGGCTGCCTCTGCTATCTCTTGTCCGCCTCTATCATCTTACTGCAGCGCCTCGAGCTGCGTCAGCAGCTTGTCGATTGCCGTCAGATCGTCACGCTGAAACGCCGCAGAAATCGCCGTTTCCAGCTCCTGCTTTTTGCGGTCGATCTCCAGATAGGCAGAATCAAAATACCTGTCATACACCATTTTGCGGAAGTTCCGGCTGCGGATCCTGCGTACCGTTTGATCCTCGATCAGCAAAATATAGTCCGCGCAGTTCGCCGCCAGATAGAAGTCGTGCGTCACCATGAGTATGGTCCCGCGGTAAGCTTCCACCGCGCGCGCAAGCGCTGCCTGTGCATACAGATCCAGATGACTGGTCGGCTCGTCGAGCAGCAGCAGCTTCGCGCCGCTACGCGCCAGTACCGCCAGCTGCAATAGATTCTGCTCACCGCCGGATAGCTGACTGACCTTCTGCTGCAGCGCCCCCTCCGGCAGCGTATACGCCGCCAGACAGTCCCGCATCTCCTGCCTGCTCTGCAGCCCCGCGTCCGCGAGCGCCGCAGAGACGGTCCGGTCGGACGCCGCGCTGCCGTCCAATTGTGACAAGCCGTCAAACGGCGTATCCGCGTCAATCTGTATCGCCGGATTTTCCTGTTTAAGGATATCGCGCAGCAAGGTCGTCTTGCCCGCGCCGTTTCCACCAATCAAGGCGACCTTTTCCCCTGCCCGGATCGCAAAATTCACATCGCGCAGTAAATGCTCGTCGAATTTGACTGCATAATCCGATACTTGCAGCACCACCCGCGAATCTGTGCAGACGCATCTCCGCATATCGCCTCTCTCCGCGCTTCTTCCATTTTCTCCGACCCTAGGGTGCTCGCAAAGTCATTGCCATCCGGCATTTCTCCCTGCGCCTCTGCAGCCTGTCTCACCTCCGGCAGCGTGATCTGCGGCTCGCGTACCTCGATGAACGGCGCTTTGATCTGCCGCGCCAGCAGCCTCTCCAGCTGTGACTGCTTGGCGTTGACCGCCTGCCCGATCGTCGGATTGACCATCAGTGTTGCCCGCTTGCGCAGGCTCTCCACCATCTGCTCGGTACGCGCGATCTCTGCCTGCTCCTCGATATGCTGCAGGCGCAGCGCGAGCTTTTCACGCAGAAGCGCACAGCGATAGGCGCCGTACGTCCCGTCAAACTCCTGCAGATCGGTGTTTTCCAGATGCAGGATTTTGTTGAAACAATGCTGCAGCAGATAGCGATTGTGCGTCACTGCAAGCAGCGTGCCCGGATAATCGTTGATGAGCCTGCAGAGCCCGTTCAGATTTTCAAAATCCAAAAACACGTCCGGCTCGTCCAGCACCAAAAGGTTTGGCGCCAGCAGCATTTCCCGCATGATCTGCAGCAGCTTGTATTCTCCGCCGCTGACATCCGCCAGCCGCGTGTGCTCCAGCTCGCGCATGCCTGCCGCGCGCAGCTGCTTGCGGATCGCACTTTCGTAATGCTCCGCGTCCATGGCCTCACTCTGATCGAGCAACGCCTGATAGCTTGCGAACAAGCGATCCAGTTCTGCCTCGTCGAGGTCCGGTGCAGCCATCGCATCACAGGCAGCGCTGATCTGCGCTGACAGCGTCGTAAAGCGCTCGGCCAGATAGTCAAACACGCTGCAGTCCTGCACCTTGTCGCGCACACTGAACTGGCTGGCATAACCGATGCGGCAGCCCTCGTCCAGAAGCACCTTGCCGTCAAACCAATACTTGTCCGGGTGCATCAGCAGATCGACCAGCGTTGACTTGCCGCAACCGTTGCTGCCGATCAGTGCGCAGTGCTGCCCCGCCGTAAGCGTAAACGAAATATCCTTGTATAAATCTTTGTCCGGAAAACCATAGGAAAGTTTTTCGACCTGTATCATGTTTTGTCCTTTCTGCTTTTTGATTGTTCATGTTTGCCGTTTCATGGCAGACGCAGGGAAGAAAAGCAAGCCCCCTTTTCCTGCCCGCTTAAATGATTTCCTTATTATAGTGTCCGCGCGTGTCCGTTTCCTTGCGGAACAGCGACTGCGGCTCCTTGCCGTCGAGCTTGCGCTGCGCCGCCCGGACGATGTGCGCGACCTCCTGCGGCGTCTCCGTCGTGAAGTTCAGGCGAAACGCCTCGACTCCACCGACGGACGGCATCTCATCCAGTAAATTGAGAAATTTCCCATTGAGAATCGTGGTCGTGCAATCCGCGTGCGAAAGCAGCGGGAATGTGCCGTATGCATCGCGCAGCTCATAGGTATGTGTCTTGCAGAGCCCGCACTGGTCCATTTTTTTGAGCGGACAGTATTTGGTGAACAAAAGCGGTGCGCGTCCGTACACGATCATCTCCAGCGGCGGACGTGCGCCGTAGTTTGTCTCATAAGCATAGACGAGATCCGCGATCTGTTTCTTGTTCAGTTCGTAAGAAAGCGTTACGCGCACAGCGCCCTGTTCTATCAGCTTGCGGCAAGCGACCGCATTCACGACATTAAAGGAATAGTTGGTCACAAACGGATTTTTTCCTTTATAATAGAATAGCCCGCCATAACCGCCGAGCAGCAGCGTCCCCTCTCGCTCTTCATAGCTTACCTGATTGCGCCGCACGATATTCTCAAAATAGATCTCGCGCACGCCTGCCCTCCGGCAAGCCTCGTACTGCGCCTGCGTCGTCACCGATGCTGTCAGATACGGCTTCTGCGGCGGCGCGGCTTCGCCCTTTGTCTCCATATCCGGTATCACAGGTTCCGCACCGATGCTATGCGAGATTCCGTTTCCTGCCGCCGTCACACTCTCCGCTTGTGCCGCAGCAGCCACCCTTGTGCTCGCTGCATCCGGCTGTATCACATCCTCTTGTAAGATGACCCGGCGCGGTTTGCTGCGCAGCTTTTCCTCATATAGTCTATCCACGATCTCACGTCGCGCCTGATTGAGCAGCTTGACCGGAATGAAAGCTCCGCACGCCTCGAACTCGACGCTTTGCAGGGTAAACACAGTATCGTTCAGCTTGGCGAGCTGCTTATGCACCTGCGCGGCACTCGTCGGCTGATTCTCCGCAGCCTCCAGCATCTGTGCGCTTTCATAAAAGCAGCGCATGCCCAGCCCCTCCGCGTCCACAGTCAGCGGCGCACCCGGATACGCATAGACCCGAAGCACCAGCGGAAAGCGCCGGAGCTCGCCGTCTATGCTCTTTTCCAACTCCTTGTAGAACTGATAATCCTTGGTCTTGTATACCAAATCGCCTTTCGACAATTTTTCCTTGATGCGGATATAGCAGACCTTATCTGCCCGGTTGATGAGATTGCCGCCTTTATCGTAGAGCTTGACCACAGCAAGGTTGACATCCTCGCCATTATGGTCAATGCGTATCATATCGTTTTGGTTCAGCACATCATGCAGGCGGAGCTCATACATGCCCTGATAAGCGCCGCTGATGATCCCGATCTCGTAGCCGTAATTGTTCGGCTTTTGGATATTGGTCAGCTCCTTGGGGTCCTCATGGAAAAGATAGCCCTTGGTAAAGGTCCGGTTAAAGGTCTTTTTGAGCGCGTCTTTGTCCCGGCCGCTTGCCTGCCCGTCGAGCGCCGCGCGATACCGCGCCGTCACATTCGCCACATAGGCCGGCTCCTTCATACGCCCTTCAATTTTGAGTGAATCCAAGGCTTTGAGATCGTCGATATAATCAATGGTATTCAGATCCTTGGTGGATAAAAGGTAGCTCGTGCCCAGCGACTTCCCGCTCGTCTTGTCCAGCAGCTCGTAAGGCTTGCGGCAGGAGCCGACGCACCTGCCTCGGTTGCCACTGCGGTAGCCGATCAGCCCGGACATCAGACAGTTTCCGGAATAAGAAACGCAGAGCGCGCCATGCACGAAGATTTCTATCGGAATGTCCGCCTCGCGCCGGATCGCCTTGGCAGTCTCGATATCGGTTTCACGCGCCAGTACGACCCGCTTCGCGCCCTGTGCTTTCCAAAAGCGCGTGCCCTCTAGGTCGTCAATCCCCATCTGTGTCGAGCAGTGTGCCTCCATGTCCGGATAATGCCGCACGATCTCGTCAAATACCGCCATATCCTGCACGATGACGCCGTCTACGCCGATTTCGTTCAAAAATGCCAGCTGCGCCCGCATGTCCGCAAGCTCCTCTTCAAATACGATCGTATTCATGGTGACATAGACCTTGACCGCACGCAGATGCGCATAACGCACCGCCTCCGGCAGCGTCTCCTCGTCAAAATTGCACGAATACGCACGCGCCCCGAATTGCTGCATGCCCAGATAGACCGCATCGCAGCCGTTTGCGATCGCCGCCCGCAGCGCCTCCATATTCCCTGCCGGAGCCAGTAATTCCGTCATAATATCCTCCTGTTGCCTTGCTTTTATAATACTCTTATTATATCACCAAACGGCGCATCGTGCTATGAAAAAAATCCCGTTCACGAGTTACCCATTGCTTACTCACAATTTGTTCATTTTTCGTTCATATTTTCTTCATATTCCGATTGACAAGCGTATATGATTCGGTTAAAATCATGTCAAACAGTAAAACCGCATACGGAAGGGAGGTCGTAACCTCATATCAAACTGTCCAATTTTTCTTAACCCACGAATGTAAAGATGATTAAAGGAGAAGATGAAAAATGAGAAAGCAGAAACGACTCATCAAACTCGTCGCCGTAACGCTCATGATCGCGCTTATGGTGCCGATGGCCGCTTTTGCCTCTGTGCAAGAGCTCACCTTTGATACCACGAAAAAAGGTGTCTCCCTTGCAGGCAAATACCCCGCTTATGACGACATCGCGCTGCAGTATTCCATGACAGAAGATGCCAGCCATAAGATTACCATCCCTACAAAACTGGAGGCTGATAAGCTGGCGTCTGCCGTAAAAGCCAACCAGATCAGCTTTTCACTGGTAAGAGATACCGACAGACCTTACCTTGACCCGACACTTTACCCTTACGCAAAGAAGGGCGGTGCGCTTTCCGAATGGAAGGATCAAGACGGCAAGGAAGTATTTAAGGTGAAAGAAATGACCGCGGACGGCACGAATCTGGTCGTGACCTTCGAGACCACAGGCATGCTCTATTACAAAAATGAAAATGCCAAGGATACCGCATCCGAAAAGGTTTACACGATTCCGCACACAAACGGCGCTGCGTTCCTCGATGACTGCGGCTACTTTGACCTCAAAGCGACCGTAAGCGGCGCTGAAGCAGGCTCCGTACATGCAAAGGTCGTTCCTTACGATTCCTTCCGCACATCTTACGAGCTCTTTGACGAACTCGCGAAGATTTCCAAGGGCAAGCACAAACGCTACGCGGAAGTCGGCTCGATCGGTCAGACAACCATCGACGCTTACGACATTCCTTATGTAGTGATTTCCGACAAGAAATCCTCTGTAGACGCCTGGCTCAAATACACCGATCAAGTGGAGAACAACCCATCCAAGGTGCTCAAGGATCTCAAAAAGGGCAAATACGACAAGCTGCGCGTGCCGCTGTATATCAGTAACTGTCACTCCAACGAGAACTCTGCGGTCAACGGCATCATGAACTTCATTCAGCTGCTGCTCACCGAAGATCAGGTTTCATTGAAGACACTCGTAAGCTACACTGACGCAGGCAAGGCGAAACTCGAACAGGAAAAGAAAGAAGTCTTCGGCACTTCCCTTTCTTCTCTGATTGAAAACTACGTGACAGAGCTCGGCAGACTCAGAGGCGAAAACGGCGCTGTGTCCGGCGATCTCGGCACCTACGGCGTTTCTACGGTTGTCGATTTTGAAAAATACTACAACACCAAAACAGAAACTGTCGATATCGACAAGCTGCTCGACGATGTTTTCTTCGTTTGCGTACCGACCATGAACATGGAGGGCTATACGCAGGGAACACGTGCGACCGGCGTCGGCTTCGACCCGAACAGAGACTACGCGAACCAGATCATGAATGAAAACATCAACGCGATGGCATTCATGGGCAAGTGGAATCCGATGGTTTACACCGAGATCCACGGTCTGGTAGAAGGTATGCTGGTTGAGCCTTGCGGCGCACCGCACAATCCGAACCTCGAATACGATTTGATCGCGAAACAGTTTATCCAGCTCGGTGAGGCCCTCGGCGTCGCTGCAGCTGCCAACAACGAAAAATTCAACAGCTTCGAGCTGCCAATGCGTGATTATCTGGAAATCGACAAGACCGGTGACAGCCCGACAGGCAAGATCTGGGGCGCGCCTTGGGACGATCTTTCCACAAACTTTGGGGCACAGTTCCCGGTATTCTACGGCACTTGCGGTATCACCTGGGAGATGCCTGCTTACGATGACATCACCGCGGAGCAGGTCATTCCGAAGGGATTGATCGGTCAGGCACGCTATGTTGCCAAGAACAAGATTCAGATGCTTACCAATCAGGCGAACATCTTCAACAGAGGTGTGAAGAATCTGAACAGCAACAAGAAGGTTTCGAAATATTATGTAAATCAATATGATGTGCCGAATGCGCAGGCTGATCTGATGAGACCGATTTATAACGGCAAGGGTGAAAACAAGAACTTCTATCCGGAAGCCTACATCATTCCGTTAGATAAGAAGCATCAGAGAAATATTCAGGACGCGGCAGAAATGCTCAAATGGCTGGCAAGAAACGATATCAAAGCGCAGCTTTCCAAGAAAGCATTCACCTACAAGGGCGTGAAGTATCCGAAGGGTACCATCGTTGTGCCGATGTATCAGGCAAAACGCTCGCTGGCGAACGCGAATCTCAGCGGCGGCTCCTATGTGACCGTATGGAAAGGCTTGTACTCCGAAGCGTTCTCACAGCATCCGTACGCACGTGGTTTCGACATCATCACCGTAACCAAAAAAGCGGACTACAAGAAGATCATCAAGACCTGCGATAAGGCTATGACCTACAAGGGTGCGCTCAAGTACCTCAAAGACTTTGACAGCCAGTTCAGCGGCACGAAGAACAAAGATGTCATCATCTCCAACGCTTCTGAGGATGCTGCAGCAGCAGTCAACACCCTGCTCAAGTCCGGCAAGAAGGTCGGTATGATCACCAAGGGAACCCGCATGGGTGACTTCATCGTATCCTACAAGGATTACAAGTCCGTTGCCTCCAAGTATATCCTGAGCGCTTTGGGCGTAGACGGTTCCAAGTATACCGCGCAGCTCATCTCTGAAGCGCCTGAGGTCTACATCATCGGCAGAAACAAACCTGCTACCGCCGGTAATATTGAGCTGGCAGGCGGCAACAGCTACTGCTTCGATGTATATGCCCTCAAACAGATGGGCTTCGCAACGACCACAGATGCTGCAAAGGCTGATGCGATCGTCGGCACCGGCTTCGGTAAGCATACCGATGACGAAACCGCCAAGGCAGAGGTTCTGAACGGTACACCGTTCATGGTATGGGGCAGTGGCTCCGGTCTTGACGGCATCGTAGAAGGCGTGACCAAGGAGAGTATGTCCAACGGTACAGACTTCCTCGGCTATGTCAAGTATCCGGTCAAGGATCTGCTCAATGCGAACTACATCAAGGCGAAGGATTATGTCATGTATCAGTACGGCACAGACTATTTCTCGGCAATTCCGGAAGGCGCCAAGGTTCTGGTACAGAATGCAGGCAAGACGCCGATCTCCGGCTGCATCGGTATCTTTGATGATGCCGGCAAGGCTGATTTTGAGAAATATAACAACGGCATCGTAGGATTTGTATACAAGCAGGGCGGTAAGGATATCGTGTCCTTCGCCAACACCCTCGACCAGAAGGGTCACTGCTCCGATGAATTCAAATATATCTCCAACTTCCTGTTCTCCAGATCGTTAAGCGACACCGCTTACAAAGCGGCTTAGCAAGCGCAGGCGCGCAGGCTGCTGCAGCAACGCAGAAATGCGCTGCTGCAGCAAGCAGCTGAAATGCCTGCAAGTGGAAGTACAGCCGCCTAAAGGCTTGCTGCACACCGCTTGCGGGCAGGATCATGGACAGAACATCCGGTCGGCTGCCCCGCAGGCAGCCGGTCCAACATAGGCGCCCGAAACGCCCCGGCACTCTGCCCTCGCGTTTCGGGCGTTTTGTACCATTTTACCCTGCATACTTTTATTCTTTTTTTGCTTCAAAAAGGTGTCTCTTGGTTGCAGAAGCCTGCAAAAAATGATAGAATAGATGCAGAAACTTATCGCATTGGGAGGCGTAATCTATGGCAGAACAGAACGAAAAAGACTTTGGACTCGAGGAAGGCATGAAAGTCGAGCTGCTCTCGGACGGGGATATTTTCCTCCTGAGCGGTATCATTGACAAGATCGAGGAGGATGCGATCTGCATCGTAAATGCAAGCGGCGAGGACATGCCGACGATCATTCATAACAGCAGAGTGCGCATCAAGGGTTTTCGCCGGGACAATAGCATCATCATTCTGCATGGGTCGATCTGCGGCAACTCCAATGCCTTTTGGAAGATCGACCGGCTTTCGCAGTTCAGCTTCATCAACAAGCGCGACGATTACCGCCATCCGCTCACGATCGAAACGACGGTCAATCGTCTCGTTGCCGTCCTTGACGATAACGGAAACGAGACCTACTACCCGGCGCCGCCGGAGGTGACCTGCACGATCCGTAATATCAGCGGCGGTGGACTGCTGTTCAGCTGCATGACGCCCTTTGAACCGGACGATCATGTCCGCTTTGCACCGATTGCCCTGTCACCGGGTGAAGCTTCCTACGAGTTTCGCGCACAGATCCTGCGTATCAGAAAAAATGAGGATGGTCAATTTTTTTACGGCTGCCGATTCTTTGGCATGGACAACAGAACCAAGCAGCACCTGATCCAGCAGATCTTCAAGCTGCAGGCCGAGACCATCCGCAAACGGAACCGGCTGTAGCGGTCAGATGCATTTGCCATTCTTCCGGCAAATCGCTGCGCGATTGTGACGTTCCCACATCACGACAAAAGTGCGCATAACGAAATCAGAGATTTCTATGCGCATATGGCGCTCATCTGTGAGCGCCACTCCGCAAGGTGCTTTTGTCGTGATTCCGGAAATATCGCACAGCGATATTTCCGGAATCATAAGAAAATGCAGCAAAAGCCGCGTACGAATGGGTGATTCCCATAGTACGCGGCTTTCCTGTTCTTGCTTGTTTTCGTCTATTTCGTCCATGTTCTTGCGCCATAGCTGCACTGCTTGAGCGCACTCCTAGCCACAA